>Ga0208723_1000087_pt1 | contig 35718 bp, 56 predicted proteins | sample LakMenEpi31Aug12_FD_150750 | JGI IMG/M metagenome (GOLD analysis project Ga0208723, IMG submission 150750) | Freshwater microbial communities from Lake Mendota, WI - 31AUG2012 deep hole epilimnion (SPAdes) | ecosystem: Environmental > Aquatic > Freshwater > Lake > Epilimnion/Euphotic zone ...
ACAGCCCTAATGACTGCTCCTTACTATCGTTTAGGTGAGAAAGCTATGTTTGCGCCTAGACCAGCGACATTTACTGAGGCTGTGCAAAGGGCTAGAACTGCGTCTCCGTTTGCTGTTCCCGGATTACTTGGATTGGTGGAATAAATCATGGCAAAGAACAAGATTAGCGAATACAGCGCAACAGCGGCTAATAACACTGACATTGGTGGGATTAATATTGCTGAAGGTTGTGCGCCATCAAACATCAATAACGCTATTCGTGAGTTGATGTCTCAGCTAAAAGACCAGCAAGCAGGGTCTGATGGGGATAACTTTACTGTTGGCGGTAACTTGTCTGTTAGTGGCACTGTAACCCTAACGAACGCTTTGCCGATAGCTCAGGGCGGCACTGGAAACACTACAGCACCTACAGCGATTAACGCTCTGATGCCTTCTCAGACAAGTAACTCAGGTAAATATCTAACGACTGACGGTGTTAGCGTTGCATGGGGTACTGTGACACCGGGAACTGGTACGGTTACAGAAGTTGGTCTAACGTCTAACCTATCAGGTATTACGATAGGAGGCACAAATCCTATTCAATCATCTGGAACATTTACATTAAATGGCACATTAAACGTAGCTGCTGGTGGTACTGGTGTAGCTTCACTATCCACAGGTGCGGTATTGGTGGGTAATGGTACGTCTGCTGTATCGTCAGTAGCTCCTAGCTCTAGCGGTCATGTATTAACTTCTAACGGTAGCTCTTGGTCATCGTCGGCATTGCCTGTAGCTTCATCGACTGTTTCTGGCATTGTTAATACTGGCAGTCAAAATTTCGCAGGAACTAAGACATTTGATACTGCTCCGCTATCTGTTGGCGGTTATAACTTTACGACAACTAGCTCTTTATTCTGGACTGGTGCTGAGGCTCAGATTCGTATCGCTGGCAATATGCGTCTGTTTGTTGGTGCGACATCGGCTGGCTTTGACCTGTCAGACGTTCAAAAAGTCGGCGGTGGCTCATTTAATAGCTACTCAGACTCACGTTACAAGCAGGACATTAGTGCCTACAATAAGGGTCTAGCGGAACTAAAGCAGGTTAATCCTAAGAACTATCGCTTTACCGCTGAATTTATGAAGTCTGCTAGCCCATCACAGCAGTTTGTAGGGGTTATTGCTCAAGAGTTAGAAGGTACTGCATTTGCTAATTGTGTAAAGACGGATGATAAGGGCTTTAAGATTGTAGATACATCTGAACTCACGTTTGCTCTGATTAATGCGGTAAAAGAGATGAGCCAGCGTATTGAACAGCTAGAGGCTTCAAAATGACGGATATAACTAAAACAGCATCATTAGTCACTTACAGCGGTTCTGCAACTGCTGTTTTTTTTGGGCTAACGGCTAATGAGTTCGCGGCTTTAGGTGGTCTAGCCATTGCTGTAATCGGTCTGTTGGTCAATATCTGGTTCAAGATGCAGCACTTAAAGATAGCCAAGAAACAAGCCGAAGATGAGTAGTCGGACAGTTATTGCTAGTTTAACGCTGTCTGCGGCGGCATTGATTGGCATTGCTGTTCACGAAGGTTATCGAGAATCTGCTTACATCCCTGTAGCTGGGGATGTTCCTACCATTGGGTTCGGCGATACCCATAACGTCAAGATCGGTGACAAAACCGACCCTATCAGAGCGTTAATCAAGCTCTCTCAGCATACCGAATCATTCCAAAAAGACCTAAAACGCTGCATTGGCGATGTGCCTATGTATCAGCATGAATGGGACGCTATCGTTTCATGGTCATACAACATCGGCACTGGTGCTGCGTGTAAGTCCACTCTTGTCAAACACTTAAAAATGCGTGACTATTCGGCTGCTTGTAAAGAGTTGCTGAAATGGAACAAGTTTAACGGCAAGGAATTGAAGGGTTTAACGACCCGTCGGCAACAGGAGTACAAACTATGTATTGGAGAATAGCTGCGGTTGCTGTGACTTGTTTGGTATTAGCGGGGGCAGGATGGAAATGTTATGTGATGGGGCAAGAGTCTATTCAGACAAAGTGGGATGCGGAAAGGGCTGCAAGTGTTTTAGCTGCGGTAGAGAGTTTCAAGAAGCAGCAGGAAGTTGCCGATTCTGTAGCAAAGACTGTAGTCGAGTCTGCCAGAAAGGATCGGATCGTTTACCGGACACTAACGAAAGAGGTTGATCGTGTATCGAATGATTGCCCTATTAGTTCTGCTTTCGGGATGCTCCACGATGCAGCCGCAACAGCCAGTATGCCGGATAGCAGTACCGCCGGAGTTAATGGCTCCACCATTGCCGCTAAAGACGTTGCCGAGACCGTAATAGAGAACTATGAATCTTGCCGAGATTCGATCAGACGGTTAGAGGCGTTACAGACCATCATTCGACAATACAACAAGGAGGTTCCATGAAGTACCTAATTGCCTTGATGTTCCCCTTGATTGCCATTGCTGACGATACGCCACAGGCTGCTGGATTTGCTAACAATGCGGGTGGATGGACGATTGTAACGAACCGTCAGGAATACTGTGCTGAGAAGAATATGCGGGATGGGTACGCTTTTGGCACTCACGGTAAGGGTTATTTACGGTTTTGCTGGCTATTGCAAAATGATAAGGTCATGGTTGTGTTTGATAATGGTCAAACAGCCGTTTGGTCTATTCGTTCATTCGAGTATTTAGCTGCTGAACCGGAGATAAATCCATCGTGAAGAAGAAGATTCCTGACGATTGTATGCCGATGTGCCGTACTTGTAGTTTCTATGTAGGCGATAAAAACGAAGAATTCGGGGAATGTAGGAGATTGCCTCCTCAGATTATCCCCGGCGAGGATGGAGTTGGCTTCTCTTTTACCATTACCGCAGAAGATCAATGGTGCGGAGAGTATCGTAGAGCAACTAACTAAGGTGGCTTATGAAGCGCAAATCGTGTACAGACGAGGAGTTTATTCGTCTGTGGAGTGAGTCTGGCAGTCCGTCAAAGGTAGCTCAAGCGTTAGACATCAACATTAGAAACGTCCATATAAGACGTAGGTCTATAGAAAAAAGGCTCTCTATTGTCTTAAAGGGTACAGCACCACAAAGCCCTGATTTTAAGATCACATATCCAGAGAACAATGTAAGGACGTTAGTTGATATTTCTGACGGATATGTGGTTGTAGCCTCAGACTGCCACTATATGCCCGATGAGGTTAGTCCAGCACACAAGGCATTGGTAAAGGTCATCAAAGCGGTTAAGCCGAAGATGGTCATTATGAATGGCGATGTGTTCGACGGGGCAAGTATCTCTCGTCATCCTGTATCTGGATGGGGTTCAGTACCTAACGTAAAACAGGAGCTAGAAGCCTGTCAGGAGCGTCTAGGAGAGGTCGAGAAGGCTGCAAAAGGAGCTACCCTACACTGGACATGGGGCAACCATGATATGCGCTTTAACGCCCGTTTAGCGGCTCAGGTAGGGGATACTTGGAAGGGTGTTGAGGGAATGGATTTAAGAGACCATTTCCCTCGATGGAAGTTCTCCACTAGCGTGATGGTCAATGACAAGGTAATGATTAAACATCGTTATCACAATGGCATCCATGCTGTCTACAACAATACCTTAAAGTCCGGTGTTTCGATCGTTACTGGACATTTACACAGCCTTAAGGTTACTCCTTGGACGGACTACAACGGTACGAGATACGGTGTAGATACAGGAACTCTAGCGTTTATCGATGGGTCTCAGTTTGACTACGCTGAGGATAGCCCTAAGAACTGGCGGTCAGGATTTGCGATTCTTCACTTCATTGATGGTCAGCTAATGCCGCCAGAGCTAGTGCAGGTCATTGGGGATCAGTTCTATTTCCGAGGTGAGCTAATAGATACATGAATGGATTTATGAATGGATTATTGAATGGATTTCTGAGCCTCTGTAGCGATCTCTGAAGCCGTCTTTATCATCTGTTCATAAGTCTGACCACCACCCCTAGCGATTAAGCCTCCTAGAGCCGCTGCGAAGAAGATACGCCAATCGTCATTAACGTGGCTTATGGCTTCCTGTGGCTCGTTTTTATCCCATTTAGGGTCTTCTGGATTCTTGCGAGGTCTGCCCATTATCCTATGTTCCTTTCGTGGTTTAACTGTCCAATTAGTTCTTGTAGCCGGACGATCTCGGAACGAAGCTGAAGTACGAGAAATTTTGACTGCTCGTATCCTGCTTTCCATGCCATATAGTGTTCAACTGTAGCGTCAGGCATATTCTGATCTGCCCATTCCGAGAATCTGTCCATTATGGTTTCCTTATCCAATCTGTGTAAGGGTCTCCAAACTTCTCAATTTTTGATACATACCGCTTTATCCTGCGCTTTGCTAACTTGTTTTCTCTCTCATTCTCGTCTAGCCGTTCCCTGCTAAGTCTTTGCTTCTCTGCGTCCGTTAGTGGTGCTGGCTTTTGAGCATGAGGCTTGTTTCCTGCTCTGTAATACTTGATCTGCTGGAACTTCTTACCTAACTTCTCAAACTTGTAATGGCTAACGTAAAGCTGGTTAGTCTCCATTAGGTGATTCAATCTATCTTGCATTGCCCTGCGGACGATATGGACTGCATCACATATCTCAAAGATATTCATTGCCTTAAACTTAACAAGGCTCAGAATCTGCTCATTTTTGTCCATCCTTGATAAATACACCTTCCTTGTTCAAGTACCCTTTACGGTCTTTAATCTCGTTATAAGCAGCCCTTAAACATTGCTTTACATCGACATCTTCAATAGCAGCAGCCACAATAAGGCATACAAGAACGTCGCCAATTCCATCAATAATTGCGTCACGGTCTCGTTTGATAACTGCATCGGCTAGTTCCCCCATTTCTGATACTGCTTTTAGAAGCTGTGTCTTAGAGTCTGAATTCCTAATGATGCCCCTAGCTTCAGCCCACCTAACGACTTCTAATTCCGTAATCTCAAAGCTCATAAAAACTCCTCAATTTCTGCGATAGGCATATCGAAAGCCTTGTGGATGGCGATCTTTGTCTCAGCCGATACCCCGTTATGCCCGTTACGAATCTTGCTGATCGTCGGCATCGATACCCCGATACGAATAGCCAGTTGACGGTCATTCTTGATCTCGTAGGTTTCTTTTAGATAGTCCAACAGTTTCATTTTTTCTCCTGAGTTAATGCCCGTCTTTCCGGGCTGTCCACATACTCACACAGAGGGAGACTCGTACCTGATAGGAGCCTGTGCGTATGCTGCGTAGGTTATATGCGCCACCTATCGCTAGGCTGTTGGGTGAGGTACTCATTACATTGGTTCTATCCTTGACGACTTGTGATCGAAAAGCCAATGCAACTTTCCCCCGTAGCTAATCATCAAAATGGTGCGTCGCTTAGATCGTCATCCTTAAAATCGTTCTTAGCTGGCTTCTTAGTCTCTTTCTCCTTAACAGCTAAAGAGAAAAACTTACCGTTCTTGCCTTCCTTTAGCCAACCAGAGAGCCAGTAATCACGACCATCGATATTGATCGTTCCGGAGTAGTCTGGATGCTTGTCAGACTGCTTGTTAGTGTTGCGCCCTAACATACCGCGATTAGTATTATCGTATTCCATGATTATCCTTTAGTGAATTTCTTAATTGCACTACGTTGCTTGCTATCCAACTGTGACCAGAGTGCAGTTTTCCAATCTGCATCTAGCTCCAGAGAATTGATGTACTCCACAGCCTCGCTTACTTGATCCTTGTGAATCAGCATAATTACATCGGCTGCGTAGCTTTTGATTTCTTCCTGTGACTGTTCGTCTAACGTATCGAATACGTCTTTCGTTACAGGTTTCGATGACTTAGGTTCTTCTGATCCGGTAGTCGCATCTAGTGCGTCATGCTCACAGATAGCTAGAGCCATTACCAGCAGATACCGAGTAATGTAGGTAATCGATGCGCCTAGATTCTGGACAGGATGACAACCCTTTAAGTGCGCTTCTGCCATCGGACAAGTGAACTTAGCGCAGCCACCATTCTCGGTATCAATGACCCGCATGGTTGCTAGGTCGTTAGTAAACTCTAGCGTATGGCATAGCCTTAACTCAACAAATATAGCATTTACTGTAAATAGGAAGTCGTTCAATTCAAAGTAGCGATACCCTGCGAACTTGTTATGCCCTGATTTCTTTAGCTTGATATTCTGTAGCCTGACTCTGGCTTTCTGTAACTTCTCATACACAAGCCATTGTTGCTGTTCTTCTTGCTCCTGTTGACGGTTATCCATTATTTATCCTTTAGCGAATTTTTTATTGAAAATAATATTGTTAGGTTGTGTTGTCTGAGTAGTTTGTACCTTTGTAGCTTCCTTTTGCTCCTTTCTAATACGATCAAAAGTCTTACGAATATTCGTTTTAGTTGACGGGACATACTTAAACTCTTTGTCTAGGATGCAGGGAAATGTCATAAGTTATCCAGTAGCATAGAAAGGATCAATATTGCCACGATTACCCACAAGGCATGACGGTCAATGAAGTCCGCTAGCTTATCGTCTGGATTGAATAGTTTCATGCTCTGCCCCTTTCTTCTGCTTCACGGTCTTTACGTTCCTGATACAGCCTATCTTGATGCTCAATGTAATCGTCTTCGTCAGTTGGTTGGTAAGGCGGTAGTCGCTTTTCTTTAACGATACGATCAATCATTCCGACTAGAAACCGCTGCATACCATCCTTAAGTGCGTCTGCGTCTTTTTGACCCATTGACCAGACAAACAAAAGTTCGCTAAATTCTTCCTCAATGCTTGCAGCGTCCATATGACACAAAACATCGTTAGGATGTCCGTCAAGCAGCTCAGAGATCAGGTATTGTTCAAACTCTTGGTCATTCATAATATTTATCCCCTAGTGAGTTACCGCTTCGAAATAGTGCCACAGATTAACAGATAATTGTGAAATATTTTCTATAAAGAAATAGAAATCTATAGCGAAGTTCTATTACCAAACATCAACATTCTGAGATAATGAAATACGAAAAATACTTAAAACAATTGCAAGAAACCAAGACTAAGCCGGATAAGCAGCCGGAAGTTAGAAAGACAACACCTAGAGGGCAACCCATTGAAAGAAGAACCTTCAAAATCCTTAGCAGCAACGTCAAGCGACAAAACTGGAACGACTAAGACCTATAACTTTGGTCTACGGTACTGCGCTGGATGTAAGCGATCCAGATCAGCGATTCAGTTCGGCAACCTAGAGGTTTGCAAGATTTGCCAATTACGAAACGTTAAGGTATAGTTTAGTCACGCTTGGCGGCGTGTTTGGGTAAGCCCTAGAAGGGACTCTGCTGGTTACCCACCAGTCCGCCAACACCTTTATCGGTGAGAGTCTCTCCTAGGGCTTTTTTTATTGGAAAAAGCTATGTTGAAATTTAGAGCAACAGACGATTTAGAGGCATACATCAGCGAAATAGGTTGTTTAATTCTTAAGCAAAACTCATCAATTCATGGGCAGGAAGTGTCAATAGTTTTGACTCCAGATCAAGCTAAAGAAATAAAAATGGTAGTCAATGATTTCCATGAAGAAATGGAAAATTTATGGGCTGGCGGTATGGAGGAAAAATATGCTCCTCAAGCCTAAAAACTGGGAAAAGTTCCAGCACTATCGGGATCGGTGTCCACCTTGGATCAAGCTGCATCGAGACTTGCTTAACGATAGGGCGTACATGAACCTACCGATTGCTAGCAAGGCGATAGCACCTTTACTTTGGTTGCTAGCAAGTGAGTCAAAAGACGGTAGTTTTAATGCTGCTAGCGAAGAACTAGCATTTCGCTTGCGTATTGCTAGCAAGGATATAGAGTTAGGACTTAAGCCATTGATAGATAATGGCTTTTTTGTTGATGCTAGCACTATGCTAGCACCTTGCTTGCAACTTGCTATCCCAGAGAGAGAGACAGAGAGAGAGACAGAGAAGAAGTCTGTTTCGTTAGAGCTTCCTGATTGGTTAAATAAAACTGATTGGAACGACTTTGTTGAAATGCGGAAAAAGTTAAAGAAGCCGATGACAGATCGAGCCGTAAAGTTGATGCTTTCTAAATTGGAAACAATGAAGGATAAAGGCATCGATACGTCAGCGGTATTGCAAAAGAGCATCCTTGCTAACTGGTCTGATGTTTACGAACCTAAAATTCAGACTCAACAAAATTCTATTGGAAGGAGGGTTCTATGAGAGACCCATTTGTCATTGATGAGCCTACTCTAATCAGTTTTTCAGGGGGGAGAACTTCAGCTTATATGCTGTGGCGGGTTTTACAGTCCAACAACGGGCTTCCTGACGAGGCTATCGTGTGTTTTGCCAATACCGGGAAAGAGGAGGAGGCAACGTTAAGATTTATTAAAGAATGTGAAGTCCGCTGGCAGGTTCCGATTGTATGGCTTGAATATCAGCAAGAGCAGCCCGGATACAAGATTGTCACATTTGAAACTGCCGGAAGAAACGGTGAGCCATTTGAAAATTTATTAAGCAAAAAACAATATTTACCTTCTCCGGTGATGAGATTTTGCACAACGGAACTAAAGATCAGACCAATGGCTAAATATCTTTTTGATATTGGAATGACCAATACCAAGAGCGAGGGGGAAACTTTTGCGATGATTGGCATTCGTGCCGATGAACAGCGCAGGGCGGCAAAGATTCCAAATAAAAAGCGTTTGCCATTAGTGACAGCAGGAGTTAGCAAGCATGACGTAACAGCATTTTGGAACGATCAGCCGTTTGATTTAGAGCTTCCTAACAACAATGGCGTGACCATGCACGGGAATTGTGACTTGTGCTATCTAAAGCCAACTCATCAGGTGATTAGTTTGATTGCAGAAAAACCAGAACGGGCTATCTGGTGGGCAAGGATGGAATCAACTCACATCAACAAGGCAATAAATGATTCAGGACGATTTAGAAAAGATCGACCGACTTACGCACAAATGGCAAAGTATGCGAGCCAGCAAATTGATATGTTTGACCAAACAGAGGAAGCCATTTCCTGCTTTTGTGGAGACTAAGATGATTGGAGACTTGCTAAACAAACTCGAAAAGGTCAAAGGCTCTAAAGGTCGCTGGACTGCTTGTTGTCCTGCTCACGGGGATAAATCACCAAGCCTTGCCATAACGGAAACAGATGACGGTCGAATCCTGCTCAAGTGCTTTGCCGGATGTTCAGCGCAGCAAATCGTTGAAGCCGTAGGAATGGACTTGACAGACCTATTTCCTAACGACAACAATATCAATTACCTTAAGGAACAACATTTCAATAAACCAGTACGCAGACCGTTTTACGCAACAGATCTGCTGAAAATAATCCAATTTGAGGCACTTATAACGTCGATAGCGGCGTTTGACGTAAGCGAGGGTAGGGAAGTATCAGCCGAGGATAGAAAACGGCTTAAAACGGCTCTATCCAGAATCAACGAAGCGGTAAGCTACATTAACTAGGGGAGACTATGACGATTGAACTAACGACAGATGAGGCTGAGGAACTGCTAAATATTCTAAAGCTGATGTACACAAACTATGCACTGACGAAAGCCATTGCTGATCGACTAGCCGGTGAGCCGCTGATTGAGTGTCCTAAAGAGCCTGAGCCAGAGCAGCCGGTTGCGGAATGGAAAGACTTATCTACCGCAGAGGTTAAGACGATCTGGAACCTAACGAAAAAGCCAACCGAGTTCTCGGCGATGTTACTGGCAAAGATCAAGGAGAGAAATGACATTTCACGATGACCTAAAGCGTGGTGTAGCCATCGAGATGCAGGTGCTTGCGAGTATCCGTAAAAAGTATCCATGCGCTACGTTGATTGATGGTTTCAAGGGCTACGACATTTGGATACCGGAGACAGGCACAGGCGTTGAGGTGAAGTACGACCCGATGTCTAAAGAGACAGGGAATCTGGTTGTTGAAGTTGAGATGTCTGGCAACCCATCGGCATTGTTGGCAACAGAAGCTAAGTGGTGGGTTTTTTACGATGGTGACGTTTTTTTATGGGTCAGACCTAGAGACATTATTCACTGCATTATCGAGAATAAATTGGTATATGTAGAGTTTGTAGGTGCTGGCGATAGGAACAAAAAGAAAGCGTTTTTGATTAAAAAAGAACTGCTGTTCAAATATGGGGAGAAACGATGAGCATTGAAGCAAGGGCGATAGAGCTAGACGAGGCTAGGAAAGCCAGAATCCTGAAATCGGAAACCATTGATGTTGAAAAGTACCTTCACGCTAACGATGTAACGATTCGCGTAAGGAAGGCTAAGGATTGGCTGGAGTCGGTCAAAGAGTCTTACCTATCGGAAACGGTAGAGCGAAAAGTTGTTATGCCTTGGACTAAGACGCATGATTCCTTTGCTTATCGTGAGGGCGAGGTAACGGTTTACGCTGGTAGCAACGGTGGTGGTAAATCCTTAATTACTGGTCAAATCGCGCTGCACTTGGTCAAGCAGAATCAGTCGGTCTGCATAGCGTCATTCGAGATGAAACCAGAAAGGACGCTACAACGGATGCTTAGACAGTTCTCAGGTGAATCGCTAGATGATCCGTTGACTCACGATAGGGCAGGATTCATCACGAAGATGGTTGACCGGATGGACAAGTTTCTAGGTAGTAATATGTACCTTTACGACCAGCAGGGAACTACGTCGCCAGAGAAGGTGATAGCCATGACTCGGTATTGCGCCACAGAGCTAGGCGTTAAGCACATCATCATCGACAGCCTAATGAAGTGCGTCAAGAACGAGGATGACTTCAACGGTCAGAAGTCTTTTATTGACGAACTAACGGCATTGGCGAGAGATCATAACGTTCACGTTCATCTAGTCCACCATATCCGCAAGCAGCAGACGGATGAGACTCAGCCGAACAAGAATGACCTAAAGGGATCGGGTTCTATCTCGGATCAGGTGGATAACGTCTTTTTGGTGTGGCGCAACAAGAAGAAGGAAAACGCCAAGAATCGGGGTGAGCAGATAGACGAGACTCAGCCGGATACCTACCTTATGTGCGAAAAGCAGCGGAATGGGGATGGCACTGAGTGGTACGGTTTATGGTACGACAGTTTAAGCCAGCAGTTTGTGGAAAGAATAGGGGCGAGAATTGACTTTGACAACCGAGGAAGTTTTAGAGCATAGACATCGCTGTGAAGTTCGACAAGTTTTACTCTGGAGAGTAGAGGACAGGGGTAAGGCGATGAACTATCTATCTTTGGTCAGGCAAAAGCGAGGCGATCAAGCTGCGGATAGGTTAGAGAAAGATTGCCGGACTCAATGGGAACGTGGGAACCGAGGCGAGAAAGGGGATTGGCGTGGTCTATAAACGGGTGGATTCCAATCAAGTCGAGATTGTCAAAGAGCTAAGACGCTTGGGGATGGAGGTCGAGCATCTCCATGCGGTAGGCAAAGGTTGCCCGGATATTCTCGTTGGGTACAAGGGTAAAAACGTCCTGCTGGAGATAAAACGGGATGAGAAAGCCAAGCTCACGCCGGATCAGGTCTTATGGCATCACAGTTGGAAAGGGCAGGTTGCTGTGGTTACTAACGTAATCGACGCAATAAAGGCGGTGAAAGAGGTTTGCAGGGAATAGTGTTTACCTATAGCAATGTGTTTACCGATAGAAATAAATGTGTTGACGCTCCGAAACAGTTTTGGGAAGATACGTCCATACCGCAGCACACAGCGGGATGACCAAGGGGTAGAACATGATTACAGCACACCTAACAAAAGTTAAAAATGGTTGGAAATTGACGCTAGTAAACGGCGTAAAACCACTGCTTGAGAACGTCATTACCGAAATTGAGTTTAAGAAAAAACGACAAGCAAGAAATTTTGCAATTAGCCAAAACGCTAAACCTTGGAACTACGTTTAAGGGGAGCAACATGGAATCAATACAAATTAAAGGCGTAGATCATCATACGAGCATTTATGTTGACACTATTTACGAGGATGTCTGGATCAATATCATCGTAAAAAACGGTACTGCGAATCTCTGCATCACACCTGAAAACGCTGAGAAGTTGATTGAGGCAATCCGTACTGCTATAGGTGAGGTTGAGTATGCAGGTTGATCCTCATGAGGCAATCGACTTTATCTACCGGAACTCTACGGCTTACGCTAAGGCTAAAGCCGAGGTTACTTACCTAGAGGAGTTTCGGAAAAGCAAGAAAGCAATCCTGTTTAGTCAGGCTATCGGGAATACGGTCGCTGACAGGGAGAATCAGGCTTATGCTCATCCAGAGTACCAAGCCTTACTAAAAGGGCTTCAGGCGGCTGTAGAGGCTGCTGAGGAGCTTAGGTGGAAGTTGATAGCAGCACAGGCTCGCGTCGATGTCTGGCGCAGTCAGGAGGCTTCTAATCGAACAATGGATAGGGTGACACAATGACCAGAGATGACATTATCCGCATGGCTGAGGAATCGACGCCAGATCATATGATAGGCGGCTGTGAATTTGATTACGCGCAACTAGAACACTTCGCCAACCTAGTCGCAGCAGCAGAGCGTGAGGCGTGTGCGAAGGTGTGCGATGTGTTAGCGGATAAACACACATTTGAAGGCGGCTACGCAAACGAGTGCGCTATTGCTATCCGCGAAAGGGGTGCGCCATGACTGACATACAAGATAACGTACCAGACGATAGTAATTTGGCACAATGTGAGTATTGCGGTTGGGTAGTAGATTGGGATGAGGTTCCGAGGGCTAGGGATTTATCTGGCGAGATCGTTACCTGCTGCGAGGAGTGCAACGAGGGCGAGAGTTTCGTCAATTATCCGAGCCAGAGATTTAATCAAAAAGGGTAGAATGAGGGCAGCTATCGTGAGGCTATATGCAGCAGCCTTTATTCGAGAATCTGCCCGTTAAAGTTAGGAAGCTAACTAAGCGTGAGATAAACGCTTTGATGGAGCGTTGCTTTGGTAATCTTGAGTATTACCACGAGCCGGAGATCAGGAAGTTTGCCAAAGAAATCCAGAGGGCTATGTTAAATGTGGAGAAAACGACAGATTGAACTACCGAAACAAAAAGCTACTAGAGACCGCCCGAAAGCTACCGTGTTGCCACTGCGGAAGGGAGGACGGAACAGTAGTAGCAGCCCACAGCAACCAGTTGCGGGATGGCAAGGGAAAGAGTATAAAGGCTAGTGATTATCGAATTGCTAGCCTTTGTTTTTTGTGCCATTCCGAGCTAGATCAGGGTAAGAATCTATCTAAAGCGGAACGGATAGAAATGTGGGAAGAAGCGCACCGCAAGACGATAGGTTTACTTTTTGAAAACGGTTATTTGGGGGTCAAGTGAAAAAGATGTCTAAGGCTCAAAAAAAGGTAGGCAAGGTAATGAAGGAGTTTAAGGAGGGTACTTTGCACAGCGGTAAGGGTGGCAAGGTGGTCAAGTCCAAGGATCAAGCGATTGCCATTGCGCTGTCGGAAGGTCGCAAAGCCTCGAAAGGGAAGAAATGAAAGCCGGACTTTACGCAAATATCAATGCCAAGCGTAAACGTATCGCTGAAGGTTCTGGCGAGAAGATGCGTAAGGTAGGTTCTAAGGGTGCGCCTACTAAGGCAGATTTTAAGGAAGCCGCCAAAACAGCCAAGCCGAGGAAGAAAAAATGAAGAACGGTAAAAAGAAATCTGACAAAGAGTTGCTAAAAGAGTATCTCGACGAAGAAAAAGAGAAGAAAAAGAACGGTGTTAATGAGATAGAAATCGAGATCAAGATTCCTATGGGTAAGAAACGGGGCAAAAATGGGCGCAGCATGGACTAAGAAGGCTGGCAAGAACCCGAAAGGGGGATTAAATGAAAAGGGTAGAAGGTCTTACGAGGCTGAAAATTCTGGCTCTAATCTTAAGCCTCCTGTTAAATCTGGTGATAACCCTCGTCGTGCTTCGTTTCTAGCCCGGATGGGTAATATGCCCGGAGCAGAGTATAAAAATGGTGAGCCTACTCGTTTGCTACTATCTCTACGGGCATGGGGAGCCAGTTCAAAAGCCGATGCCAAGGCTAAAGCAGCAGCCATATCCGCAAGAAACAAGAAGAAATGATAAGTGTCGTTTTACCAAGTTTCTTAGGAGAGTATTCAGGTTGCGCGGCAGATAGACCAGCTAAGTTAAGAAGGGCTATAGAGAGTTTTCTAACGCAGGGGATGGGTGAGTTAATCATCGTTCCCGATGGTTGCGAGGAAACGGTCAAAATAGCCTCAGAGTATCCAGTAACGTGCTTAGAGCCTTTGCCTAAGTCTTCTGCTTTTAGTGGCTTGCCGAGAAACAAGGGAATTGAAGCTGCGACCAACGATTACATTGCGTACTTAGACTCTGACGATGTTTTCGGAGAGCATCATTTAGTTAGGATTGTTGAGCATTTAGATGCTGATTGGCTGTGGTGGGATGATTACGTTAATCTGGATCGTCGGTCAGTATCGTTAGTTAAGGGTTTTATTGGCACATCCTGCATTGCTCATAAGAAATCACTAGGTATTGTTTGGGGTGACGGATATGCCCATGATTGGGGTGTTGTTGAGCAGTTAATGAGGTTTGCCGGAAAAAAGATCGAAACGAACTACAGGGTCATGCATATACCCGGAGTCTTGGACATTTAATGCAAGCCATAGTCATCTGTACGGTAGGAAACAAAGGGATTTCGGTATTGCTGGAGTCTATCCGTCAGTATGCGCCAGAGATGCCTGTTTACATTTGCGGCAAGGATTTAGACCTATTAGCCAAGGCAAAGACTATTCTTCCCAACTTATGCTGGATGCCTAACGTCTATAAGAACTTTGGCGATGCTTACAATGCTGCGGCTAGTTATGCGTTTAAGCATGGGAAGTTTGACTCATTGATTTTAGCTAACGATGATGTGGTTCTTAATCCAGATACGCTATCGTTAATGAGGGAAGATGCGGGAATTCTGGAATTTAGGGGCGTGAAATACGGATTCTTAGGTGCAAGAAGTGACTATGTGTTGCCAGACCAAAACATTAGATTCCCGATAGAGGGGGATAGACGTAACGGATTACGGTGGGCAAGCGAGTCGAATATCAAGTTGACTCCGGTAATTGCGCCTATTTTCGCGTCGATCAGCAGGGAAGCGTGGAATGTTGCAAAGTTTCCGTCAACTAATTGGTATTCAGATAATATAATATGCCATGACTTAAACGTGGCGGGTTATCAGCATTTCGTCAGCAGGGCTTATGTGCATCATGCAGGGAGCCAGACGATAGGCGTTGATTTCAAGAAATGCCATGAGGAACCGAGGGCGTGGATAATGGAACACCGTCCCGATATGTACGAACTTATATACGCATGACATCCAGAGGATAATGCAAAGTGCAGATAAAGACAGTACCAGTAGAGAAGCTCATTCCTTACGTCAAGAACAGCAGGACACATTCTGACGGTCAAGTAGCTCAGATAGCGGCGAGTATCAAAGAATTCGGCTGGACTAACCCTATCCTTGTGGACGGGGAAAGCGGCGTTATAGCTGGTCATGGAAGGCTGCTCGCGGCTAGAAAGCTAGGGCAGAAGGAAGTTCCGGTTATTGAGTTAGCGCACATGACGGAGAGCCAGAAACGGGCTTACGTCATTGCCGACAATCAAATAGCCATGAACGCAGGCTGGGATACGACCTTGTTATCGTTGGAGTTAGCCGACCTAAAGGAACAAGGGTTCGAGATGGATGTACTCGGATTCGACCCTAAAGAGCTGGATAATTTGCTGGAGCCTGAGCAGGTAGATGGATTAACGGACGAGGATGCCGTACCTGAAACTCCGGTAGAGCCTAAGACGAAGCTAGGAGATATTTATCAACTTGGCAATCATCGGTTAATGTGTGGTGATAGCACGAGCATCGATGCGGTAGAGAAGTTGATGGATGGTCAGAAGGCAGATATGGTGTTTACTGATCCTCCGTATGGCGTTGACTATAAAGGGATCAACAACGATGACCGCGGTGGTCTTGAGGAATTACTCCGCGGCTCGTTTGGTAATTACTTTGCGACATCCAAGTCTGGCGCGGCTTGTTATGTTTTCCATTCTGACAAGTGTGCGGATATATTTCATCAGGTTTTTAGGGAATTTTTCCATTTTAGTAGCATGATAATTTGGGCAAAAAACAGCCTAACATTATCCAGAACAGACTATCAAAGCCAGCATGAACCTTGTCTTTATGGTTGGATGAAAGACGGTAGCCATTCGTTTTATGGAGACCGAAAGCAGGTTAGCGTTTGGAAATTTGATAAAGAAAGAGTAGAAGGTCACACTACTCCTAAGCCTGTTGCGTTAATAGAAAGAGCATTGCAAAATTCCAGCAAGGGTGGAGATGTAGTCTCTGATCTATTTGGCGGGTCAGGCAGCACGATGATTGCTTGCGAGAAGCTAGGAAGGCAAGCGCGAATGATGGAACTAGACCCTAAATACTGTGATGTAATAGTAAAGAGATGGGAAGATTTCACCGGCAAGAAAGCCGTATTGTTAACAGATGAGTAACATTTACCCTCAATAAAATGGTAGAGCATAAGCCAACAGAAGAAAACAAGCGGATAGTCGAGACATCGGCAGGACTAGGCTTGCCCCATGAGCAAATAGGCGCGTTGATAGGCATCGATGACAAGACGCTGCGGAAGCATTATCGGACTGAGCTAGACGTAGGGAAGGCTAAAGCCAGCGCACAGATTGCCAAGACGCTGTTTAGCAAGGCTCAGGGTGGGGATACGACTGCGCTAATCTGGTGGACTAAAGCTCAGATGCGATGGGCTGAAACGCAGAAGCAAGAGGTTACTGGTGCTAATGGTGGCGCACAGGAAATGATCGTCCGGTGGGGCGGGAAGGCTAAAGATGACGTACAAACAGACTAACTGCCCGATGTGCAGTGCGTTCCTAGTGAACAATAAATGCCTGAACTGCGGATACGTTAAGTGACAGAGATTGTCATTCCATACGAGCCGCGAGATCAGCAGCTAGAGATACATGATGCGATTGAGCAGCATCGTTTTACTGTGGTGGTTGCCCATCGTCGCATGGGAAAGACTGTTTCGGCTATCAACCACCTCATTAAGTCCGCTATCGAGTGCGACAAGCCAGAGCCACGATTTGCTTACATTGCGCCAACCTACGGACAAGCCAAGCGAGTAGCGTGGGATTACCTTCAGAAGTACACCAGATCAATAGGAGCTACATACAATGTCTCTGAGTTACGCGCTGATTTTTATGGGCGTAGGGTTAGTCTATATGGGTCTGATAATCCTGACAGTCTTAGGGGGCAGTATTTTGATGGCGTGGTTATCGACGAAGTTGGCGATCAGAACCCACGCATTTGGAACGAAATCGTCCGACCTGCTCTTGCCGACCGTATTGGGTGGGCTTGTTTCATTGGGACTCCTAAAGGTGCTAACCATTTCGCTGAGTTAGCGGAGAGGGCTAAGACCGAGGAAGGCTGGAAGTTTCTAGAGTTTAAGGCTAGTCAGACAGGGGTTTTGCCAGAATCAGAACTAAAAGATGCCTATCGAGACATGGGCGAGGATAGGTACAATCAGGAGTTCGAGTGTTCCTTTAACGCAGCGGTCGAAGGGTCTTACTATGGCAAAATTATTAATGACCTTGAAAGGGATAGCCATATTACTGACTTTCCTCGTGATGATCTGTGCCGTAGCTTTACTGCATGGGATATTGGAATGGGTGACTCGACTGCTATATGGGTTGCTCAACTGGCTGGAAAAGAGATTAGATTACTCGATTTCGTCGAAAACCACGGACAGGGACTAGATTGGTACGTCAACTGGCTACGAGAGAACGATTACGAGGGATTTAGCCATATCCTGCCGCATGACGTACAGGTGAGGGAACTAGGCACAGGCAAGAGTCGCAAAGAGGTCTTAGAGGAAGCAGGGCTATCGATAACGGTTGCGCCTAGACTACCTGTCGCTGATGGGATACAAGCTGTCAGGAGATTGCTGCCGAGATGCTGGTTCCATCCAAGGGTCAAGCAGGGACTAGATGCGCTGAGAAACTACCGTCGGGAGCATGACGAGCGTAGGCAGATATTCTATGAGAAGCCGCTACATGATTGGTCTAGCCATGCGTCTGACGCTTTTAGATACCTTGCAATAGGTCTTGACGAGCGAGATAGTTCATGGCAGACAACGTTGCCAATTTCTACAAAATGGATTGTATAATAGGCAAAACTCCGTAAGGATGTGCTATGAAGATGGATGACGGTCAGATCAAGAGCATTATCGAGAATGAAATCGATAACTCTATTGGTTACATTGATACCGAGACTACAGACCAACGGGCTAAGGCTCTGGAGTATTACCTACGTTATCCCTATGGTAACGAGGTCGAAGGACGCAGCCAGATCGTCACTGGTGAGGTAGCTGAGGCTATCGATGGTGCATTGCCACAACTCATCCGAGTCTTTACGACTACCGAGGATATTGTCTCGTTTGAGCCACAGACTCCAGAAGATGAGCAGTCTGCTAGACAGGCTACGGACTACTGTAATTGGGTGTTCTACCGTGAGAATGAAGGTCTAATTCTCCTGCATAACTGGTTCAAAGACGCGCTGATGTGTAAGGTTGGCGTAGTCAAGGCGTATTGGGATGCCAAAGAGGACGTTAACAAAGAGTCCTATAAGAACCTGACTGAAGACGAATTAGCCCTGCTCCTGTCTGATCCCGCCATTGAAGTAGTCAGCCAGAACGTCGAGTTTATTGACGGTGGCGTTGACCCGATGGGCTTCCCGATCCAGATTCCTTACTTTGATGTCAAGGTCAAGAAGGTCAAGAAATACGGCTGCGTCAAGATTGAGAACGTACCGCCAGAAGAATTCCTGATTAGCAAATCGGCAAGAACCATTGAAGATAGCCCGTTCGTGGCTCATCGTCGCTTGATGACTCGTAGTGAGTTGGTAGCGATGGGCTTTGACAAGGACGTGGTCGAGGGATTGCCTTCTTACGATGATCTTCAGTACACAGTCGAGCGAGTAGCCCGATTCTCTCAGGGTGAGCAGCCGGACGAGAATATCAGCCTTGACCCTACGATGCAGGTCTGTGAGGTATACGAGTGCTATATCAAGATCGACGTTAATGGTGACGGTATCGCTGAACTGCGTAAGATCGTCTATGCCGGTAGCGAAATCCTAGATGACGAGGAATGTGACCTAGTTCCGTTCCATAGCCTGTGTCCTATCCCTATTCCGCACAAGTTCTTTGGTCAGAGCTTGGCAGACCGGACGATGGACATCCAGCTAATCAAGTCCACTGTAACCCGTCAGATGCTTGATAACCTGTACCTAACGAACAATGCTCGTATCGGGGTTGTTGATGGTCAGGTGAATCTCGATGATGTGCTGAACGCTACTCCGGGTGGCGTTGTCCGTATGAAGTCTGCTGGTTCGATTATGCCGATTGAGGTTCCTGCGGTAACGGCTCAGGCTTTCCCGATGCTTGAATACATGGATCAGGTTCAGGCTAAACGTACAGGCGTTAGCGACCAGCAACAAGGTCTTGATCCTGACGTACTGAATAACGTGAGTGCTACGGCTATTGCCGCAATGATGAAGTCGAACTCTGGCAAGCTGGAACTGATTGCTCGAATCTTTGCTGAGACAGGCGTTAAATCGCTGTTTAAGGGCATTTTGCATCTATTAGGCAAATACCAAGACCAAGCCAAGATTGTCCGTATGCGTGGCAAGTTTGTGGCATTTGATCCTCGTACATGGACGAATCAATACGATGTGGCGATTAACGTAGGCTTGGGTTCAGGAGATCGTGAGCAGAAACTCGCAATGCTCCAGATGATTCTGGGCAAGCAGGAGCAGGTGCTTACGCAGTTCGGTGCGGCTAATCCTCTGGTATCTGTGGCTCAGTACCGCGATACCTTGGCTAGACTGATTGAATCGGCTGGTTTCAAAGATGCTAAGGCTTTCATTAACGAGATCAGCCCTGAACAGAACGAGCAACTGTCACAGCCGCAGGAACCGCAGCCAGATATGCAAGCAGAGGCTACTCGCATAATCGCAGAGGTTGAGCGTGAAAAGACTGAGGCTAAGGCTCAGATCGAGGCTGCTAAGTTGCAACTACAGAAACAATCGCTAGAGGCTGAATATACCCGTAAAGGCATTGAGATAGCGATGAAGGCAGAGAAGGACGCTATGGATATGCGTATTCGTGAGGCAGAGTTAGCGGTCAAGCAGTTGCAAGCGATTCTGGCGATGGATTTGGCTGACGAGGATAGCCGTAATAAACAGGCTGATATTGTCCTGAAGGCGATTAAGGAACTAGGTAACCTAACTAAGGGTATGAATGGACAAATCCCAATGGGCTGAGAATCTGCTGAGAGATGAGTATTTTCAGGCAATGATGGAAGAACTCAGGTCAGTAGAGATTAACAAATTTGCTATGAGTGAGTTTGGTGACGCAGCGGTAAGGGAAAACGCTTACCAGCAACTAAGGTCATTTGAGAAGATTGAAGCCTACCTTGAAAGCCTATCGGCACAGAAGTTGATAGACGAAAAGCGGCTGAAAATTTTGTAACTGAGTCGGGCAGTTCCCGATATAATTTAGGAAACTATATATGAGCGATACTCAAAGCACGACTCCTGAGGGAAATGCTGAGTTAAACGTAGGTAGTGCAGCCGACGCTATCATGGGTCTTATGGGTGGGCAAGAAGGCTCCGAACAGGAACAACCGGAAACCGAACTCGAAGCCAATGATAGCGAAGCCGAATCCGAGGAGTCTTATGACGAGCCGGAGGTAGAACAAGATGAAAGCGAAGAAGAAGCCGAGGAGCCTCCTAAATACAGGGTGAAAGCCGCTGGTGAGGAAAAAGAGGTAACCCTTGATGAGCTTATCAAGTCTTATCAACTTGGCACAGACTATACGAAGAAATCGCAAGCTGTAGCTGAAGAACGCAAAGCCGTAGAAGCAGAGAAGGCGCGTATCGAGGAAGCTAGGTATCTGCGTGACCAATACGCAGAACGGTTGCAGGTAATTGAGCAGATGCTTAACCAGCAGCCAGAAACTGAGAATCTGGAGTATCTGAAGGAAACCGACCCTATTGGGTACGCAGTTAAGGTTGCAGAGTTATCACAGCGGGAAAAGCAGTTAGCTCAAGTTCAGGCTGAACGACAGCGAATTGCACAGCAGCAGGATCAGGAACGTCAGGAGCAACTCGGTCATGTGATACAGGCTGAAGCTCGTAAGCTGGCAGAGGCAATACCTGAGTATGCTGACCCACAGAAAGGTGAGGTAGCTCGTCGAGAACTGCGGGAGTTTGGTCAGAAGCTAGGTTTCTCGGAACAGGAATTATCGGGGGTTTATGACTCTCGGCAGGTTCTAACGTTATGGAAGGCGATGCAGTACGACAAATTGCAGTCTGCAAAGCCGGGTATCACTAAGAAGGTTAACGAGGCTCCGAAGGTAATGAAATCGGGTGTTTCTCAGCCTCGTGATAGCAACGATGAACTGAAAAAACTAAAAGCCAAGGCTAGGCAGACCGGAAGGGTCGCTGATGCCGCTAAAGCATTTGAACGATTTTTATAAGGAATTATCATGCCTACATTTACAGCACATACCGCGATTGGTCAGCGGGAAGATTTGACCGACATCATCTATGACATCTCGCCAACCGAGACACCATTTATGTCGTCGATTGGCAAGACTAAGGCTACCGCCGTTTATCACGAATGGCAGACTGACTCGCTGGCTGCTGCTACAACTGGCAACGCTGCGATTGAAGGTGCAGACGCTACATCGGCAACTCTGTCTCCTACCGTCCGTCTTGGTAACTACACTCAGATCATCCAGAAAACCGTTCAGGTTTCGGGTACTCTGGACACAGTAAACAAGGCTGGTCGTAAGTCGGAAAAGGCTTATCAGTTGGCTAAGGCATCGGCTGAACTGAAGCGCGATCTGGAAACCATCCTGTGCGCTAACCAAGGTCGTTCGGCTGGTACTTCGACTATCGCTCGTAAGCTGGGCTCGATCCTGTCATGGGTCAAGACTAACTCGGACAAGGCTTCTGACGGTTCCGATCCAGCGACAATCGGTGTTTCGACCCGTACTGACGGCACACAGCGTACCTTCACTGAGACTCTGCTGAAGACCGTTGTTGCAGAGGTGTTTGATTCGGGCGGTTCTCCGAAGATTCTGATGGTTGGTTCGCTTGGTAAGCAGAAGGTATCGTCGTTTGCTGGTATCGCTGCACAGCGTTACATGGCTCCTGGCAATACTCCGACCACCATTATCGGCGCTGCTGACGTTTATATGTCGGACTTTGGCACGATGTCGGTTGTTCCTAACCGTTTCATGCGCGCACGTGATGCTCTGATCCTTGATCCTGAGTACGCTGCTCTGGCTTACCTGCGTCCATTCCAGACTAATGATCTGGCTAAGACCGGCGACAGCGAGAACACTCAGCTATTGGCTGAAGTTACTCTGGAAGTTAAGAACGAGGCTGCACATGGCATCGTTGCTGACTTAAATATGGCTCTGTAATAAGTAGCAAATAGCCCCTGCCTAACGGTGGGGGCTACCTACAAAGGAATTTATGAGTACTCCGATACGGACTCAAACAGCATTTGAAGACGGTGATGGCGGGATAATCATCGAAACTAAACAGGATGTAACAGAGATTATTGATGCCAACAGGCAACAATTAGAGTACGATAAATCTCGGCAAGGACACTTAAACGAACTGCATCACGTTGCTCGAATACCCTTTACGGTCATAGATGTACTGAACCAGAAAGGGATTATGAAGGGCTTTAACGTGGTCGATGAGGTTGGTTTCGCTAGGTGGCTGAACGATCCTGATAATGCTGTATGGAAGACATATCGAGGAACTATATGAGAGTTGGTGTTTGCGTCCCATGCCGGGATGAGGTGCATACTGGTTTTGCTTTTGACTTTGCTCGAATGACAGCGCATGATGCGTCAGTACGTTGCAAAGATGGTAAAGGCGGTTTAAGTTTATACACAATGCCGGGAACGCTGATATTTGACCAGCGTGAGAAGTTGGCAGAAGTGGCATTAGGTGAAGGATGTGAAGCGCTATTGTTTATTGATAGCGATATGCGGTTTCCGCATGACATCATTGACATAATGTTAAGTCGAGATGTGCCGATTGTTGGGGTAAATGCAACGACTAGAAGGAAGCCTGTAACGCCTACAGCCAAGATACTCACAAGGTATATGGATGGTGATACAGAGGTTCGTAAGTGGTCGAACATTGACTCTCGCGGCAAGGAAGGGATTGAGGAAGTTACAGCGGTTGGGTTTGGTGCTGTGATGATCCGTAAGGAAGTGTTTGAAAAGACCGGAAGACCTTGGTTCGATGCTGGATGGGGTTCTAACGGTGTATGTGGCGAGGATGTGTATTTCTGCGTCAAGGCTGGTTCTGAGGGCTTTCAGACGTATGTAGATCACGAATTATCGATGCACATCCGGCACATCGGCACTTACGAGTACGGTTGGAAAGATTTTGAGCAGCTAGAGGAATAACATGGCATTTACGACCTATAGCGAGTTAAAAACAACGATAGCTAACTATCTGGCTCGTAGTGATCTGACATCGGTTATTCCGGACTTTATCCGTCTGGCTGAGACTAGGTTGCAGAGAGACCTAAGAATTCGTCAGATGTTAGTGGTAGCTACAGCGACAACAACGGGCGGTGATTCAACACTTGGATTGCCTACCGATTTCTTAGAGATGAGGGATATTCATCTCAACACGACTCCGATTACTACGCTACGTTACAAGGCTCCTAACTCGTTTTATCAGGAATCTAGGGTAACGGATGGCGGCAAGCCCATTGATTACACTATTCTCGGTGCGGAGATGCAGTTAGCTCCGGTTCCAGATTCGTCTTATACGGCGCAGATGTTGTATTACGCCAAGCCTCCTGTATTATCAGATTCGACAGCTAGTAACGTATTCTTGGCTTATGTGCCTGATGCGTTGCTATATGCGTCTTTGGCAGAGGCAGAGCCGTATTTGATGAATGATGCAAGGGTGCAGACTTGGGCTTCCTTGTATTCTAGGGCGATTGATTCTATCTCTACGTCCGACCAAGCAAGTGAGTATAGTGGTCAACCTATGTCTATGTCTTATAACGTGAGGTAAATCATGGCTGAGATGTCTAATTATCTGGAGAATGCGCTAATTAACGCTACTCTCCGCAATACAAGCTACACAAGCCCTGCTGCGGTTTATGTAGGTCTTTACACAAGCGATCCGGGTGAGGGCAATACAGGTACTGAGGTATCTGGTGGTTCCTACGCTCGTACAGCGGTAACGTTTGGTTCTCCTAGCAACGGTGTGTCAACGAATAGCGCGTCAGTTACGTTCCCGACTGCTACTGGCACATGGGGTACTGTGACTCACGTTGGCATTCTGGATGCGACAACTAGCGGCAACCTGCTGTATTACACAGCCTTGGATGCGTCTAAGTCGATTGCTTCTGGTGACGTGTTCACGATCTCGACAGGCAACCTTTCCGTAACTCTGGAGTAATCTATGGCACTCGTAATTGCTGACCGAGTTCGGGAAACGTCCACCACGACCGGCACAGGCACATTAACCTTGGACGGTGCAGTAACGGGCTTTCGTACTTTCGGGTCGGCGATTGGCGATGGTAATACTTGCTATTACACAATTACTCTCGGTGCGGATTATGAGATTGGTCTCGGTACTGTTGGAACGGGTACGTTAGCTCGTACTACGGTACTGAAATCATCTAACAGCAACAGTGCGGTTAACTTCGGTGCTGGTGCTAAGGATGTCTTTGTAACGTATGCGGCTGATGTTGCTGCTATAACGAGTGCTGCACAGACATTTACGGCTGCTCAGACGTTTAGAGCTTCTAATGCTATTCGTTCTGAAGCTGCGTCAACACAGGATGCTATCGTTATTGCTGGAAGGGCTGGCGGTACGTCTTCCTATGCTGCGACGCTAACGCCAACGACGTTATCTGCTAACAGGACAGTTACTATTCCTGACGCTACTACGACTCTTGTAGGAACGGACACAACGCAGACACTAACGGCTAAGACGCTAACTGATCCTGCGATTATAGGAACGATCCTAGAGGACATCTTTACGATTACAGACGGTGCAGCGTTTGAGATCGATCCTAGTAATGGATCAATCCAGTTGATTACCTTGGGTGCTAACCGTACTCCAAAGGGAACTAGCTTTGTTAATGGTGAAGCGATTACCTTGATGGTCGATGACGGTACTGCTTTCGCATTAACGTGGACTGATGCGACTTGGGGTGGTTCTGGTGTTGTGTGGGAAACAGACTCAGGTTCTGCACCTACACTGGCTACGACAGGGTATACAACTATCGTGCTGTGGAAGGTTGGCGGTCAGGTTTACGGTGCGCGAGTGGGGAATAACTGATGCTGGCTAATAAGCTCTTAGGCGCGTCAAAGGCGGCAGTGCCTGTATATATAGAGGATGTGTTCTCGACGTGGCTTTACACAGGCAATAACTCCGCGCAGACAATCACCAACGGGATTGATCTATCGGGCAAGGGCGGGTTGGTTTGGATAAAAAACAGAACGACTAACAGCACTCATGGCGGCGCGCATCAATTAGTGGATACAGCAAGAGGGCTTACCGGTGCTTCAGGAAGCAGTATGCTTTCCACAAACAATACTGATCCTGCCTCTGGTGCGCAAGCAGGTGGAACGGCTGGAAATCAAGGCTTTTCTTCTTTCAGTTCTTCTGGTTTTAATCTTAGCAGTGTTGGTGGGAGTGTTTACAGCGGATCGACTAATACGAACGCAGTTAGTTACACCTCATGGACATTCCGCAAGCAGCCGAAGTTCTTTGATGTGGTGACGTATACGGGGAATGGCTCTAACCGCACAATCTCTCACAGCCTCGGCTCGGTGCCGGGGTGCATTATCGTCAAGCGCACAGATACGGCTGCCGATTGGCAGGTTTATCACCGGGGTTTGGCAAACACCGAATACCTAGTGCTAAACGACACAGCAACTAAGAATACCGGCGCGACGCGCTGGAACAGCACAACACCGACCAGCACAGTATTTAGCCTTGGCACGAATACAACCGTAAATGCTAATGGCGGCACTTACGTCGCCTACCTATTTGCTCACGACGCAGGTGGCTTTGGCGCTGCTGGTACTGACAATGTGATTACTTGTGGGTCGTACACCGGCAATGGAGGTGCGAATACGATTACGCTTGGATATGAACCGCAATGGTTGTTGGTAAAAAAGACAAGCGTACAAGACTCGACTTCGTTCTGGTCGATCAACGACATAATGCGTGGCGGGTTAAATGCCAGAGGAAACGCATCCCAAATAAAGCCAAATGCTACAGAGGCAGAAGATGACCTTGGCGGTGTAACCACGCTTCCAGCCGCTATCGCAACTGGCTTCACCATCGGGAATGCTGGCGGCTATAACGCCAGCGGAGAAACCTACATCTACATCGCCATCCGTCGCCCGATGAAAACGCCGACGAGTGGAACGCAGGTCTATGAAGGTACGACATACACAGGTAACGCAACCGCTCAAAGGCAAATAGGCTCGACGGTTCTAATGGATATGCTTTTGCTGTCTTGCCGGAGCGCAGATTCACTTGGGTGGACTAGTTATGCTCATTTTATTTTTGACAGGCTTCGCGGCGGATCGAATCCTAATTCTTTAGCAACCTCTAGAGCAGATGCGGAAATTACAGGGTGGTTTACTTATTTAGATTTTGACAAAAACATAGGTTGGGATACTAGTTCAACCACAGCACAAGACTATTTGAATAAATCTGGCTCAACATTTGTAAGCAATGTATTTAAACGTGCGCCGGGGTTTCTTGATGTGGTGTGCTATACGGGTACTGGTTCAAACAGAACTATCACGCATAACTTAGGCGTTGTGCCTGAGTTGATGATAGTAAAAGTTAGAAGTGGAACCACCAATGATTGGTGGGTATATGACGCTGCAACCGGTAATACGAAATACCAAGCTCTAAATACCACCGCTGCACCAGTTACATCCTCTACTGCGTGGAATAACACAACGCCTACTTCATCAGTTTTTACTGTTGGGACAGGGGCGGGGGTTAATGGATCAACGTTTCCTTATGTCGCTTACCTATTCGCTTCTATCTCTGGCGTATCTAAAGTAGGAAGCTACACAGGCACAGGAACAACGCAAACCATCAACTGCGGATTCACGGCTGGTGCGCGGTTCGTGATGATTAAGCGCACAGACAGCACAGGTGATTGGTACGTCTGGGATACGGCTCGCGGCATCGTTAGCGGTAACGACCCTTATCTGTTGCTGAACTCAACTGCTGCTGAAGTCACTAACACCGACTACATTGATCCTGCGAACTCTGGTTTTGAGATCAGCAGCACAGCACCAGCAGCGATTAACGCTAACGGTGGTTCCTTCATTTTCTTTGCAGTGGCGTAGAGGACAACTATGGAAATCAGACTTAGAACAGGGAAAGTGATGACAGAGAGCGAGTTCCGCGCTGCTCATCCAAATACCAGTTTTCCTCAACAGCTAACGGTTGAGCTACTCAATGGCTTTGATGCTGATCCGGTATTAAACGGCGCACAAGCACAGCCAACGAGATACCAGACTGCCTATCGAGATGGTGTCGAGGAAATCAATGGACAGTGGTTTACCAAGTTCTCAGTTGCGGATATGGACGCTGAAGCCATTGCCTCTATTGATGCAAATCAGGCAAAATCTGTACGAGACGAAAGAAACCGTAAGCTGACTGCTTCTGATTGGACTCAGGTTGCTGATGCTCCGGTGGATCAAGCGGCTTGGGCTGCGTATCGTCAAGCCTTGCGTGATATTCCGTCACAAGAGGGTTTCCCTTGGTCAGTAACTTGGGCTGTGGAGCCTTAAATGCTTGGATTCCTACCGTTATCTGCTGCTGCAATATCTGAAGATAGCATCACTACGCTGGTTACAGCGTCAGGGGCGATTAACGGTCGAGCGTTAGTTACTGCGGCTGGAACTAAGACGGTTAATGCTTCTGGTGCAATCCTCGGTAGGGCTGTTGTAACGGCTTATGAGGGGGCTATACAGGGTTCAGCGGCTGTTACCGGTAGAGCCGTAGTCACTGCGCTAGGAGGCTACTCTAGGTCTGCTGTAGCGGCTATTTTAGGTAGAGCTACGGTTACAGCAACAGGTGGAATTGCTAAGTTTGCGGCTGCTCAGATTGTTGGCGTAGGTAGATTTAGTGCGATTGCTAACAATGCTGTTTTGGCATCTGCTGCGGTTACTGCTGAGGCTGACGTTCGTTGCGTTGGTGGGGTTACGAGATCGAGTGCTGTAGGGTCAATTAGTGCTAGGGCTGTGGTCGTTGCTGAAGGCATGATTTACGGTGAAGAATGGACGAAAGTTTCTCCGGTGAGTGATACATGGCAACGACAAGAATAAACTTTGGTGAGTGGCTACCAGATCAGCCGAGTATCGTTCAGGCGGTATCGGATGCGGTGAATTGTTATCCGGTTGCTAGTGGTTATGCGCCTATCCCCAATATTGAGCCCTATCCTAACGATGAGACTCAGGCTTCAGAGACTTTGCTGACCTGCTTTGGTGGTAAGTATGGCGGTCAGAATGTCTTGTTTGCGGCTAGTGCTTCCAAGTTGTACAAGTTTGATACGTCAAACAACTCGTATACTGATGTTAGTAAGGCTGGCGGTTATTCGGCTTTATCGTGGGATGTAACGCAGTTTGGTGCTGTAGTTATTGCTGCTGATGGTAACGCCAAGCTACAGGCTTACGACCTAGGATCGAGTACGGCATTTGCAGACCTAGCCGCTGATGCGCCTATTGCTAAGTTTGTCACAGTTGTCCGAGATTTCGTTGTAGCGGCTAACGTAGCTGGCGAGGAATCTAAGGTTTACTGGTCGGATATTAATAACGAAACTGTTTGGACTCCATCCTTGGCTGCCCAAGCTGATGCTCAGGTGCTTCCTGACGGTGGTGATATTACTGGTATTGCTGGCGGTGAATACGGGCTGATCTTCTTGGAAAAGGCGATTTACCGGATGACGTATGCTGGTAGTCCGTTCTTCTTCCAGTTTGACGCTATCTCTCGGTCTTTGGGATGTATCGCTAACGGCTCGATTGCTCAGTTATCAGGGATTACCTACTTCCTAGCTGACGATGGTTTCTATGCCTGTAACGGACAAACGGTTACGGCAATCGGTGCTGAGAAGGTTGACCGTTGGTTCTTTGAGAATGTCTCGATTAGCAAAGTAACTAACGAGATGAGTGCAACGGTTGACCCTGTAAGATCGCTCATTATTTGGGTAGTTCCAACAGCCGCAGGTAACAAATTACTTATTTACAGCCAGAAGCTAAATCGCTGGTCTTACTCAACGATTGACGTTAAGTCTATCTCTTATGTGGTGACTTCCTCGGCTTCCCTAGAGGCATTGGATAAACTCTCGATTACTCCTGGAACTAATACGTTAGCAGGTACTTACACTCGCACAACTAATACAGTTACTGTAACTGCAACTAATCACGGCTTAAATACCAATGCTTTTGTTTACTTTGATGCAACATCTGGCGGTGCTGCTGACGGGTTTTACCAAATAACGCGAGTAAACGACAATAGTTTCACGTTTACTACGGCGGCATCAGGCTCGATTACGACGAGTAACTGTACTTTATCGTTGCCATCGATTGATGCTGCGTCGATTACCCTGGATGACCGAGCTTATGCTGGTGGTACTTGGTTCTTGGCTGCGGTTTACGGTCAAAAAGTGTACGGATTTACGGGCGATTATGCAGAAGCCTCTGTCACGACGAACGATTTAGACATAGGCAGGAGCTTAATGACCCTAGTTAAGCCGATTGTTGACAATGGTAGTGGCGATGTAGCGGTATCTGGTCGAGTATTGCTCCAAGATAACGTTACTTTTACGGATTATGCCTCGCCAGACTCAATAAATCGGGTATCTGTGCGGTCTAGCGGTAACTATCACAGGGTAAAGGTACGTCCTACGGGTAGCAACTGGCGTACTGTGGTGGCTGTTGACGTAGATGTAACGAAAGCTGGTGATCGATGACTCGTCAATTTCGCACATTACCGCCATTTGGAGCCTCGGAGCGTGATGTTGCTGAGGTTGTTCGTGGCATTATGGACGGAAAGACGAATAACTCAGGACTTCTGACCCTAGCGACAGGAAATGCCACCACAACAACCCTGTACGACGGTCGTATAGGCAACGACAGCCTTATTTTCTTTGTTCCGGTATCTAATGCTGCCGAGGCTGATTCGGCTCCCTATGGGGCGTTTCAGGACTCCACAGACCAAACGGCTGCGGACACGACCACAGCCTATGCAGTTACCTTTAACACAACAGATTTTTCCAATGGAGTTTTTCTTTCCAATAGTTCTAGACTTAACGTCAGGAATTATGGAATTTACAACATTCAGTTTTCTTTACAGTACAAAAATACGTCAAACGATGGTCAGGACGTAGATATTTGGTTCAGGAAGAACGGCACTAACATAGATAACTCTAATAGCCGATTCCATTTGCCTCAAAGGAAAAGCGCTGGCGATCCTAGTCATCTAATTGCCGCGATGAATTTCTTTGTCGAAATGAACGCAGGTGATTATGCTGAGATTATGTGGAGAACGACTAGCACCAGCGTTTCGTTAGAGCATTTTGGTACAAGTACATCTCCTACTCGTCCGTCAGTTCCTAGTGCTATTGTTACGGTATCCTATGCTGCGCCATCAGCAACAACGAATCTTTACGTTTCAAGCCAGCAACAAGGGCAAGCAACTGTCAGTCATTGGGCTAACAGTACGGCAGACAAAACTTATGGGTACATAATCGTCGGATGATTGAATTCAAATTTATCGAGCCTGACCAACTTAGAGATTGGTGGATGAGCGTCAAGCCCGGACTAGAGGAAATAAAGAAGCGTAGTCCTGAGAACTGGATTGTTGAGGATGTGTACGCAGACTGTTGGAACAGCAAATCGTTTTTATATGTAGCGTTAAAAGATAGTCATTTTGCAGGGTACTTTGTACTACAGCCAATCAACCAAAAGCTCCATGTTTGGGCGGCTTGGACGTTAGAAAATGATTATCAGTTGGTGGAAAAAGGTTTACAATTTACCAAAGATATGGCAAGAGAAGCTAATATCAAATATTTAAGTTTCTCAAGTCATCGTCCGGGGTGGAATCGTAGGGCTAAGGCTTACGGCTTCCGTCCTAGAGAATGGATTAGCGAGGTGTAATATGGGTGGCGGTGGAAGCGAACAAAAGACGGAAATCGACCCGGAATTTAAGCCGTACATGAAGTTTGGCTTGGAAGAAGCCAAGCGATTATACGGAGCAATGCCTAACGTACCAGAGACTTTAGCGGTTAGTCCATCTGCTGCGACTCTACAAGCGATGTCTGCTGCTGAACAACGTGCTTTAGCAGGTTCTCCGCTAACAGGACAAGCTAAGAACGTACTAGCTCAACAAATGGGCTATACGAGTCCCTATGCCGGGAAGATCGAGGCTATGGGGATGGGTGCTTACGACCCGTCTTCCGGTTTCTATCGTTCTATGATGGAAAGTCAGCCAGAATCTGAGGCTGCTCGTCTAACGAGATCGACTGCTGGTGGTGCTTATCTCAGCGGTGCTAGTCCGTACCTTCAGGGTGCGTTATCTCAGGCTAATCGTTTGGCTGGTGAGTCTTTTGGCGAGAGCATGAAGGACTTACAGGCTAAGGCTGCTGCTGCTGGTCGTTATGGATCAGGAGCAATGGCACAACAAACTGCTAGAAGCCAAGACGTACTAGCTAGAGCCTTAGCAGAACAGAATCAACAAGCGTTCTTAGCAAATTACCAAGCAGAACGTCAGGCACAAGAACAGGCTATGGGTCGTTTGGGTGGTCTTGAGCAACAGGCGATAGCTAATCGCTTTGCTGGTGCTGGCGGTCTAACGGCGGGTGAGCAAGCAAACCTACGGACTCGTTTAGGGGCTTTGAGTGCTGCTCAGGATATTACGTCTGCTGACCTAGCGAGACAGGCTCAGGCTGCTCAGTTGGCTCCGTCGATGGCTGCTCAGGATTATTCGGATATTCAGAAACTACTACAGGTTGGTCAAGGTCGTGAGGCTTACGAGCAACAGGGTATCGAGGGTAGATTAAAAGCTCAGGATATTCCACTAGACCGTCTGCGCCGTACCACTAACATCTTCTATGGTGCGCCATTGGAGACTAAGACAGCTACTTCAGGGGGTAAATAATGGGTGCGCCAATGGTTCTAGGTGCTGCATTAGGCGGCATAACGTCTGCGGCTAGAGGTGGGAATCCGCTTACTGGTGCGCTATTAGGTGGTATCGGTGGCGGCGTATTCGGTGCTGCTAGCGGTGCGGCTGGTGGGGCTGCTGGTGCTGCTCAGGCTGCTAATATCGCTGCTGCTCCTGCGGCTAGCATGGGTGCTATCAATACGGCTGCTGGTCAAGCGATGGCTGCTCCTAGCCTGATGTCAACCTTACAGCAAGTGCCTAAGTCGTTTATGCAGTTTAGTAAAGATAATCCCTTTACGATGAATATGGCATCGAATCTTGCCCAAGAAGAATTTAAGCAAAGCCCAGTGCAAAACCCCGGATTACTACGAGGCAGACCAGCAGAAGAACAGGCAATGCCTTATTCCTCGCCAGTACCTAAATTTAGCTTGTTATAGGTGATCTATGGCACTAGAAGATTACGTCCCTAATATCTTTGGTGGCACTCCGACCGTTTATCAAGGGTTGTTGAGTCCACAGGAACAGGCTTCATTAGAGAAACGCTCTAACCTAGCTGGCTTGCTAGGTTTTGGTGCTGCGTTGGCTCAGGGAATGGGTGGCGGTGGTTATCCTCGTTCTGCGCTACAAAATATCTTGTCTGCTGCTGCTCAAGGCTTTTCAGGTGCAGGTCAGACGTATCAGGCTGGTATCGGTCAGTTGGCAGAAGTCCAGAAGTTACAACAGTCCAGAGCGCAGATTAACGCGATCAATCAGTTACTCCAAGACCCGAGAGTAGCTAACGACCCGATGATGCAAGCGTATATCCGGGCTAATCCTGCTGAGGCTATCAAATACTTTGCTGAGATGGCTCCTATTCGTGAGGCTATCTCTCCTTCTATGGCTCCTGCTGCTCCTGCTGCTCCTGCGGCTGCTATGGCTGCACCAGAAATGCCAATGCCTGAGGTGGGAGAATCAACATTGCCACCAGTTACGGTAACTGGTCAGGCTCCTAAAGTTGACCCATTAGCAGCAAGAACACAGGCTTTATTGTCAGAGAATGAGCGTTTATCGCGTATCCCTACAAAGTTAGCTCAAGACAGAATTAAATCAAACCTAGAGCAAATTGATGCAATTAGTAAACAAATGTCGCGTCAATCTGTACTTGATTTTGATTTCGGAACCATTAAGGATACTGTTCCTCCGCAGTTCAAGGGCGAGGTTGATAAGCTACAGCAACTCGCTGTAACAGGTGGGATTACTGGTAACGAACTAAGACAAGGTTTGCAAGACCTTAATAAACGTGCGCTTGAGTTTGTTACTAAGAAGACTGATTACACGAACCAAGATCGTCGTGTGGCTGCGGCTATGTTTGAAGGTAGAGACATTGCTGAGTTGAATCCTGCTGAATTGATGCAACTTGAAAATAAGTTGTTTGAAATGGAAGTTGCAAAGCGTAAGGCAGGTGCTACGAGCATCAATATGCCTAGTGAATCTGAGCGTACTGCTGGATTCCTAACGAATCGCGTTGTTAATTCGCTAAATCAGTTACAGACGGTAGTAGGCGCAAATCCTACGGCTGCATCTCCTAAGTTTAGTGCTGAGGCAGTCAAGTTTTTAACTGGCTCAGACTACTTAAAGAACCTAGCTAATCCTGAGTCTCGCCAACAAGTTGAAGCGGCTCAGTTAGAGATTCTTGATGCTGCGCTTACGTTGGGTACGGGTGCTGCATATACCCGTGAGCAGTTGGAAAACTACCGCAGGTCTTATTTCCCGATGCTTGGGGATAAGCCAGCAACCGTTAAAGATAAGCAGAATCGTCTAAAGAGCTTGCTTGACTCTGCGATGATTAAATCTGGTCGTGCTGCTCCAACGATGCCTAGCAATATGAACGCTCCAGCGTTTGATATGGACGCAATTCAACGTGAGTTAGATCGTAGAAAGGGCAAATAATGGATTTGTCCAAACTCTCTACCAAAGACCTAGAGTACCTAAAGGCTGGAAAGCTAGACAAAGTATCGACTGCTGGTCTTGAGGAAATTGCTAAACAGCAAGGAACTCCGGCTGTTCCTAGTCCGTCTGTAGTTGCTCCTGTTCCCTATTCGACGGGTGCTGAGACTGCTAGGGCTGCTGCTCAAGGGCTTACCTTTGGATTCGCTGATGAGCTAGAGGCTGCATTGCGTAGTGGCTCTATTTCTGGTGCTGAGTACGAAAAGATTAGAGATCAGTTACGCGCACAACAAGGTCAATTTGCTCAGGAACAGCCTTTAAGGGCTGGCGGTACTGAGTTTGGCGCAAGTATGCTTGCTCCTGCTGCTGTAATGACAAAGCCAGTAACTCGTGGTGCAGGGATCATAGGCGATGTTCTGCTAGGTACTGGTATGGGTGCTGCTACTGGTGCTGGTAAGGCTACTGAGGATGTTACCGGAGGGGCTGTTACTAGCGGACTAATGAGCGGTGCAGGAACTGCGGTTCTTAGTGGTGCTGGTCGTTTGCTGGCTCCTGCTGTACGTCCTGAAGCTGCTGCATTACGTCAGCAAGGCATATCTTTAACTCCGGGTTCTGCGTTTGGTGGTCGTATTCAGCAAATGGAACAAGCCGCAGAGAGTCTGCCATTAGTGGGTGGTATCGTAAGCGGTGCTAGAGAGCGTCAATTCTCCGAGTTTAATGTTGCGGCTTACAACAAGGTTTTGAGCAATCTAAACCCTAAGTTAAAGGTTCCACAAGGGCTAACTGGTCGCGATGCTTATTTGTTCGTAGAGAAGTCCATTCAAGACAAATATAACGATGTAGTGCCTGATCTAGCGGTCAAGTTCACTCCTAAAGTTCAGTCTGGATTTGATGCCATCAAGAATCGTTACGCAAAAGGCAATTTATCTGAGGCTGACAAACAGCAGTTCCAAACCTATGTAAATGGTTTAGAAGCAGACTTTAGGGCTTCAGGTGTTGTATCTGGTCAGAAGGCTCAGGCTGTTAAACAAGACTTAGCAAAGCTATCTGGAACATATAGCGCTGGTACTGGATCAACGAAACTATTAGGTGAAGCCTTCAAAGATTTAGAAGGTTTTTACATGAATACGCTGCGGAACCAGAATCCTAAGTACGCAAGTGACTTAAGGAAAGTTGACTCTGCCTATCGTGACTTTGTTCGAGTCCAAACAGCTATGGCTAAGACTCGTGGTGAGGAAGGCGTATTTAGCCCTGCTCAATTAGAGGCTGCTGTACGTCAAGCTGATATATCTAAGCGTAAGGGTGCATTTGCTAGAGGTGCTGCGCCTATGCAAGACTTGTCTAGCCGCGCTATGTCTATGCTTGGTCAGAAAGTGCCTGATAGTGGTACAGCAACTAGAGGTATGACAGGTGCTTTGCTAACTGGTGGTGCTGGTTACGTTGATCCGATGGCAGGTGCATTGACAGCCCTAATGACTGCTCCTTACTATCGTTTAGGTGAGAAAGCTATGTTTGCGCCTAGACCAGCGACATTTACTGAGGCTGTGCAAAGGGCTAGAACT
>Ga0208723_1000088_pt1 | contig 35646 bp, 50 predicted proteins | sample LakMenEpi31Aug12_FD_150750 | JGI IMG/M metagenome (GOLD analysis project Ga0208723, IMG submission 150750) | Freshwater microbial communities from Lake Mendota, WI - 31AUG2012 deep hole epilimnion (SPAdes) | ecosystem: Environmental > Aquatic > Freshwater > Lake > Epilimnion/Euphotic zone ...
GTCGCGGCCCGGCGGAACTGATCCGCCGGCAGCCGGCACGCGGGCTTGAGTTCGCCCGTCGTGTTCGCCGGGAACTCGGCCGCTTCCTCGGTGGGCAACGTCCACTTCCCCGAGCCACACTTAACGAGCACGCTCGAATCCTTCGGCGTCAGCGTCACCTCGTCGCCGGTCGCCGCACGCACGATCTCCAAGAGACGCCCGTGAGGCACGAGCATGGGCTCGCCCTCTTCGCCGATCTTGACCTCGATCCGCACTTCGAGGTCGGTCGCGGTCATCAGCCCGTCGCCGATGCGGACGTTGGTCAGCACCGGCTTCGGCGAGCGGGTCGGCACCGCCGGCTTCACCGCCTGGAGGGCGGCGAGCAGTTCAGTTCTTAGAAACTTGATGCCACTTGCGGGCTTCGTCTTGGTTGCGGTCGCGGTCATGGGTCAAATCCTTTCGACGTAGGGAAGCCCCCGAGAGAAGCCCGAGGGCGAAGGTCAATCCGTTCACCAGCACTCCCACGCAGACAAGCGTGAGTTGTTCGATAGTCATGCGGCACCGCCTTTCGTGTTCATGCTCTGAACCTTGGCAATCCGCTCCCCAATCCACCGCATGACTGGCACCGCCATTGAGTTGCCCAACGCCCGGTATCGAGGCCCGTCTGCGGCTGGCTTCTTCCGATACTCCACCAGCGTGTAATCGTCGGGGAAGCCTTGTAGCCGCTCGCACTCGCGGGGCGTGAGGCGACGGACGGCCATGTCTTGACGCACACCAACTTCAACCTTCCGGCCGTCGCTTGCGCCTAGCGGCCAAGTGGCCTGCCCTTCGGTTCGCTGATATGCATTGAACGCCACCGATTGCAAGACGCCGCAATAGCCCTGCCCAGGCTTGCCGCCGCCGCTAGCCAAAGCGTGAGGAGGGTCAACATATGCCACCTCGCCTCGTTGGTTCTCTCGGAACGCCACGGCAGGCACAGCCGTCGAGCCGTTGCTTGTGGATTGCAGAGTAGGGGCGAACTCCTCAGTGACGAACGTGCCGCCTGCGGCCTCGCTCTGCCCAGGCTTGAACGCCACCGCCTGCGTGCAGCACCCGCCCTTTGAGCCGCAGCCCATCGCATGCGTCGAGCCGTCCACGCTGCTGATCGGGTCTTGCGTGGGATGGAAGGCGACGATGCGACCGCTGTCTACGTCGTCGTTTGCTGATCCGCCGTTGCGGCCAGTGCGAGCCGTAACTGCGCCGGTAACTCTTTCCCTCGCCTTTCCGCGCGTCGGAGGATTCCCGAACACGCTTTCGCGCTCAAATAGTACCGCTGCGGCACGTCGCCAATCTCCAAGGTGGCCGACAACGAACACACGGCGGCGGCGTTGGGCGACTCCAAACCATTGAGCGTCAAGAACGCGGTAGGCGAACCCATACCCGAGTTCGCCCAACGCCCCGAGGAAGGTTCCAAAATCCCGTCCTTTGCCGCTACTGAGGACGCCCGGCACGTTTTCCCAAACGATCCATTTGGGCTGCATGACAGCAGCAAGCTGGACGAATCGGAGGGCCAGGTTGCCACGCGGGTCATCCAATCCGCCTCGAAGCCCTGCGACCGAGAATGATTGGCATGGGGTGCCTCCGACAAGAAGTTCAACTGGCGCATCTAGCATCTCCTCCGTGATTGCCGTCATGTCCCCGAGGTTGCGAAATCCGTAGTGGTGTTCGACCACTGCAACCGGGAAGGGTTCAATCTCGCTCGTCCACTGGCACTGCCAGCGGAGCGGCTGCCAAGCAACGTGAGCCGCCCCGATGCCGTCGCACACGCTGGCGTACATCATGCGGCACCGCCTTTCTGGGCGAGCAACGTCTGGAGGTACTTCGCCATCCGGCGGTTGTCGTCTTGGAGCCGCTCGCACTGCGTCTCCATCCGCTCGGCTCGCATCGCACACCGCGAGGCGCGGGCCGCGAGCCGGCGGATGTGATGGTGGGCGAGCTCCAAGGCACGGCGGGCACCGTCGTTCAGATCGTCATCCCACGAGTGAGCCTCGCAGAGATTGGCGACATCGCCGGGCGGGAGGGGGCGGCGTTTCATTCGTCACCCCCGATCGGCACGATGCTGTTTGCACGCCCCGGCACGCGGGTCACGTAGCCCCGCTTTTCGAGATAGACGAGATGGCAGTACGCCGCCGAGGGCGACGCCCAACCGAACGCCTCGCCGATCTCGCGGACGCCGATGCCGTAGCCTCGCTCCGCGTAGGTGTTCACGATCCAGCGGTACACCGCTTTCTGCCGCTTCGTCAGCGGCGGTCGTTCGATCGTCTTCATGTCACCTCCTTGCGAAGAACTTGGATGGGCTCGATGTCGCCCGACTTTGTGACCCGTCCGAACTGGGTCTCTTGCCCCAGCAACCTTGACCGGGCGTAACTCAGAACCTTGAGAGCCGAGAGCGAGTGCATCTGCGGCAACTTGTCGAGCACCCTGGTCTCGACCTCACCGAAGTGCTCGGGGTCGCAATCGTCAATCCATGCCACGAAGTCAGCCGCCAACTTCCGATCGAGATCGTCATCAATGCTGATCTGGAGCTTCGGGTCTTTCGGCTTGCTCGCCTTCAATGCGTGCCGCTTGGATGACGAGAGCTCGCGGTACTCATCAAGCAGCCACTTCAGATGCACGAACGGGGTGTCGTGCTTCCGCTTGGCGTTGCGGATCGCGTCATAGAGCGTCGGCTGATCGAGCGGGGAGAGATCCTCCCGCACGAGCTTCGCCTCTTCGTCGCTCCACTCGTGGCTGGGCCAGAGTTGATTGATCGCGGTCTTGTTCTCGTCCCACGTCCTCACAGGTTCCCTCCTGTTCGCTGCTTGGGCCGCCGTCCATCCTGCCGTTGCCTGTCAAACTCACCCGCCAAGATGCGATCCACGAACTCGAAGAACTTCGTGACCGCCAACGGGGTCTCGAAGAACTCACACCCCGGCAGACGCTCCAGGGCGGCGTACGCCCGCTGCTGCCAGCCGGGCGACGCGGCATACTCCACCCAAGCCGACGGGGCTATGAGGGGCTCCCAGCGGGCTGCACGGGCGGTCTGGTTCCAGACCCCCACAAACCTCGCCCACTCGTCGGCTGCCCAGCCCGGCTGCCGAAAATCGTCGCCGCAGGCGGTGTGTGTGTGTGTGTTTTCTTCTTTGGAGACGGGGATGGAGTTTGTATTTGGGGATGGAGATGGGGATGGGGATGGAGGCGATGTTTTTGCGATACCGTTTGCGATACCGTTTGCGATCGCTTTGCGATCGCTTTGCGATCCGTTTGCGATCGCCTTGCGATCCGCCCACCGCTTCTCGTTGCCTATCTTGCCAGCCTCAGACCGGGCGGCTTGGAGTTCGGAAGCCTTGATCCGGTGCTCCTCCATCCGGTGGTTCCGCCGCAGCCCGTCCTCCCCGAGCGGGAACTTCTCCACGAGCAGATCCCACACCTTGCCGACGCCAGGGGAGACGAGCTCCAGGCGGGCGAGATCCGACGGCAGGCTCCCGGCATCCCATTGGATGATGAGGAGCCGCATGTAGTGCCCGACCTCCTCGGCCGTCCACATGGCGGTGCTCGCGTAGAAGTCGCGACCGAAGAACGGGATGTAGTGGTCAACCGTTTGGCGTGCCATCCTTGGCCTTTCGTTTTCTCTCGCGGCAGCGTCTCTGGCTGTCTCGATTCAATCTGCGACGAAGGGCAACTGCACCGTATTCATGAGGTGGATATGAAGGAACGAATCCCCAAAGCGGAGCCATGCCAAGCCCCACCCGATACTCATCCACGCTGCGTTTCATGTGTTTCGGCAATCGCGATAACCTCGCCCTGATAGCAAGCGACGAAGACGTGAGAGACTCAACAGGGATGCCAAATCGTTCTGCCTGAATCGCCACGTCAATCACGAACCAGAGTCCGCTTTCCATACTCGATCTCCTCCATTCCGCCCCGCCGCGTCGAAGCGGCGTCGTGCCTGTCACGAGGGCGGCGTCGATCAGACTGCGGTCATGTCGAGGCCATCAATCTGCGGAAACGACTCCCCGTCTCGCCAGACAATGACGCGAGGACGATTCCCAGACTTCTCGAAGTTGAAGGACTTGATCGCCCTCGCAGCGTTCACCCGCATGGAGTGCCTAGCCTTCAACTTGTCAGTGCGAATAAGGCTTTCCCGAAAACGGTTGAACGGGCGGTCGATGTCGCTCGCCCCTTCAATCAGAATGCTGGCGAAGTCTTCGGCCAGTGTCTCATTCGAGAGGCTGAACAAGTAATGCAAGCAGTAGCAAGTTGCGTTACGCCAGAGAAAGTTGCGATGCGTTGAGAGCCGAGTCACGCTTTCGCGAATCATCGGATGTCGATTCAGCAACTGATCCGCAACCGCAACCGAAAACGAACGCGACCTTCCGTCGTAAAAGCCGCCGCCAGACTCAACAAAATCGTTCAGGGAGTTCAACGCGGCAGCGAGATCGCGAGCGTTCGCCTCTCCTCGAATGCCCAGAATGTCCCTGACTTGCCTGGGCTTTCCGCCAACGTCAATCGTGTCAAAAGAGTCTTCCTCAAGCCCGTAGACAACGAGCGTCCAGAACCCGACCCCGGTATTGGCGCAAGCCATGAGCCGATGCTGCCCGTCGAGCAGCCTGCCCGTCACGCTGAACTTGATGGTCTGCCCATTGAGCTTCATCTCTCCGCGACGGAAAAACGCTTCGAGAGACTTCAAGTGCCCATGAATGACCTTCCGGTTGTCCACGTTCTTTTCGAGCCACGCAGCAGCCATCTGGGGCGTGACAAAAACTTTTTCAGTTCGCAATCCATGCGCTCCGTTGGCATGGCTCGCTCTCTCCAAAACCGCTACGTTCATGTCTGGTCTCCTTTGCTTTCGTGCCCTTTCACCATCCCCGGCCGCACGTCAACGCGACGCCGCCGTGATCTGCCACTTCACCGCCCGCCGTCCGCTCCGCGTCTTCCCTTCGCCCGCCTGGACGATCATCCCCTTCGCCACAAGCTCGATCCGCCTGGGCCGCTGGGTGCTCGGCGGCATCGGGATGCCCAACTGCATCTGCTCATCGGTCGCCCCTTCGGGGTGATCCGCGAGGTAGTCGAGTACCTTCCGCTGGCACGCGTTCACCGTGGCCGGCGTCAGCGACTCGGCTGCGGCCCGGCTGGTGATGCTGTGCCGCTGGAAGAGCGGTAGGTCTTCGAGCGTGTTCATCGCGTCTCCTCCGCGAGCAGCCGCTTGTCGAGGTGTTCGTTCACGTCCCGCAACGCCCGGCAGAGCGTGTGCAGTCGCCGGTTCTCCTCGCGGAGCCGTTCGTTCTCAGCCTCCAGCGACTCGGCGAGTTGCCTCAGATCGCGGGAAGGTCGGGGGCGGAAGATGTTGCGAAGCCAGTTCATGCCACGGCCTCCGCGTCGAAGAGGGTCGCCTCGGTCTTCCGCCCCTTCGCCGCTTCTTCCAAGTTCGTGACAGCCTGCCGGTAGTAGGCGGGCTTGAGCTCCACGCCGATCGCCTTGCGACCGTTGAGCACCGCCCCGTATGCCTCACTCCCGACGCCCATGAAAGGCGTGAGCACCGTCTCGCCGGGCAGGCTCCGCAGTTGCACGATCCGCTCGATCACGTCGAGTTGCAGCGGGTGCATGTGCCGCTCGTCATCGTCCTCGCGGGCCTGCTTGTAGGGCAGCGTCCGCTCCAATCGGATGTCATCCCAGAATGCCGACGCGTACTGCCGCCAGATCCAGTGTGAGTAGCGGTTCTCGATCTGCTTGCCCTTGTGCCCGCGATAGGTGAGCAACTCGGCCGGGATCTCACGCTCGCCCGCGTACTCCAGCAGCCCGTTCGGGTTCGCGACCGGCACCGGGTTCTCCCCGTCCTTGCGGAAGAGCAACAGGCAATCCGCAGATGCCACGTCGCACAGGCTCGCGTCGGTCACGACTTGCTTGTGGGCGAGTCCCTTCGCCATCGTGCGGTTGCGGACACCGAGCGGCTCCTTCCAAATGAAGTGACGGCACCAGAACCGCCAGCCGAGCGACTCGTGCAGGCGGATGATCTCACCGGGAAAATCCACAAGCCCGCCGGGCGAGGTCTTCCTCGGGATGTCCATGCAATGCACCGCCGACAACCGGCCCGGCATCGTCACGCGATGGATCTCGCCGACCACGAATGCGTAGTGGTCGAAGAACTCTTGGTGACTACGGCAGTTCGAGAGGTCACGCTCAGAACTGGAGTAGTGGTACAGGCACCCCGCACCATCCGCCGCGAACGGCGGCGAGTAGATCGAGAGATGCACCGACTCGTCGGGGATGCTCTGGAGCACCTCGCAGCAGTCGCCGTTGTAGATCGCGTAGTCATCGGTGATTACTTGCTCGCTGACAGCCATTTCGGAATCCTTTCACTATGGGGAAACGTCCTGCGGTGATCGACGGCCAGGGCGTTGCCCATGTGCCGAACGAGTGACTCAAACATCCGATCGGCGGCATTCGCCTTGCGTCGCAGATTCGCGAGCACGCCGACCTCGCCCTCGGTGGCGATGACATGCACATCGACGGGCTGCGTCTGGCCGAACCGCCAGCACCGACGCACGGCTTGGTAGTACTGCTCCCACGAGTGGGAAGCGAACGTCACGACGTGGTGACAGTGCTGCCAGTTCAACCCGAAACAACCGATCTTCGGCTTGGTCACGAGCCGCTTCAGTTGCCCCGCTTGGAACGCGAGCAGGAGCTCTTCTTTCTCGTCTTCGCTCTGCGACCCACTCACTTGCCGGCAGTCAGGAATGATCCGCTCCAGTAGATCCCCCTCGTCATTGAGGTGACACCACACGACCGACGATCCAGAGTGCGATGCCACGAGCCCGGCCGCAGCCTCGCAGCGGTCTTCGAGCGTGATTCGTCGCTCTTCGCGTTGCTCTTGCAAGGTGTCAGCCGGCAGGGAGAACAGCATCCCGGCCCGCGTCTTGCTGCTATGCACGACGTGCTCGTGCTCGCGGAGCGGCGGCAGCACGAGTTTCCCGTCATCGAAGCCCAGGTCGGAGGGCTTGCGGCACGCCCGAGCCCACGAGCAGACCCACCGCCAGAACGGCTCCTCTGCGTGACCGCGAAAGCGGTAGCTCTTGCGACCCCAGCCGAGGTAGTCCTTGATGACATCCTCCTTGAAGAACCGCGAGAGCATGTCTTGATAGCCGAGATATCCGAGGGCTTCGCTGGACGTGCCGAGCTCGTGGTAGTCGTTCGGTGCGGCGGTCGCGGTGCAGAGCAGGCGGTACGGGATCAGCCGCATGAACTCAGTGACGAGAGCCTTGGTCGAGCCGTCGAAGTTCTTGAGGATGCTCGACTCGTCGCAGACCATGCCGCCGTAGTCGCCCTGGTCGAAGTTGTGCAGCCGCTCGTAGTTCGTCACCACGATGCCCGCCTCGGGCTTGCCGCCCGTTGACCGCACCGCCTCGATTCCAAACCGCTTCGCCTCTTCGACGGTCTGGTAGCTGACCGCGAGAGGGGTGGCGATCAGCACGGGCTTGCCGGTCTGCTGGCGGATGTTCTCGGCCCACACCAACTGCATCGGGGTCTTGCCCATGCCGCAGTCGGCGAAGATCGCCGAGCGACCCTTGCGACAAGCCCACTCGATCAGATGTCGCTGGTAATCGAAGAGCCAGCCCGGCATAAAGTCGGGCGTGAACCCGTGGTCGCCGTCGAGTTGCTGCTTCGTTTCGAGAAACGCTGTGTATCGGTCAGATGCTGCAATCATGCTCAGTCCCCTCTCCACCGCTTCGGCGGCAAGTACCGTTCCTGCTCCGGGTTCTCTACCTTCCACGCCTCGAACTTGATCGCCGCGAGTTCCCGCAACGCGGCAGCCGCCTCGGGAACCAGGGCCACGTAGTCGAAGTCCCCCCGCTGCCGCTTCTCCGCTTCGATCGCGACGAGGCGATCGGCGAGCGACTTCAGCCGCAGGATCGGGGCGGTGCCTTCGTTGACGCTGGTCATGCGAGATCCTCTTCGCGAGCCATCTGCTCAAGCAGCGGCAACGCTGCCTCCGCCAGCACGCGGAACGAAAGCCGCTCCTCCGATGGCGTGTCCTCGTCTTGGGTCAACGCTCGCCGGATGACGGCGGCGACGGCTGCGGCGTTGTGGCTCGATGCGGTCATGGCTTCCTTTCCTTGGGGTGTATTTGCCGCGTAACGTGCGGCGGTCGGTCGAGTCACCGCGTAACAAGGGAGGAAACCGCAGCCTCGACTGCACTGATACGACGCCTCTGAAGTGCTTGGCGGCAGACGTGGCATCGCAGCCACTAGGGCAACCGCGTGCCGATGTGCCACTAGAACGGGATGTCATCGCCCGGCAGACGCTCGACCGGCGGCTTCGGGTTGGGCTTGATCGCGGCGGGCTTCGGCTGCGTCGCCGCGAGCGGCACGTACCGCTTCACGACCGCCGAGGTCTTCCCCGCCTTGCTCGTGTAGTGGCTGATCTCCACCACGAGCGTCTGCCCCTCGATGTCGCTGGGCGAGAGCGAGAGGCGACCATCGACGGGCTTGATGCCCAAGGCATCCGCGAGGTTCGCGGCCCGCCACCCGAGGTGATGCGGGATATCGTCGAAGACGAACTTGTAGTCGCCCTCAACCGTCGCGAGCCGCAGCTTGAGGCACTTCCCGTCGGGGTTGGTCTCATGCCGCTTGTACTCGTTCGTCCCTTCCTCGCACAGTTTCACGAACATCTCGTGCCGCCCGGCGGGGACAATCGCCCGCTCGTGCGTCACGGTCTCGGTCGGCTGGTCTTCAATCAGGAAATCCATCTCTCACAGTCCTTTCCGTAGGGGTGTCGATTCCGTTCCGTCACTCAGTCGCAGCGGGCTCGCCCGCCGTGGTCTCGATCGCGGCGAGCCGCTCGTTGATCTGGTCGGTCAGCCTCGACCACTCGTCGCCGGTCAACTGCCCGGCAGCCACGTACCCGTCGATCGCTCGGGTCGCCTTCGTCAGATCCGCCTGGGTGCTCGCCTTGGCGATGAAGGCGGCGGCCTGCGTCGCCTTCTCACTGGGCGGCGTCACGGTCGGCGTGCCGCCCGCGAGCCACGAAGCCAGCCGCTCGCCCGTCGCGGGCGAGATCGGCTTCGGGTCGCCCGCGAAGAGCCCGGTGCGATCCTTGCTCACTGTCGCGTAGTGCCCGTCGTGGATGAGGTCGAGCACGCAGGTGAACTCGAACTCCAGCCCGTCGCGGGCTTCGAGCTTCATCCCGAGCTTGGCGACCTTCTTCTTCCCGTGGTCATCCACCTGGGCGGTCTCGGTCTTGGATCGCCCGCAGCAGATGACGTGAGCCGGGCTTCTTAGGATCGCGTCCACAAACGCCCGCCAGCGGGGCGTGATGACGCTGAACGCCGACCATGTGTTCCCCCGGAACTGGGCCTTCGCCACGTCTTCGAGGATCTCCAGGCAGCCGCCCGGCCCGCTCCAGCAGTGCGTCACCGAGTCGATGACGATGACTTCGTAGCCCGCCGCCTCGGCGGCCTTGATCGCCTCGATGTACCGCTCGGGGGAGAACGGCGGGCGAAGGTCGATCACATCGAAGTCGTGGAGGTGATCGTAGAGGTCGGACGATCCTTCCTCGGTGTCGATCACTACCGTCTTGCCGCCCATGCCCTTCGCGATCTGAAGGGCTCCCCAAGTCTTGCCCGCACCACTGGGGCCGGTGAGCAGGAGCCGCAACTTCGTAGCACTGCGGCGGGCTTTGCGAATCTGAACCATCTGTCGAGTCCCTTTCGTTTCTGTCGTTTCCGTTCTTAAAAAGCCGCTTCCCCGTCCTAGGTAGGCGGCCCGATCCCTTCCTGGGCGTCGCCGGTTCCACCGGCTCTCCTGTGTTCAGTTCGCGATCGGCTCCAGCTCTTCGAGGTACATCAAGAGCCGCCCCTCGGCGGTATCCACGAGGTAAGCCCCGTCCTGCGGAGCGGCGACCACGCCCGGCTGATAGCCCCCGCCGAAGGCTTTCGGGCACCGCACGCGGTCGCCCGGCTTCGGGCGGTAGACGGTGCCGTAGAAATCAGCGACAGCGGCTTCGGCGGCAGCGGCCTCGCGGTAGTGAGCGTCCATTCTTGAGTCCCTTCGAGGTGTGGTACTGGTCATCCGTCCATCGGTGAGGGGGCGTATCCTACCCCCCTCGGTTGCATCGTCAAGCGAGTTTTCGTTCGCGTGGTTTCATCGGGGAAACGAGGGGTTTTCGTTCGTGCCGTATGGTCTAGCGGTAGGTAGGCTATGGTCTATCGGTAGTTTCGTCAACCGGAAAGACCAGCGGCGAGAATCCGCAGCAAAACGATCGCGAGCTCGATCCAGATTTCAGCGTTCATGGTGCCTTCCTTGGCGTGTGAAGAATCCAAAAATGCCACCCGCTTCGGAACTGGACGCCGGGCCGGGTGGCCCCACCGTGTGCGGTCAGGATGTGCGGACGAAGTACGGGTGCATACCTTCGGCTTTGATCTCGTCACATGCCTCCCATGCTTCGGCGAGCGTCGCGAACCGCTTCACGCAGTCCGCAGTCGGCAGGATCGGGATGACCCGTGCGCCGCAGTTGAGCAGGCAGCAGACTTGCGAGTTGAGGATTCGCAGGACGTAGTAGCCGTTCGTCATCGTTCGTTCCCTTTCGTGTCGTGGTGTCGTGCCCGCCGGCCCAGGTGCCGGCGGGCGGGGTGCTGGTCAGGCTGTAGCGGCGAGGCTCATCGAGCGGCGATCCGCTGAGACAGACGGCGACATCGAGTAGCTGCCGAACGGCTCGAACGACTCAACGCCGCTCCAGACCTTCACGGCCCGCCGAACTTCCTCGCCGTTCACCAGCACCCACACGCTCTTGGCAGTGCGGCGAAGAATCTTGAAGTGCCAGATGCAGTCGTAGTTGCAGGCGGATCGGCAGAAGTAGCTGATGCCCGCCTCGAAGGTCACGGTCTCGGTCACGTTCTCGGTTGCGGTCTTCATCGTTCGGTTTCCCTTGCGTTCGTGTCCCGCGAGTCTCATTCGCTCGCGTCTGGGGGTACTATAGGCTATCGGTATTTGGGTTGCAAGGGGGTGAGAAAAGATTTTTTTTGGGGCGTTTTTCGCGGGGAAAACGCTACTTTCGCCGCTTGGCGGCTTTTTTCCGCTTGGCGGCGGGCCGCTTGGCGAGGTGCTTCTTGCCCGTCGCCCTGGTCGTGAGGGTGTCGCGGACGTGGGCGGCGGATCGCTTCGCCACCAGCCGCAGCCGTTTGCCCATCATCCGGCTTTCGAGCTTGCCCTCGCGGCAGAGAACCCGCACCCAGCCATCGGTGCAGCCGATGAACTCGACCGCCTCCGAGACCGTGAGGTAATCCACGCCGTCGATGTTGTACGCCATGCTGACCATGCCCAAATGGTACGTAGAAATAGTTGGGAGTCAAACTGTCCTCATCGCCCCGCCCGCAGAATCCGCACGACCGGCGCGGGGATCGAGTCTCCCCGGCCGGCTGGCGGATACTGTGGTCTAGGCAATGTTCGACTGGAGGCGGCTCCCGTCGAATCGTTGTATAGTGGACTGCTGTCCACGTATCCGATGAGCGAGGGAGTCGATGGAGCCGATCACGCTGGCAGAGCTTTTTCAGCGGTACGGAGACCTACGGAATCTCGACGCCAAGACGATGCAGCTCTACGTCATGCTGCTCGACCGCCTGCGTGCGTTCCTAGGGCACGAGCCAACCACTGCCGACCTCGATGACCTTACGATCAGCCGCTACCTCAGACATCGCGCCACGCATCTCTACCGTGGGCAGCCGATCCGCCCGGCGAGCGTCCAGAAGGATAAGGTCATGATCGCCGCCTGCTGGAACCTCGCCGCCCGAAAGCGATGGGTCGCCGAGTTCCCCGAGCTCCCCCGCATCAAGGTCGCCAAGAGCATCCCGACCGGGCGGGCCTACACCGCCGAGGACGTTGCCGCACTCATCCGCCGGGCTCGCCGCCGAATCGGCACGACCGGGGGACAGCCCTCGGCATGGTGGTGGAGCACGCTTATCTACATGGCGTACTGCACGGGCGAGCGGGCTACCGCGTTGATGTCGCTCCGCTGGGGTGAACTCGACACTGCCCGCCGCCGGGTCATTTTCCTAGGCGCGACCCGGAAAGGATCGACCCGCGACATCGAGCGAGACTTCACCGCCGACCTCGCCGGATTCCTCGAAGCCCGCCGCCGCCGCCCCGAGGATCTCGTCTGGCCGTGGGATCGGCATCGCGGGAGCCTCTGGACGAGCCTAAAACTGCTCTGCCGGCTGGCAGGGGTGAAGTACCGGGGCTTCCATGGGCTGCGGCGTACACGGGCTTCCTACGCAGCCCTAGCGGGCGGCACGGCTGCCGCCACCCAGGTGCTTGATCACTCCGACCCCAAGCTCCAAGAGCGGTACGTTGACCCTCAGATATGCCCCAGCGAGCAGAGCGGGGTCGAGGTCATGCCGTCGCTGCGGCTGGACGAGCCGTCAGCCGGGGAGGAAGAGCCGCCCGCCTGACGCTACCGCCGCTTCCTCGCCGCCCGGCGGGGCTTCGCCGGTCTCCCCATCGTGGGGTGCCGCTGGTAGGCCGCGACGCTGGCGGCGTCCACGAGCCACGCCCGCCCGATGCGGGTCGCCTGGATCACGCCGTCGAAGATCAGACGGCGAATGTGGCGATCGGTGATGCCCGCCCGCCGGGCGGCTTCGGTGACGCTGATGATGGTCGGCTCATGCAGGTGAGATTTCATTCTCCAGCCCCTTCACCACCCAAAGGACACGAAGCATGGCCCAGCGGGCACGAATACTGAGGGTCTTCTCTTTCGGCTTCCCTTCCCATATCGAACCCGATTGACCATCCAAGCTCAAAAGCAACCTCAAACACCTCCCCGCCGGCGCAAGATTCATGCACTTCGTCCAACTCTAAAACCCGTTGCGCGGAGTGCATGAAATACAAGGCCGAGCAGATAGCTTCTTGAAACTCGCCAAGCCGGATTTTTTTCCAGCCGCTTTGTGGCTTCACCCACAAATGCTCAAGCTCGAACGAAACGTCTTCGGCAAAATGTTGTTCACCAAGAAGTCCATCTTCTCCGAAGAACACTTGCAACATCTTCACGGCCTCAACAAACAATCTCCTCTTTTTTGTCAAACGCAAAACTTTCTTTTTCGCCTTTTCCATCGCTTCTCTCCTCGTGGTTGAGCCCGGCGGCAGGATTGCCGCCGGGCGGGTGGCGGTTAGGCGGCGACGGTCGCGGTGATCTGGACGAACCCGCGAGCCGCATAGAACTCAACGTCGGCGGCGTCGGTGCCGTCAACCCGGACGATGTGGCCGGCGGCGTTCTCGGCGAAGTAGCTGCCGATCGTTGAGCGATTGGTCATGCGATACAGGTGGTTGGCGGCACCCTTCGCGTTGTCTTCCATGCGGAACTCGTTGAAGCCCAGGTCGATGAGGTACGGCACGCACTCGACAATCCGCCGGGCTTTCTGGCGGGCGTGGTACTCGCGGTCGCTGTCGGCCCGCTGGGCTTCGGCGACGATCGCCGACTGATGACGAACAGCCTTCGAGCCGTGGTTGCGAACCTTGCTCGCACAGATCACGCCCCAGAACTGAACGTCGCCGTGGCAGCCATCAGCATCGACCGGCATGACCGCGACGCGACGCTTCGGGCAGTTTGCACCGCAGTGCTCGCACTTGCCCTCGTCAGCCATTCCCATGATCTTGAAGCCGTTCATCGTCATCCCCTTCGCGTTGGTGTCGTTGCTGGTCATGCCCTAACTATATCCGCTATCGGACATATGGCAAGGGGGGCTTGAAAAGATTTTCCGAAAACCGCGTTTTCCCCGAGGAAAACCGGGGGTAGGTACATCCGGCGTACCTACCCGGCACAGCGAGGAGGCGGCGGGGAAAGGGAGAAAACCCGCCGCCTCAACTCGCTGGCCCGGTCTAGTCGGTCGCGGGCTGCCGCAGTTCCTCGCGGTACGCCGCCTCGACCTTCAGTCTTCGCACCTCGAACAGCAGCCGCATCACATCCGCCGCGAGCGAGCCGCTCGTGCCCGCATCCCAGCACCCCGAGAACCTGCGGGCCCGCTGCTCGCACTCCGCGAGGTACGCGTCGGTGAGGGGCTCACGAGTCATCGGTGTTCCTCGCGGTGAAGCAGGAGAGCCAGGAGCGAGTAGCTCGCGAGATCGAAGAGGTTGTCTTCGAGCGACTCGTTCTCCAGCCGCCCGGTCGCGTTGTACGCCGCGAGCCGCGTCACCTTGTCGCTCAACCGCACCATCGCACCCTTCCACGATGGGATGCCGACGAACTTCGCCCCGTTGCGGATGTTCGCGAGGGGATCTTCGCCACTCGGGCAGCCGTAGTCTCGACTCTTCCTGCGGTGCATCTCCTTCAGCGAGTCGCACAGATCGAAGAACGCCTGCGATGTCGGGTGAACGTCATCCCGTAGCAGCGAGTCGCCCCGCCAGACGTTAGCCAGCACCTCGGCTGCACACTGCTGGGCTGGCTCGCAGCCCGCCAGTGGCGGCGGCGTGTACCCCTTCAGCTTGTCATCGCTCGGGTCGGTGCTCGCGAGCCGCTCCCGCACCGCTGCCCGCAGTTCATCGTTCGCTCTCTCCAAGATCGCCGCTGTCATGTGAGTTCCTTTCTTGGGCCTGCGACGTGCGTCGCAATCATCCCGCCGTCGTTGGCGTAGATGAAAGTCTCCATCGCTTGTCTAGCGTTCAGAAATCCCAGGCTCGCGTGCCAATCGTCGGCAACGCAGAGCGAGGGTGCAGTTCGCACGAGCACGCCGTCGATCGTCTCGATCGGTCGCGACCACTCGGCGGCGGTCGAGTGGTAATGCCCGGTGTGGTACTCGCGGTACGGGCACGCTGCCCACTGCGACGCCGCCTCGATCGCCATGAGTTGCGGGAGCTTCTTCTTCGCCCGGTGCCCGTGAGCGAAGCCGAGTAGGTTCCGCCCGTGCGAGAGGTACTTCCGACCCGTGTAGCGTTCGTCGATCGTGATCCGCTTGTCGTTGCGGTATCGCTCCAGCAAGAGCCGATGAAAGACCCACGAGAGCGTCTCGTCGTGGTTGCCATGCACGAGCACCACATCGGTCGGAACCGTCTCAGCGGATCGCTCCACGATCCCGAGCAACGTCGCCACGCCGACATCGAGCATCTTCTGCAACCGCCCGTCGCGTTCGAGCAGCGTGCCGCTGGAGGTCTCGGCTCGCTCGGCTCGGTCGTAGTGGAAGAGATCCCCGAGGAAGGCGATCGTGCGGCGAGTGGGCTTGTGGGAATCTCCCACCGCCAGGAGCTCGTGCCCGGTGTCTCGAACCACCCGCTCGGCAATCGAGAGATCCCAATCGGCCCCCGTGGTCGCCTTCCACGAGTAGTTCCCGAAGTGAGTATCTGAAACGACCAGCACTTGCCAGAGCCCCGGCTTCGGCTTGCCGTGGCTCTTCGCTGCCGGGCGGCGGATGTCGCGGGTCGCCGCCCCGATCATCGCCTCGACCGCCTGGGCGACGTTCGGCCCCGCTTTCGGTCGCAGCCTGACGAACACGCGATGGAGTTCGGTGACGGTCGTGCCGCCCTCGCCGTCGCTCGTGCCGACCTCCCACTTCGTCGCCTCGGATGCGGCGACCTCATAGCGGGTCATGTCCGCTTCAATGTGGGCGAGCAGATCCTCGACCGTCTTGATCCGCCGGCTCGTGGAGCGGGCTTCGAGCGTGTCGCCCTCTTGCCGCTGCGTCACCTGTTCCGCCGTGGCCGGCGGGCTGGGTGCGGGCAGGCTCGACACGACCGCCGCTTTCAGTCCTTGCTTGCCAGCCATTCGCGCACTCCACAGAAGCCGCAGATCGTGATGCCGCGTTCCTTGCAGTTCGCCACGATCGCGGCGGCGAGCCCGCGACCCGAGGCTTGGATGGTTCCGGCCCGCCACTCGCGGCGGATCGCGAGCAGCTCTTCACGAACGTCATCGGGTAGGCGGTCGATCCACCGGGCGGGCTGCCGGCGAGGCGTGGTAGAAGCCGTCGCGAGGATTGCAAAGCGGAGATCACTCACGCGGCACCTCCCTATACCCGAGCATGGTCAACACCCGCCGCTGCACGCGGGCGAGTTCAGTCACCGCCTCCTCACTGATGCTCGGGCCGAGCACCGCGTGGGCGATCTCGTGGAGCACCGTCTCCATTTTCTGCGAGCCCCGGCAGCGATCGTCGATGAGGATTCGCGGGCTCGTGGCGTTGTCGAAAAACGTCCAGCCCATCGCGTCGCCCTTCAACCGGGTGAACCGCAGGAGCCAACGCTTGCCGTCGATCGTGATGTGATGATCTTCAGCCACGGGCAACCCTTTCGCCCGTCAGTGTCGCGGGGCTGTCAACCGAAAACAGCCTTCGCGTACCGGAGGGCGAACTGCCTCGCGGCGACTTGCACGCGAGCCCCGGCATTATTTAGCCACTTCTTCCGAGCCGCACACCCGCACCCGCCGGGAGTGCCCTCGGTTCGCGTCCACCGCTCGACTCGCTCCTTCGTGATGCCGCACCGGGTCAGCCATCGCTCCACGAAGTCGCCCACCATGAACGGCCGCCACACCTCGACCGGCGGCGGGCGGCACTCGCGGAACGTGGGGAGCCGACGGGCTTGATGCCCGCAGACGCGGCACCGCAGATCGACGGGATCGTAAACGCACTGGCTCATGCAATGGTCGCGGTGTAGTACGGAGTCTCAAGAAAGCCGGAGACCATTGTGTAACTGCCGGGCGGCGGCGAGCACATCGGCCCGTCAACGCAGACATCGCAGCCGAATCCATACTCGGCACCAGCAGCACCAAACTCATCGAATAGGATTCGGAGACGGCACTTCTTGTAACACGTGTCCCCGCAGCCGGCGTCCACGTAGGTGTTTTGCAGTCCAGGCCCAGTGCGAGCAAGCGTCGCGCACGGCTCAATGATTGCCCAGAAACCTCGCATTAATGGCGGGGCAGCCGCAGGAGCTCGCCAAATAGTCGCGTTGTCATTGCCGAAGTAAGGAAAAACACCCTCATAGTTGGGGTCACGAATCATCACGTAGTCGCCATCCGCCAGACTTCCAGTAACAGGATCTTCGACGAGGTTCTCAATCGAGACCGTCACTTCCACAGGAGTCGGTGCTGCGTTGAGACAGCATGAACCGCAGGCTCCAATAGTTGAGCCCGGCTCAGTCATCATCTCAAGCAGAACCGGATCTAACGCTTCCTCGACGCTGCCACCTCCAGAAACGACTGTCGCGCTGACGTTATTGAATGCAATGTTTTGACCAGCAAAGTATGGCGAGTTGGCCGGAAACTCTAGCTCAAAATCGGAGCAGTCTGCTATCTGTTCTTCGGTGGTCAGGCTGACATGTGGAGCCATTACAAGAGACCGGCCGGGCTCTGTGCTGGTGTCGTATCGGTACTCAAACTCAATCGCCACGCCACCGTAGGCTCCCCCGTAGAGCTCGCCATCCGATATGCCTGCGCTTAACGGGTCGCAGATGAACGTAACGTACCGGCACGCAATGGACTCAGGGGAAGCCCCGACCCCATATGCCGGCACAAACTTTCTCCTCGCCAGCACGAACTCCCGCCCGTTCATGTACTCGCCCATGCAGAAGCTATTGTTTGCTCCCGTGGCTTCGTACCCGTCCCCTCCATCATCAACCGTGACGCTCGTGATCTCGCCGAACGTCGGGCTGTCGGGGTCATCGTCCACGTTTACGGTGAACGTCGCCCCGTCGCCATCACTAGGGGCGATCTGGTCGAGCACGACTGTGATGTCGGCGACCAGCGGCGGGGCGTCGGGGTCTTCGCCGTAGAACTCACCGCCGTCCGAGAGGTTGATGCTTTCGATGTCGCCAAGGGCTTTGTAGTAGACGCCAGCAGACGAGATGTCGATCGAGTCGATCACGCCCGTGTCCTTGAAGTACGAGCCGCCGTACAACACATCCACCGTGTCGATCACGCCCGTGTCGAGGAAATACTGGCCCGCGTTGTCGATGCTCAGCGATGTGATGACGCCGCCGGTCACGTTTGCCGAGACCTGCCCCGCGACCACGGTCTGGCCAACGGATGGCACGATATCGAACAACTGCCCCTGCGTGTAGCCACTGCCGCCGTTCACAACCGTCACACCGCTCACGACCCACACGTCGCCAGACTGCACGACTGTCACGGTCAGGATCGCACCCGAGCCACCACCGCTGACGAGTTGAGCGGCAAGGGTTGGCTCGTCGCGAACTGTCTTGACCTCCAGCGTGGTCGGATCAAGCTCAACATCGTCAGCCCCAAGGATGATGTTGAGGTACTGCCCGTCGCTGTATCCGCTGCCGCCGTCAGTGACTGTGATCGAACTGATCTCCCACGTCTCGGGCGAACCGCCTAGGCTCGCGACGTTGACCGTCAGATCGGCCGGGCCAGAGAGCGTGAGCTCTGGCTCGTCTCGCACCGTGCGAATCACGAGCGTCGCGGGCGTCTGCTCAACGTCGCCGCTGCCCAGCCCGACGGGAGCGATCTCGCCGTCGGTGTAGCCGGTGCCGCCATCAGTGACCGTGACCCCCGAGATGAACCATGTCTCGGGCGTGGTGTTGAAGGCAGTCACCGCCACGGTGAACGTCGCCCCCGTTCCACTGTCCTCTGGAGACTCGATCGTGAGTTCGGGCTCGTCTCGTGAGGTCTGGATCAACGCAAACGCTGCGGATTGCTCGGTCTCGCCAGCCCCCAGCGTGAATACGATCGCGTCGCCATCGGTGTACCCGCTGCCGCCATCGACCACCGTGAGCCCCGAGATAGTCCAGTACGGAAGCCCGCACTCGTCCTCTTCTTCCGAGAGCGTTACGGTGATGTCGGCTCCGCTGCCGCCAGGCCCGTCGGCTGTGATCGTCGGCTCAACGCGGGCAAGCGTCGCGTAACCGCTGCCGCCGTTGTTCACCGTTACGCCCGTGATGACGCCCGCCGCCGTGGCCGGGGTCGCCGTGGCACCGGAGCCGTAGCACGAGCTGAACGAAACGAACAACGCATTGAACGCCGGGCCGACATCGGGGTAGCCATCGAATGTGACCGTCACCGTGTCGGGCAGTTTGCCCGTCGCACACTCGCCGCAAGGGATGTCGCAGCACGGGCTGCACGATGCCCCGAGCATGAATCCCAACGGATAGAGCGAGAGGGAAAACGCGAGCACCGCCAGGAGCGGAATGGATGCCGGCTCAATGGACGCGAGAAACTCAATCATGAGCAGCGTGCCGCAATCAGATACCACGCGGTGCCTTCCTTGGCGATCGCGCACGGAGTCGATGCCGCCGTGCCGGAAGTGGTGATAACCGCGAACACGTTGTAAGCCACGACGGTATTCGGCGTCGCCGTGACGCCGCGAAAGGTCAGTGTCTTCGAGGTGTCAATCGACCATGTACCAGTAAAGGTACACATGCGAAAGACCTTGCCGCCGCCGGGCGTGTCCACCCTGCCGAATGTCAGCGGTGCCCCGTCGCGATTGCCGCCCTCGACTTGACGAACGACGGCAGCGATCCGCTCAGCAGCACCCCGAGTAAAGTCAACGCGGGCGGTACTCACTACTCCTCCAAGATCTGGAGGAGCAGCCGCGAGTCAGGAGCGTTCGCCTGGGCCGCATAGTTGCCCGCTGCCAGCCGCAGCACGGCAGCATCGCCCGGCTTCAGCCGCACCGTCTCGAAGAGCGTCGTGCCGCTCACCCGGCCGAACGAGATCGTATGCGTGCCAGCGGTCGCCAGCGACCGGGCGAAGCACAGCCCCAGGCTCGACGCCGACGCCGTGGTAATCGCCTGGGTGCTCGTGCCCACGTTGAGCGTCAGGGCCAACAGACCCGTCGTGGCGAAGTCGCTCGTGATGTTCGACGCGTTGAGGTTTTGGTTCAACGCCCCGGCGTTTACGTTCACGTTCACGCTGTAGCTGATGTCTGCCATGAGAACTCCTAGGACGGCGGCGTGCCGAAATACTGTGACATACTGATTCGCTTGTAGACGCGGCGAGTGAGGATCGCGGGCAGGCTGTCGCCGGGCTGCTTGCCGCCGCTGCCGTTGAGGGCGATCGGGTCGGATGTCGGAATCATTTGGCTCTCTGGCCCGAGGACATCGGCCCGCTTCTTGATGCCGCCGTCGATGTAGTTGAACCCGACATCGGGGATGAGCAGGTTCCATCCGGTCTGACGGCAGAGCAGTTCGCTCGTGATCTTCCAGTACCGCACTTCCTGCCCGTTCACCGACTCGACCGCTTGCTCGCCACTGATGCCCTGCACCTTCACGCCGTCCTGGGGGAAGCCGAGGTAGCTGCCGTCGTTGACGCAGTTCGTGACCGCTGCCGCGAGAGCCGAGGGAAAGTTCTGCCGGTTACTCTGGATCGTGACCTTCTGCTGCGCTTCATCTACCAAAAGACCTTGTATGAAGTCTGCGGCACTATTGACGAGCGGCTTCTGCGTCGAGCCGTCGTAGTAGTAGAGGGCGGGCACCGCGACGCCTTGGGTCTGAAACTTCCACACGTCGGGCCGCAGCCACGGCAAGAGGGCGATGTCTCGCTCGCTCGCCGCTGGCACTTTGTACCGGGCGATCGCCTCGTGCCAGTAGCGGTTGTCCTCGAACGCCTCGTTGACCTCGACTTCGTAGCACAGGGCAAACGCGTACTCGGGATGCGACGAGCCGTGCGTGCAGCCGATCGCCGCGATCACCGTGCCCGCGTTCGTGTTCGGGTCGTTGAGCGTCGCGATGAATCGCCGCTCGAACTCGGGCGATGCCCCGATCAGATGCGTCGCGGTACGCGGCAGTTCTCGCCAGGAGTGAACGCTCATGGTCAGCCCGTCCCCGCGAGGATGTCAACCTTCTCGGCGTTCAACTTGGCGATCTCTTTCCGCATCTTCTCCAACTCGGCGGTCTGCTTCTTCGCCTCCGCGATGGCGGGATCTTCCTTCAGCGTGTCGAAGAATGCCGAGATGCCGCCGCTGCGGATGTCCTGAATCTCGATTGAGCCTGTGCGAACATTGGCGAGTTCTTCGGCGCGGGCGCGTTCGATCTCGAACGACTTGGACAACAGATCGGATTCGCGTTTCGCAATGTCGGCCCCGATCTTTTCGGCTTCCTTCAGTTGCTCGACGCGAGTCTCGAACAGTTCCTTCTGGCGATCCACTTCTGCCTCGAAGGCTTCGCGATTCAAGATGCCGTCCTTGACCGCTTCCTTCGCCGCCTCGATGCCTTCCTTGAGTCGCAGCGAGGCATCGAACCCGTCCTGTCCGAATGTCTGGGCCTTCTTGGAAAGGTCGTTGAAGCCTTGGTCAACACTGGCGAAGGCATCGTCAAAGCCTTGCGTGAAGCCTTGGGCGGCTTGGTCTGCTTGGTCTTGCAGCCCGGCTTGGAGTTGATCGAGTTGGGACAGCCGCCCTGCGAGGGCATTGGCTTGCTCGGTCGCACCGTTCTCGCGAGCGGCAAGCTGCGCCGCCTCGACCCGAGCGATCTCAGCCTCGACGGCACTTAGGTCTTGTTCGATCTGCGTGACCTCGCTTGCTTTCGCAAGCAAGCCATCGACACGATTCGTGATCGCGTCGGCTTGACGCTGGGCTTCCTCAGCGATTCGCTTGTTCTCCTCCGCGACCCGGCGTGCCACGTCGATCTGCTTCTCAAACTCGGCGGTAGCATTGGCAACGCCGCGAGCGTACTGCTCTGCGTTCAGTTCGCCGTCGTTCGCTTGCTCTTGCAAGTCAGCGAGTGCTTGCTCGAACTCGAACGCGGCATCGAAGCCGGCCTGACCGAACTCGCCCGCCTTGGCGATCGCGGAGTCGAGACCCTTCTGCGAGTCGGCGAACGCCTTGTCGAGTGCCTTGACTTGCTCCGCTGTTCGCTCGACCGATTCAGCGGTCTTCTCTGTAGCTGCTGCGGTCTCTTCAGCGGTCGAGAAGAACGACCGGAAGAAGCCGATCGTGCCGTTGACGGCATCGCCGAACGCCCCGAACACCGAGCCGACGGTACTGAGAATCGGCCCGAGCACGGTGCCAATGGTCTGGGCCACTACCGTGACGATGTTGATGAGCCCGCTGAAAGCCGTTGCGATCCCTTCGACCAGACCGACGAACGGCAGAAGCACCGACTGACCGAGACCTTGGATCGCTACGCCGACTTGATCGAATGCAGCACCCAGACCGGAAAACGCCGTGCGATCGGTCTCGCTCAGTGCCGCCCCGAAGGTCTGGATGTCATCGGCTGCACCGCCTAACTCATTGAAGAACGGCAGCAACTGCACACCGCTGCGGCCAAACAAGGCTATCGCCGCCGCTGACCGCTGGGCAGGGTCTTCGATTGCAGCCAGACGCTCGCCGATCAAGTCGATCCGCTGTTGCTCCGAGAGTGCCCCGAAGTCTTGAACCGAAACGCCGAGCCGCTGCAACGCCGCCTGGGCTTTCTTGCTCTCTTCGTCCGCCCCCGCGAGCGTGTTCTGAAGCCGGGCGAACGAGCCGCTCAACTGCTCGATCGAAACGTCTGCCCTGCGGCCCGCTTCTTCCAGCACTTGCACGAACTCGAACGAGACGCCCAACTGGGTCGCCAAGCGACTAAGCCGCTCGACGCGATCCTCCAGGGCAACCAAGCCACGCACAACAGCAACCGCTCCAGTCGCGAACGCCGTGATGCCGACAAGGGCAAGGTTCCAAGATGTAGCCAAAGATGTAAGTTGCGATGCAAGCCCGCTGATGCCTGACTTCAGCCCGCCCGCGAACACCCGCGACAGCCCCTCGCTCGCACTCGCGATGCCCGAGATCCGGCCTGCGATGTTACCCAGCGGGCCGGGCAGCACCGAGAACACCCCCGAGAGTTCGTTGAACTTGAGCGTCGTGCTCTCGGCTGCGGTGTCGATCTCTTTCTGCTGCACCGCCAGCCCGCGAGCCGCACGCTCCGCGTCGGTCAGCCCCTTCGCGGCGTTCTCGGTCGCCCGGTTGTAGGTGTCCAGCGAGATCCGCCCGGCATCGACCTGCTCTTTTAGTTCGGCCTGGGCACGATCAAACCGCTCCAGGGGCAGGAGGTTCGCTTCGGTGATCCGGGCCGCACGCTCGAACGCGGCGGCTTCTTTGTTGATCGATTCGGTCAGCCGATCAAACCCTGCCGCAAACTGGGTCGCACCGCCGCCGTCTCGCAGCGTGTTGACGAGATCTTGGGCTTCCTTCTCGAACCGAGCCTGAGCCGCAGCCGCCGCTTCGCTCTCGCCCGCGAACTTCGCGAACTGACTCGTGAGCTTGTCGGCTTGATCCCCCAACCCCACAAGCGCACGCTGCACCGGATCGAGCTTCAGCCCGCTGGCGTCAGCCGTAACCCGCAGCGCTAGTGAGAGGACGTTAGCCATTGTTCACTTCGAGATCGCCGAGACCGAACTGCCGTCGCAACTCCAACAACGCCGCCATGTCCTGCGACTCGTGCTGCGGCGGCTTTTCTAGCGGAATGAAATCCTCAGGCTTGGGTCGTTTCGCGTTCTTCCCGATGTGCGGAGCCAGGAGTGCCGTGACGATCAACGCCGTCTCCCGCCACGAGTCGGGCAATGCCGAGTAGTAGCGGTTGTAGGCGATCCACTCAGAGAACTCGGCCGAATCCATTCGCGTGCCCAACTCGCCAACGGTCATGTGCAAGTCGCGAGCGACCGCGAACATATACCGCCGGGTCGGGCTCGCGTTCAGCCTTTTCCCAGTTCTTGCACATCCTCCTCTGTCATCCGGTTGTGTTTCATCGCCTCATCGAACAGTCGGCCCATCACCGCACCCGACTTGCTTGCGAGCTTGTCGATCTGGTCGCGGCTGAACAGGAGCTTCCCGGTCTCGTCGCACAGCACGCCCGCGAGGTACTGCGTGCGGAAGTTCTCGATGCCCGTCTCTTTTTTGCCGATCCACTTCCGCTCATACGAGTCACGCTCGCCCACGCTCATGACGCGGATGAAGACATCGCCGCCCCACTCGGGAACCGCGACTCGCTTCAGACCGAGGTCATCCGCCGCGAGAATCTGATCTGCCGTCAGTGCCATCTGTCACGATCTCCTAGGGATTGGTCGGAGCCCCGACCGTATCCTGCACTCTAAAAGTGAATGCAAGCCGCACGACCTCATTCGCGACGGCTTCGATCCGCTGGTCTTCGTAGATGCAATCTGAATCGAAGAACGTGACCAGCGTTCCCGCCGACGCGGTGCGACCCGAGAACGTCAACCGCTTCCGCCGCCCGTACTCACTCACGGGAAGATGAGCGGTCGAGAATCCAGCCAGCCGCAACGTGCCCAGGCTCGGCGTCCACGTCGTGATGCGACCGAGCGGCAGCCCACGCTGGGCGTCAAGTTCGAGCGACTGCACCTCTTGGAGCGTCTGACCGCCCCAGGTGATCGTGAACCCTTGGCATGGAATCGCCATGACGGCACCCCGTCATGACTAGCGGGCGACCGTGATGACGCCCTGGCCCCGGATCGCGTCGTTCGTCGCCAGCGTCAGGGTCGAGCTCTGCACGGTGTGGTAGCTCGCCGTGGTGCCACCGACCAGCGTCACGCCCGCAACCTGAATGTGATACGTGCCGGTCGCTCCGTCCGAGATGACGATCTTGCCGATGTAGTCGAACGTGATCTGCCGACCCGAACCGCCGTCCTCGGCAGGCACGACCAGCGGGGGCGTCAGCCGGGCCGCCAGTTCGCCCGTTGACTGCCCGAGGTGGGCAACGTCCACCAGCGAATCGGCACCTGCGCCGGGATTGCTGTTCGAGATCACGATGTTGCTCACGACGTAAGTCGAGGAAACACCGTTGAGCGTGAGCGTGAGCTTCGTCCCACTGCCGGAAACCGAGGTATCGTGCGGGGTCGAGAATGACACGGTTCTAGATCTCCTGCCAGAGAATGGTGTAGGTCTGCGTCACGCTGTAGACGGCAGGCAACTCGCCGCCGGCCAACTGCACGAACCCGTCGCTCTCACTGAGCAGCGACACGTTCCTGACTGAAATCCAGTTTCCCAAGGCACCGTTGAAACCATCCAGTACCACCCGGCAGCGGTCGGCGAGTTCCCTTACTCCCTCATAGGTCGTGGCGTACATGTCCACGGCCAGCGTCACGGTCGCGATCCCAGACGGGCCGGATAGGGTGGCTTCCCGCTGCACCGCCTGCCGCCGCCAAGTGACGAACGGGATCGCCGCCGAGGCAGGGGCGATGACGGGGTACACCCGGTCGCCCACGATCTCCGCGACGGCGGGGGCGGCGACCAGGGCATCGCCGATGAGGCGTTCGGGGGATTTGACGCTCATTAGTCGATAGCCCCCGTGACGGATTGCGAGAGCGTGCTGATCGCTTGCTCCAGCGACAGCCGCAGTTCCCGCTGAAGGATCTCGGCGACCGTCGCCTTCGTGCGATCCCAGGCAGTCTTCAGCGGGGGTTGCCCGGTGCTGCCGCCCGCCGGCATCGCAGGGATCGTGATCGGGGTTTTGCTCTTCCGAAAAAACGCTGCTGGGTAGCCCGGCTTTGTTTGCACTCGGCTCCGCTCGCCCTTCGTGGGCTTCTCCATCGTGAACTTGCCAAGCCTGTTGAAGCTCGATGCGATGTAGCCACCTTGCCTCGCGACGGGGTGCGTCTGCACTTGCGTCACCGTGCCCGACTTCGTGGTTCGCTTGTGCGACTTTCGCGTGTAGGGCTTGTCGGCAGGCTTGCTGATCGTCCGCGCGTCGGTGCCTTCTTCTAGCCAGTATTGGTGTCGCGCGCGGTCTGGCCCCTTTCGCACGCTGCCGCCGGCTGCACTCTCCGAATCAGCCCTCGCCGCCCGGCGAAAGCCAAGCAGGGCGACAGCAACGCCGTCATCGCGATAGACCACGTACTTCGTCTTGATCGCTCGCCGCAGGTTGCCCGTCGGCCCGAGCGGGGTCGTTTCCTTGAGAGCCAACTCTGCCGGAAGCATCGCCTTCTGCAACGCGGCCCGCAGGATCACGACCGCCCGCTGCCTGCCGAACACTTGCCCGATGTCCTTCTGGAGTTGCCCCAAACCGGCAAGCTCGGCCGAGAGTTCAATGCGTCCTAGTGCCATTACTCCACCCTCTCCGTGCAGAGCAACTCGTGCTCGCTGCGGTTCGCGTGTTCGAGCAGCGTCGTGATTTCCAGCACCCGACCACGCCACAGAAGCCGCATCGTCTGCACGAGCCCCGTCACGTACCGCAGCCGCACGCGGTGCGTGCCTTCGGTCTGCTGCTGCCCCAGGAGCAGCACCTCGCGAGACGAGAGCCCTTCGACGCTCGCCCATCGCTCGGCAAACGTCGCCCACTCCAGCGTGGTCTCACCGAGCGAGTTGCGTCGCTCGGTCGCCTGCTGGATCGTCACCCGCTCGCGGAGTTTGCCAGGGTCAAGTGCCATACAGCACCAGCGTGTAGGAGGCGGTGCCGGCGGAATACTGTGGGGCGATATTAAAGTTTTGCTGAGCCGATGGCTCGCAATCGCAAACACTTACCCGGCCGATCGATCTTGCGACTTGCGATTGCGTATCGGTTTCCTCTACCAAGCAGTTTCCGCTCGAAAGGAACACAACTCTTTCCACGCTACTAAACGACACCAAGTTTCCGCTGGCGTCTTTGTACGCACTGGGCTGAATAGAGATCGCGACCGCTGCCGTCCCTACCGTCCCCGTCACAATCGCAACCTTGCCCGTCGTGTACTCGGTCGCATCCCGCAGCACGAGCGTCTTCAGCGACTGTGCCCCGCTCACGGTCGTGGCGTCAGTGAACGCCACATCGACCGAGATCGTTCCGCGAACGCTGCTCATCGGTAGCTCCCCCACTTCGCCGAATCAAGCAACGCCTTCACGCCGAACGGAATCTCCGACAGGCTCACCGCGTCAGCCGCCATGCGACGCTCGTACCACATGCCCACGAGCCAGAGGATCGCGTTCTTCACCCGCTGCGGCACGCTCGCCCCGGTGCCGTCACGCCCGGCGTGCCACGTCACCGCAACCGCGTTGTAGTCCAGCAGATGCGAGGGCCAGGAGCCGTTGTAGTTCGTGCGGAGCACACCCGGCACGCTGTCACGATCGACCCGGTACTCGGCAGTCGAGAGCGTCGCGGTGCTCTGGTTCTCCAGCGTGTAGGTGATGCTGACCGCCGTCACCGTGCCGCTGGTCGCCATCGGCGGGCGGGGCAACTCGATCTCCACGGGGAACGAGTCGAGGGTCATCCGGTACTGCGTATGAACGAACGTCTCGTCACAGTACGCCTCGCACCACTCGCGAGCCGCCTTGAGGTAGGCAGCGATCAGAGCATCGTCGGTGTCGGTATCGACCCGGCAATGTGCCTTCGCTTCCGCGAGCGTGACCGGCTCAACCGCCGGTTGCGTCAGAGTCTTGAGACTGCGGTATCGCATTCGGTTTCCTGCCGCGTCGCGGTCGTGCGTCAGCCCGCTCGACCTCGGGCTCGGCCGTCGCCGTCTCGATCAAATCCATCTGCGGCTCCCGCACGGCGATGCCGTCGCGAATGAGCCGCTCCGCTGTGTCGCCCTCGCAATCGACCACCCGGCCGACGGTGTAGGTCGAGTAGTTCTGCGTCAGTCTTATTTTCATGATCCAGGGGCACTCCATGCAGTTTTGGGCTTACCGTTCGCGGTGTAGTCGCCGACGTATTGAAACACGGGCTTCTGGAGATCCTTGCCCGGCCAGACCGAGACCCACTCGCCGTGACCGATCGCGATCCGGGGGGAGATGTAGACGCGGTTCCCGCCGGCTCGGAACTGTTTCCAAAAGTGAATGTCGGCGTCAGTTCTTCCCGATTCGTAGTCCCCGTCAGCATTCGGGATGTCTTGGAACCAAGGCTTCGGCGTTCGCTTCAACGCCTTGGTCGAAATCAGCGTGCAGCCGAAGTGAGCACTATCGACTTCCTGCACAGGCTCGGCGAACCAGCTCATCGGCAGTTCGGTAGACCCGCCCTCGGGCGGCTTGTCGAGCGTGCCGGGCAACGTGAACATCGGGCGACCGTCCTCCCGTTTCACTTGCAGCGGGGCGAGGGCGTCGCACTGAAAAGCCATCGCGATCGCGACCAGTTCCTCGACCGTCTTCTTGTCCCAAAACGAATCCATGTCGGTGCAAAGGATGTACTCGGTTTGGTCAACGAACTGGGAGAGGCACCGGGACAACACCTGACCCCACAGAGCACCCTGCCCGAGCGTCGGGCGGATGCCGAGTGGCATGAGGGCTTGAGCCCAGCCGAAGACATTCGAGAGCGGGCCGAATCGCGGGCCACTCATCACGCACTCGATCCGAACATCGACATCCGTACCGCCGACCTTGACGATCATGAAGCCCTCAAACAGAGATGGCGGGCACGGCTCATGCCGCACCCGCCATCCACTGTGTCGAGGCTGTCAAGCGATCAGCCGCTGTACTTCGCGAGCACGCCCTTGGCGGAAGCCGACTCGGGGCCGATCTCGCCCTTGCCGAGCCGAGCGACAATCGTGGTCGCAAGGCTGGTCGCGGGGGTAGCGTCGACCTTCACGTAGCGGCCCTTTCCACGCAGATCGACATCGAGCCGAACCACGCTGGGCTGGTTCGTCACGGCCACGCTCGCGGCGGGGGCGGCCACGGTGTAGACCGAGGCACCCGCCGTGTTCGTGTCGCCCTGCGAGAGCGTCAGGACATTGAGGATCGACGCCGAGGTATTCGCCGGGGTCGTGCTGACGGCCACCGCAACGTCGATCGACACGTAGTCGTAGCCGAGGCGGTCGATGGTCAGGGTCGCCGTTCCGGCGGCCGAGGTCACGGTGGAACCCACGACCGTCTTGGATGCTTCGAGGTAGTTCACGAGTCAGAGTCTCCTAGAGGGTCAGAGGGTTCACGAGGCGAACTTGAGAGCGACGAGCGGGCCAGCCTTGCTGGAGTCACCAAGGTCGTGGGCGACCATCGCCACACGCGCTGTGGCAAAGGTCAAAAGCTGGTCAAACTCCACGAAGCGAGACGCGTCGGTCTTGACGCTGATCTCCCGCCGGGTGCCCATCGTGCAAGCCTGCGAGAGGTCGCCGAACAGGCAAGCGATCTGATTCGCGGTGCCGGTCAGGCGGCTCTCCAGGGGATGCACGAGCACCACCGGGAAGCCCAGGAAGGACAGGTTCGCACCGCCAGCCACGTCGGCCTGATTGTTGCCGCTCGCAGCCATCATGAGCCGCAGCATCGAGGAACCGTAGCCAGCGGGGCTGATGTACCACTTGGCATTCCGCCGAGCGTACAGGGGCAGCCGAGCGACCACGTTCGTGTAGTCCGAGAGGTCGAGACCGCTCGTGCCACCGCCGAAGGTGTTGTTGCCGGTGTCAGCCGTCACCACGCTCGCCGAGTGCGTGCCGTCGTTGATCGCGACCGCCACGCCCACGGTGCCGTGGTAGAGCGAGCCGCTTCCGGTTCCGATGAACCCGGAGTTGTCGAAGGCTTCGGCGTAAGCCTGGGCCACCTCGACCGCCATCGCATCGGCGAGATTGATAACCGAGTCCTCGATCAGCGACATCGGCACGCGGTTGTCCACGCCCCAGATCTTCGCGACGAGTTGCACGTTGTCGAAGGTCACGTCGCTCGTGGTCGGAGCGGCGTTCTCACCGATCGGGCGAGCCGACAGTCCGCCGGTGCGACGGGCGATGAGCAGCGTGTCGCTGTTCATCGTCACGTTGCGGGCGTTCGCCGGATAGGCACCGAACTCCTCGACGAGCCGGATGATCTCGGTCGAGAGTTCGTCGTTGGTCAGGACGCCGCCGAGCGAGTTGATCCCGCCCGCCTGGGCACGGCTCTGAACGCCGTGATCGGCACACCACCGACGAGCCTCCTCGTCATTGAGCAGACCGGCACGGATCGCCATGCCAGCACGGTAGGCACGCTCTTCGCTCTTGAAGCCGCGAAGGGGACGGCTCGACTTCGGGATCGCGAACACGGGGGCCTTGCGACTCTCCACGGCAGTCTCCTCAACGGTGGCTTCGATCTTCTTGGCGGGAGCGGCACGCTCCAGAACGCTGCGGAGCTCAAGCTCCTTGGCCTGCACGCGGGTCAGGAACTCGATCCGCTCCTTCAACTTGTCGGCCCGAACTTCGAGCGACCGGAGCGACGCCTCTTGCTCTTCGGTCATCGGCTCGGCGGGAGCCTCACCCTCGGGGGCGTCCTCGGTCATCGCCTCCATCTCGGCGACAACGCCAGCCAACTCTTCGAGCAATGCCTTGATCTTGTCCACGAGGGAGGCTCCTGTAGTCGGGTTCGTGGCGACGCAATCGCATCGCCTACCCCGAAACTAGGAGCCACGCCCCGAAACCATTCAGTTAGGCACGCTCGGCAGTAAAAGACTTTCGACGCACTTCACTGCCCGGCACGATCTGCTTGTCGGTGCAGCCGCACCGCTGGCACCGCAGATAGCGAGTCTGGTACTCGCCGCTGCGAACACTCGACGCGACGGCGTACTTGCCATCGCGGCACCGGGGGCACGAATCACCACTAGCGGCCATGCTGCCTCAGATACTCGCGGATCTCGGCAGCACGCGACCGGGCGAGCAAACGCTTCGCCACCTCGATCTCACGCTGCTGCCTGTACTGGTCAAATGACCGCTGGGCAACCTTCACGTCGGCATCGGGATACGCGGGGAACGTCACCGGCCCGACATCGAGCAGCGTGTCGATCTTCTGGATCGTCCGCACGCTGCGACCATCCTCGACCGCCCACGAGTCGCCGCCGCTCGGCACGGTGAACGAGAACGACGAGCCCTTGACGATGCCCGCTCGGATGTTGCTCGCGATGTCTCGCCCGTAGGACGTGTCGGGCACCGGGAACTCATACCGCAGCCCGACCTCATCCACGGTCATCCGCAGCGTGCCGGGATAGCGGGCGAGCGGGTAGTTCGGGTCGTGGTTCCACAGGGCTCGCGTCTCCAGCGGCTTCCGCCGGCCGCGACGCTCGGCGACCAGCCCGAAGGCACCGGGGTCGATCCGCTCCACGAAGTCGCCCAGGTCGAGGGACAGTACGCCGAACTTCGCCGCGTAGCCCACGACGTATTCCCGCTCGGCACCGTCCTCGCTGCGGCTCTCGACCGCGAGCAGCGGCACTGCCGACTCGATCTCGTCAATCGCCAAGGAACGCCGTTCGATGTTGCCCATGATGCTCCTTCCTTCCTCGCCAGCCGCTTCGATCTGCTTGGTCAGTTTGCTCGCCCACGCTTGCCCCGGATCGCCGCCCCACAGAGCCCACGCGATCCGGCCCGCACTCGGGAAGCCGTCCTCGCCGGGGCTCCAGCCCTCGCCCTGCTTGTCCACCTCGTGCCGGGCGAAGTAGCTCGCCATCCGCTTCGCCGTGTCGGGCGAGATGTTCGTGCCGTTCGATAGGTCTCTTGCTCGGGCAACGCCGACTGCCGTGCCGCCTCGGCCGTACTCGTCTCGCCACGCGAGCCCCTTCGCTGCTTCCTCCCGCACGCCGCTCGGCGGGCTGAAGTCGATGTGGTCATACTTAGCCACCCTTCCGCCTCCGAGGCTTCCGCTTCGGCTTGCCGTAGGCGTTCTCCTCAACCGGCGGCGGCTCGGGGAGCGGGTCGATCTTCGTGAGCGTCGCGACCTTGTGACCGACTTGCGTCTCGGTCGCACGCCACCCCCCGCTCACCTCTTCGTAGACCGTGATGAGGGCGGCCGGGTCTTCCTCGGTCGCGTCGATCTTGAAGTCGGTGCCGGGGATGTCCAGCGTGCCGTAGTCCATCACATGGTCGATCCGGCCGCGAGCACGCCCGCCCGACGAATCCCACGAGACGAAGTCGCCCTCCGCGACGCTGCCGGGGGCGGCCCGCGACTCGGCGGCCCGCACGAACTGCGGCGAATCGTCCACCCATACATCGACCTCGATGCCCGCCTCGCGGGCGGCTTCGTCCTTCAGCCGCTCGCCCACGAGCAGCACGGCATCGAACGCCTCGCGGTAGTCGCCCAGCGTCTCGGCGATCTCGTCTTGATTCTCGGGCGTGTCGCGACGGCGGGAGACCATCACGACCCGATTGCCGGCGGCGGCAGACTGCCGGGCGAACTCGCCCCACAACTGCGGGTCAGCGGCGAACGTCCGGTCGAAGTCCACCGAGATCGTCATCGCCCGGCTCGCGGGCAGAGAGGCGGCGAGGGGCTCGGGGGCCGGAGCTTCGCCCGGCATCGCGACCGGGGCGGTGCTGGTGCCCGCGATGATCGCGTCGATTGTCGATGCCGGGATGCCGGGGAACGCAGCGGCGATGATCGCCTTCGCGCCCTGCTCGTTGAGGAGCCCGGCGTTGTATTGGGCGACGATCTCCAAAAGGCTGGAGACTTGCGCCCCGTTGAGCGAAACGTCGGCGATCTGCGGCCCCTCTTCCGCCTCGACCGGGGCGGCGTCCGCGACCGGCTCGGGAGCCGGGGCGGTCTCGTCCACCACGATCTCTTCGACCACGGTCGCGGGCATCGGCTCGGGGGTCGCTGCCGCCTTGTCGAGCGTGGTCATGTTCAGTTGCACGAACCTGACATCGCCGCTTTCGACCGGGTTCAAGTTCTCTAGTGAGCGGATCTCGTTCACGCTCAACACGCCAAGATTCCAGAGCGTGTTGTAGTACGATCCCCGCCCGGCAGCGTCAGCCCGCAGCACGCCGCGAGTGTCGAACTCCGCGAAGTATTCGTCATCGCCTTCCAAGAGATCGCGAGCGATCGAAGACTCGATGCGACGCAGATACGGCATCAGCCCGTTCGTCAGGAAGTCGAGCGATTGCTGTTCGATATTCGAGAACGACGAACGCGTAAGGTCGCCAACGAGATGCGGCGGCACGCCGAACAAGCGGCACACTTCCTCGACTTGAAACCGGCGAGCCTCAAGGAACTGGCTCTCTTGGTTGTTCCCGCCGAGTTCATTGACCTTGAGCCCGCCTTGCAGCACCGCCGCCCGATGACTTCGGTCTGGGCCACGGTGAGCTCGCTCCCACTGGTTCCTCGTGTTCTCGGCCGCCTCGGGCGAAAGTTCGTGATCGGTCGAGAGGATCACGCCCGGCCGGGCACCGTTGCCGAAGAACGTCGCCCCGTGGATCTCGCACGCCCGAGCCAGCCCGATCGCGTCGCGGGCGAGCTCGATCGTGCTCATCCCGTTCACGCCGTCATCTGACATCCCACGCACCGACATCACCGCATCTTGCGTGTAGACCGTCGAAGAGCCCGACGCCTCGCGGTACGTGTACCGCAGGCGGTTGTTCTCCAACTGCTCGGTCTTCACCCGGCTCGGGTGCAGCGGCACGATCTCGCTGATCGCCCCGCCCGTGTAGACCTTCTCATCAAGGGCGAACCCGTGCGAGAGCAAGTGCAGCATCATCTGCTCGCGCCACTCGAACGAGGTCTGCCACGAGTTCGGCTGCGTGTGCAAGAGCCGGTAGAGCGGATGCTCGCGGGCGATTTCCTTCCCGCCACCCGGCAGCCGGCGGTAGAGATGAAACGGCAGCCCGGCGACGCTGGTCGAGAGCACGCGGATGCACGCGAGCACCACGGTCGAGCGGAGTGCCGTCTCGGCGTCCACCTTCACGCCGCTCGGATTGCGGTTGCTCGAAGCCCAACTGCCCGACTCATAGTCCCAGTTGCGGGAGTCTTCGCCGGGGAGCCACAGGATGCGAGCGTTTGGGGCGATCATAGGATGAGGATGGAGGGTTCGACCGAGGGCTTGTTGGTGATCTTCGATGACTCCCAGCCACCCAGGGCGAAGATCAGAGCCACGATCCCGTCGATGCGGCCCGTGCTCTTCTTCTTCACCGGCCGAACGTCCTCAAACGAGTTCGTCTCCACCGTCACATTCGCCGACATCCACGAGAGCACTGGGTTGCCGCCGTGGCGTATCCGGTTCTGAAGCACGAGCGATTCGAGCCTCTTAGTACCCGAGCTCATGCCTCGGAAGCCTTGTGACCATCCTGCCACTTTCAGCCCCGCCCCTTGCAGTTCCACGGCAAGCTGCACTGCCCCGGTCAAGTCCATGTAGATGTGCTCGATCTCGTGCGTCTTCGCGTACTCCAGCACGTACTCGCGGATCTTCGAGTGGTCGATCACGTTCCCGTCGGTGGCGGTGATGTACCCCGAGTTGACCCAGTGCTGGAACGGCTGGCGGTCGGTTCGCTCCCGCTCCATGATGAGATCGCGGGGAGCCCAGAACATCGCATCGACCTCGAACTCGTCGCCCTCGCACGGGTAGAGAGCGACCATCGCGGAGAGGTCGGTGCTCTTCGAGAGATCCATCCCGAGGATGCACTTCCGCCCAGCGAAGGGCGAGGTCGGGCCGGCGGAACACGCGGCCCACTTCTCGGGATCGAGCCAGCGGTTGGTGCTTTCTGTCCAGACCCCGAGCGAGTAGCGGAGCCACCCGTTGAGCTTGGTCGCTTTGTTCTTCGCCTCGCGGGCATCCGCCGCGAATGATTCCTCGGTCATGGTGACGCCCATGCCGGGATTCACCCGCCGCCATACCACCGGGTCGAAGTAGTCCTCCGAGCCGTCAGTCTTCGCCCCGAAAATCTTGCCGTAGAAGCGGGGATCGTAGTTCGGATCGGCAGTTGTCAGTTCCGCGTACTCGTGCTGCTCCCAGCAGATCGTGTCACGCCGATCGCCAGCCGTCGTGATCGTGCAGAGCAGCGGCTCCCGCCTGGAGCGTCCCGAGTACCGCAACGCCTCAAACAGCCGGCGGTCGGGCCACGCGTGAAGTTCGTCGCAGAACACGAACGAGTAGGACGGGCCTTCCGCCGCCCCGGCATCTCGCGAGATCACCCGCAGGCTCGACCCCGTGCTCATGCACACGATCGTCTTCCGCGAATCGACCACTTCGAGCGACGCCGCCAGTTCGGGCGATCGCTTCACCATCGCGGCAGTCTCGTCAAAGATGATCGCCGCCTGGTTGCGATCCTTCGCCGCGATGCACCCGAGTTCGCCCTCGCCCTCCATGAGTAGGTGCCAGATGGAAAGGCAGGATAGGAGCGTGCTCTTGGCGTTCTTCTTCGGCACTTCCAGATACGCGAGCCGATACCGCCGCAGACCGTCCTCGGTTCGCCACCCGTAGAGCGGCTCGATCACGTCTTGCTTGTGCCACTCCAGAAGCCGCATCGGCTCGCCGGCCTTGGCGGTCGGGGAGTCTTTCGTGTGGCAGCACACCGACTCCAAGAATCCAACCACCAGATCGGCGGCGTCTTGATCGTAGGTGTAGCCCGCGACCCGCTCGGGCTCACGCCTTGCGGGCAGCCTTGAGGGCTCGGAACTTGTCGATTGCGCTTTCCGCCTTGGCATCCGGTTCCACCTTCAGCGAGGCTCGGGCGGCAGGCGAGAGCCCGAAGTCAGACTCCAACTGTCGCAACTGCCCGGCGAGCTTGTGGGCGATCGAGACCTCAGGCCGCTGGGCGATGTACTTGATCTCGCCGCCGTCGTTGAGGATCGGGTACGTGTCGCCTTCCGCCTTGAGTTTCACCCGCACCGCAAGCCACCACTCCCAAGTATCGCAGTAGCGGGCGAGTGCCTCGACATCGGCCCGCGTCATCACCCGCGTCGCCTGGAGCATCGGCAGCAACTCGCCCCACCGGGCGGCGGCGACTTCGCCCAGGTGCGACGGCATCGCGATGCCATCGGGCGGCGGCTGCGGCTCGGAACTATTTAACGGGCGTTTCCCAGGATTTCCCCTGAGTATTTTTAGGGCAGTCGGAGTGCGCGGTCGGCCATTTCTAGCCATGCCGTACCCCCATAGCGGACTTTTGCGACCACCCCTCCCCATT
>Ga0208723_1000089_pt1 | contig 35549 bp, 53 predicted proteins | sample LakMenEpi31Aug12_FD_150750 | JGI IMG/M metagenome (GOLD analysis project Ga0208723, IMG submission 150750) | Freshwater microbial communities from Lake Mendota, WI - 31AUG2012 deep hole epilimnion (SPAdes) | ecosystem: Environmental > Aquatic > Freshwater > Lake > Epilimnion/Euphotic zone ...
AGGGTAACTACGCAATATCATTGAGTAATCTTAGGAAGTCGTCACTGCTCATACCGCTCAGCTCATGCAACATAGCTATCTCCAAAGGATAGTACATGACCTTGCCACGCTCACGATATTGCCACGCCTTTTGTGTAATACCTACGAGCGCTCCTGCTTCTGTCTGTGTGAGCCCTAGCCTACGTCTAAGCTCGTAGTAGATGTTGCCCTTAGGTCTGCCAATAGTGTGCTTAAACCTAGCCCTAAGCTTCTGCGAGTAAATAGACTTTAATCGCTCTGCTTTACTGTCCACTGAATATCTTAATCCCTCAAGCATATTGATAAGAGTAACTGTTTACCTTATTACCCTGCAAGCAATATTCCTAACTACCTGATATCACGTGGCATAAAAACCCCCTAAAGATTTTTAACCAAATACCGAAAATTACTGTAGACAGTGTGCATCTCATACGATAGACTGTATACAGTGATACATAGTAATCACACTAACGAAAGGAATATATGAAACAATTTGATACACTTGAACAAATAGCAGATTATGTCGATACGTGTGTTTGTGAAAATTTCGACATAAACAGCATTCCAGAATATTTTCCAAGTTTGCGCAATCTTGTTGCAGTCTATACTGACGAGATTCTTTTGACTCGCAGTGAATTTGTTGAACTCGTACAGTTGTGCGACACACCCTCTATTCGCCGATTAGTTAAATAACCCCAATTAACGGAGAATATATGAGCACACTTTACATTTACAGCATTGAGACTAACGAGCACGTTGCAACTATCACGGGTAGCAGTAACGACGATTGTGAGATTGTAGCGAACGAGCGTTATGGCTCCAACGATTATGCCTGGACCTACTCACCTGCGTTCGGCTCTGCTGACGGGCTTAGATATATCGGTGACGCTGTAGAGATTAAAGCTAACTAATCAACGGAGGATATATGAGCAACAACATTAGACACGCAGAGCATTGTGACGCAGAGGATAGAACGGTTCTAGTGCGTCAGAGTCAGGATAGCGAAACTTGGCATTGGGCTCACATTAGTAACGGTGACGTACACGGTAGTACTACGTCTGACTACGTTACGTTTGATAGTGCGACCTCTGCAGTAATGGCGGCAAAGCGTCACGGTTATACGGTTACGTTTGATTACACTGACAATGAATTACTTGCACTATTATCTGAGTAATAACAGAAGGAATATTAGTAACGAGGTAGGATATATGAGCAAGAAACTAAAAAGTTTTCCTGTTGGTGTCGTATCTGCTCCAACGGTAGTTATGGACGAAGACGGAGAGTATCGAATTGGTAAAGTAGCAGTAAATGAGAATAACGATCTTTGCGTGAGGTACTATTTGCCGATAAACAGAACAGAACGGAAGCACATTAAGGCCTGCAAAAATGACTCTACGCCTCAAATAGTTGTTTACGAATAACCCTCTACAAGCCCCTAGGTTGCATTATCCTTCGTAGCCTAGGGGTAACCCTACCCCGCAGCATTATCTTTCAACCTTGGGGCTGCTAGGCCGTTTAGCGGGCTTACTCAGGTATATCGTCATGGCTCCAACGCCTTTCTTGGTATATTGATTTGTTTTTCCGCAAAATTGTTCGAGTCTCAGCATCCCATTTTTCCCAATGGGTACCCTTATCCTCCCAACCCTCAGACTCCGCTCTCAGTTGCGCTAATCGTGCTTCATGCTTTTCTTCATCTTCTTTTTTCATAGCATCCTCATCTTGAACAGCATTTAAATTTACATGATCACTTAGTAATTCATTCTTAGTAATATCTTTATTAGTAATCTCTTTATTAGTAGTGAGTACGTCGTACCCCCTCATCTGAGTATTTCTTACCCCCTCAGGGGGTATATTATGCCCCCTCTGGGAGTATTTCGTACCCCCTTTGCTGGTAAGTGAAATAACCCTTTTTCGACCATTATGTGAAACGGTCAAATAACCTGCATCGGCTAGTTTCTTGATTAGGTTTTGAATAGTCTTTTCAGAAAATCCGGTTTCTTCTGAAATATGTTTTCGTGACGCAAAACAAGGGAGATTCTTTGCTTCCCATTCTGCAACGTAAGCAAGAAGGATGGCTTCGTATGGGCCTAGTGTTCTTACTAAATGCTTCTTTGTGTTGAAAAAAGAGGTTTCTTGAGGTATTTTAGCCATAGTATTTCCATTTAAAACGCCCTATTACTTTGACCGGTATGGGGCGTTTTTTTATTGTTTCAGCCAGTTATAGCTTTCTGGCAAAATTCCCTCAAGAAATTTTTATAATATCCGAAACTAATGCTGTACACAGCACATCGTATTGTGTAGGATTGATGCTGTAAACAGTGCTTATAAGGAGCGTTATGAAATTGATACTTGCAACATTAGCTATTGTGCCGTGCGTAGCATTCGCACAGACAGAATTAACCGATCTCGATTGGGCTATCGCTAGGGGTACGTTTTATCGAGACAGCAATGTAACAGCATCCCCTGGATTGCCGATCCAGCCCGTATTACCCGTACCGCAAGATAACGGACCATGGGGTACCGGGTATAGCATCGTGACTACTACTCGACCTCAGCGCAGTATTTACGACCAAGACGTAACGGGCTCTGAGACTGTACAGCGTGTAGTACCTAATGACGGGCTAGGACAACCCATGCGCGGGCTGGATCTAGGTTGGTAAAGCACAGTGGGCTTGATGACAAGTCCACGATGCTTCACCAGTAACGGTAAGCTAACTAAGGAGATAAAAATGAAGAAAATACTTGCAATTCTATTGCTTTGCTGCACTGGTTGTACAGGCATTGAGGCTGGGGGTAAGCTGTGGATAACTCGCGTCGATGAGCGCCAGGAATCACAGAAAACACATAACGTGCCCTTGAAGTGTTACCTGTGGTCGAATTGTCAGTCTACCGACATTCAAGGGAGCTAAGCCATGATCGATAACATCAAACAACTATTGTTTACCCCAACTGGAATCATCGTTACGTTGCTTCACGTTGCGTTTTTTGTCGGCTTTGTGACCTGCACTATAGGGTTTAAAATCTATGTGCTTGGCGAAGACCCAGCAGCTATTACAGCGCCGGTAAAGCATAAATGACGCAAGGTTGGATCGTAGCTTGCCTGGTTGCGCTTGCCTGGTACGTCTCAGTCCCCGAAACCGTGGTCTACCACGGGAGTAGGGTAGCTAGGCGACCAGTCGAGCCAACTAGGACTGTACTAGAGGCTGAGATAGATAGGGCCGCCGATGCCTACGGGCTAAGGCGTGCCGTTCTAAGGGCTTTAGTGCGCGTGGAGAGCGCTTTTAATCCTAAAGCAGTGTCATCAGTAGGGGCGCGTGGTGTGGCTCAAATTATGCCGTTTAACGCGGCTAGGTGCGGTTTGCCGGATGCGGGTAAATTGTGGGACGCAACCTATAACGTAAGATGTGGAGCGCAAATACTACGCGAAGAGCTAGATCAGCACGGCGATCTACACAAAGCTTTAACCGTCTACAACTGCGGTAAGGTTAAATGCGCTGAAGGACAGCGATACGCTGCAAAAGTAATATCTCTGTCAAAACTGTATTAAACTGTAGACACGTACACAGTAGTAATGTATACAGTCTGCAGTTATTAACTAACTAAGGAACAAAATCATGCAAATACTAGAAATAGATTTACCAGTCTACAAAGTCGAGCATAGAGGCGTCACTTTTTACGTGCGAACAAGTCATAGCGGCGACGGTAGAGTCATACTTGACGTAGCAGACACAGGCGACACGCTAATTAGAACGTGGGCCGAGCTAATCGACGCAGTAAGACAGGATTCGGAATCGCTCTACGACGCATTAGACGAGGCAATCTATAACGCAACACCGGAGATTTACGATCATGAATAATCAATTAACAACAACAAACAATATGGAGATGCTTACAGCTCTCCGCAATACAGTAGCGCCAGGGCTTACTGAGCCTGAGTTCATGCTGTTTGCTGAGATGTGCAGGGCTACAGGACTAAACCCGGCTACGAAGGAAATTTGGGCTATTAAAGCCGGTGGCAGATTACAGCTAATGACCGGCATCAACGGCTTCCTAAAGATAGCCAATAGTCACCCTCAATTTGATGGCATGGAAGTCGAATTTGAGCGCGACGACAAAGGCAATTTAATTGCTGCAACGGTTAAGGTCTACCGCAAGGATAGGCGCTTCCCAAGCATCGCCACAGCTTATATGGCTGAGTACGGCAAAAAAACCCCTGTATGGGCTCAGATGCCCAGTATAATGCTTTCGAAGTGTGCAAAAAGTTTGGCGATAAGAGAAGCGTTCATTCAGGAGCTAGGCGGTCTTTATACTGCTGAAGAAATGCCAGCAAGTTTTGCACAGCCGATCCCTCAAGCTGCGTTAGGCATGGAACCTGTTGTTAGTACAAAAACAGGCGAACTGATGGGCTACGCAAAAGAAGGTGTTTTTATAGAGGGAATAGAGCCCGTTAAAGCGCCTGAAAAGCTGGCTACTAGGCGAATCCCGACTTTTTACGACATTTCAAAACTGGAAGGGAAAGCAAAAGAAAAAGCGGCTGCTTATCTTAGGGATTGCGAAGCAAAACATATCATAAACGACGTATACAGAGCACCGATACGGCTAGAAAAATTAACACAGTGTATCACGGAGGATTACACCGATGCAGATCAAGACAAAACGATTATGGTTGCAGAATAGAGCAAAGGCGTTAATCAATGAAAAAGCTATGGGAAAAAGAACAAGAAAAGTGGGTCAGAGCGGGGTGGCAACGCTACACAACGTACTACCAAAAGGAGCTATTGGCATATTTGAAAAAGCGTTCGAGCGAGAGGCAAATGCATGTGATGGATTTACTAGCAGAGATACTCAATGAATATCGAAAGCAAAATAAATGATCTTTTGGCTATTGTTAATTCGTTCGCATCGACCGAAAAACTATCCGATTTTGAGCGTGGACAGTTAGACGGATTGTTGTGGGCGATTGATGTACTAAACGAAAAAACCCCTGACTCATCGGACAATGAATCAGGGGACTAACTAAGGAGGCTAATTGAATTAGCTTCCTTCAATACTACAGGAGGTAGAACAGCGTGGCAACAAGGATTGGAGCATTCAAGGCACACACATCACAATTAGTGGTTTGGCAACAGCCCGAACGTATCACTTTTACGTTTCAAAAAAGCTATAAAGACAAAAGATCCGGGCAATATAAAGCTACTCAAACCATTTTCCCAGATGAGCTAGAAGCAATAGGACAGATGTTTTTGCGAGCCGCTGCTTGGGCAAGGCAGCATGATTGCGGTCCAACACTACCAAAAGGCGTTGTACAAATAGACGATGTTTTAACAACAGTGACTAAACAAATAAAGGACCGATATGAAACCAGTCAAAACGTATAAAGATGGCGGAGTACAGATAACAATGTGGCCTGCTAACAACGGAGGTTATACTTATCAAATTAGCAAGCGCTACAAAGACAAAAATACAGAAGAATGGAAAGATTCGAAATATCTTTATAAGTCTGATTTAGAAAAGCTTGTGGTATTGTTGCAAGAAGCAATTAACAGTGAATCAGAGCGAGTAAATTACAACGCTGAACGTGTCACTAGTGGTCAACCTGCTACTACACCGCCAGCAAAATTTAAGTACGAATTAGCAGATGCAGACGTTGATGATATACCGTTTTAATGTGGGATGGGTAGCGGCTAGGTTTTACCAGGTGACATTTATGCGACGCATGATGCTGAGTTTTGCGAGCTGGTTTTTAACTGCTGCTACCATCCCCCCCTGTTATGCTCGGCCAACTAATTTGTCAGTTGTACTAGCTAAAGGGCCATACTCACTGACATGTCAGCAAGGGCGGCAATTGATACGAGACGTGCAAGCGATTTACGCACGGGAAAATATTAAATTGAATTTACGTCGTTTCCGCTGCATTGCTAATCCTAAAAAATCTAGGGATAGATTAACAGGGCACGGCATAGACAACACACATTGGTGGTGGGATGAGGAGTATTTCGTGGGTAAAAATTATCGCCCGCGGTGGATACATCACGCAATACTACCGCCAATTCAACACGATAACTCACTGTGGTTAGCAGGCCAAGCGTATCAAAGCTGCATTAGTGGGCATAAAGTTAGTACTAGTAATGCAACGATCGTTAGCGCGTTAGGAGAACCACGCTACCGTCATTCAGTCATAGCAGCAGCGCACGAAATAGGTCATTCGCTCGGTGCAGACCATGATAATAGCTTGCCAGCAACGATCATGCATGGCGCCGCACTACAATACGTTAATCTTTGGAATAACTGGCTACCAATTTCACAAGCAACATTAACAACAATTCGACAATGTAACAGGGGACGCTAAATGCTATACGGAATTGATTATCTAGGATTACCCAAATATACAGACCTTGCAGTGAGAGAGCATCCAGAAGGTTGGGCAGCTGGGTGTTTTGCTAACACGTTTGGTAATGCTCTCTCCGCAGTAGATCGACTACTTGGTACTGGCAGGTGTCCACATTTTAGAGTGCATTTACTATGGAGTGATGCTCATCTCTTTGGCGACGCAGATATTCCCACAATAAGGCAATTAGCACGCAAATACGAACTGCTTAAACGGAAGTATAATTCTGTTGTAATGGAGATTTCGCCGTTTTGTGAGCACAACGTAAGTAATCCAGACAAATACTTAGATATCGTAAAACAGGAAGCCCCTAGCTGTATCATCGTAAATACACCGTGGAAAGGTGCAGTATCACGACGCTATAAAAACGAAACTCACGGCACGCACAAGCCTTTGGCTGGCAACTATAATTACAGTTGGGATGGTACATCTTGTGTCGATGGAGATGTAGAAGCAAGCAAAGCGCTACATGCTAGGTCAGACGTATACTTCTGGTGGCACCCTGCAATGAATGGCAGGCTAAACACCAACGATAAAACCCCCCGACCTGAGCGAAAGGCTTGGCCAACCTCAGACCTGATCGACTCAATGATTTATCTTCACAATTCAGCAGGCAGCGTAAAACTACCTCGTAACTATTTGTGGAAATCTCATGCCGATAGACATAGTACACCACCAGAACCACGAGCATATAAGCCGGTACTTATCATGCCGCCTAAAGCACGCCGTGTTGAATTAGTAGCAGATAATGGCCAAGTTGTAGCATTGGCAAGTGCAGCAGCACCGTTTAACGATGGTAGGTTTAGGTACTACTGGCCTGACTTTGGTTACAAACTTGCTGAAAAAGCGATACGTATACACAACAAGCCAACCTGCAAGTTAGTTGTTGATGGTAAGGAGATGGGCATTGTAAGCCCTGCTTTTAGAGGGGGATCGTTTCGATGACCAAGACACCTGAAGAGCGGTTCACCATTGCCGACATTCGCAGTTGGGTACCATGCTACGATCCCTCTCGTTATTTGTCTGAAGACTGGAGCGGAACGGTAACTGATATTTTGAAGCACAACGCAATTCCGTCCGAACATAAGTTATGGGTAGTTTGCAGAGATAAGCTAATTGACTCAAAGACGCTAAGGCTTTTTGCGGTGTGGTGTGCTAGGCAAGTTGAGCATTTAATGACCGATGAGTGTAGCAGAGCCGCGTTAGTAGTAGCGGAAAAGTTCGCACATGGAGAAGCAACAAAAATAGAACTAGCTGCTGCTTGGGCTGCTGCTTGGGATGCTGCTGCTAGGGATGCTGCTTGTGCTGCTGCTGGTGATGTTGCTTGGGATGCTGCTTGTGATGCTGCTTGGGCTGCTGCTGGGGCTGCTGCTTGTGATGCTGCTAGGAATGCTGCTAGGGCTGCTGCTAGGTATGCTGCTTGGGATGCTCAAGTGAAACAATTGCTGAAGATGATGGAGGGGATGACGCATGAATAAGAGACCTAAGCCGCCAAAGGAGGAGAAGTGAAAAACACCCTGGTCGGCGAACTACCTCGGCACCTCTATTGTTACGTTGACAGCAGATATACACACCAAGAGCCTACAGGCTTCATTCCTGCGGTTTGGTTTGGGCTAGTTTCCTACCCCGGAAGAATGTGGGGATGTACAGTCATGCTAGAGTCAGGCGCAATATACCGAAACTTACCAGCGCATAGCTTGGCATTTGATGATGCACCGCAAACACCCTGGGAACCAGAAGAAGCTCAGACGTGGGATTGTTACGGCGAAGATTTTACCTGCTTAGAATATCGCTACTTAGCAGGGTTAGAATGTAAGGTTCAAACACAGCTTAGACCAGGACAGCACGAAGGGCAGTATCTGTTTACCGCAGCGCCCGTCGGTGATGGATTTTCTGCTGCTCCTGAACAGGCAAAGGAGTTCTGCTTTATCCAGCTATACAATGGCAGACTGACTATCCAGCCAACTAACCTTGTCGTATTTAAAGAGAAAAGTTTTACAAATCATGAGCTGCAATTTCCAACAGGTCTTAAACGACAAACAGACATCTTTACCGTTGAGTAACATTTAATCTTAACTTGCAGTAGATAGCTTTCAGCCCGACAATAGGGCTATGCGTGACCGTCGGACTTTACCAAGTATTCCCGACAGACCTATTACCTTTGCTAGTCACGCAGAATATGCAGCAGGCATGCTACTAGAACGCTATATTGGCGACTACGAGCTAAAGATGGGGGCTACTTTTCAAGTGCCTATCGGCCACAATAAGACCTGTGACTTTCTAATACACGGCGTATTCGTTGAGTTTCACCCGTCTAACCTAAACCATGAGTTTGATGATAGGCAGGCTTTACGGCGATTCTGGGCCGCTATAAAGCATGTCAGACAGCCCTTTCGTGATCACATCGTATCAGCAGTATCAGACGAGCTACACGAAAAGTACTACCGCCGTCGTAAGTTCTTGGTTAGTATGCATGGTGGTAAGGATTCTGAGCTAATAGTATGCCGTACACCTCACGATCTATACCGAGATGTCATCAAACGCTTTGCTGCTAGTCCACCAAGAGAAGCAGCGTTTGCGCATGAGTTTCAAAAGCTCGCTAATGAGAGGTTTTAACTATGGTAAATTCACGCGCTAAAGGTGCAGCAGGGGAGCGAGAGCTAGCAAACAAGCTAAAAGAACACGGCTTTACCGCTAGACGAACACAACAATTCTGTGGCAAGGCAGGTGACTCAGACGTAGTTTGCACCGAATTAACGTCATACCACATCGAAGTTAAACGAGTGCAGAATCTTAATGTGGATAAAGCTATAGACCAAGCAACAAGAGATTGCGGGGATAAAACTCCAGTAGTTATTCACCGGAAAAACAATAGGCCCTGGCTAGTAACACTATACTTAGAAGATTGGCTAGAGATCGTGAAATGACATTGCAGGTTGAAGATTACCTAGACCATGACGTAGCCACGCCAGAACATATCCTATGGTTAGCAGTCATAGAACGAGCAATCATAGATTACATAGATCCATGTTGCCGCATGACAAAACTAGAACTAGGGGCATTAGAATTGTTTTTCTTTTCTAAACGCCCTCAGCCTTGCAACTTAATCTATATTTGTCAAAACGTGTTTGATTATCCAGATGCTTGCGAAGCAATACGAACAAGAGTTAAACATTTAAAAGCAGCAGGACCAAAATCGTTTAACAGAGCTAAACGATATAGAATTAGTTCTTAACGCTTTTTCTTATCAACTAATGACCAAACCTGAGCAGTACCATACAGTATGGCACCGCCAATTACAGGTTCAGCAGCTTTGATAAACGTAGTAGCATCATTCTCACTAATACCAGCAGTAAGCAACCCACCAGCAGCAAGCGTTAGCAAATGTCGTACAATCGAAAGTATAATTGGCATATACAGTCCTTCCATCTTTTTCATATCATTTAACCCTATCAAGCTTATTATCGATCCGCTCAACTCTATCTTTAATAGCTAACAACTCAACGTGAATCACTTGAGCTTGAACAAATAACTCGTACTTTTTCTGCTCTAACTCACGCAAGCTGTTTTTAACTGACCTGTAATCCATGCCGACTAAGGTAACTACAATGCCTATAAGCGCTTTAACCGTTAGGTCCACCCAATACTTAACAGAAATCAAATCATGTTCTGTCATTAGTGCACCCTCCCACCACCATAGGCATCAATAATCAATAGTTCTGCTTCACCTACTCCGTTCATTAGCCGCATAAAGTTGTTAAACGCAGACCTGCTAGCTAGTATGGCTTGATCTTCACCTATATCACCAAATTGCATACCTAACAGTATACACCCGTTAGTATCACGGTGCGTATTGCCAGCATGAAATAAGATATGGTTTCGCTGAGGTACGTCTATGACTTGCCAAGTATTGCCAAACTTAGGGCTAATCCGTGGCTTTATTTTATACCTGCCAACAGGAATACAACTTACTAACCTTTCGTTATCACGCCAGGCGTCCTCAAGCGTGACAAATTCTGGCGCGTCGTCTATGACAAGAACGCCGCAAGTTGCCCCATTACATTCTGATACTCTCACTAACCGAAGTTGCCGCATCACTATCCTGCAAGCTGCGCCTCCAAAGCCTCAACTTTTGTATTAAGCTCTTTGATAGCGTTAATCAGCATTGGAATAAGCTCTGTTGCCGATAAGCTTAACTTGCCATCTTCAGAGGCAAATACCGCCTCTGGAACAATTGCCTGAACCTCTTGGGCAGAAAAACCAATTCTCTTTGAATCGTTTGATTCTTCAAAATCGTAATCAAATCTAATAGGACTAATTTCAAGAACCTCATCTAGCCCGTAAGACAACGGCTGAATATTCTTTTTATGCCGAATGTCTGAGTAGGCAGTCCAAGACGTTGCTCCAGAAGCTACCTCAACTCCGACGCTACTAGAGTTAATTATTCGGAATGGAGGAGTAGAACCAGACCCGTAAGTATCAAGAATCCAATGCACCGCATTATCGCTAGCCCTGGCAAGGCGAATTTCTCCTCCTTCGCTGGCATTTTGCCTTCCAATTAAAATAGGCCCCTCAACATGCAGTATTTCTTGAGGATTGTTTGTCCCGATCCCAACATAACCATTGCCATTAATTCTTACTCGCTCAAGGCTGTTAGTAGTTAACAAAATTGGATTGTTGCCCGTTTTTTGAATATCTAATGAGCTTGCTGACGTTTGAATTCTTCCTAACTGAGTTGTGTCGTTTTGAGTAAACAAAATGGCAGAAGTGTTATCAGATGCCCTACCACGAGACTCAATGGATATTGCAACAGAAGCATCAGCCTGAGAAGTTAGTGTATACGCGGGAGAAGTAGTCCCAACCCCAACCCGACCACTTGCGTCAACGCGAACTCTTTCTGCTCCATTAGAAGCTATGCCAATCTGATTAGCAGCAGGCGAAAAAATGCCAGTATCAATATCATTGCCAGCACAAATAGCAGGTGCAGCAGCAGTACCAGCACCTATGTTAGCAGGTAAAAACCCACCAAGGTTAATGTTACCAGTACATGCATTACTGCCGTCTTTGTTAAGACACTGGTTAATTCCAGTAGCAAAATCGTTGTCCTGAGTGTCATGGCGACCAGCTTCTATGCCGATACTAAGCGCTGCATCACCAGCCCAACCACCAGTAGCGTTATTTCCTTTAGTGTAGGTTCCTGCTGCCCAAGCCATAATACCTCCTATGCTTCTGTAACTTTGTTTAATACTTTATTTACGTACAACCGAGTTTCTTCAGGCACCTTTACTATTTCTTTAATGTTGGCCCAAGTTACACGCTTGCCTTCTGCTTTTAGCTTACTAATAGCTTTATCAATGTTAAGTGGTCCCCAGTTGTACGCCGCTAGTGCAATATCAGTTTCGCCGTACTTGCTAATCATCTGCTGCAAGTAACGGCTACCACCCTCTACATTCTGTTTAGGGTCAAACCTATCTGCAACCCCTAAATCCTTTGCAGTACCTGGCATAAGCTGCATCAAGCCAGTAGCTCCCTTAGGGCTTACTGCATTAGGGTTGCCAACAGACTCAACCTGAATCACAGCTTTAACTAGCGATGGAGGTGCATACTCCTCGCCTGTAGGGATGCTTATGTTTTGCTTCCCTACCTTCACAGTTTCCTGCTTTTGCGGGGCTTCTTTCATCATTCCCTCTAATGAAGCTAGCTCTGCCTCTAGTGCTGCAAGTTCTGGATCGCTACTCTGTGCTTCTGTTGTCACATCAGGCGATGCCATCTCCCCTCGCACAGCACGAGCGCTTATGTATCCCATGCGCTCGCCAAGTTGGAGCAGCTTATCAATATTGGATGCTGTAGGTGGCGCCGCTGCAAGTTTAATAAGCTTAGGATTAGCCAGCAACTCAGCAGCAAACTTATCAAGTTGTAATTCCCTTGCATTGGCAACGCGCTCTGCCCATACTGCGGCCGACGTGCCAAGCAATGTTCCAGCAACTGCGCCCGTTGGCCCGCCGCCTAAAACACCAGTAACAGCGCCAACAGCAGGGCCGGTAAGCTTTCCAGTTCTTAGCATGTTGATTGCAACACGCCCACTTCTAATTGCACCAAGGGCAGTTTGTGCTACAGCCGTAATTGAGTTGTTGCCAACAGCAAGCTTTTCCAATACCCCTGGAGATTTTAAAATCTCAGAGTCTTTTATTATTGCTTCAACGGATGGGAAGCTGTCGCCAAATAGCTTACTTGCTATGCTTCTATTTTGCCCTAAGTTCGCAAGCGCATTGCCACGAAGCAACTGCTCTTTGAGAAACTTGCCACGCGCATAATCTAAAATTGGAGTGTCTGCAAACTGCTTAGCAAACGCCTCCGCTGCCTGCTCATTAGCGTATACACGCCTAGGGATTGCAGCATCTGTAATGTCTGCAAACTCCTCTAATGCCGCACTGCTAGTTTTTTTGTTGGCGTAATTTGATACTTGAGCAAAATCATCTTCAAATGCGCGTTTAAACAACTCCTTGTTGTCATCAATGTATTTGGTTGGCTTGCTATGCTTTTCAAGGCGGCTTAAAAGCTCCGCTCTAAGCACAACAGCAGAATCAGAGTTCTTGCCAAACTTGCTTATAATTTCCGTAACATTTTCAGGAGTTCGCAATGCAAGGTTGATTGCTTGGCTTGCTTTTACTACCGGCTCCAGTCGCCTTATCTTGAGCAACTGTCCCGTAGCGCCTTGTTCGAATTTCTCACCAAACTCTCTTCGTAGGGCAGTTGCTTCTTTCAGTTTTTCAATGGCTGTTTTTGGAGCATCAGCTTTTTTAGTAAGAATCTGTTCAACGCCAATAAGGTCTAAATCCTCTCTTAGCGTTCGCATTAAGGCTACTTCACGTGGGTTTTTACCGCTCGCTTCTTTTATGGCTGCGCCAGCTGTAGAGCGCAGCGCCTGCAGCTTGCCAATCGTTATTCTACCATCCCTTGTATTCAAAAGGTCTGTAACGTTGTTAATAACTTTTTTGCCTGTTGAAGATAGCGTATCAACTTCAAGCGAATCGAAACTTCTAAAGTCTCGTTCTGCCTGTGTCAGGGCGTATGCAGCATCAACCTCACGCTTTTTAGGCAAAGCTTTATATGCTTTATCAACTAATGGTTTTGCTTCCTTCTTTTGTTCGCTCAATCCGGCTAGCAAACTAGCGCCCCGCTCCGTTGTGGTTTGTGCTCGCAATTCCGGAGAAATCCCCAGCTTCTCTAATATCGCAGCAGCTTGCTCGTCTTTTGATTTAATAGACTCCGCCGCTGCCTCTTGTAGTGCAGTTGATAATTGCCCTACTTCTGGAACGGTTCCTAATCTTTCCATTCCAGCCGCAATCTCTGTTTGCCTCAATTGCTGTGCTGTTGCTAGTGCATCCCCTCCGCCAGCAGTGCGACCAATACCAAGTTGATACTTAGCTATTGACGGTTCTTGTAGAGCCTCAGCTAATGTTAATGGAGCGCCACCAGTGCCTTCTAGTAGCGCAGGCATTTGCTGCATAGTTGCAAGTTTTTCTACCGCTCCAGGCGATAAAGACTGAATCACCTCCTTTTGCGCTGCTGCTCTGAGCGCATCTTCATTTCCCAGTAGAACTTGTAAAGAAGGGGATATTGCTCTAGCGGCGCCTTTAGTTGTTGCGCTTGCAGCTTTAACGCCAGCAGGGGCAGCTAGTGCACCAACTAATCCAGCATATTCACTTTCTGGTGCGTATGCTTGTGCCGCCTCACTGCCAAAATATGAAGCTAACCCTAACCCTGCCTCTTTAACTGCTGGCATAATGCTAAAAAACGTTTTAGCTTTACCGCTTGGCGTTGGCGCCATAAATTCAAGCGCGGTATTCAATTCACCAAGCCCTGCGCTTTCTACAGCTTTCGATGAAATGTCTTTCATCATCTGTATCTTTGCTAGCTCATCAGCATAAGTATTCTGTGCTTCCTGGCCAGTAAGCATATTCTTAATATCAGTAGCTACGGCACTTCCTGCTGCAATGCCTTTTGACATTAATCCAAACGTAAGCAGGTCGCCAATATTAAGCGCACCACCACCAAGAGTAGTTGCAGCAGCAAGATTTGCAGTAGCTGGATCGATCCCAGAAGCTTGTGGTGCCACAGTTTGTGTGGCAGCTAATTGCGCATCGAGAGATGCTAGTTCTGCTTCTAGTGCTTGTAATTCTGGGTCCATTATCTTCCCACGCCACCTGCTGCTTGTCTTTGTTTTTCTATTACCGCCTGTTTGCGCTGTTCAATTAGTTGCCGCAACTCTGCTTTGCGCTTATCAATATCTGGCTGCTCTAACTGCATAGGTTGATTTAACATTTCAAATGGCTTTGCTATGCCAAATGAACTAATGCGCTTTGGATCGATTCCCGCGGTAGTGGCTTCATCTTCATAAAACTTACGTGTTTCTTCGTATGTTTGTGAAGCAACTTGATATGCACGCCTCCCCATATCAATGATACCTTTTCGCACTCCCTCATCAAGACCGCCCTCGCCCAAAAGCGCTCGTTTTAACTTAGCTTTTAAGCCGCCTGGAATTGACGCGCTGTTTTCAATTGCACTCACTTCGCCTTGCAATGCCGCTAATCCTGGCTCTATCAAATGCACAGCTCTTTTTGCCAATTCCATTGAAGATACTGCGCTTGGGTCTTGCTCCGCTAATTGAATGACTGCTGCGGCATCGCGAAGCTTGCTATATCCTTTAACTTCGGGACGAGTATTAAACTCTCGCCTTAATCGTTGCGCTTCCTCGTCTAGTTTATTGCCTTGTTTTAATCGCTCTGACTCTAAAACTCTATCTGTAACGGCCTTCTGTATTGTTGCTTGTTTATCGATTTCACGTTGATATAGCTCCGTGCCTTTAGGTCCAAGTTCAAAATTAGCAGCAGTTTCTAGCCCTAGTAATGTATCAGCAGCTTTAGCTTTTCTAGCTACCTCTTGCTGATTAAGTGCAGTAGCCAAAGTAGACAACCTACTTTGATACATTGGATCTTCAACACCACCGATAAACTCCGTCCTAGCTTGTGGCGTAGTCATGCTCATCATCTGGTTGGCTAGGGTATTAGCCTGTAATGTGTCTTGTGCGGCCTGAGAACGCGCCTGGTAGCCTAATAACGATTGAAGTAGGATAGACCCTAGCCCAATACCTACCGCTCGTCCTGTGCTCGTATATGGCGTTATAAGCTGTGGTGCAACCTGGCCTATAGACGTGGCAGCAATGCCATAAGGATTTTCAGCAGGAGTAAAGTTTAATCCAGATAATGACTCAAATAACGTATCAGCCATTTTATCTCCTCAAATTTTGCGTAAGACCTGCCGTAGCTCCAGTAGTAATTCCTTGCACTACGCTAGCACCAACATTTGGTCTTGGTGCTGATGGTCCCTGATTCTGCATTATTTGTGCAGCAACATGTTGGTTAAATGCAGCAAAAGGATCAGGAGCTGCATTACCACCTCCACCACTTCGACCAATGCGAGCTGCTTGCAATTGCGCTTGCCTTGTCCGCTCGGCTTGTTGTGCTTCGAACGCCCTTTGTCGCTGCGCTTCTTCTTGAGTATACTGCGCTCCAACACCAGCCATAAATGGTGCATTGATAGCCTGGAATTGCTCGTATGGCATCATTCCACTTTGATACGCTTGGCCAAAACCTTGCTGCTGTACACTATAGGCAGCTTGTTCAGCAGCACTTTGAGCTTCTTGTCTAGCTAAATCCTGTCGCTGCGTATTAGCTCGCATTAAAGCCTGCGCCGCTTCTGAATTAGGGTCTAGGCCACGCTCTACTATGCTTTGCTGGGTAGCTAGATTTTGTCTTGCAAACTCTTCCTGATTACGTCTTTCAAATTGGCTTAAGACGTTCTGCCTAGCTCGGTCCATTTCTTGCGTAAATCCTGGCTCATAGCGTTGCTGTATTTGATATGGATCAGACGTCATGTAACGATTAACTAGGTTTTCGTAAGCTTGTCCACCAGATTCCATAGCTCGTTCTACTTGTTGCTCTCTTGGCAACTCAGCATATGGAGTTTCGGCTGCTGGTTGTGTTGGCTCATTAACACGTTTGCCGCCTGGCATTACTACAGGTGCACCTGATGCTTGCCCCAAAAACTTGTTTGCTGCAGCTTTGCCTTTGTTAGCAAGGATGTTTCTATACCTAGCTTGCTGAGCAGGGTTTAGTTTGTTAAAAGCAGCTTGGTTTTCTTCATGCTTAAAAGTAACCGCCGATGGTTTTCTCTCATTTGGTTTAGGTTTTGTAGTTACCTTTGCACTAGGCCCTTTTGCTAGAGCGCCTTTTTTTGGCTTAGGCGTAGGTGTACTTGTCGGCTTAGGCGTAGGTGTAGCTGTAGCTCTAGTTGTAGGCGTAGCTGTCGGCTTAGCTGTTGGCTTAGGCGTAGGCTTAGCTGTCGGTTTAGGCGTAGGTGTAGGTGGAGGTGTAGTTGTCCGCTTAGGTGCTGATGCTGCTTTTTTTGTGTTCTTTGCCATAATTATACCTGTCCGCCTAAATCGTATCGTACTTCAAATCCAAGTATTTGCATTGTTGTGTTTTTAATAGCGCCTTGAAAAACTACACTTGCACAATGTCCTTGTCCCTTTACTGCGTACCTGTCAAAAATGTAATCTTCTGCCGAAGACCATGGACTACCCCAAGGACTACCCCAAGGTGTAAATATACTAGGCGTAGATGTTATAGTTGAAACAACAGGAGCACGCCTAAAATCAAGATCTAAGCCAATGTTAATTTGTATGCCTTTTTTAGCTTTTAATATTGGACGAATATCCTTAAACGCTTTGTAATTGCTGCGCGAACCATAAAAACTAAATGCTGTTTTACCAATGTAATTTATAGATTGAGAAGTAGCGCCAGATACAGCATCAGCATATCCAGTCTCACCTTTCCAAATTACCCCAGCAGACGATCCGTAATAAGGTAATTTATTGAACAAGCAACTAGACAAGGCATGATTATTGCTAAAAAGAGTAAACTCAGTCCAAGCTTTTGTATCAATCGCGTAAACAAGAAAATATGTGCTAGTTCCATCAATAGGAATACTGATATAAACCCGCCGTCCTTGAGGCCAAAAAAATCCAAACCATTTGTAATCAAACGGAAACTGAGTAGCTGATGCAGAAATTAGAGGGTTTATCTTTTGTGATACTATGTTAAGTGCTGCCTCTGGATCAGCTTGAAACAAGCCAGAAATGGGAACAATGCCTTGCTCAGTAATAATCCAAATATCATTGTTAACCGAAACAAAAGCTCGCCTACCAAGCGGCTTGCCTATGTAAAACCTAGCAACAAGCCCCCAAGTTGTAGGATCTCCAGCATATGTACCGCTGTAAAAAACTATGTCTCCTTCCGAACTACATGCCCAAAAGTAATCTTGTGCCGCTACATTATTAGAATTGCTGTAGCTACCTATTCCAGCAAGGAAGCCACCGCGAGGAAATACATAGCTAAAATCAAAGCTAGTAAGGGCAGGGGTTCCACCAGTACCAGTAACTTGTAACCCTCCATACCACACCCTGCATGAATTAATTTCTACAAAGTACAACCGCTCTTTATGAGCATGGACATCAACCATGCTAGTTAAAGCTAGTCCGGTAAATGTGACATCAGAAGTGGCAGCAGCACTACCATCCCAATACCGAGCATTATTTAAACCATTACAAAGATAGATACGATTATTGTAGGTAGTGCTTTGCCATTCACCCGATGTTACAGCGCTTCCTGTAATTGTACTTACAGTCCCAGCAGTAGTAACACCACGAATTGTAGTATCATTACTTGTTATTAACCGAGTAGTACCGTCAGCTAAATTAACCGCATCAAGAAACTTTAATGGCGTAGTACCAGCATCAACAAACTTTTCATAACCTAGCCTAACTGTAGGAGCCCCGGCACCTGGAAATATATTGACCAGTTCCGTTGCAAAGAACGGCTCCGTATTGTCAATCGGACTAACTAAATCCAACCCTCCGTAGGGAGGTGGCATTGTAAATCCTTGAAATGGCATTAAAAACCACCCTACATTCTCATCATACGGTTACGCAGCTCTTGAGCTTGCTGCGGGGAAATTTGTTGTTTCTGTGGACTTGCCGGTTGTCGAAAATAAGGTTGATACATCTGCTGCATAGCTTGTTCACCGCTACCATACATGCCAGGGCTTAACCGATACTGACCTCCCATGTTGGCTGATGGCTCAGGCATTTGAGGAAAGTTTTGTGGCGCTGGATAACGAAACATTTTATCCATTGGCATTTGCGCCTGATTCCCTATGTCAGTTGGTGCCGCAAATTGTAATTGCTGAGGTGGTTGTTCAACTTGTGGCATAGGTGGTTGACTAACCATTCTGCTCTGCATATCACCTTGCATTCCCTGAGCAATGCCTTGCCCCATACTCTGCTGTGGGCGATTACTAGGAGATAGTTGCTGTAGCCTTTCCGATGGACCACGCTGTAAAGCTCCTGCTAGTCGCCTGCCAGTTTGTCCTTGCAATGGTTGCCGTCTCATTTTTTCTTTCCTTTAGATTTGTTGTAATTCATCTGTAAAGCAGCTCTTACTGTTTGAGCTGGTTTTACTTGACCCTTATCATTGACATACATACCAGGTGATACTCGCACTACCTCTCCTTTTGCTGCCCTTGCTGGAGGTGGTGGTGTTACTCCCACTCCTGCTTGTTGAGCAAACTTAGACTTACCTAGCATAGTTTCTAAGTTAGCTAGTACATCTGCTTCTGATTTGGCGTTACTTGTAGCAGCGTTAACTAATATCCCTGTGTATTGGCCTGGGAAAAATTTTGCTTTTGGATCATCCGCGCCATAAATGTTACGAATCATTGGGTCAATTTTTTCTGTAGCAAATTTAGCTAACGGATTAGAAAAATCCACATCCCAGGCATTGCGCGTAGTTTTATCGTCTATGTTTTTGCCAACATTCTGATATTTGGTTTTACCATCTAAGCCAATGTTAAATTTAGTCCCGTCAGCAAGGGTTACATTATACTTACTATCTGCTACGCCTGATTCCTTTAAATCACCTCTAAAACTATCACGAAGTTGTTGTGCGCCAGACTTCCCAGTTGTCATCATCGCGCCAACAGAGCGCTTTCCAAGAAGCCTAAGCCCCATGTTTGCCATTTCAGACATGCCCATTGTGCCAGCAGCTAATCCGATATTAGTGTAATCAGCTTTATCACCTTTACCTCGCACGATATCTTTCATGCCAGATTCCCAAAGGCTATTAGCTGTTAATGCTGCTGCTGCTATTGGTCCTGCCACTGACCCAATAGAACCAAGTCCAGAACTTCCAATGCTCTGAGCACCTCCGAGGGTAGCTGGGTTTGCTGCTGTGGCACCTACAGTGCTTGCGCCAGTTGCTCCAGCACCAGCCGCACTTCCACCTCCAAACAAATTACCCACTTGACTAGCTATGGTAGGGATTTGACTAGCTAGAACAGCTCCACCTACGACACCACCAGCTTGAGCTAGACCAGCAGTTTCTTGAGCAGACGCCGCTTCTCTTTCTCTTTGTTCGGGTGTTTTACCAGGGCCAAAGCGTTGCTGAACTTGCTGTGCAGCGGCCATTGGATCTAAACCAGTACCTCTAAGCCAAAGAAAATAGGCTTGTGGATCTCTTGTAGTGATCTCTGGCTCTGGTCTGCTTTGCATACCGTTCATATCCACGTTCCAAATACTGCTACACCGTTTCTGGCATATTGTAATGCGCGGGTTGCCCCGCCAGCATAAATGACTTTGCTTGAATACGTTCTGCCAAACTCTTCATGTAATTGCTGTTCAAATCGTGGCCTAATTGTGTCTAAGCCGTGAATTTCAGCAAAACGCTCTAGTACACCTTGCTCTAGCAGCATTTCATTGAAAACGCTTACATCGGTATCAGCTAGAAATTTGCTGTAAGCGCCGTTGTAATAGTCCCAAGTTACGCTACCGTCAGATGCTGAACCTGTTGTATGAGTTGGCGGAGTGGCTCCTGTAGTGCCACCAGCAGTAGTAAAGTAGTAATTGCCGTTGTTAAAACAGTAACTATTAATTCCAAATGCTGTGCTAGCTGACCAAGTTTTAGGCATTACACTACGATCAGCGATATACTCAAAAATAAGTACATTACCGTTGTTAGTGGCACTCGGCGTAGGGCTAATCAGCAACTCATTGTTACTCATGCCACGAATTTGAAATCTTTGGTAAATCGTAGGCTCTACACCAAAACCAACTATTTCAGCATATTCCTGTGGAGTCATTGGACCCAAAACACGCCATCTAGTGCTTTGATTCCAAAATGTTTCATATTGATAGTTAGAAAAAGCTGCTGGCAGGGCATAAGTTGCCTGACCCCCTACCAGCGTAATTGACCCGGAAGCGTAGCATTTTGGCCAGGGGTACGCTTCGAATATGTCACGGTTAATACGTTGTGCTATAGCCAGCAACTGCTTTGTAGTTGTTTCTGTCGAAGTAAAAATAGATGATTCAACAGTGTAACCAGCTTCGTTAGCAACATTTTGTATTACCGTAGCAATCGTCATGTCTTCTTTGGCCTACCTCTACGCTTAGGCTCTTCAAGAGCTTCGTCTTCAGCTTCAATGATTCCTTCTTCTAATGCTTCATCAGGAATATCTTGTGCTATGGTACGTCTAACACCACGCAGGTCAGTACCTTCACTTGCTTCGATGCGCTGCATAAAAAGCTCAAGCTTATGCTCTAACTGCTCTCTGCGCCTTGTTTCTCGCTCTAGCAACTGCTTCAGTTTTACTACTTCGCTTTGGTCAGACTTAGCTGCTGCTAGCCATTCCTTTGCAAGGGTAACAAACTTAGACAATGGTCCTAGTTTGCGCTTAGCTTCGTCAGTGGCAACGGAAAGCTGCTCTACAGTCTTAAAGCCAAGGTACTGTAGTTCTCGCATAGCAGAGCCACTCATTAGCGGCCATTCTGCCAATGGGGTACCGTCTACTACAGTTTCAGACCCAGTTTTAAACTTTGCATAAGCCTCTGGATATTCCTGCATATCTTGAGGCTCAATCCTGCGTACTGTTTCATCATGCCCAGGCCATTGAATACTGATGGAAGGAATTTCATCAAATATTGGTCTACCCGCTTCTATGGATTTGCGTTCATTCTCATTGTAAGCATTAAAAAACTTTACGTTAGCACCAGCATAACGCTTCTTACGCTGGCCTCCATTGTTCATTATGCTGTTCCAATCTATTTCTGGCATATAATCTCCATGGTTATTTAGCCATAGGTACTATATCACTTCTCCTTCTGGTCAACAGAGGGAATAACCGGAGGGTCTATCTGCACCTCTCCCTTAGCCAAAGCAGCGTTTATCTTCTCAGCCTTTTCTGGCTTGAGCATGGCCTCTAGCTCTAAGACCTTTGCTCCTACCATGAACAATGCTTGCTGCTGCGCTGCAATCTGCTGCTCTACTACCTTAGCCGCACATCCTGACAACGCTACTACTGCAACCAAACCAAAAACTATCTGCTTCATGTATTTTCCTTTAGTGTAAATCTACCCAAGCGCCGCCAGCGCGGACCCTTAGTTTATTTGTTGTGCTGTTGTAGTACACATCGCCGTCTTCTGCTCCTGCGGGGTCGGCGGCTAGGGGAATAAAGCGGACTTGGCCGTTTGTTTTGACTCGCATGCGCTCGGTTCCTCCATTGGTTTGAAAGATAACCGATGAGCTAGACCCGCGACCCGAAATAGTTACCGTTGAGCTTGAATTATCGCCGCTCTGAAGAACGGCACTGCCGTTATTGACATTCTCATTGCCTTGAAGGCGAAGGTGAGCACCACGCGCAAAGCCTCCCGGTGTCCCACCTCCCGATAGCCATAGCTCCTTGCTGTCTGAGCCGTCGGAGGTGTTGGAAGCAATTACTTGGGTTGTGCCAGCAAAAAGAAGATCGCCGTCAGAGTTGATCCTCATGCGCTCGGTAAGCGTGTTGGCGGTGCTGCCGCTGGAACCTGCTGCAGAAGTTTGAAAGGTTATTGCTCCACCCGCGCCAGTGCCGGTGCTTACTCCACCTACAAGGCTCAGCGCCCCGCCAGCAATGTTAGTGCCGGATGCCCGAGTGCCATATACTCCCCCATTTGCAGGAGTAGCACTAGAATAACCATTTCCAAGATATAATTCGTTGCTGAGCATGTAGAGGCGAGTCGTTCCACCAAGCGAAACGGCAAATTGATTAGTACCCGGCCTATACGCTCCCGTATCAGGGTCCGCACTAAAGCTTATCGAAGGAGCTGCGGCTGTGCCGTCCCCAAACAAAATGGTTCCAGCCGTAGCCGTAGGAGCAAGCCTCACAGGGGCGTACATTGTCCTATCAGCAAAAGCTGGTGTAGCAACAAGCAGAGAGCTTAATACAAGCGCTAGAAGCTTTCTCATTAGTAGTACCCAAATATATCTACAGACCCAACAGTAGGAGCAACGCCAGCATGCTTACACTTTAGGGCAGTGTAAATGTACTTCTTAGACTCACCAAGGTTAGGACGATACGAGCTATACGCAGGGACTTCTACGCCATTAGTATCGTCCCACGTACAGAAAATGTCCTTGTCGGTGTTGTTTAAAACATCAATATCGACAAGCGCCTTGCCACCAACAAGAAACTGCGTGTAGGAACCAGTAACGCTACCAAAGGCTACAGAGGCCGATACATACGTTGGAGACGTCATGCCTTGGCCATGAGCTGCGCCAACATAAAAGAGGGACACTAGGAGGTAGAATAGGTTTTTCATAGCGGTATAGTAAAAAGGAGGGGATTGCTCCCCCCCGTTAGTTACGTGGCTTTAGTAAACTTCAGGAAGAAGAAAGATGTGCCGTTTGATATTACTGCAAAGCAGTTAGTATCAGTGTCATTGTCTTTCACAATTCCTACGAAACCAGTCCCTACAGTAGCAGGAGCACCAAACGAAGTAGTAAGCTCCGCAGCCGTTGGGGTAGTATCGTTTACATTGTTAATTGCCATTTTAGTACGAACACCACCAGCCGTAGCATTGACTGCGTTAGTGCTAGTAACAGTTGTAAAGGTACCGTTGGACACCTCTTCAGCCTGCTCAGGCGGCATACCCAAACCAATTAAATTTACTGTACTTGGCATAAATCCTCGCAAAAAGGGGGGATTGCTCCCCCCCCTTAATTTAATTAGTTGACCTTAAGATGTCCGATTGAAAACAACGTAACGGTGCCAGCACCAGTTAGTGTTTCTAGTCCAACAACGTAAGCAATCTTAGTTGTTGAAGCATCGTCAGCTACACCAGCAGTTGCAGTAGTGTTAAGGTTAGCTTTTGCAGCGTATGATGCAGCAGCCTTACCCTTAATACCTGAACTAGCTCCACCACCATTCAAACCGCCAACCCATACCCAGAGGTACTCATCGTCAGCAGCAGCTACCTGAGCTACACCAACAAGAAGTCCCTGAGAACCAGCATTAGTAGTTGTCAGCATTGCAGCCTGACCATCGTTTTCGATTTTAACGAAAGCGTATTGGTCAATGGCTCCAGCAGCCTGAACAAATACAAATTCCCCTACCGGCGAGCTTCCAACTGTCATAAGCGATGCAGGCAAGGCAAGGTTGTTTGTCTGAACGAAAGTTTTTTCGTAATCAACTCCGAAAGATCCACTCTGTGACATGTTCTATCCCTCCACTATTACTGATAAATAACACCTTGGAGAGCCGGAGCAGAGCAACAGAGGTTTCCTTCAACGAGAATTACGGTGAAGAAAGCATCCTGATCAACTGGCCTATCCATTGTTGGTGCAAGAGGTTTAAAGTCAGCGCCACGAACCATATCGAAAGTCCAATACTTAGTATTGAGCAATCGGCATGAATTAGTTTCAAGCACCTGACCACCAAACCCACCATCAAATACGAAATCGCATCCGTCATAGTTAAGCACACGGAAACCAGCTACAGCTTTCTTTGCAGGAAGCTGAATACGCTGAATTGCCGTTAGTGAACTATGGAGATACTTCCAAGCGGTACGGTCCATAAGACCGAGGTCTGGCTGCTCATCTCCTCTGGTTAGACGGCTGATAACGTCAGTGATATTTTCCTGTACGTTAGCTGCTGCCAAAGTTACGTTAACAGCGTAGTTACGTGCCCAAAGGTTAGTACCACGATCTATCGTTCCGTAGGTTCCAGACGATGGTGATGTAGAAACAGCTTTTTTAATGCCGTCAAACTCAAGTCCACCAAAAGCCGTTCCATCGCCTCGCAAAGAGGTAGAAACAGTATTCTTTAGACGAGAAATTGCAGCCTGCATTTTGGATTCAGCAAGATCCAAAAGCTGTGCTTCATCACGATTAGCCCTACGCTCACGTCCACTAATTGCAACAGGCTCATAAACCTGCTTAATAGCAAAACGAAAAGCCGTAAGGTCATCAATTGCGTTAAGGTTAAATGAATCAAAACCCTGGTAGAACTCTCCTACAGCGTTGTCATTGTACATGACAGGCTTACGAAGCTCATAACCACCAGAAATTTTACGAATAAGACCCTGATCGTCCAAAGCAGACAATAGTGGATTATGCCGAAGCACAGTATCCGCGATTGAATCTGACTGGTCGAAAAGGGTTGCTACGATTGCCTCTTCCAAATTTGGCATTTGTGTTATCCCTTAAAGTTTATGGGATAACCTTTGTTTAATCGCCAGCAAATCGCCGCTGTAGGTTATCCCGTATATTTTTTGCTTCTATTCTGGGAGAACCGCTACCTGCGGAGCCAGATATTGACCTTGCAGCAGCCTTAGCTTTTTGGACTGTGGCTTGCTGTTGTTGTATGGCCGGACCAGCAGCTATTTTAGAAACTAAGCTGGAAAAGGTCGGATTGCCATTTACTACGTAGTTGTAAGCAGTTTCTAGCACTTGCTCAGGGGAGGCGTACCGCCCTGTTGCGTTTAGTGCCTGTACTACCGGAGCCATTTCAGCTTCTAACTGCGCTGCTGTTTCTGGATCTCTAAATAGCGGCTTACTACTTACAAATGAGTTTACAACTTGTTGGTTGATATACTCAAGAGCTTTTCTTTCCTGTTCCTCTTGGAAGGTTCTATAGCGCTCTTCAGCGATTGATTCTGCCTGCTCCCTAGTCAGATACTCAGCCTGCTGCTGGGGCGCGTATTGCTGATTTATGAGGTCTTCAGGGCGTATCCCGTAGGTTTCGAGCCATTCACGAGCAGCTTCTATAGGGTTAGCGCTCATAGCCTGATCCCAGGCTACGGCTTTGCTGGTTACATCAGCTATGGAAATACCGTCTTTGGCGTACTCGTTTTCGTATCGTTTAATAGTTTCGTAGAGCCCTGAAGTTTCTTTTCTTAGTTGCTCTACTTCTTGCATTTTACGGCCATAATCTGCACGAGTCTCATATGCTCGACGATTAAGGTAAGATTGCAAAATATGAGCATTAGCTGGATTAGGATTAAGAAACGCCTCTTTTTCTGAAGCGTTCATATCAGCAGGTGGCGCTAGGATGGGCTTATCTTCTACTGGCGCTACTTCTTCTTCAGAAGATAAATTATCATTATCTTCTTCCTTTGTGTTTGTTTCATTCAACTGCTGTTTTAATGTCTCTCTAATTGAGAGGTCAGCTTGTTGCTTATCCGCAACCACTTCGGTTGATTCAATTTCGTTATCGTCGGCCATGTTTATACCTTTCAATCATTTCTTGCTTTAGACTGTTGATTAGCTTTTGTTCGGATGCGCCAGACTCGCGATCTGGGATGTACCCTTTTTCATAAGCATCACCAACCTCAATAGCTCCAGCAGCTTTGTAAGCAGCTCGTAGCTTTGATTTACTGGTATAGATTTCTTTAGGATTGAGCGGATTGCGAGTTGGTTCCATCTCGTCTTGTATAAACAGGTCACGAGCATTGGATTGCACACGTCGTTCAACTTGTTCTATTGGAACTACTTTTTTTTTAATTGGACACCATTGAAACAATTTGTATTTTTGGCTCATTTAATCATCCATTAGCATAAACAACATTAAAAATCTTACTTGTTTTGCTTTTTCTTCTGTGCTTAAGTTTTTTTGTTCTAGCGCTTTTTCTGCCGCTCTCTTTGCTGCAAGTGCTTCTTCTCTTCTTCCAAGTAAAATTTGAGCAGCTAAATATTCTTCTAGCAACTCTTCTTCAGTCTTACGTTTACGCCGTTTTTTTAATCCCCTATTAAGAATATCAGATGTATCGACCTGCGTTTTGGCTTGAATAAAGCCGTTTGGCAAGCCGTACATTAAATGCAAATAGTTTTGAAAACCTCCATTAATCACTATCTATTCCAACAATAGGTTCAGCGCTTGGATCAGTAGTGACCGTTCTTGTACCTAAAACTGTTGTATCATCGCTTCTAGTAACTGTGAGGGACGAGCCTGAAACTTGCGTGTTGTGAACGCCTTGAGCAATCATTCCATAAAGTGATTTTAGGCTTAAGGTGTCACCGTCACTTGATGCTTCTACATTGCTAGTTGCTCGACGTAGAACTATATCAGCTATGCGAACTAAATCCGCTTCCGTTAAAACTTGACTGCCTAAAATATAACCAGCCTCTCCTGCTGCGTAAGAGCCAGGCAAAGCAGTAGACCAAGGATCACCCGCTGACGCAGCCGAGTTAAGTTTGTTACCCATTGTGCCAGTTGCATTGTAATCAGCCGAAAGAGCCGCCCAAACAGCTCCGGCCAAAGATTGAGGGGATAATGGTGTAAACGGGGTAATATCACCAGCTAAATTACCAATAGCAGTTTGGGTACCAGCCAATATAAATTGAAAGGATGAGTTAGCTACAGCGTCAATAATTGCGCCTAGCGTTGCATTATTAACCGTAAATGTGATTGACGAATCACCTGCAAGAGGTACGGCTGCTGCTAAGGTTGCACTTAAACTGAATGAAATTGAAATGTTACCATCAGCAGAAACGATTAACTCCAATAGTGCGGCTGGTACATCAAATGTGATTGATGTACTTCCGACAGCAGGTCGTGCCATCGTACCAGAACCATTTACAGTAAATGTAACTGTTGCATTTCGGGATGATATCCGTCCTGCCTGTAACGCCATTAACCACGAAACAGGATGCGTAGTTCCATCAGGAATAGCTGCTAATGTACCAAAAGCTGCCGTCTGATTGCGTTTTGCAGACCAGAGCGGCAGCATATCAGTTTGCTGCGCTATTCCACTGACAGCCCCTATTGTTCTACCAGGAAAGGCCGTATACGGCCCTACAGCAGCTATAGGGCTTTGTCCGTGGAATCTCAGTGCCATCTACTATTAACCTCCCCATGCGTAGCGTAGTACGCCAAAGAAGTTAGTGCTTGCCGGAGTCGCTGCACCTGCGTATGCAAGCCATGAAAGACAAGCGTTTGACGATGCCGCTGCGGCTTGTATTTGTGGAAGCGATGGGAACTGGTTTAGGAGATCACGCTCTGACAAAAGGAATTGAGTCGTGAGCGGTATCTCCATAATTGGTCTAGCAAGTACAAGATTTGTAAAAGTGCTTGCGGTACCATTAGCTGCACTTTGCTGCCATCTTTGCACACTTCGCACACCAGTATCTCCGCTTTGTAGCGGAAAAAACGGACCAATGTTATTTGCTGCCGTTCCTGTGTGATAAACATGCGAGTTTACCGCCGAGGCTGTCGCTGCAACAGTTTGCGGGAGATTGCGCGTTCCTGTACCGCTTTGATTTGTATATTCAAGCGTTATGTTATGAGCAGTAGCTCCTGTTGTTGCTGGTGCTACTACACTATACGCCATTACACCCGTTCCTGTCGTATTGCGAGGCAATGTTAAACTATTACTTAGCGTAAGTTGTGTTGCTGTATTTCCGTCGATTCGCGCATAGCAACCAAGGAGGTCTACAAGCAGCAAAGTTATTGGCACAGTCGTAGCACCAGCCGTTTGAGCTGACATCGTAAGCAAATGCTTTGTTGCAGTTCCACCGATTAAATCGCCTGGCCAAATACAACCCTGCATATCTGCATTATACGGCATGAAACGAGGGGACTGTCCGTTAGTACCGCCTGCAATAACAATTAAGTTATCAACGGTCATGGTTTGTCCCGATGCCGCTGTAATAGCAATCGTCTGAGTAGGGCTTGCGCCAGTAGTTACGGCAAGGGTTGAGGTTGTAGCAGTAGTGATAGAAGATGAAGCCGTTCCACCAATATCAATTGTAATTCCACCGCTACCGCTAGGAGATGATGTTGTTACAATAACTGTGTAAGTTGTGCTTGCCTCAATGGTAGCAACAGGTGTCTGAGAAAGAGCACCAGCCGTACCCGCAGTATGCACCATGGTACCGGCTACGTTCCAAGCCCATCCACCAGAACCAACGCCTGTCCAATTAGCAGCAGAATCAAAGCCCCAGTTCTTTACATAATTACCGTGATAACCCTGGCCTCTGTCACCACTGCCAAGAAACAAGTCGAACCATCGACCAGCGGTCATTACAGTAGGAGAAATTTTATTCCATGGCTGCGTCCAAATTTTACCATTTGTTGTGACCTGTGTAATTAGATCGTCGTAACTATTAAAGCCCATACAATTCTCCTATTCTCTTGCAAAACAAATTACGCCTGTCGTTGATCCGCTTGTAGTCGTAGTTTGTACGGTTCCAACGATGTGATTTAAATAAGCCCCAGAAGGTACAAACGCTGGTACTTTATTTCTTGGAAACTCAAGTTCAACAGGGGTATTAGCACTGTAAACCGTAGTTTCGTATATTGGTTTTACAAGTACAAATGCACAAAAACCTCCAGCAGGTGAAAGCATTGTAATACTATCTACTTGTTTTACATCAATAGTGCCTGGGCCAAGAGGAACAAATGGGCCTAATGTACGGTCAAAATATCCGTTGCTGGTAAGACAATTTATGGTTCCAATTGAAGTAATTGCTGTTACCCAAAAACTTACACTTGTTTGAACATTATTACTGTCAGTGTAAGTAACATTTACTTCTGCCACACCCGAAACGCTTTGAGGAATTGTGGTTACAACCATCAACCGTAAACCAGATGTGTATCTGCTGGCATAGTTCGTATTATCAAACACCTGCAAATCGGTGAAATCCATATCAACGAGCGGATAAAAACCAACATAATCCATGAGCATGAAGTTGCCTGGCGCAATGTGATTACTGGTATTACTTCCGCTTGCACGATACCGAACAAGATAGCTATCGCCCCCAAGTCCTGCGTTTATACCGTTATTGCCAGAACCAACAAGCGGGGTAAACTCCAGAGCATTTCCTACATAAGGATTAAACTTTGGCGTACCGGCGGCCATAGACAAATCAAGCCAATGACCGTTGAAATTAGGCGTAGGGTTTGCAGTTTTGAACCAATTAGATTGGAAAACTTTATTGTTAGTCCAAGAGTTTGCTAGATCTCCAACGCTAGTTATTGCCACTTGTCACCGCCTTTGCTGCTTCAGATGTTGCAATAATTACAGCATTTGTATGTTCACAAGTACGAAAAAAGCGGCCACTGAAAACAATGATAATTTCATCGCAATCACCACATTTAAATAGTGGTTGCAATGTTTGCTCATCTATTGCTTGCTGGGCCGCAGTTTTCATTAATCGACACTAGCAGTCATAGCACCAGCGGCAAACTGTGGCTGGATTCCGGTGGAAATTGAAAGCGATGATGTAAGAGCACCTTTGAGAAGTAAGTTTCCTGTACCAGTAGAATCAGTTCCAATACCAAAGTGTGTTACAATCGACGAACCACCAGTACATTGAGCAAACTGAACAAGTGCGGTGTTTGCAATAGTGCTGCTTGTGCGAGTCCATCCACCAGCAGTACGAGCTACAGCAACGCGAGCATATCCAGTATATGATGCTTCGCTGGTTGATTGATTGCCAGCTTCGCCTGGATCAGCAGTATGAAGCGAGATGAAGAAACTTCCAGCCGTAGCTGAGTTTTGCAATCCAGCAACATCGCCAATGTTAGCCCAATCTGTGTTTAAAAAAAGCAAATCAAGAAGTGCTGCTTCAGCAGCGTTAGTCATAGACATAATCTAATCCTTATCATCATCAATGTTATCAATAGACAAAGTTGTGTTTCCAAAAACATCAGTTCCAATCGTACCTAACTTCTTACTAGCTTTTGGAATAATATTATTTATTACTATTGGCTGCTGTTTTGCTGCGCTAGATTCAACCGCTGCGTTTGTAGTGTTTATACTTTCCATCCGCACTTTAAGTTGCTCTAAAGCGCTATCTGAAGCAAGTCTGCGTTCTTCCATGAGTTTTTCGGACTCAGATAACCGTATACGCATTTGCTCAAGTTCGAGTTTTTGAATTTCAAGGATGTGCTGCATTTGGCTTGATTCTTGCTTAATAAGTGTTTTATCAGCTTCAGATTGAGCTGATGATTGCACTTTAAGCATATCTACTTGCACACTTTGTGCTTTAATTTGCACTTCTTGTTGATCGATACCTAGCTTTTGCTGCTCAATAAACTCTTTAAATTGCTGGTCTTGAACACGAAGTTGAGCCTCAAGTTGATCACGCTGCATCTTAAGCTGCTGATCTTGCATGGCAAGCTGATTCTTAACAGCTTTGTCTTGAGCCTCCATTTGAGCTTGTTGCAATCTAGCTTGAGATTCTATTTGCGCTATTTGCAATCGGCCTTGCACTTCTTGCATGACTGGGTCTGGCGGCGGCGGTTGTTTAGCTGCCTCTTCCTTCGCCGCAGCAATTTCACCAATCTGACTAAGGGCTTTAGTAAAGATACCATCAAGCTCTTTGCCTCCTTTCATCCGTTTAATTGTGTTTTGAAACAAGGCAATACTGAATTCTACTAACGGCGGAAACTGCTCGATCAGTCCTCGCATTTGGTCAAAGAATTGTCCTGCTGTAGCAATTAACGCTTGTCCTTCTTGTTGTTGCTGCTGTTGGTCTATAGCTACCATAGAATCTGACGCTATTTGAATACGGTAACTACGTTTAGTGTCGTCGCGTAGTATGTCAATAATTTGACGCTTCATATCCTCGATAAGCATTAGAGGATCTGGCTGTGGAGCTATAGGAGGTAGCTCAACTGGTAGCATACCTTCTTGCCCTGGTTCTGGCATTGGCGCGGGAGGTGGCGTTGGTATAAAGATAATAGGCTCAATAAGAGCTGTAGCATCTCCAATTTCTAAAATCCTAGCTTCATCAAATTGTTCGCAGATAATAGCGCCAAGTTTAGCGATAGCGTCCGACATAAACTTGGTAAACATGTTCTGTCGTACAATTAGCCCCATTGACGACCACTGGTTTTCTAGCCTGTTGGCCGTAGCAGATTTGTATTGTTCTGAGGTGCCACGTAATAGATCAGAAACTTTCAGCGTTTCGTAAAGCTGCTGTAAAGCATTTTGTCGAATTTCTTGAAGAACATTGAGTGCATTTGCAAATGGCTCAAATGGAGCAAATTCCATTGACCCTTGCAAGCCGCCTCTGCCGCGATTAGCAGGCCAATTATCGACAGGGACACCCTTTAGGTCGTCTTCAAAGATTTGTTCAATGGTGCGGCCCATAGCGCTGTCATAAGCAAAGTTAGTGCGTATTGCTTGAGTGACAGCATGGATACGAGTTGTAAGCCGCTCTACTTCTAGAATTTGGTCTTTAACATGGGCGTAATCAGATACTGGAATTACGCTATCTGGATCAATAGATTGTCGTATAACCGAGCAGGGATAAAACCCTTCAAATTTGATGGGGGGCTCCATCTCTTCAATAATGGTTTTATCACCACCTTTTTGTATCCAATAAACTTTGTTTGTTGCTTGGCACCAAATTTCAAATACTTCTGCCTTACCTTCAAACTTATCTTCTTTTCGGGCTATGTCTTTTTTGATAACCTCTGGAAAACTGTCATAGTTTAGTTCTTCTGCAACAACGTCGCCAAACAGGTCTTTTGCTTGGTCCCTGTCTAAGAACGCACGTCTAGCCTGCCATTCTATTTCTTGCTCATTTCGAGCATCAGAGCAAAAGTAATCACTGTAAGAAATAACTTCTAAAACAGTTTTTTCATCTGTTTTTTGCTCTACTTCTACAGATTTGATTAAGATGCCACCTGTTGTTTCTGTAAAGCCTTCTAAATCGTCTTCGTAAGGCTGTCCATTCCCATCTAAATAAGCTCCGCTTGGGTCTTTGATAATAGCAATCTCTTGAAAAATTGTTTCAAACTTAGCTACGTACCTAGCCCATAAAACGGCTTGTCCAGTAAGCAAAAATTGCAGAGCTGCTTGATAGCCAATCTTGTCAAAATCAAAGTTGCAATCCATTGCATACTGAGTGTTGCGTTCTATGATAATGCTGCCTAGTTCGTAGGGTATGCCACCTGCTCTTTTACGTAAGTTTACTTCGGCTTTAGGTGTTGAGCTGTAATAAGCAGGTAACAACGTATTAATGCAATACCACCAAACATTTAAACGTCGCTGTGCATCTCGTAGTGTGTCTATTTGTCTATGCGCGTTATAAACCCGAATTGACTCTTCAGCGTCTTGAATAAACTTTTTACGTCTTGTTTCTGCATCAGAAATCTGAGCTTTCCACCAGCGACCTGAATACTTTTTAATGAGTGATACAGGTTGTTTTTTCATATTTTGCTCTTAGAGTTTCTAGCTCGTACTTTTGCAATATAACTTTGTAATTTAACCAAGCCTTTGTTGAATACTTCTGCTGGTTGCTCCCATTGAGAATCAATTAAACGTGCTTTGCAGAGGTATCGTAAAGCGTCACAAGCATGATCATTACCGCTTGTGTCCAAATCTTCTGGTCTTCGTTTGTCTATTGACATAGATGGTAAAGTTTCTAGCAAGTACGGGCAAGTAGCAAATATGTAAAGTAACGGAGGTTTAGCGACTAGCCTTTGTCTAATTTGGGACCACCCAGAGATACGATCATTATCAGCAGCTCTAAAGCCCATTTGCTTGTACTTACTAAAGACTGTTGTAAATTGGTCGTTTATACTTGGGCCACCCTCATGATTGAAGATACTAGGGTCAGCAACAGCTACTGCATTTTCTCCCACGGAAACTGATGCAATTCTGTTAGCCTGCTCGACGTTATCAACTCCTTTTCCCCACATTTCGCGATAGATGATAATAGCTCCTTTTGGATATGGTACTTCGTTACCTCTATCATCACGTCCAGAACTAACAGCACCCCAGATAGCAGCAAAAGGGCTACGATAACCCCAGTCATAGCCCAAATAACGAGGCCAGTGTTGAGGGACGTTAAAAGCAGCAATGATATGTTTAGAGCTAAACTCAGGAAAGTAACTACCCTCATGGATTTCAAAGTCTCCTTCTAGCCAAGCCCGCACCAGCTCTGGACTACCAACCATGTGCAAGCGATTAATGTATTCAGGGTCACGAGCTAACAATATCTGGTTATCATGCACCCTACTTGGAATGTAGATGTAGTCAAAACTAGCGCCGTTAGGCAGGTCTTTAGCAAGCACTTTCATGCCTTTTGGTGCTGGCTTGATAAACAATTCCTTTAGCCAACTGTGCCCTATCCCACCGGGGTTGAATGTAAGGATGATTTGACCGCCTCCCTTGCCTCGTAGTGCTCCAAATAGCTTCCAGATACAGCTTGGGTCGGCATAGTTACCAGCTTCTTCTATAGCGCAATCTGAGAGGTTCTGGCCTTGGTACTTTTCAGCGTCAGCGTCATTCGCTAAAGGTCTAAAACGTAAGCGACCACCCGACACGAAGGTAAACTGCTTTTTCTGGTCCTGCCAATGCGCTTTAAGGGGTAGGTAAATCTGCTTGGCGCGCTCAATAAGGTCATCAGCTTGAGGAAGTTCTTTACGAAAAAAGATAGCATTAAAATCAGCCCCTAATTGCTCTTGCTTAATAGCAAACTTACCTAGTACCCCGTCAGTCTTACCGCCACCTCTAGCACCACCATAACCCACTAGTGTTATAGGGCAGGCAATTAAAGCCTCTTGTGGGCCAGCTTGTGGTGCCCATACAACATGCTCATCAGCCCTATGTTCAGCAAACCTATCGTCCACTTACCATTACCGTTTCAGGATTATAAATCCGCTCCACATTACACTTAGGATTCTGGCAAACAAAATAAACCCCCATATCACCAGCAAAATGACTCACATAAGGAAACTCATCGCTAACCTTTACCGTAGATAGGTGTTCACAAGCAGGACAACGCATTACTTGTTCATCTGATTCTTTAAAACTGTGCTCAATGCCCATACTGTTTCATACTCCAATCGACTAACACGGTAAGTTTGTAACTTAAACCAAGCATTACACCTGTGCCCACCACAATTTATCCATTTACGACTCGTGATAACTAAACTAACACAAAAACAGCTAGGGCAACGATAATAGCTAATTGGTGCTATCGTCGTCGGTAAGGTACTTTTGGATAAACTCTTCCTTGGATAACGGCTTGGCACTGACAACGCTCCTTACCTCCCCGCTAATCTCAATCTGATGCTGCTCACTCCAACCTAGCTTAGTCTTTAACAGATGAAGCAAAATTGGCGTATTGCCATTCATAGCCTCAGATATAGCTACAGCAGCTAAACCTTTTTGCATCTCAGCTTGACCCTCTAAAAACTCTTCTAGGTAATACTTCTCTAAGATGTAAACACTAACCCTAGCAGTTAACGCTGTAGAACTCTTAGACAAGCCATGCCTAGCTAAATCCCGTATTTGTAACCCTAACTGCTCATCTTTCTGATGATCCCTAGTCTGAGGTACTACCCTAAGCACAGGAGGCTCCACCTCAATCGCTATTTTAGACTCCGATATTTTAGCCAAGTCTTGAATAACTTCGACCTGTTTTAAATCGCTTTCATCTTCCATTTTTTAGCCTCAGCTACGTAAAACAAGGTTTGAGATAACATTAGGGATTTTTATATGAGTGGTTGGGTATATATGTAACCGGTACCTCGCCGTTTTCAAATTTTTTTTGGAATTGGAATTCTCTAATAGGCTCTCCAGCTTGTAACCCCTTGGAATCATTTAGGAAAGTCATATAGGTAAGTAGTTTTCTGGTTCTCGTGAACTAACCGAGGCAGGGTAACTACGCAATATCATTGAGTAATCTTAGGAAGTCGTCACTGCTCATACCGCTCAGCTCATGCAACATAGCTATCTCCAAAGGATAGTACATGA
>Ga0208723_1000090_pt1 | contig 34976 bp, 28 predicted proteins | sample LakMenEpi31Aug12_FD_150750 | JGI IMG/M metagenome (GOLD analysis project Ga0208723, IMG submission 150750) | Freshwater microbial communities from Lake Mendota, WI - 31AUG2012 deep hole epilimnion (SPAdes) | ecosystem: Environmental > Aquatic > Freshwater > Lake > Epilimnion/Euphotic zone ...
CGGCCGGACACTTCTCGGCGCCGACGACGGCCCATTCAAGAGAAGCGAAATCTGCGGCGGTGCCGCGACGAAGATAGGGCCGCAGGAAAGTCGGCGTCCCGACGACGACCGTGACCTTCTCTTCCTTGATCGCCTTCACCGCGGCGGCGGAATCCAGCGGCGACGGCAAGGTCACGAGACGGGGCGAGCGGGAGAGCGAATACCAAAGCCCGATCGTGAAACCAAAACTATGGAAGACCGGCAGGCTGCTGAGCAGCACCGCGTCGTCCGGCAGGATGTCGGCGTCGTCGATCTGCCGCAGGTTGGCCAGGATGTTACGATGCGAGAGACGCACGCCCTTAGGCTGGCCCGAACTGCCGCTGGTGAAGAGCAAAGCCGCTTCGTCGTCGCCGCCCTGCTTCGGAAGCCCCATGCACGCCAGCGCCCAGGAGGCCGGCAGGAAGCGGATCAAACCGAGACGGCAGGCGATATCGGCGCGCGAGTGCGCCGTCAGGAAATCGGCGACATCGAGGACCTGGTCGCCCCACGGGAAGTCAGGGGACTTCTCCGAGAGCTTGCTGCGGAACGCGCCGGCGGTGACGACGAGATCGACCTCGGCCCGCTGCAGACAGGAGAGCGCCTGCTCGCGGCCAAGCGAGAAATTGAGGTTCACCGGAGATTTGTCGGCCAGCACGCAACCCAGGTTAGCCACGGCCGCCGCGACGCCCGGAGGCAGCACGATGGCGACCCGCTTAGACTTGGTCCGGCGCTTCAGCTCACCCGCGAAAGCCCAGCCCAAGGCCAGCAGCGTGGCGCCGGTGAACTCACGGCGCGCGGACGTGCGGTCGACCAAGGCGATCGCGCCGCCCTTCTTCGCCAGACCCTCGGCGACCTCGCGGCCAAGATGACCTTCGAGGGATGCGCGCATGGCGAAGGCCTCCGCGGCGAGCTCAAGCAGGCGCAGGCGCGTCTTGGCGTGCTCGCTGGCAGGAAAAGGCTTACCGATCACGACTGCGACGGGTCGCGGGAAATGCTTGGGCAGCTTCCAGAAAGATTTTCCTCCGCTGAAACTGAGGATCGAACCCCACATGCCGTCGATCGCGACCGGCAGGATAGGCGCGCCGCCGCGGCGGGCGATCAGCTCGAAGCCCTTGCGCAGCTGCATGAGTCCGCCGTTACGCGTGAGGCTGCCTTCAGGGAAGATGCAGACGATTTCGCCGCGCGCGAGGGCTTCGCCCGACTTGATGATGGCTTCCTTGGCCTTCGTCTCGGAAACCGGGATCGTCCCCATCAGGCGGCACATGAAGCCGAGGAACTTATGCCGTTCGAAACCTTCCCAGGAAAGGAACCGCACCGGACGACGTGACATCACGCCCATCACCAGCACGTCGGCATAGGCGACATGGTTCGCGATAAGGAGCACGCCGCCTTCCGCCGGGATGTTCTCTAATCCGCGGACGCGGATGGTATACCCGCACTTCAGGAGCAGCCAGCACAGGGTGTGCATGGCGCAATACCCCAAAGACATCGACTGATGCCGGCGAGGAGCCCGCCAGGCGAAGGCCAGGAGGAAAATCGTGAGCAGGAGCAGCCCGAACGCGACGAACGCCAGGACGATCATCAACAGGAACCAGGCGAGCGAGTAAAGCAGGGGCACGCGCCCCAAATTGCCGAGCGGCCCGACCGGTGCAAGCCGAGTCCTTTCGGGTTGACCCCCTCCCGTCCGCGGATGCCCTATGGGGACCCGCGATGCGCGACTACGTCCTCAGACGGTTGCTGCTAGTCCCACTGACCTTCGTGGGCATCACCTTCGTCGCGTTCTGCTTCACCCGCTTCGTCCCCGGCGGCCCCATCGAACAGGCCATGGCCGAGCGGCAGCAGGCCGAAAACCGGAAGCAGACCTCCGCCGCCCGCCCCACCGGCCCGGCCTCCCCCGAAGAACTCGACAACCTGCGTCGCCGCTACGGCTTCGACCGACCCCTCCTTCAGGCCTACGCCATCTGGCTGGGCGCCCTGCCCGGTCCGGCCGACTGGGCGACCGTGCGATTGGATAAGGACGGCCGTGGCGAAGCCGACGTCGCCGATGACCAAGCGGAAGGCTCGCCCCTGAAACTCATCGTGCGAGCCGAACAAGGCGGCTTCGCCGTCACGCCCGCCGACGCCAAGCTGATCCGGCCCGACTGGCGCGCCGAAGCGGCGCCATTACCTGACGACCCCGAGAAAGCCCCGCGGGTGCTCGTCTATCGCCGCGCTTACGCCGGTCTCCTGCAGGGAGAACTCGGCGATTCGACTTCGAGTGACCGGCCCGTCTGGGATGAGATCAAGGAGCGCCTCCCGATCTCGGCGTGGTTCGGCGCCTGGTCCCTGCTCCTTGCCTACGGCATCTCGATCCCGCTCGGCGTGGCCAAGGCGCTGAAGCGCGACGGCTGGTTCGACCGCGGCTCTTCGCAGGTGCTCTTCATCTTATACTCGATCCCGGGCTTCATCCTCGCGGTCGCGGCCCTGCAGTTCCTCTGCTTCCAACTCGGCTGGTTCCCGACCAAGGGCTTCGACTGGGAGTCGCTCACCTGGGGCGGCCGGCTGCATCACACCGTCGTCCCGCTAGCGTGCGAGATGGTCGGCGCTTTCACCGCGCTGACGCTCTTCACCCGCAACGGCCTATTGGACAATCTCGCGGCCGACTACGTGCGCACCGCCAAGGCCAAAGGCCTGAGCCACGGTCGCATCGTCTTCGTCCACGCCCTGCGTAACGCGCTCATCCCGCTCGCCGCCACCTTCGGCGGCAACCTCGGCTTCTTCCTCACGGGCTCGTTCCTCATCGAGGTGACCTTCAACATCCCCGGCCTCGGCCTGCTGGGTTACGACGCCCTCACGCACCGCAACTTCCCCGTCTTCCTCGGCCTCCTCACCCTCTCCAGCCTGGCGATGCTCATCGGCAACATCGTCTCCGACCTCTGCGTCGCCGCCGTCGACCCGCGCATCCGGTTCGACAAATCCGCATGAGCCTGCTCGACCCCATCACCCTGCAACGCTTCGCGCGCTTCCGTCGGCATCGCGCCGGCTGGTGGTCCCTGCTCGCGCTGCTGGCCCTGTCGGTCCTCGCGTTGCTCGGCCCGCTGCTCGTCGGCCACCGCCCGCTCATCCTCCAGGTCGACGGCGTCACGCGCTTCCCGGTCTTCGCGGGCCACATCTCCGGCCGGGAACTCGGCCTGAAGATCGAAGGCGAACCCAACTACCGGCTCCTCGCCGAGGAACTGAAGCGCGACGGACGCGGCTGGCTCATCATGCCGCCGGTACCCTTCGCGGCCGACGAAGTCTGCGAGGTCATGCCCGCCGTCGTGCGCGACGCCCAAGGTCGCTGGCAGGATCCGCGCGGCCTGATCGCCGAAGGACGCATCTTCTCCCTGAACGCCGACGGCACCCGCCGCCAGGTCTGGACGATCATCAACGGGCGGCCCGAAGGTGACGCCCGCCTGCTCGCCGATGGCGCGACGGTCGCGCGGGCCAAATTCGCCGGCGGCGAGCTGACACGCCGCGTGCCCGCCACGGACCGGACCGACTGGGCCCCCGGCGCAGGCCTGCGCACCCTGATCCCCTCGCCCTGCCCGCCCGGCCTGGACGGCCACTGGCTCGGGACCGATGAATCCGGCCATGACATCGTCGCGCGGCTCTTCGGCGGCTTCCGGATGCTGCTCCTCGCCGCCGTCATCTTCCTGCCCTGCGTCTACGGCGTCGGCCTGACGCTCGGGGCCGCGATGGGCTACTTCGGCGGCTGGTTCGACCTCGTCTTGCAACGCGTGATGGAAGTCTGGTCCAACATCCCCTTCCTCTACGCCATCATCTTCCTCGCGAGCCTGCTGGAGCCCTCGCTGGCGATCCTCATCCTGATCCTCGTGGCCTTCTCGTGGATCGGGCTGGCGCAACAGCTCCGCGCCGCGGCCTACCAGGTCTCCGCGCGAGATTTCGTGACCGCCTCGCGCGCGCTCGGCGCCGGCCATGCCCGCATCATCTGGAGCCACATCCTGCCGAACTGCGCGACGGTCATCCTGACCACGCTCCCGTTCAGCCTGCACGGATTGGTCTTCTCCCTCTCCGCGCTCGACTACCTCGGCTTCGGCCTCCCGCCGACCGAGCCTTCGTGGGGCGACCTCCTCCATCAGGCCAAAGAGAACTGGCATGCGTGGTGGATCCTCGGCCCGACCCTCGGCTGCCTCGTCGGCACCATGGTCATGATCAACTCCATCGGCGAAGCGTTGCAGGACGCCTTCGACCTCCGCCGTCAACAACGATGAGATTCTTGCTCGCTCTCCTTTGTCTCGTCGGCTGCGCCCACGCCGAGACTTACCAGGACCCTAAGGCCGCCGCCTTCTACGCCGAGCACCCGGATTTCTTCCGCTTCGCCAAGCCGGCCGACCTGCCCAAGGACCTCGTCTGGCAGGACGGCGCGGCGCAGCCCGAATTCGCCGACCCCCGCGCGGTCCGCGGCGGCGTACTCCGACAGTTCACGACCTCGACGCCGCCGACGCTGCGGCGCGTCGGCCCTAACGCCAACAACGGCTTCCGCGGTGAACTTTACGACAACAACGACTTCGGGCTGCTCGCCGGGCACCCGGACACCGACGAGATCATCCCCGCCCTCGCGACCAGCTGGGCGATGTCCGCCGACGGGCTGACGGCCTATTTCCGCCTGGATCCGAACGCGAAGTTCACCGACGGCCAGCCGGTCACGGTCGACGATTACTTCTACACCTTCTACTTCCACCGCTCCCCTTGGGCCAAGGCGGACTGGTATGCCGACCACTACACCCGCGAATGGGGCGGCGTCACGAAATACGACGACCATACGCTGGCGGTGAAGGCCCCGCGCAAGCGTCCCTATCAGCTCGAACTCCTCGGCGGCCTACGACCGACGCCCCGCCAGTTCTTCAAGGACTTCGGGCCCAACTACGAGAAGGCCTTCAACGACCGCTTCCATCCGACCACCGGCCCTTATTACGTGAAGCCTGACGGCTTCCAGCGGGAGAAATCCCTCACGCTCACCCGCGTGACCGACTGGTGGGGTGACCGTCGGAAATACTACCGCCATCGCTACAACCCCGACGCCATCCACTACGGCGTCATCCGCGACCTCGATAGCGCCTACTCGTCCATGCTCGCCGGCGAGCTCGACTTCATGCCGATCATGATGCCCCGCTATTGGTATGGGACCAACGAGAAGAAGGCCTACCTGAACGGCTACCTCACCAAGGCTCAGTTCTTCAACGACATCCCCCGCCCGCCCTACGGGTTGTATATCAACACCCAGCGGCCGCTGCTGGCGGACGTCAACGTGCGCGTCGGCCTGCAGCACGCCACGGACTTCCAGCGTGTCATCGACGGCTTCTATCGCGGCGACTACGAACGCCTCCAGCAGTTCAGCGAAGGCCTGGGCAAGTTCACCGACCCCTCGCTCCGCGCCCGGCGCTATTCGCCTGAGCTCGCCCGGGCCGCTTTCGCCCGGGCGGGCTTCACCCAGACAGGTGCCGACGGCATCCTCATCAACGCCGCGGGCGAACGCCTCTCCTTGCGCCTCACCTTCGACACCTCCGACCGCCGCAAATACCTCGCGACGCTGGTCGAGTCCGCCCGGCGCTGCGGCGTCGAACTGCGCCCCGAGACGCTCGAGCACACGACGATGTATCGCAAGGTCATGGAGAAGAACCATGACATCGTCTTCTGGGCCTGGTCGGTCTCCAGCCGGATCCCGGCGCTCTGGGAATCGCATCACTCCGAGAACGCGGTCGAAGTCCTGGCCGACGGACGCAAGGTGCCGAAACGCCAGACGAACAACATCACCGGCGTCGACGATCGTGAACTGGACGGCCTCATCGACCGTTTCCGCCTGGCGACCGAAGAGGCCGAGATGGTCCGGCTGTCGCACGCGATGCAGCGACGCATCCATGACCTCGCGGACTTCATCCCCGGCTTCAAGGTGCCCGGCTACCGCATCGCGCACTGGAACTGGGTCAAGTTCCCCGCCGGCTTCGATGTCCGCGCCGCCGAGGACCCCGGCCAGTATGGCCTGTTCTGGCTCGACCCCGCCCAACGCGAGACCGACCTGAAGGATTTCCGCGACGGGAAGACACGCGGGGCGCCGAAGACCGTGATCGAAGACCGCTGGCGCACCGAATGACCGCCGTTCTTCCTTCCCCTCCCTCCGCCCCCGACCTAACCTCCGCGCCATGTCCGCCGAGCCTCTCCTGAAAGTCCAGGACCTCAGCGTCACCTTCCACAACGGTGACCGCGAGACCGTCGCCGCCCAAGGGGTAAGCTACGAGCTGGCGGCCGGCGAGGTGCTGGCGGTCGTCGGTGAATCCGGCTCCGGCAAGTCCGTCACCGCCCTGGCCCTCACGCGCCTCCTCCCTCCCGCCCCTGGTTGCGTGCTCGGCGGCTCCGTGCGCCTGCAGGGCGTCGAGCTCCTCACCCTGCCCGAGAACCAATTGGCCAAAGTCCGCGGCGGCTCCATCGCCTACATCTTCCAAGAACCGGGCAGCTCCCTGAATCCCGTCTACACGATCGGTTTCCAGATCGGCGAAGCCATCTCCCTCCACCGCCCGGAAATCAAGGATGTCCGCGCCGAAGTCATCCGCGCCCTCACGGAAGTCCACATCAACGACCCCGCCCGCGTCGCGGACCAATATCCCCACGAGCTTTCCGGCGGCATGCAGCAGCGCGCGATGATCGCCATGGCCCTCGCCTGCGACCCGAAGATCCTCGTCGCCGACGAACCGACCACCGCGCTCGACGTCACCATCCAGAAGGAGATCATGGACCTGCTCGCCCGCCTCCGTCGCGAACGCGGCATGAGCATCATCCTCATCACGCATAACTTCGGCATCATCGCGAACTTCGCCGACAAGGTGCAGGTGATGTGGAAAGGACGCATCGTCGAAAGCGGCCCGGTCGCCCAGGTCATGAGCACGCAGACCCACCCCTACACCAAGGCGCTGATCGCCTGCATCCCGCGGCTCGGCCAGCGTCGTCGCCGCCTCACCACCCTCTCCGAGGAACTCAAGGTCTCCCGATGAGCGACCACCTCCTCGAAATCAGCGGGCTCTCCGTCCACTACCCCGGCCGCGCCGCCTGGTTCTTCCAGAAAGCCGCGCCGAAGAAGGCGGTGGACGACATCTCCTTCGTCGTCCCGAAAGGCAAGACGGTCGGACTCGTCGGCGAATCCGGCTCCGGCAAGACCACGACCGGCCGCGCCATCGTGAAGCTCGCCCCCCTGACCGCCGGCAGCATCCGGTACCAAGGCCAGGATATCGGCCGGCTCTCGAACGCCGCCTTCCTCCCCTGGCGTAAGAAGATCCAGATGATCTTCCAGGATCCGTATAATTCGCTCAACCCGCGGGCCGACATCCTGAGCATCCTCTCCGAGCCGCTCGAAATCCACTTCCCAGCGATGACCCGCGCCGACCGCGAGGCCCGCTGCGCCGAACTGCTGCGCAGCGTCCAGCTACCGGCCGAGCACCTCCGCCGCCACCCGCACGAGTTCTCCGGCGGGCAGCGTCAGCGTATCGGCATCGCCCGCGCCCTCGCCGTGCAGCCCGAGCTCATCATCTGCGACGAACCCGTCTCGGCCCTCGACGTCTCCGTCCAGGCCGAAGTCGTGAACCTGCTCCAGGACCTCCAGGAACAGTTCGGCCTCACCTACCTCTTCATCGCCCACGACCTCGCCGTCGTCGAGCACGTCAGCGACCACATCCTCGTGATGTCCAAAGGCAAGATCGTCGAGCAAGGCACTCCCGCGCAGATCCTCGGCGACCCCCGGGAAGCCTACACGAAGACGCTGCTGGCCGCGGTGCCCCGGTTCTGATGTCCGCGGACGAACAGGCCACTAAGCCGGGCACGCTCGATGGCACGACGCGCGGGCTCGGCCTGCTGCTGGTCGGCATGGCGGCTTTCGCCGCTTGGGACCAGTGGGCCATCTGGAGCACCAAGGATGACTACGGATTCGGCTACCTCGTGCCCTTCTTCTCGGCTTACGTACTCTGGGACCGCTGGGATGAACTGCGCGCGCTGCTGACCGGCGAACGCTCCCATGTCTCCGCACCGGCCTCACGCGCCGGCCTGCTCTTAGTCCAGCTGCTCGCCTTCCTCGCTGTCGCCTGCTTCGGACTCGGCGCGGCGGCACGGGCCGTCTTCGGCACCGGCGTCGGGCCGACCTTGGCCATCGCCTTCGGACTCACCGGCGCGGCGCTCGCGTTCGGTTACCTTTCCGCGCGCGGACCGCAGGATTCGCCGGCGACCGCCGCCACCCGCTGGCACGCCGTGGGCCTGCTCGTCTTTCCTGCGGGCGTGTGGCTGATCTCCGGCCCCTTCCTCTACCTCGTCGACAACCAGATCAAAGGCGCGCTGCTCACGAACGTCACCGAAATCGTCTCCGGCCTCCTGCGCGCGAGCGGGCACGTCATCCGCGTGAACGGCAACACCATCGTCTTCCCGAACGGCGACGCCGTCGGCGTGGCGGAAGCCTGCTCCGGCATCCGCTCCCTGTCCGCTTGCGTCTTCGCCGGCGCCTTCCTCGGCGCGGTCTTCCTCGAAGGCGGCTTCCCCGGTGCGCTCCTGCGACGGATCTCGCTGATCGCGCTGGCCGGCTTCACCGCGATCCTGCTGAACATCGGCCGTAACGCCTACCTCACCTTCCACGCCTTGGAGCATGGCTCGAAATCGCTCGACCGAGACCTCGCAGGCGTCGAGCACGGCCAAGCGGGCTTCTCGTCCCTCGGCTCGGTGCACGACCTCGCGGGCAACGTCGCCATGGTCGCCGCCCTCCTGCTGCTCGTGGCCTTCCTGCCGCTCCTCAACCGGCTCGGCCGACCCCAGACTCCCTCTTCCGAAGCATGAAAATCCTTTTCGTGACCCCTGAACTCGCGCCTTGGTCCAAGGCCGGCGGCCTCGGCGACGCCACTGTCGCGCTGGGCAAGGCCTTGGCCGCGCTCGGCCACGACGTCCGCGCGGTCACGCCGCTCTACGGATCGGTCCCAGGACGCGAGCAGATGGGCACGCTCATCGAATCCCTGAAGGTCGGCGTCGGCGGTGATTCGCGCCGAGCAGCCTGCCGCGTGCGCACGCTCCAGGTTTCGCCGCGCTTCGAAGCCTGGTTCATCGAGCACGAAGACTTCTACGGCGCCCGGGAGATCTACCCGGCACGCGAAGATGCCGGCGAACGCGCGGCCTTCTTCGGCCGGGCCGGTCTGGACGCCTGCCTCGCGACCAGCTGGATCCCGGACGTCATCCATTGCCACGACTGGACCGCGGGCCTCGTCCCCGCGCTGCTCAACACCACGCTCAAGCCCACCGCCCTCGGCGGCGCTCGCACGGTGCTCTCGATCCATAACCTGCAGCACCAAGGCCTGCACCCGCGCCGGCTCATGGCCTACCTCGGACTGCCGGAGTTCCTCTGGAGCCCGCAGGAGCTGGAATGCCTCGGTGGCGTCAACTTCCTCAAAGCCGGCATCCTGCATGCCGGCAAAGTCATCACCGTCAGCCCGACCTACGCGCAGGAGATCCTCACCCCCGCCTTCGGCTACGGCCTCGACGAGGTCGTGCGTCGTCGGGCGGGCGCGCTCAGCGGCATCCTCAACGGCGTCGATCGCGACGAGTGGGATCCCGCCACCGACAAGCATCTCGCGAAGGCGTTCTCGGCGGCCAAGCCCGCCGGCAAGGCCGAGTGCAAGACTGCGCTCCTGCGCGAACTCGACCTGCCGACGGACGACGAGCTTCCGCTCGTGGGCGTGATCTCGCGCCTCTGGGACCAGAAAGGCCTCGACCTCGCCGTGGCCGTGCTCCCGCGTTTCCTGCGCGAACAGAAACTGCGCTTCGTGCTGCTCGGCAGCGGCGACGCCGCGCTCGAGAACGAGTATCGTCGGCTCGCGGCGGATTTCCCGCGCCTGTGCGCCGTGCGCATCGGATACGACAACGGCCTCTCACATCGCATCGAAGCCGGCAGCGACTTCTTCCTCATGCCGAGCCGCTTCGAACCGTGCGGCCTCAACCAGATGTATTCGATGGCCTACGGCACGCTACCGATCGTGCGCGCGACCGGTGGCCTCGCCGACACCGTCACCGGCTGGGACGGCAAAGAACATGGCACCGGCATCGTCTTCGAGCACGCCGATCAAGGCGGCATCACCTGGGCCTTGGAGCGGGCGCTCGATCTTTACGCACAGCCGAAGGCCTTCAAAGCGCTCCGCAAGCAGGCCATGAAACAGGATTTCAGCTGGGCGAAGGCCGCGGAAGCGCATCTCGCGGTTTATCAGTCGACCTGAGCTCAGAATCGCACAGCAGTTTCAGCCTAAAAAAAGGCAGACTTAGGTCATCTTGCTGAAAAACGACCTGAAAAGGTCAATTTCCTGTGCCAATGGCACAGTTTAGGGGTTTGGCACGGGGTAAGCATTAAGGGTGTCGCCATGAAGCACATCACCGCCCTCACCCTCACCACCCTCCTCGCCGCGACCGGTCTTGCCCAGACCGCCGCCGCAGCCGCCCCCGCTCCGGTCGCCTACGACCTGACGGCCGGCTACGACAGCGAGTACTACTACCGCGGCCTCTGGTTCTCCAACCAGAACGCCTGGTATAACATCGGCGCTTCCAAGAAGCTGTCCGACACCACCACGCTCAACGCGCTGGCTTACTACACCTCGAGCAACGATCGTCGCTCCCTTTACCAGGAACTCGACCTCGGCGCCTCGCTCGCCTACGACGCCGGCTTCGCCACGCTGACCGCCGGTTACACGTACTTCTTCTTCCTGAACGGTTACGTCGGCAACGGCGCCGGCCAGACCTTCGCCTCGGAGTTCTTCGTGAGCGCCGCCAAGACCGTCGGCCCGGTGAATGTCACCGCTACCTACGCTTACGACCTCTACATCGACGCCGGCTACGCTGAGCTCGCCGTGGACAAGTCCTTCGCCCTCAGCGACTCGACCTCCCTCGTCCTCAAGGCCGTGGCGGGTTACAGCGTCGGCGGCTACTACACCGCCTTCGACGGCAGCGGCTACAACATCGGCACCGAAAGCGCCTGGACGCACGTCGCCGTGACCGCCTCGCTCCCGATCGCCCTGTCCAAGACCGCGACCCTGACGCCCTACGTCTCCTACAACATGTCGGGAGCCGGACGCACCGAGTCCAACACCGCCGCCTCCGCCTTCGGTGGAGACGACGATCAGTTGTTCTTCGGCGCCTCGATCAAGGCCGTCTTCTAAGGACCTGAGCCGGGTGGTCTTCGGACCGCCCGGCCTTCCTTGGTCTGAACCATTCCCCGGCCTGGAACAGTTTCAGAACCGGGAGATTGCAGCATAGCAAAAGGGGTGCTTTCCGGGAGGAAAGCACCCCTTCTTCTTTGTTAGGTTGAAAATCGCCGGAAGCAGGCAATGTTCCCACCTCCATGCTCGAGTCCGCCCGCAAACCCGACTGGCTCCGCGCCAAGCTTCCCAGCGGTCCCGACTTCCTGGAGACCAAGAAGAACGTCGACGAGCATAAGCTCCACACGGTCTGCCAGTCCGCGCAGTGCCCCAACATGGGCGAATGCTGGTCCCGCGGCAGCGCCACGGTGATGATCCTCGGCAACGTCTGCACCCGCTCCTGCACCTTCTGCGCCGTCCTCTCCGGCCGCCCCAGCGAACTCGACCTCGGCGAACCGGCCCGCGTGGCCGAATCCATCGCGCTGATGAACCTCAAGCACGTGGTCATCACTTCCGTGGCCCGCGACGACCTCAAGGATGGCGGCGCCTCCGTCTGGGCCGCGACGATCCGCGCGACCCGCCACCGCTGCCCTAACACGACGATCGAAGTCCTTCCGGCCGACTTCCGCGGCGAACAGGAGCACCTCGACACCCTGCTCGACGCCCGGCCCGACATCCTCAACCACAACCTCGAGACAGTCGAACGTCTGCAGCGCCCGGTCCGTAAGACCGCCCGCTACGAACGTTCCTTCTGGGTGCTGAAGCACGCCAAGTCCCGCGACTTCATCACCAAGACCGGCATCATGCTCGGTATCGGCGAACGCAAGGAAGAGGTCGCCCAGCTCATCCGTGACATCGCCGCGGCCGACGTGGATATCCTGACCATCGGCCAGTATCTCTCGCCGAGCAAGGAACACGCGCCCATCGACCGCTGGGTCACGCCGGAAGAATTCGCCGAGTGGAAGGCCTTCGCCCTCGAGGTCGGCGTGAAGCACGTCGAGTCCGGCCCCTTGGTCCGCTCCTCCTATCGCGCCGACGAACAGGTCACCAAGTTCAGCCTGATGGATCGCCGCCAGCGACCCGCCCGTTGACCCGTGGAAGGCCTGCCTCCCGTCGACTTCCGCGCCGAGCTCAATGATGAGCAGTTCGCCGCGGTGACCTCGCCGCGCGGCCCCGCGCTCGTGCTGGCCGGCGCCGGCTCGGGCAAGACCCGCACCCTCACCTACCGCGTGGCCTGGCTCCTGCACCAAGGCGCCAAACCCTGGGATATCCTGTTGCTGACGTTCACGAACAAGTCGGCCAAGGAGATGCTCGAGCGCGTCGAAGACCTCACCGGCGTCCCGCGCGGGCAGTTCTGGGGCGGCACCTTCCACTCGATCGGTCAGCGCATCCTCCGCCGCAACGCGGCCGTGGCTTCGCGCTCGCCGGACTTCACCATCCTCGACCAGAAGGAATCGGAGCAGCTGTTCTCCGAGATCGTGAAGTCGATCGACGGCGCCTTCATCAAGGACAAGACGAACCCCAAGGCGGCCGTCATCCTCGACGCCTACTCGCACGCCCGCAATACGCTGCGCCCCCTCCAGGACGTCCTCGCCGAACGCCTCGACTGGATGAAGGGCGGACCGGAGAAGCTCATGCAGTTCTGCACGGCCTACGCCGCGGCGAAGCAGGAGCGCAACCTCTGCGACTTCGATGACCTGCTGAGCCTCTGGCTGCACGTGCTCGAAAACGACCCGGCCGCCCTCGCCCACTACCGTGGTCGCTTCAAGCACATCCTGGTGGACGAATTCCAGGACACCAATCGCCTGCAGAGCCGCATCATCGACCTGCTCGCCAGCGAGCACCAGATCATGGCCGTCGGCGACGACGCCCAGTGCATCTACACCTGGCGCGGCGCGGACTGGGAAAACATCGTCGCCTTCCCGCAGCGCCACCCGGGCACGCTGATCCACACGATCGACACCAACTACCGTTCGACCCCGGAGATCCTGGCCTTCGCCAACGAGATCCTCAGCCACCGTCCGCGCGTCGAAGGCTTCGACCGCCGCCTCCAGGCCGTGCGCCAGAGCGGCCCTCAGCCCACCGTGTTCACCGTCGGCGACACCTCGCAGCAGGCGAAACTCGTGGTGCGCAAGCTCATGCAGCTGCATCACGAAGGCCACGCGCTGAAGGACATGCACGTGCTCTACCGCGCGCACTACCAGTCGTTGGAACTGCAGATGGAACTCAACGCCATGGGCGTGCCTTTCGTCATCACCAGCGGCCACAAGTTCTTCGACCTCGCGCACGTGAAGGACATCCTCGCGCACCTGCGCTTCGTGCACAACCCGCTCGACCAGGTCGCGCTGTCGCGCCTGCTCTGCCTGTTGCCGAAGGTCGGCCCGGTCGCCGCCGAGAAGATCAGCAAGGCCGCCCGCGAGACCGACGAAGTCCAAGGCCGCGGCCTGGTCCGCGCGCTCCGCGCCGACGCGGTGCTCAAGCGCGTGCCCGAATCGGCCAAGGATGACTTCAACGACCTGACCATCACCCTCGAGGACATGCTCGACGGCCTCGAGGCCGCCAAGGCCAAGCCGGGTCCGGTCGCGCCCGCGCCTGACCTCTTCGTCGCGGCTTCCGACGCGAACTCCGTCAAGGTCGCCCGGACGCCCGCCGAGACGGTCCGAGTCTGCATCGAGGGCTGGTATGGCACCTTCCTCAAGACGATCTTCCCCGACTGGAAGGAACGCGAACAGGACCTCCAAGGCCTCATCGGCTTCGCCTCGAAGTTCGAGGACGTCGGCGATCTCATCGCCCAGGTCGCCTTGCTCAACGGCGAGTCCTCGGACAAGAAAGCCGAACCGGAGGAGGACATGCTCCGCCTCACGACCATCCACCAGTCCAAGGGCCTCGAGTTCCCGATCGTCTTCCTCCTGGGTTGCGCCGACGGCCTCCTCCCCCTCACCCGCGCCATCGACGAGGGGGACGTGGAGGAAGAACGCCGTCTGTTCTACGTGGCGTGCACGCGCGCCGAGAACATGCTCTTCCTTTTCGCCCCCCGCTTCGCGGTCTCCGGAGAGGGCTACCGTCCGCTCGATCCCTGCCGTTTTCTGGAAGAAATGAGCCCGGATTGTTACGAATTGGCGGATTACGCCCATCGCCGGCTCTGAGTCGGCTATGACGGAGGAACAGGGGTAGGTGCTTGCCTTTGCCTTGGGCGGGCATTTATGACTCAATTCAAACTTTTACACGCCATCGCCATGCCCAAGGTACTCGTCGCCGATAAGATCTCGCCCACCGGAGTCGCCCTCCTCAAAGCCCAGCCCGGGTATGAGGTCGTCGAAGCCTACGGCTCCACCCCGGAGCAGATCCTGAACCTGGTCGCCGACGTGGACGCCATCCTGGTCCGTTCCGAGACCCAGATCACCCGCGAAGTCCTCGCCGCCGCCCAGCGCCTCGTCTGCGTCGGCCGCGCCGGCGTGGGGGTCGACAACATCGACGTCGACGCCGCCACCGAGCGCGGCGTGATCGTGATGAACACCCCCTCGGGCAACACCGTCGCGACCGCCGAGCTTACGTTCACCCACCTGCTCTCCCTCGCCCGCCCGGTGCCGGAAGCCGTCCAGTCCATGCGCGAAGGCAAGTGGGACCGCAAGAGCCTCTCCGGCTCGGAACTCTTCGGCAAGACCCTCGGCGTCCTCGGCCTCGGCCGCATCGGCGCGGAAGTCTCCAAGCGCGCCCTCGCCTTCGGCATGAAGGTGCTCGCCTACGACCCGTATCTCACCGAAGCCCGCGCCAAGGCCCTCGGCGTCACCATCGCCACCCTCGACGAAGTGTTCGCCCTGTCCGACTACATCACCGTCCACATGCCCCTTATTGAGAAGGGTAAGCAGGGCGCGACCGAAGGCATGGTCGATGACGCCGCCTTCGCCAAGATGAAGAAGGGCGTGAAGATCGTGAACTGCGCCCGCGGCGGCATCGTCGATGAAGCCGCCCTCACGGCCGCGCTCACCTCCGGCAAGTGCGGCGGCTGCGGTTTCGACGTCTTCGTCGAAGAACCCCTCGCCAAGGACCACCCGCTCCGCGCCCTCCCGAAGGCCCACCTCTCCCCGCACCTCGGCGCGTCCACGGCGGAAGCCCAGGAAAACGTCGGCGTCGAAGTCGCCGAAGCGGCCATCACCGTCCTCGGTGGCGGCTCGCCCGCCAACGCGGTCAACCTGCCCTCCGTCGACTCGCAGACCCTCGCCGCGATCAAGCCCTTCCTCTCCCTCGCTCAGAAGCTCGGCTCCATCGCCCGCCAGCTGGCCGCCCCCGGCCGCATCGAGTCACTCCGCCTGACCACCTTCGGCACCGGTTCCGACCAGGGCGCCAACGCCATCGCTCGCGCCATCCAGCGCGGATACCTCCGCGGCATCGTCGAAGGCGTCACCGACGTCAACGCCCCCGGCAAGCTCAAGGCACTCGGCGTCGAGGTGCAGACCGTCCGCTCTTCCGCCGAGGCCGACTACAAGGAACTCATCCTCGTCGAAGCCGTGCTCGCGGGCGGCAAGACCGTCTCCGTCGCCGGCACCGTCATCGGCAAGGCCCAGTCCCCTCGTATCGTCTCCATCAACGGACGCACCCTCGAGTTCATCCCCGAAGGCAAGCTGCTCCTCATCGAGAACCAGGACCAGCCCGGCATCATCGGCGCCCTCGGCACCCTCCTCGCCAAGGAACGCGTGAACATCGCCAACATGGCCCTCAGCCGCAGCGGCGGTTCCAACGCCCTCGCCGTCTACCAGCTCGACACCGCCCCGGGTGACGCCGCCATCGCGGAGATCCTCCGCAATCCGGCGATCGTCAGCGCCAAGCTGATCGAAGCCTAAGCGATGTTCGCGGCCATCGGCATCAGCGTCGTCGTCGGCTACCTCATCGGTTCCGTCAACTTCGCCGTCCTCGTGGCGAAGAAGCACGGCGTCGACATCCTGAAGGAAGGCTCGGGCAATCCCGGCGCCACCAACGTCAAGCGCGTGCTCGGCAAAGGCCCGGGCAACCTCGTCTTCGCCCTCGACGCCCTCAAGGGAGCCGTCGGCACGGGCCTCGGATTTGTCTCCGCCTGGCTCCTCTACGTGCTGCCGCGCTTCGAGAAGGTGGTGTCTGAAATGCCGGAAGGCGTCTTCGCCCGCCTGCAGCTCTCCCTCGACGGCGTCACCCGCCCCGAGCGATACGCGGTCAACCCGGACATCGTCTTCGCGATCATGGCCGCCGGCTTCATCGGCACGCTGCTCGGCCACTGCTTCTCCTGTTTCCTGAAGTTCAAGGGCGGTAAGGGCGTGGCCTCCACCATCGGCGGGCTGCTCGTGCTGCTGCCGGTCCCGATCCTCATCGGCGCCGCCATCTGGGGCCTGGTCTTCACGCTCTCCCGCTACGTCTCCCTGGCTTCGATCGCCCTGGGCGTGTCGCTGCCGCTGTCCTGCTGGCTGCTTCCGCTCTGCACCGCCCTGAAGTTCGGACAGTCCGAATTCTGGTTCGCCGCCGCCATCGCCGCCTTCAACGTCTGGACGCACCGCTCCAACATCGGCCGCCTGCTCGCCGGCACCGAGAGCCGCTTCGCCAAAAAAGCCTGACCTTTTCGCAATGACCGCCCCTCGCACCATCGGCATCGGCATCCTCGGCTTCGGCACCGTCGGCCAAGGCGTCTGGAAGCACCTGCACGAGAAGCAGGCCGACCTCGAATCACGCCTCGGCGTGAAGCTTGACCTCCGCAAGGCCTCCGTCCGCGACCTGAAGAAGAAGCGCGCGGTCAAGATCCCGGCTTCGAAGCTGACCACCAACGTCAACGAGATCATCGACGACCCGAAGGTCCACGTGGTCTGCGAGCTCATCGGCGGCACCACGAAGGCCCGCGAACTCACCCTGCGCGCCCTGCGCCTCGGCAAGGTCGTCGTCTCGGCCAACAAGGCGCTGCTCTGCGAGCATGGCCCAGAAATCATGCAGGCGGTCCGCCAGCATGGCGGGCAGTTCCTCTTCGAAGCCAGCGTCGCCGGCGGCATCCCGATCATCAAGGCCATCCGCGAAGGACTCGTCGCCAACCGCTTCGAACTGATCGTCGGCATCCTCAACGGCACCTGTAACCACATCCTCACCCGCATGGGCGAAGACGGCCTCTCGTTCGCCGACGCCCTCAAGGAAGCCCAGGAACTCGGTTACGCCGAAGCCGACCCGACGCTCGACGTCGACGGCATCGACGCTTTCCACAAGGCCTCCATCCTCGCCTGGCTCGCGCACGGCAAGTGGGCGCCTTCGTCCCGCACGCTCGTCGAAGGCATCCGCAAGATCGGTCCGGCCGACATCGACTTCGCCCGCCGCTTCGGCTTCGCACTCAAGCACCTCGCCGTCATCCGCCGCGACTTCAAGGCCAACTGGATGACCGTCGGCGTCTACCCTTCCCTCGTCCCGAACCGCGACATCCTCGCGCGCGTCTCCGGCGTCAACAACGGCATCACCCTCCGCGGTGACGTCGTCGGCGCCACCACGCTCACCGGGCGCGGCGCCGGCGGCGACGCCACCGCTTCCGCCGTCATCGGCGACATCGTCGACGCCATCGCCGCCCTCACCGGCGCGATCCCGCAGGCCCTCTCGCCCGAAGCCCTCGCCGCCCGCGAGAAGGCCGGCCGCGCCCTGCGCATGGCCTCGATCGACGAGATCGTCTCGCCCTTCTACCTGCGTCTCTCGCTGCTCGACAAAGCCGGCGTCTCCGAAGGCATCTACCGCATCTTCTCGAAGCACAAGGTCTCCATCGCCCGCGTCATCCAGTATGAGCACCCCAACCAGGGTCGCGGCACGGTCACGCTCTCGACCTATCCGGTCAGCGAGCGCAAGATGTCCGCGGTCTTGACAGAATTGCGTCGCCTCAAGACGGTGCTCGAGGAGCCGGTCGTGCTCCGCATCTTCTCTCCTGAATCCTGATCCTCCGGTGGCCCTCATCGTCCAGAAATACGGCGGCACTTCCGTCGGTAACGTCGACCGCATCCAGAACGTCGCGGCGAAGATCAAGGAACAGTGGTCGAAGGGTAACCGCATCGTCGTGGTCGTCTCCGCCCGCAGCGGCGTGACCAACGACCTCATCGCCCGCGCCAAGGCCCTCTCGAAGCTCCCCGACGAGCGCGAGATGGACGTCCTCATGGCCGTAGGCGAACAGGAGACCATCGCCCTCACGGTCATGGCCCTCCACGCCATCGGCGTCCCCGCCGTCTCCCGCACGGGCGCCCAGGCCGGCATCTTCACGGACGACATCCATACCCGCGCCCGCATCACCCGCATCACCGGCGGTGACCTGCTCGCCCGCCTCGACGAAGGCAAGGTCGTCGTGGTCGCCGGCTTCCAGGGTTGCACGGACCAGGGCGAAGTCACCACCCTCGGCCGAGGCGGCTCGGACCTCACCGCCATCGCGGTCGCCGCCTCCATCAAGGCCGACCTCTGCCAGATCTACACCGACGTCGACGGCGTCTACACCGCCGACCCCCGCATCGTGCTCAACGCGAGCAAACTGCCGGAGATCTCCTACGAGGAGATGCTCGAACTCGCCTCCAGCGGCTCCAAGGTCATGCAGTCGCGCTCGGTGGAGTTCGCCCAGAAATACAACGTGCCCTTCGAGGTCCGTTCTTCCTTTAACGACCAACCCGGTACCATCGTGAAAGCCATCGACAAGACCCTTGAAGACGCGGCCATCGCCGGCGTCGCCCTCGACCGCCTGCAGACCCGCGTCACGGTGAACGACCTGCCGGACAGCCCGCAGGCGCTCTCCGCCCTCTTCGACGACCTCGGCGAAGCCGGTCTCAGCGTCGACATGATCATCAAGAACCTGGGCAAGGACGGTAAAGCCAACCTGACTTTCTCGGTGACCACCGCCGAGTTCTCCCGCGTCGAGGCCGTCGTCGGCCAGACGCTCAAGAAGCTCGGCTCGGGCTCCGTCCGTTCCGCCGGCGAGATCTCCAAGCTCTCCATCGTGGGCGTCGGCATGATCTCCCACCCCGGCGTCGCCGGCACCCTCTTCAAGGCCCTCGCCTCCGTCGGCATCAACAGCGAGCTCATCACGACGTCCGAGATCAAGATCTCCGTCGCGCTGGACCCCGCCAAGGCTGACGCCGCCGTCCGCGCCGTGCACACAGCCTTCGGTCTCGACAAGGCCTGAGCCGGCACTCGCCTCTTGCCCGCCGGCCCGCCCCGACCATATTCGGGACGATGCTGCGGTTCACCCTGGCCACCCTTCTCGCCCTCGGCGCCCTGTCGCCGGGTCGGTCGGTGTCGCAGGAACTCCCCCCGAACCTCATCACGGCCGCCGCGCCGGTCGGCGCCGGCGAACGCCCCGACGGACGCGCCCTCCTGGGACTCGCCGACCAAGCCTTGGCCGCCGGACTTTCCTCGACCGCCGCGGGCTTCTACGCGCAGCTGCTCGCCGACCCTAGGCTGGATGAGAAATCCCGCGAACTCGCCGGACTCGGCCTGACCGCGGCCACCCTCGAACGCGCCCGCGTGCCGGAAACGAAGGCGGCGCTGAAGTTCCTCCCGAAGTCCGCCCGCAAGACCTTGCGCGAAGGCCTCCTCGCCGTGCTCGAGAACGACCTCGAAGGCGCCGGCAAGCTTTCGGCCGAACTCGACCTCGCGAGCCTGCCGACCCACGAAGCAGCCTGGGGTCATGCTTTACGCTGGATGATCGCCGCGGCCCAAGGCGACAACCTGAACGTCACGCTCGGACAGGAAGCCATCAGCCGTACGGCCGTCTCCGAGGAGCAGCGTCAACGCATCGAACTCTTGGGCTACCGCGCCACCATCCTCGCCGGCAAAGTCGAAGACCGCACCCTCGGCGCCCTGCGCGAGCTCGCTGATGAAGCCCGCGGGACGCCGCTCGCCTACGCCTACGCCCGCAATCTCGCCCTCGCGCTCGCGCAGCGCAAGGACGCCAAAGGCGCGGCCCAAGCCCTCGCCGCCGCCGGTAAGCTGGCCCCGGCCCGCCAGGCCGAAGCCGACCTCCTCGCCGGACTGATCCTCGGTGCGGACAACGCCGTCGGCCGCGAACGCCTCAAGGAGGCCGCGCGTAATCCGGCCAACGTCTCGGTGCGCCTGACCGCACTGCGCGCGCTCGTCGCCGCCGCCGACCCCCGGACCGAAGCGGAAACCGGCAAGGTCTTCGACCCGCGAGCCGTCGCCAACGAAGTGAACGACTTCCTGCTGCGGCAGAATCCGGGATCGCTCACTTACCACTGTCCGCGCGACCCGCAGGTGCTTGACTCCATCCACCTGGCGCGCGCCCAGCTCATGCTGTTCGCCGGCAGCCGTGAGAAGGCCCGTCTCGCCGCCGAAGACCTCCTTAAGGATGTGCCGGCGAGTCCGCTCGCCCGCGAGGCGACGCGCACCTTGGCCATCGCGGCGTGGGGAGATGGTTCCTTCCGTCTGGCCGCCACCCACCTGTCGACGCTCGCCGATGCCAGCGTCGAGCCCGAGCGGGCCGGTCTCCGCATCGCCGCCGCGGACTGCCTCTTCCTGGCCAAGGATTTCACGCTCGCCGAAAAAGCCTACGCGGGCCTGCAGCAGGAAGCCGCAGATATCCGGCTTGCGGAGGAGGCCTTCCACCAACGCGTGCTCTGCCTGCTCGAGACCAGTGAAGACGCCCCGGCTTGGGGACGCGTGGCCGCCGTCATCGAAGAGACGGCCCGCACGCGCCGCACGCGCACCGGTGAACCGCTCTGGTCCGCCAGTTGGAGCCTCGTCGAAGACGCCCGCAAATCAGGGCACGCCGCCGATGCCGAAAATCTCCTGGCCCGCCTGCGCCCGGTGATCGGCGACGCGCGCGCCGACTACGCCCTCCGCTTCACCTGGCAGTCCGCCTTGCTGGCCATCGCGCAAGGCCGCCCCGCGCAAGCCGGCCAGCTCGCGCTGGAGATCGACCGTCGGCTCGAGAAACTGCCGGCCGACCCCACGCTCGGCGAACTCCGCAAGGCCGTCCCGGAATTACGTGGTCACGCCGCGCTGCTGAAGGCGCGCACCGCGCTGAACGCCGGCTCGGCGCAGGGCTTGGATGAGCTCGTGACGCTCCGGCGCCGGTTCGGCAAGGTCCCCGCCGCCGCGGCTTCCTATCTCGTCGAAGGCCGTCACCTCGCCTCGGTCGGCCGACATGCTGACGCGCAGGATCGGTTCGAAGCGCTCGCCAAGGATTTCGGCGGCGAACCTGCGCTGGCCGATTTCGCCTCGCTCGGTCTCTATGAAGCCTCGGAACAGGCCGCCCTGCAGGCTCCGACCGCCGGCGAAGGCAAGTTGAAGGACGCCGTGGAACTGCTCGAGCGCTTCACCGAAGCCTATCCGCTCAGCCCGCTGCTCACCCGGGTCACCCTGCGCCGCGCGGAGATCCTCCGCTCGCTCGGCCAGTTCGACAAAGCCTTGCTGGTGCTCGACGGACTGATCCGCGACCGGCCCACCGACGCCGCCCGCCCGCAGGCCGAGATGGCCCGCGCCGATGCGCTCTTCGGCCTGGCCCAGCTACGCCGCGACCGCATCGGCCAGCTGGATCGCCAGCGCATCGCCCGCGCGGCCGCCGCCTACGAACGCATCGCTGAAGCGTGGTCCAAGGATTCCGCCGACACGCAGACCGAGGCCTGGTATAAGTGGGCCCTGACGCTGACGGAGCGCGCCAAGGCCGAGACCGGACCCGAAGCCGCCGCCTCCCGCGCCGAAGCCCGCAAGGTGCTCCTTCGCGCGCTCGCGGCGATGCGCGGCGAGCGACCAGGCGAAGCCGCCGCCCGGTTCTCCTCCGAAGGCCGGCTCTGGCTGGCCCGCTCCGTCCTGCTGATGGGCGAGCTCTGCGAACAGGACGGCGACCGGGCTGAGGCCATCGCGGCTTATTCGATCATCGTCACCGTCAACCATGGCCTGACCAACGGGCTCAGCCGCCTCCCCGGCCAAGCCACGGCCGAAAGCAAACTTGCGGCCCTCCGCGGTTCGTCGTCCACTTCCAAGTAAGCCCCATGCCCCTCGCCTCCCTGCGTTTCTCCTTCCCCTTCGACGCCGGTCCTTTCGTGTGGCTCCTGCTGGTCCTGGCCTTCCTCGCCCTGGTCTTCGTCGTCGAACGCGCGCTCTTCCTCCATCGCGGCCTGGTCCTCTCCTCCGACTTCATCGAAGGCGTCCGCAATAACCTGCGCGCCGGCCGTCCGCTCGAAGCGCTGGCCGCCTGCGAAGAATCCCCCGGACCAGTCCCACGCGTCGTGAAGGCCGCGCTCCTCCGGGCCGGCTCCGGCGAGGAAGCCATGCGCGCCGCCGCCACCGAAGCCGCCTTGCTCGAACTGCCGGTGCTCGAACGCCGGCTCGGCACGATCGCCGCGATCGGACGCGTCGCCCCCCTCCTCGGTCTGGCCGGCGCCATCTTCGCCGGCTTCGACCTCGCGACCGCCCTGCGCGATGGCAGCGTCTACGGCTCCGCCGACGGCCTCCTGCTCGGCGTCCAAGGCGCCCTGGCCACCGCGGGTTTCGCCATGGTCATCGCCGCCGGTTGCGCCCTCGGCCATCACTTCCTGGTCGGCCGCGTCCGCTCCATCGTCACCGAGATGGAAATCGCCGCCCACTCCATCATCACCTTCGTGCGCCACGAGCTGCCGGAGGAGAAGCCGCGCCAGCCCTGAGATGCGCACGCCCCTCGGAGTCCTGGAGAAAGTCCGCCCGACCGAACGCGGCCTCGACTTCGCGCCTCTGGCGCTCGCGCTCGTCTGCGCAGCCCTGACCTACGTGCTCTCGGCGGAGTTCATCTTCGCGCCGGGGATGTACGTGGGCTTCGACCAGCGCCCGGGCGCCGTCGCCTCGACGCTCGAGACTCCGCGCACGAAGACCCCTGACCTCGCCCGAACCTCCCTCACCGTCACGCTCGTCTCCGCGCGCGGCACGGGCGTCTACGTCGTCGCCGGCCGCGTCGTGAACCGCGACAGCCTCGGCGCCGAACTCCGCCGCGTCGCCGCCTCCGGAGGCTCCGCCCGCCCGGTGCTGATCAAGGCCGACGCATCGCTGACCATGAAGCTGTTCCTTGAGGTCTGCGAACTGGCCCGAGAAGCGGGCTTCCCGGGAGTCTTGGTGGCCGCCGACGAGCGTTGATTCGCGGTTGCCAGACGCGAGCCGCGTAGAACATCCTCCGGCCAAGTGTCGTCCCCCGCGCCCAGCCCCTCCGTCCCGTCCGCCCCTCCGCGGCACATCGGCATCATCATGGACGGCAACGGCCGCTGGGCGGCCGCGAAGGGCCTCCCCCGGCTCGAAGGTCATCGCCGCGGGGCCGAACGGCTGATCGAGACCGTCGACGCGTGCATCGACGCGGGCGTGAACACGCTCACGGTCTTCGCCTTCTCGGCCGAGAACTGGAAGCGCCCGCTCGAAGAGGTCAGCGGTCTCTTCAAGCTCGGCGAATGGATCCTCCGCGCGCACCTTGCCCGGCTGGAGAAACGCAACGTGCGCCTGCACGTCATCGGCGACATCACCGCCCTGCCCGACTTCGTCCGGTCACCGCTCGAGGACGTGATCAGGTCGAGCAAGGACAACACCGCCTTCAACCTCGTCGTCGCGCTCAACTACGGCGCCCGCCAGGAGATCGTCGCCGCCGCGCGTTCGCTCGCCGCCGATGTCGCGTCCGGCAAGCTGCAGGCCGAAGCCGTCGACTGGGCCGCCGTCGAAGCCCGCCTCCAGACCGCCGGCCTGCCCGACCCGGACCTCATCATCCGCACCTCGGGCGAATTCCGCCTCAGCAACTTCCTGCTGCTGCAGTCCGCCTACGCCGAGATCGTCTTCGCCTCCGTCTTCTGGCCCGACTTCGATAAGGCTCAGCTCCAGCTCGCGCTCGCCGAATACGCGAAGCGCGAACGCCGCTTCGGCATGACCGGCGCTCAGGTCCAGACCCCCTCTCAAGCATGAAAGACCGCGCCCTCAGCACCATCGGCCTCTGGGTCGTCGTCGGACTCGTCATCTGGGTAGGCAACCTCTTTTCTTTCGCCGAGAAAGCCTCTTTCGGGTTGCTCGCGCTTGTCATCTGCGCCGCCCAATATGAGTTCTACCAGCTGGCTAGGTCCATCCCAGGCGTCGGCCGTCCCAGCGTCTCAGGCATCGTCGCGGGCTTCGCCTTGCTCTTCGGGCTCTTTTTCCTCGCCGCCGAAGAAGCCAGGGCGAACTACCTGCTGACCGGCGCCGCCCTGCTCGTGGGCCTGCATCTCCTCTCGCTGCTCCGCCAACCGGGCGAAGTGCCGTCGCTGCTGCGCCGCTTCCCGACGCTCTACGGCTTTGCCTACCTGCCGTTCATGCTCTCCTCGCTCATCGCCATCGCGCGCATGAAGGACGGCAATCTGTTGACGGCGAAATCCATCGGGCTCTATTACGTCGTCTGGGTCTTCGTCGCGACGAAGTTCACCGATGTCGGCGGCCTCCTCTTCGGCGTACCTTTCGGCAAGCACAAGATCGCCCCGACCATCAGCCCCGCCAAGAGCTGGGAAGGCTGCGTCGGCGGACTCGCCTGCTCGGCGCTCGCCTCCGGCCTTTACGCCTGGCTGCTCCGCGACGCCGTCGGCATCAGCTTCATGGTGCCGTGGAAGGCGGCCTTGCTGGCCTTGCCGATCGCGGTCCTCAGCATCCCCTCCGACCTCGTGGAGTCCGTCTTCAAGCGGCTCGCCGGCGCCAAGGATTCCGGCGCGACCATCCCTGGCATCGGCGGGGCTCTCGATCTGATCGACAGCATGGTGCTCACTTCGCCCGCCGCCCTGATCCTGCTGTCCTACTTCCTCGAGTGGGCAAAGCGCGACTGATGACCGCGTCCGCGCCAGGGATACACGTGCTGACGGGCCCGACCGCCGTCGGCAAGACGGAGGCCGCCTTGCGCTGGGCGGAACAGAACGACGCGGAGATCATTTCGTGCGATTCGGTGTGCGTCTATCGCGGCATGGACATCGGTTCGGCCAAGCCGACCGCCGATGAACGACGACGCGTCCGCCATCACGGCCTCGACCTGGTCGACCCGAGCGAGCGCTACTCGGTCTCGCAATACGTCGACATGGCCCGCGCAGCCATCGCCGGCGCGCACGCCCGCGGCAAGCGCGTCCTCGTGACGGGCGGCAGCGGCTTCTATCTGGCGGCCTTCTTCGGCCCGGTGACCGACGAGTTGGAAATTCCGCCGGCGATCACCGACGAGGTGCGCACACTCCACCGGCAAGGCCTCGCCTCGCTCTTGCTCCGCCTCCGCGAACTCGAAGGCCCGAAATTACCCGACTGGCTCGACGTCCAGAATCCCATCCGCGTCGCCAAGGCCCTGGAACGTCGCCTCGCCTCCGGTCGCAGCCTCGATTCCCTGCGTGATGAATTCCTGACCCGCCAAGGTCCCTTCGCCGACCACCCGGTCACGTTCGAACTGCTGGAGCGGCCGGACGCGGAACTCAAAGCCCGGATCGCCGCCCGGACGGAACAGATGCTCGCACAGGGCATCATCGAAGAATCAGAGCGCCTTCTAGGCCTGGGACTCGACCCCGAGCTGACTTCCTCCCGGGCCGTGGGTTATCGGGCCGTCATGGACTGGCTGGAGGGCGGCAAACGGGTCGCCCGTTCGGGACTCGCCGAGCGGATCAACCTGGACACCTGGGCCTTGGTCCGGAAACAGCGTAAGTGGTTCCGGCGTCTGGGATTGGCCAAAGACGGCGAATAAGGGCTGTTTTTAAGATTTCAGGTCTCCAAACGACTGACCCGCGTCAAAAAAGGCTCTTTTATGCCCTTTTACCGCCTCCGTCCTTGCCTCCCCTCGTTTTTTGACCAATTTCCCGACCGAACCCCCTACCCACCCTACCCATGCCCCTGAAACTCGGCCAGCCTCTCCCTGAAATCACACTCAAGCAGAAGACCGACGCCGGCCTGGTCGACGTCAACCTCCGCCGTAATGTCGGCAAGGGCAAGACCGTCATCCTTTTCGTGCCCCTCGCCTTCACCGGCGTGTGCACCGACGAACTTTGCAAGGTCACCGGCCTCCTCGACGAGTATAAGAAGCTCGGCGCCGACGTGATCGCCATCTCGGTCGACTCCCCCTTCGCTCAGGAAGCCTGGGCCAAGCAGGCCGGCATCGGCCTCACCCTCGTCTCGGACTTCAACCGCGTCGCCCTCAAGGCCTTCAAGGTCAAGGACACCCGCGTGATCCCCGAGAAGACCGGCCTCCTCAACGTGGCCAAGCGCTCCGTCTTCGTGGCCGACAAGGCCGGCAACGTGATCCACTCCGAAGTGAAGCGCGACCCGTCCTCGATGCCGAACTTCGCCAAGATCAAGAAGGCCGTCGAAGCCTAAGCGTCAGATAGGCTTATTTGAAGGCGGTCGGGCTTGCCCCGGCCGCCTTCTTTGCTTTTGGCTACTGCCCCGGACGACCGTGTCCGGATCTTCCCTTTCATACCCAAACATATCATGGCCCTCAAAGACCCCTTCAAAGCCCTCCGCCCCTTCTCCGCCGGCGGCAAGTCCGGGCAGATCTACTCCGTGCCCGCCCTCGAGCAGGCCGGCCTCGGCAAGGTCTCGCGCCTGCCGGTCTCCATCCGTCTCGTCCTCGAATCCGTGCTGCGTAACTGCGACGGCGTCGCGGTCACCGAGAACGACGTGAAGACGCTCGCCGCGTGGAACGCCGCGAAGCCGGTCGACACCGAGATCCCGTTCGTCGTCGCGCGCATCGTGCTCCAGGACTTCACCGGCGTGCCGCTCCTCGTCGACCTCGCCGCCATGCGCGAAGCCGTCGCCAAGCTCGGCAAGGATTCCGCCGTCATCGAGCCGCTCGTGCCCGTCGACCTCGTCGTCGACCACTCCGTCCAGGTCGACAAGGCCGGCACCGCCTCCTCCTTCCTCGACAACCTGCGCCAGGAATTCGGCCGCAACACCGAGCGCTACGAATTCCTCAAGTGGGGCATGCAGGCCTTCAAGACCTTCGGCGTCGTCCCGCCGGCCATCGGCATCGTCCACCAGGTCAACCTCGAGTTCCTCGCCAAGCTGGTCTTCCAGAAGGATGGCGTATTCTACCCGGACACCCTCGTCGGCACCGACTCCCACACCACGATGATCAATGGCATCGGCGTCGTGGGCTGGGGCGTGGGCGGCATCGAAGCCGAAGCCGGCATGCTCGGCCAGCCGGTCTACTTCCAGACGCCTGAAGTCATCGGCGTCAACCTCACCGGTCGCCTCCGCGAAGGCGTCACCGCCACCGACCTCACCCTCCGCCTCACCGAGATCCTCCGCAAGGCCAAGGTCGTCGGCAAGTTCGTCGAGTTCTACGGCGAAGGCACCGAGGCCCTCTCCCTCGCCGACCGCGCCACGATCGCCAACATGGCCCCGGAATACGGCGCCACGATGGGCTTCTTCCCCGTCGACGACAAGTCCCTCGACTACCTTCGCCAGACCGGCCGCGACGAAGCGCACATCGAGCTGGTGAAGGAATACTACAAGGCCCAGGGCCTCTTCGGCATCCCGAAGGCCGGCAGCATCGACTACACCCAGACGATCGACCTCGACATCGGCACGGTCGTCCCCTGCGTCTCCGGCCCGAAGCGCCCGCAGGACCGCATCGACCTCCCGAAGATCAAGGAGTCCTTCAACACGCTCTTCACCGCGCCGAAGGACAAGAACGGTTTCGGCAAGGCCGCCGCCGACCGCGCCGCTTCCGCTCCGGTGGGTGCCACCGGCCGCTCGCTCCAGCACGGCTCCGTCGTGATCGCCGCGATCACCTCCTGCACCAACACCTCGAATCCTTCCGTGATGGTGGCCGCCGGCCTCGTCGCCAAGAAGGCCGTCGAGAAGGGCCTCAAGGTTAACCCGAACGTGAAGTGCTCGCTGGCCCCCGGCTCCCGCGTGGTCACCGACTACCTCAACGAGATCCAGCTCTCCGGCTACCTCGACCAGCTCGGCTTCAACCTCGTCGGCTACGGTTGCACGACCTGCATCGGCAACTCCGGCCCGCTCGACGCCGACATCGAAGGCGCCATCAAGCAGGGCGACCTCGTCACGGCCTCCGTGCTCTCGGGTAACCGCAACTTCGAAGCCCGCGTCCACGGCGCGGTCCGCTCGAACTTCCTGATGTCCCCGCCCCTCGTCGTCGCCTTCGCCCTCGCCGGCCGCGTCGACATCGACCTCGACTCCGAGCCGCTCGGCACGGGCAAGGACGGCAAGCCGGTCTTCCTCAAGGACGTCTGGCCCACCCAGGCCGAAGTCGCCGACCACGTCGCCCGCGGCCTCAAGCCCGCGATGTTCAAGTCGAAGTACGCCGCTGACTCCCTCGCCAACGCCACCGCGGAGTGGAAGGGCGTCCAGGGCGGCACGGGCGCTCGCTTCAGCTGGAAGGAATCCTCCACGTACATCCAGGAGCCTCCGTTCTTCAAGGGCTTCTCGATGACGCCTCCTCCGGTGCCTTCGCTCGCGAAGCTCCGCCCGCTGGCCCTCCTCGGCGACTCCGTCACGACCGACCACATCTCCCCGGCCGGCGCCTTCAAGGAAGAGACCCCGGCCGGCAAGTTCCTCCTCGCGGCCGGCGTGTCGAAGAAGGACTTCAACTCCTACGGTTCGCGCCGCGGCAACGACCGCATCATGACCCGCGGCACCTTCGCCAACACCCAGGTGAAGAACGCGATGGCCGACGGCAAGGAAGGCGGCTTCACGAAGGTCCAGCCCGAGGGTAAGATCGAGGCCATCTACGACGCCTGCCAGACCTACCAGCAGCGTGGCGAAGGCATGATCGTCTTCGGCGGCGTCGACTACGGCATGGGCTCGTCCCGTGACTGGGCCGCGAAGGGCACCGCCCTCCTCGGCATCCGCGCCGTGGTGGCGCAGTCCTTCGAGCGCATCCACCGCTCCAACCTCCTCGGCATGGGCGTGCTGCCCCTCGAGTTCGCCGACGGCAAGAACGCCGCTTCGTATAACCTCGACGGCACCGAGACCTTCGACCTCGAAGGCCTCTCCAGCCCGATCAAGCCGAAGACCCCGGTGACGCTCGTCATCCGCCGCGCCAACGGCACGGTCGACAAGGCCGCGCTAGTCGCGCGTATCGATACCGCGATCGAAGGCGAATACTACCGCCACGGCGGCATCCTGCCCTACGTCCTCCGCCAGATCCTGAAGTAAAGTCCGGCCTCAGGCGAAACCAAGGGCGGCTCCGCGAGAGGCCGCCCTTTTTCATATCTTGCCCCGAACGGTCCTGAGGCTTAGTCCTTCCTCATGGAAATCGGCGTCATCAACGGCCCTAACCTCGACCGACTCGGCAAGCGCGAGCCGGAGGTCTATGGCACCCAGACGCTCGGCGATCTCGAGAAGCTCATCGAGAAGCATGCCAAGGCCGCCGGTGCGAAGACCCGTTTCTTCCAGTCCAACCACGAAGGCGAGATCATCGACACGATCGCCAAGTGGGCCGACAAGGGCGTGAAGTTCCTGGTGATCAATCCGGGAGGCCACACCCACGTCTCGGTCGCCCTCCGCGATTCCATCGCCGGCAGCGGCATGCGCGCCGTCGAGGTGCACATCTCGAACATCTACAAGCGCGAGGAATTCCGCCACAAGTCCGTCACGGCCTCCGCCTGCGAAGGCGTGATCACGGGACTCGGCTTCGAAGGCTACCTCCTCGCGGTCGACTTCCTGGTCGCCAAGGCCGCGGAGAAGCCGGCCAAGGCCGCCAAGGCGAAGAAGAAGTAAGCCTACGCCGCGGGGAACCGCGCGAGGTCGCATTCTTTCCGCAACGCCCTTCCCTCGCAGAGGTAGGACGCCATCTCGTCGGCCATGAGCGGAGCCCAGACAGTGCCGCGCGGCCCGAGACCGCCGAAGAGGTGCGTGCGCGCCTGCTCTGGGTGCGTGCCCATGAAGGGATGATTGTCCGACGTACAGGGACGGACGCCGGCGATGTGCGCGGCGACCTCGACCTGCACCTCCTGCGCGAAGTAGCTGCGGAAGCGGCGGATGAGCTTCTCCTTCTGGGGCTCGGTCGGCGTCTCATCGAGCTGATCCCACTGCCAATTGGTACCGGTGCGCCAGACACCCTGCCCCAGCGGCAAGGCCCATCCTTCGCGGTTCAGGATGTAAGGCTTGTCGGCGACTGAGGCACGTAAGGTCAGGGCTTCGCCCTTCGCCGGCTGCCACGGCAGATACTTGAACGGCCCGCGCTGAGCGGACTTATAGCCGTCGCAATAGACGATGGCGCCGGCGCGGAGGGAGCGCCACGTGATGCCTTCGGCATCGGCCACCGCCTCAGCCGGATCGAACGCTGCTTCGGTGAGGCTCCCATCGGCCAGGAGTTCGGCGCGGACATCCGCCAAGAGCTTCGGCAGGTCGACCCACGCGCCGTTCATGAGCGCGCCGCCGAAAGCATCGGTCAGCCCGGCGTCGAGCTCGCCCTGCGCGGAGGTCACGCGTTCGATGAAAGGCTGGCAGCTGCGGCACTCGGTGCGCTTGAGCCCCTTGGCGCGCTGCTCGTCATCGACGAACATCCGGTAGACCGACGTCGGACGGAAGACGCCGCGCTCCGTGAGGCGTTCCTTCGCCGCGGCAAAGAGCTCAGGGTAATGCCTGGTCAGGGTGAAACGTCGTCCGGTCAGCGGGGTCATCAGGCCGGCGGCGACCTGCGAGGAGGCGGACTTCCAACCATCGTCGACGACGTGGACCTTGCGGCCACGACGGAGCAGTTCCTGAGCGAGCAAAGAGCCCGCCAGGCCTTGGCCGACGATAAAAAAATCAACCTGCATCACCGGAAGGAGACGCAGGTCGAGGGAAGGTCAACTTTCGGCGGTCTTTTGTCAGAAACCGACGGCGTTCTTGGTGCCCTGCTTGGTCACGATCTTCTCGTCGGTCCAGACGGCGACGCCGCGCTTGGCCTCGACCAGGGTGAGCTGGAACACGAAGGAGCTCTGCCGGGTGCTGCCGGCGTTGCTGCGGTCTTCGAGGATCTTGCCCTTGAGGACGTATTCGGCCTCGGGACGCGCGGAGATGTCGGCGGCCGGCTCGTTGTCCAGCAAGGTCACGCGGCCGGCATTGACCAGCGGCACGGTGATCTTGGAGAGGAGCAAGGAGGTGTCGAAGTTGTCAGCGGTGTCGTTGGTGATGGTGCCCAACCGGAGAACCGGCGCGCCCTTGGAGAAGGACGGCGACGAGATCATGGACTGGAGCATCTGGGAGCCCGCGGTGGCGAAGTCCTGGATGTTCACCTTGTCGAGGCTGACCACGAGCTCGCGGCCCTGCGGGTCCTTGTAGGTGGCGGGCGTGCCGCAACCGACGATGAAGAGGGCGCAGGCGAGGAGGAAGAGCTTGTTCATAGGAGGAAGGTTCAGCGGGTGATGAGGCGGAGGCGGCACTCGGCGGACGTGGCCTTGAGGGCGGTCGCGGTGACGGTGGTGAGGGCGCCGGGCTCGAGCGGGGTGACGATCCAGTTGGGCTGGGACTCGGTCACGGTGCCGTCGGCGGCGAGCCACTCGAAGCTGACGTTGATGGTCTGGCGCAGGTAGGAGCCGTTACGCAGGTCGAACTGGACGCGGGTGTAACCGCCGTCGGTCTTGGACTTACGCGCGGCGAGGAGCTCGATCTTGTTGCCGATGCGGGCGTCGTTGAGCTGCGTGGTGAAACCGCCCTCAGGACGCGTGGTGGCGTAGTTGACGGCGTTAGGCGGCGTCATACCACGCTCGAGGCGATCGCCCGTCTCCAGGACGGTGGAGCAGCCGGCCAGGAGGCCGAGGGCGAGAAGAGGCAGGAGTTTTTTCATGGGACGAGAAGGGTGCAGCGCAGAACGATAGGGAGATTTTCCTGCGTGGACTTGAGGCTTACAAGCAGAACCTTGCCCGCCGGGAGCGTCAGGGAGGCCTCCGGATGGCCGGGTACGGTCAGCTTCTGCCCCGGCTTGGCCTCGAAACGGGCCACGGAGAAGCGGGCCGGCAAGGCGGACCAGTTGCGGATGTCGGCCTTGGTGGTACCAACGGTGTATACGGCCGTCCCGACCTTTGTCGCGATCGACCAAAGCATCGCGCCGGAGCCTCCGTTGCCGTTTCTCGCGGCTTCTTCCGAGGATTGGTTGATCAAATAGCTGGCGGTGGCCTTGACCGCCGCGGAGGTGAAGGCCTGGGCTTTGACCCCCGGAAGCGCGGCCTCGAAGTGCTTGGCGATCAGGGAGTCCGGTCGGCTGGCGAGCGGCAACGCGATGTCCTGCGTATCCAATTTGACCTTCAGATTGTAATTCAGCCCGGAGGGGCGGATCGCCGGCAAAGCGACGCTCACGTAGGGCACACGGGGGGCCACGATGAAGAGCGGGATGTCGACCCGCTGCTGATACCACTCGGGACACATGCCGGTCTCGACGACGACATAGACGATCGTCCCCTTTCCTTCGACGGCGGGCCCCTCGGCATCCTTGAGATCCTGGCGGAATACTTCGTTGGCGCCGTTGAGCTGCGTGGCGGCGAGCAGCTCCTTGCGGGCGCGCTCACGATCCGACGGATCCTGACCGAGACGCAGGAAGAACATGCCTTGAAGCCAGTGGCTGAAGGCATCGTCGTAAGCCCCCTCGGCGGTGAGCCCGGCGAGGTTCTCCTCGATCATGCCCAAGCCATCTTTAGTACGCTCATCCTGCGTGGCCTTGGCGACGTCATACTTGTCGTCGGCCTTCGGCTTCACGTAAAGCGCTCCGGTGCCGAAAGCCTGTTGGACGAAGCGGAGACGGGCCATCGCGACGCGGGCGCCATTGACATCGCCCAGTTCAAGTCGGTTCAAGGCTTGGTAAGTGGAGGCGTAGATGCGGTCGGCCGGCTTGGGGCGGTAAGCCTCGGCGTAGGCGCTGGTGAACGCACCCAAGGTCGCCTCGGTGACCGAGAAGCCGGGACGTTCTTCCTCGGCCCGGAAAGCGGCTTCGATCTGCTCGAAAAGCCGGCTGCTATCCTTGAGCTTCCCATCGGCGCGCAGCGCCGCGGCGGCGTCGAGATTCCAGACGAGAGCGTCCTTCGGCTGATCGGCCGCGAAGGTCTGTGCGACGGTCGCCGCGGTGGCGTAATCCCCTTCTTCCACCGCCGTGCGCACGCGAGGACCGCGGTCGACATAAGTCGCGCAGCCGGTCAGGCAGAGCAGCAGGATGAAAAGAGAAGCACGCACGGGGACAGTCCGCCTAGACTACCCCGCCCCGCCCACAAGTAAAGGACGCTCAGGACAAGCCTAGCCAGCGAGCACCCAGATAGAGCCAGACGGGCGTGACCAGCGGACAGCACAGCATGGTGATGACCGAACAGCGGAGCGACACCATGACGTCACCCTTGAACATCTCAACGATCAGGAAGGTGAAGATACCGCAAGGCATCGCGGCCTGGACGAGCATCACCTTGCGCAAGGAGTCGTCGGTGACGAGGAAACCGGCCGCGGCCAGCACCAGCAAAGGCATCGCCAGCCAGCGGACCGCCATCACCCCGAAGGAGACCGGCGCGTCAGCGGCGAGCCGGAAGTCCTTGATGATCTCATGCAGGTAGATGCCCGTGAGGAGCGTGCCGATCGGAATGGCGCAATCGCCGATGACATGGCAGAGGTCGCTGGCGAAGACGATCGAGGCGCTCTTGCCGAAGCCGGCGAAGTTGATGGCCAAGGCCACGAACAGCGCGACCGTCATCGGCTGGAAGAGCTTCTTCAGCCCCTTACGCAGGGACTCGCCCGAGAGCATCGCGATGCCGACCGTCCAGACCGCGGCTTCGACGCCGACGTTGTGCACCAGCAGCACGCCGACGACATCGTCGTTCTTGAACAACGCCGCGGTGACGGGGATGCCGAGGTAGCCGAAGTTATTCACTCCCGCGGAGAAGGCGAAGGTGCGTCGAGCCGTGCCGGCAGGCACCTTGAAGAGCAAGCCGATGGCCATCGCGACGGCGTAGCCGGTCACGATTAACAGGAAGCCGGCGCCGAGATACAGCAGCGCCTGAGAGCCGGAGGCGATGAGCCCGTTTCCGCTCACGCGGGAGAAGATCATGGCCGGGAAGAAGACCCAGATGATCATGCGCATCAGCGGCTGACGGGCGTGCGCGCCCACCCAACCCTGCCGGGCCATGAACCAACCGAGCAGGATCAGCAGCCCAAGACGGGTGATGGCCAGCGCGACGTCGGCGGAGAAGACATTCATGGACGAAGCCGACTATCCCATGACCTACGGACGGGGAAAGAGAAATTTCAGGTCAAAGCGGTTAGCGGTTGGCGGTTAGCGGACAGGAAAAGACCTGACACCAAACAAGACCAAGACCCGCCTCCACCTACCACTCTTTGGCCTTTCCAGCTGTCATCTCATCTAACCGCCAACCGCTAACCGCCAACCGCTTCCACCCATGAGGCCGCCTACCTTGACATTCCCGGCCGAATGAGGATAATAGATGACGTTCCTTCTCAGTCGGATCCCGCAAATGACCGACGTCTCATTTCGGGGGTGTTCCGGATTCGATTCCCGCCAAGATATCGCGACGGCATGCAGAGGGTAGTTCGTAACCTCTTAAATCCAACGGACAGCACTATAACTGCTAAAAACACCATCACGTTCGAGAACGACAACGTTCTCGCGCTCGCTGCCTAAGTACAGCGACGAGCCCCAGGGCGCGCCTGCAGTCCTGGATCAGCTCGGTTAACGTGGGCGATCCCCTCCTTTAGCTGTTATCTCCGGGGTAAGTGAGAATACAGATAGGTCGCACGGGTGCTCATCCCCAAACGCGATCGAGATCAATGATGAAGCTACGCATGTAGAAGTTACGACGTAAGGGTAGGAAGACGTGGGTTCGACTCCCACCACCTCCACCATTTGAGAAG
>Ga0208723_1000091_pt1 | contig 34840 bp, 26 predicted proteins | sample LakMenEpi31Aug12_FD_150750 | JGI IMG/M metagenome (GOLD analysis project Ga0208723, IMG submission 150750) | Freshwater microbial communities from Lake Mendota, WI - 31AUG2012 deep hole epilimnion (SPAdes) | ecosystem: Environmental > Aquatic > Freshwater > Lake > Epilimnion/Euphotic zone ...
AGTTATTGGCAAACTTGCTAAGAAATCATCACCCGTTGATGCGCTTTTCTCTGTGTTTCCGGCGGGAACTTTGTCAGGTGCGCCTAAGCCGCGTGCCATGGAAATCATTGAAGAGTTAGAAACAACAAGACGCGGTGTGTACGGCGGAATTGTTGGGTACATCGATTTCACTGGAAATCTAGATACTTGCATCGCAATTCGAACCGCTTTGTTATACAAAGGAACCGCCTTTGTTCAAGCAGGTGCAGGGGTCGTAGCAGATTCTGATCCAGAGTCTGAAAATCAAGAGTGTCGCAATAAAGCTGCCGCTGTCCTAACTGCGGTGCATGCCGCAAATCGATTGGCGGATTTCAAATGAAAGAACTCTTGCCAGTTTTTATCTCTTTAGTGTGTGTGGTTGCTTTGGTCCTGGCTATTTCTAAACGTTTCAAACTTTCTTCCAGATACGAACGTAAGCCGCGCGAACTAAATACCTGGAGCGCGCTAGATCATGGAATAGACCCAACAGTGGATGACAAGTCATGAGCGTTTTAAATTCAATCATTGAAGGTGTGCGGGAAGATTTAGCGGCTAGACGCCTACCTATGGGGCAGTTACAAGAGGCTTTAGAAACCGCACCTGCCGTCCGCGATTGTTTGCCACATTTAATCTCCGATGAGATCTCAGTAATCGCAGAAGTTAAGCGTTCGTCACCAAGTAAAGGCGCGCTAGCGCCAATAACTGATCCAGCTGGTTTAGCTGCGCAGTATGAAGAAGCAGGTGCACACGTAGTCAGTATTTTAACCGAGCAACGACGATTTGGCGGATCGTTAGCAGATTTAGATGCAGTTCGAAAGGCAATAGATTTACCGATACTGCGAAAAGATTTCATGGTCGATGAGTATCAATTTTATGAGGCACGTGCACATGGGGCAGATGTTGTATTGCTGATAGTCGCTGCATTGAGTAAAAACCAGTTAGAGGATTATTTCCACCTAAGTACTGAACTAGGTATGCGTTCGTTGATTGAAGTACATACCCATGATGAATTAGAACGAGCACTTGAAATGTCACCAGAGATTGTTGGCGTGAACTCTCGTAATCTAAAAACTTTAGAAGTTGATTCGCGTGCATTTGCTGAATTGATTCCACAGATTCCTTCAACAATTGCACGTGTTGCAGAATCAGGAATATCAACCCGCGAAGAGGTCGTGTTTGCACAAGAGTGTGGAGCAACTGCCATATTGGTTGGAGAAGCTCTTGTACGCTCAGGATCTCCATCAGTTGCGATCAATCAATTGCTCGGTAGGCTTTGACAATGACTAGTGCGGGACATTTCGGTGAATACGGCGGGCGCTTTGTCCCAGAAGCTTTAATTGGCGCGCTCAATGAACTTGAAATCGCTCACAACACAGCGCAGAAAGACCCAGCGTTTTTAGCAGAACTTGCTGAGCTTCATAAAACTTACACAGGTCGCCCCAGCATCATCACTGAGGCAAAACGTTTTTCTGAGCACGCAGGTGGTGCGCGCATATTTCTAAAGCGCGAAGACCTTAACCACACCGGTTCACACAAGATCAATAATGTTTTGGGACAAGCCTTGCTTACAAAGCGCATGGGCAAGAAGCGCATCATCGCTGAAACTGGTGCAGGTCAGCACGGTGTTGCATCTGCAACGGCGGCTGCCTTGATGGGTCTTGATTGTGTTGTATACATGGGCGAAGAAGACACTCGTCGCCAAGCTTTAAATGTTGCGCGCATGAAATTACTTGGAGCACAAGTTGTGCCCGTTACGACTGGATCACGAACACTTAAAGATGCCATTAATGAGGCGATGCGTGATTGGGTAACAAATGTTGCCGATACTCATTACATGCTTGGAACAGTTGCCGGACCACATCCATTTCCTACGATGGTTCGAGATTTTCATAAGATCATCGGAGAAGAATCTCGCGAACAGATGCTCGCATTAACTGGCAGACTTCCAGATGCAGTCTTGGCGTGTGTCGGCGGCGGATCAAATGCGATCGGAATCTTTAACGCATTTATTCCTGATACTGATGTAAGACTTATCGGATTTGAAGCTGGCGGGGATGGAGTCGAAACGGGACGCCATGCTGCAACAATCAGTGGTGGAACTCCCGGCGTTTTGCACGGAACTCGTTCCTACGTTTTACAAGATGCAAACGGCCAAACCATCGAATCGCACTCGATTTCTGCAGGTTTGGATTACCCAGGTGTAGGACCAGAGCATGCATATCTGCACGATGTTGGTAGAGCTGAATACCGTGCGATTAATGATGATGCAGCGATGTATGCATTTTCTTTGTTAAGCAAAACCGAAGGAATTATTCCAGCGATTGAAACTGCACATGCCTTGGCTGGAGCAATACTTGTTGGACAAGAATTAGGTCCACAGGCAAATCTGCTCATTAACCTTTCTGGTCGTGGTGATAAGGATGTGCAAACAGCGGCTGAATACTTTGGAATTCCGCTGTAATGACCCAATTAGATGAGGTAATGGCCAAGGTTCGTTCTGAAAATCGCGCGGCACTCATTGCATATATTCCAGCAGGCTTTCCTTCCCAAGAAGGATGTGCAAAAGCAATACACGCTTTAGCAGCAGCTGGCGTTGATGCAATTGAAATTGGTTTCCCATATAGCGATCCAGTGATGGATGGGCCGGTAATTCAGGAAGCTGCTGAGATTTCACTTAAGGGTGGAACAGGTGCGGCTGATGTTTTCGCAGCGCTAAAGGTGGCAACAGATACTGGGGTAGCCGCCGTTGTAATGACATATTGGAATCCGATCGAACGCTACGGTGTCGATCAATTTGCACAATCGATTGCCGACAATGGGGGATCCGGAGTTATCACTCCAGATTTAACAATTGAAGAATCTGACCGTTGGCTCGCTGCTGCAAGTAAGAACAAAATTAATCCGATTTATGTTGTTGCCCCTAGTACTAATGATTCTCGACTTGCTGATGTAACTGCCAAGACAGGTGGATTTGTATATGCAGCAAGTTTGATGGGAGTTACAGGAACTCGTACTAGCGTTTCTGCCGATGCCAGCGATTTGGTATCGCGAGTACGCGGCGTTACTAACTTGCCGATCTCTGTTGGTCTTGGTGTATCAACCCGTGAACAAGCTAAATCCCTTGCGGCCTACGCAGATGGCGTGATCGTTGGTTCGGCATTTATCAAGTTACTGCTTGATGCAAAGAGTGAGCAGGAAGGGTTGGATGCGATTTCGCATTTAGCTCGAGAATTGGCGCTAGGAGTACGCGAAGGGCGCTAGTTTCCCCCTATTTCACAGAATTCAAGCCTAGTTTGGGCTTGGCGCTTTGCACTCTTTATCTATACTTTCCCCATACAACCAGGTAGGCAATGAGAAGCTAATTTAATTAATCGAGGAGCAATAATGGCCAAGCAAGCTGCAAAGAGCGCAGATAACACGACCCGTTGGATAGTTGTTGCGATGGTGGCACTTGTTGTCGTCACCGGAATTGTTTTCTCTCTCTTTGGACAAACCGATAAATCAACCGCCTCTCTTGCAGGCCTTGACGGAGTGAAGCTGAATCCAGCGGTTACTTCAACAATCGATGTTGCAAATGGTTCTTCAATCGCTTTCGACAATGGAGCCGCAACGACTATTGATGTTTGGGAAGACTCACAGTGTCCAGTGTGTAAGTTGTTTGCAGATGCTAATGGCCAGTATCTGGATTCACTTATTCGCGAAAAGAAGGCAAATGTCCGCTATCACATCCTGTCATTCCTCGGAGATGAATCTGTCCGTGCAGCTAACGCATCATTCTGCGCCGCAGATGAAGGACAGTTCTTAGATTTCCACAAGGCGATTTACACAGTTCAGTCATCGGTTGAAAATTCAGGTTTCTGGAGTAATGAAACGCTGGTCAATATTGGAAAGAAGATCGGCATTTCATCTACAACATTTGAAGACTGCGTCAATAAGGGTTCAAAGGTTGATTTAGTTCAAGCTAATTCGGATTCCATGAGCAAGTATGGTGTTCAAGGAACTCCAACAGTGTTTATCAATGGCAAAAAGTGGGAGCGCACACAGAACGCCTTTGTACTTGAAGAGTTCAAAGCAGCTGTTGAGGCTGGTTAAACTTTGAATGTAGCTTTTCCAACTCCAGCACAATCGGTGCTGGAGCTTGGCCCTTTAACCATTCACTATTACGCACTGTGCATCATCACTGGCATAGCGGTAGCCATTTGGTTAGGTGGCAAGCGTTTTCAATACAAAACAGTTCAAGGTCAATCAATTGTTTCAGAAGTAGCATTCGTCGCTGTGCCTTCGGGAATTATCGGAGGACGTATTTATCACGTGATCTCATCACCAAATGCTTACTTTGGAACTGGTGGAAATCCGATTGATGCCTTCAAGATTTGGGAAGGTGGCTTAGGGATTTGGGGTGCAATTTCCATTGGACTACTTGGTGCCTACCTTCGATATAAGTCTTTAGCTAAAAAAGTGGATCTACCTTCATTTGCCGTATTTGCTGATGCACTAGCCCCTGGAATTCTTTTTGCACAAGCAATCGGTCGTTTTGGTAATTGGTTTAATGGGGAACTTTTCGGAAAACCACTGGATTCTTGGTGGGCACTAGATATTCCGATGCGTTATCGGCCGAATGGCTATACCCAGTTTGAATCATTTCATCCAACCTTTTTGTATGAAGCTTTGTGGTGCACGGCAATAGCGCTAATCATTCTTAAGTTTGGAAAGAGTTTGAAAGCTGGACAATCTTTTGCGTTGTATGTTGCGACATATTGCTTAGGCCGCTTTTTTATTGAACTAATTCGTATCGATACCGCCAACACAATTGCAGGTTTGCGCGTCAATGTCTGGGTAAGTCTGCTCGTGGGACTAGGGGCTGCTCTCTATTATGCTCGCGCCTCTAAAAAGATTCAGTAACTCTCAGGTACTCTGTCACTTATGAGTTTGGAAGAGGTCTATCAGAGAAATCTGGAACATCGCACCCATCGCGCAGGCTGGCTGCGTGCCGCAGTCCTTGGTGCAAATGATGGCCTTGTTTCAACTGCTGCGTTGATGATTGGTGTAGCCGCAGCCGGCAAAGAAGATTTTATAGTTACTGCAGGCGTTGCAGGAATTACTGCAGGTGCGATGTCTATGGCAGTTGGTGAATACATATCCGTTCGCTCCCAAAATGATGTTGAAGAATCAGATCGCAACCTTGAAATTGCGCATTTAGCCGCAGATCCAGAAGGTGAATTACAAGAGCTTCAGCAAATTTATATTGGCCGTGGTTTATCTCCAGCACTTGCATTGCAGGTCGCATTGGAAATGCATCGCAAAGATCCTCTAGAAGCGCACTTGCGAGATGAACTTGGCCAACACCCAAGTACAAAGGCGCGCCCGATTCAGGCGGCGATTGCTTCGGCTATTTCATTTACTCTGGGTGGCTTGATTCCATTTGCTGGAGCCTTTGCTCCAACGCTCGGCACTCAAGCATGGAGCATCGTTGGATTTACTCTCGGGGGATTGGTTTTGACTGGAGTCGTCTCAGCGCGCACCTCTGGGTCCAAGCTGCTTCGACCAACGGTAAGAGTGCTGATCGGCGGCTCGCTCGGAATGCTGATTACCGCTGGAATTGGCCGCATCGCCCACATATCTGGGCTGTAATTTTCTAGGTTTAAGTCTTCCCAACTGCTGGCTTGTTGCTACGATTTCCCACTAAGCAAGTAGCACCACGGGCCAAGGTTGTCCCTTTTCATGTAAGGACAAATCTGTAGGAGCGCCCCATGGCACTTGCATCCAATTATCCACAAGCACAGGGACTCTATGACCCTGCCGCAGAACATGATGCTTGTGGTGTTGCCATGGTTGCCACGCTCAACAAGGTTGCAACACATCACATTGTTTCTCAAGCACTGACGGCGCTTCGCAATATGGAACACCGCGGTGCATCAGGTGCCGAACCAGATAGCGGTGATGGTGCAGGAATTCTTATTCGTATTCCAGATGCATACTTTCAAGCGGTCGTAGATTTCAAACTTCCTGCCGCCGATGCCTATGCAACAGGAATCGCATTCATCGCCAAAGGCGCAGATGTAAAGGCTGAGATTGCACGGATTGCAGAAGAAGAAGGCCTCATTGTTTTGGGTTGGCGTGAAGTTCCGATTAATTCATCGTCGCTGGGAAAGACTGCACTGTCAGTGATGCCAGAATTTCAGCAGCTATTTATTGCAGGCAAGAAAGGCGAGAGCGGAATCGCCCTAGACCGTCTGGCATTTTGTCTTCGAAAGCGTGCTGAGCACACATTAGACCTGTACTTTCCTTCTTTGTCTTCACAGACCATTGTTTACAAGGGAATGCTTACAACCGGACAGTTAGAAGAATTTTTCCCAGAACTTTCTGATGAGCGTGTTGTTTCACCGCTTGCTTTGGTTCACTCGCGATTTTCTACAAATACTTTTCCGTCATGGCCACTTGCTCACCCATATCGATTTATTGCCCACAACGGCGAAATCAATACGGTTAAGGGAAATCGCAATTGGATGCGCGCTCGCGAATCATTGCTAGCAAGTGATCTGATTCCTGGCGATCTCAAGCGCTTGTTTCCAATTGTTGAAATGTCGGGTTCGGATTCAGCATCTTTTGATGAAGTTCTAGAACTTTTGTATTTGGGCGGACGCTCACTTCCACATGCAGTGCTCATGATGATTCCAGAAGCATGGGAAAACCATGCAACGATGCCGCAGAACCGTCGCGATTTCTACGCATTCCATGCCTCGATGATGGAGCCGTGGGATGGTCCTGCTTGTGTAACTTTTACAGATGGACATCAAGTGGGTGCAGTCCTAGACCGCAATGGTTTACGACCATCTCGTTACTGGGTGACTAAAGATGGCATGGTTGTTCTTGCATCCGAAGTCGGCGTTTTAGATATTCCAGCAGAAAATGTTGAACGTAAGGGCCGTTTACAACCTGGCAAGATGTTCTTGGTCGATATCGAACAAGGACGCATCATCGAAGATGGTGAAATCAAAGATGGTTTAGCAGGTGCCGCACCGTATGGCGATTGGCTGCATGCAGGAATAGTGAAGCTCAGCGATCTTCCGTCACGTGAACACATTGTTTACCCACACTCATCCGTTGTTCGTCGCCAAAGAGCTTTTGGTTACACCGAAGAAGATTTACGCATCCTGGTCACGCCAATGGCAAAGAACGGCATGGAGCCATTGGGGTCAATGGGAACCGATACACCTATTGCTGCGCTTTCTGAAAAGCCTCGATTAATTTTTGATTATTTCTCACAACTTTTTGCCCAAGTTACAAATCCACCACTAGATGCGATTCGTGAAGAGTTAGTAACAAGCCTTGGTACTTCCATGGGTCCAGAGCACAATCTTCTAGACCCTGGCCCAAGTAGTTGTCGCCAAATCTCCTTGGCGTTTCCCGTCATTGATAATGATGAACTAGCAAAGATTATTCACGTCAACGCTGATGGTGACTATCCAGGTTTATCTGCGCACGTAATCCGTGGTCTCTTTAGTATCGCTGATGGTGGAGATTCGTTGCGCGATCGCCTTAACGAGATCAAGGCAGAAGTTTCACAAGCAATTAAAGATGGCGCACGAATAATTGTTTTATCTGATCGAGATGGTGATGCAGAAAATGCGCCGATTCCATCATTGCTTCTTACTTCTGCAGTTCACCATCATTTGATTCGTGAAAAGACTCGTACCACCGTTGGTTTAGTTGTTGAAGCCGGCGATGTGCGCGAAGTTCACCATGTTGCACTTTTGATCGGTTACGGAGCAGCGTGTGTTAATCCTTACCTTGCAATGGAATCAGCCGAAGATCTTGTGCTTCAAGGAGTAATTACAGGAATCACTCCTGAAAAGGCTGTAAAGAATTTGATTAAGAGCCTGGGCAAAGGTGTTTTAAAGGTGATGTCCAAAATGGGTATCAGCACTATTGCGTCCTACACAGGTGCGCAGGTATTTGAAGCTATTGGGCTTTCGCAAGAAGTTGTTGATGAATACTTTGTTGGTACAACATCTCGTCTGGGTGGAGTTTCACTTGATGTAATCGCTCAAGAAACCATTGCACGCCATCACATCGCTTATCCACCTGGGGGAGAAGTTCCGGGAACAAAGCGTCTGCCCATCGGCGGGGAGTACCAGTGGCGTCGCGAAGGTGAACCGCACCTGTTTGATCCAGAGACTGTGTTTACCCTGCAACATTCAACACGCAATAAGCGTTATGACATTTTTAAGCGCTACACCGATCGCGTCAATGAGCAAAGCACTCGTCTGATGACACTTCGTGGTTTATTCCAATTTAAAGAAGGCGTAAATCCAGCGATTTCAGTTGATGAAGTTGAGCCAATCAGCGCAATCATTAAGCGCTTTTCAACTGGTGCGATGTCTTACGGTTCTATCTCAGCCGAAGCTCACGAGACTCTAGCAATTGCGATGAACCGACTTGGTGGAAAATCAAATACGGGCGAAGGCGGCGAAGAGGTTGAACGCAATATCCCGATGGCAAATGGTGATTCAAAGCGTTCTGCAATTAAGCAAGTTGCATCTGGTCGTTTTGGCGTGACAAGTAATTACCTTGTCAACAGTGATGATATTCAAATCAAAATTTCGCAAGGTGCAAAGCCTGGCGAAGGTGGCCAGCTACCTGGTAACAAGGTCTATCCATGGATTGCCAAGGCTCGATATTCAACTCCAGGTGTGGGATTAATTTCACCACCACCACACCACGATATTTACTCAATTGAAGATCTTGCTCAACTTATTCATGATCTTAAGAATGCAAATAAGAACGCACGTGTTCACGTAAAGCTTGTTGCCGAAGTAGGCGTAGGAACAGTTGCAGCGGGTGTATCAAAGGCGCATGCAGATGTTGTTTTGATTTCCGGCCACGATGGTGGAACAGGTGCTTCACCGTTGACATCACTCAAGCATGCAGGCGCGCCTTGGGAACTTGGTCTGGCTGAAACTCAGCAAACCTTGTTGCTCAATGGGTTGCGTGATCGCATTGTGGTTCAGACCGATGGACAGTTAAAAACTGGACGCGATGTTGTTATTGCAGCTTTGCTGGGTGCCGAAGAATATGGATTTGCAACTGCGCCGCTAGTTGTTTCTGGTTGCATCATGATGCGCGTGTGCCACTTGGATACTTGCCCAGTTGGTGTTGCAACACAAAATCCAGAGCTTCGTAAAAAGTTCACTGGAAAACCAGAATTCGTGGAAACTTTCTTTGAATACATCGCAGAAGAAGTACGAGAGATTTTGGCCCAACTCGGATTCAGAACCCTGCAAGAGGCTATTGGTCATGTTGAATTCCTGGATACTCGAAAGGCGGTTGATCACTGGAAGGCTGCTGGGTTAAACCTAGAACCTTTGTTAGTACGCCCAGATGTAGACAGTGCATTGCACAACACAACAAAGCAAGATCATGGCTTAGATGCGGCCCTAGATAATCAACTGATTGCCCTTGCTCAACCGGCATTAACTAAGGGCGAAGCCGTAAATATTGATCTGCCAGTCCGAAATGTTAACCGTACGGTTGGAACAATGTTGGGTGCAGAAGTCACTCGCAAATACGGCGCAGATGGATTACCTGCCGGAACTATTGATGTCACCTTGCACGGATCTGCAGGGCAGTCACTGGGTGCATTTATTCCACGTGGAGTCACAATTCGTCTGTACGGTGATTCCAACGATTACGTTGGAAAGGGAATTTCAGGTGGGCGAGTAGTAGTTCGTCCAGATGTAAAGGCAACTTTCCCTTCACAAGACAATGTGATTGCAGGAAATGTAATTGGTTACGGTGCTACCGCTGGAGAAATCTTTATTCGAGGAATTGTTGGCGAACGTTTCTGCGTGCGCAACTCTGGCGCACTAGCAATTGTTGAAGGCATTGGCGATCACGGTTGCGAATACATGACTGGGGGAACCGTCGTCGTTCTTGGTCGTACTGGTCGAAACATTGCTGCTGGAATGTCTGGCGGACGCGCATTTGTTTTGGATCTAGATGCTGCAAATGTAAATGCGGACATGGTTGATGTTCTGGCAGTTCCGCAGGATCAGAAAGAAATTCTGAAGGATCACATTTCAAAGTACTTTGCAGAAACTGGTTCTGAAATTGCAAACGCACTTTTGAAGGATTGGGAGAAGAGCTTGGCTCGAATCTCACTGATCATGCCGCGAGATTATGCGCGCGTACTTGCTGCGATGGAGCGAGCTACACGTGAAGGATTACCGGTTGATGCACTAGTGATGGAGGTTGCGGCAAATGGCTGATCCAAAAGGGTTTATGACAACGCCTCGCGAAACTCCAAAGCGACGTCCAGTTGATGTGCGCATCAAAGACTGGCGCGAAGTGTATGAACCACAGAGCATGGAACACCTGCAAAAGCAGGCTGGTCGTTGCATGGATTGTGGAATTCCTTTCTGTCATAACGGTTGTCCGCTAGGAAACCTCATTCCTGAATGGAATGACTTGATGTATCGCGGTGACACAAATGAAGCAATTGATCGCTTACATGCGACCAATAACTTTCCTGAATTCACCGGACGTTTGTGCCCAGCCCCATGCGAAACCGCATGTGTTGTTGGGATCAACCGCGATGCAGTGACAATTAAGCAAATTGAATTACGCACTATTGAAGAAGCATTTGGAGCAGGAACCGTTAAACCTTTAGCACCAGATCGCCTTACTGGTAAGACCGTTGCAGTTATTGGCTCTGGCCCTGCAGGTCTTGCAGCAGCACAACAGTTAACTCGTGCTGGCCACACCGTTGCCGTTTATGAGCGTGCTGACAAAATCGGTGGGTTGTTACGTTATGGAATTCCAGAGTTCAAGATGGAAAAGCACATTCTTGATCGCCGATTAGAACAAATGGAAAAAGAGGGAACTCGTTTCCGTCCGGGTGTTGATGTTGGAAATGAATTAACTGGTTCTGACTTGCGAAAGAAGTATGACGCAGTTGTTTTGGCGGTCGGATCTACACAGTGGCGCGATCTTTCAATTAAAGGTCGCGAACTTAAGGGTATTTACCAAGCTATGGAATTTCTGCCATGGGGCAATAAGCAAGCGCTAGGTGAGATAGAAGCACCACCAATTAATGTTGCAGGAAAGCATGTAGTAATCCTTGGTGGCGGAGACACCGGAGCAGATTGCTTAGGAACATCTGTTCGACAAGGCGCAGCAAGTGTTACTCAACTAGAAATTATGCCTCGCCCAACTGATGAGCGTCCATCAGGTCAACCTTGGCCGACTTACCCAATGATTTATCGAGTATCTAGTGCTCATGAAGAAAAAGACAATCGTATGTTTTCAGTGAGTACAGAGGAGTTCCTGGGGGATGGTCAAGGAAATCTACGTGCGATCAAGATTGTTGAAACGCAATTTGTTAATGGAAAGTTTGAAGCTGTGACTGGATCTGAAAAAGAAATTCCATGTGATTTTGTCTTCATGGCAATGGGTTTTACGGGTCCTGAAAAGTCTTCACTAATTACACAACTTGAAGTTCAATTAGATGAGCGCGGGAACATCAAGCGAGACAAAGATTTCCAAACAACAGAAGAGGGAATCTTTGTGGCAGGTGATGCTGGTCGCGGTCAGTCATTAATCGTGTGGGCAATTGCTGAAGGTAGAAGTGCCGCGGCTTCAGTTGATAGGTATCTCACGGGACGCACACAACTTCCTTCACCGATAGCGCCAACTGACCGCCCATTGATGGTTTAAGGTAGACACATGCGTAGAGCGAAAATTGTTTGCACGATGGGTCCTGCCGTTGAATCTGCCGAAAAAGTAAAGGAACTCATCGACGCCGGTATGAATATGGCGCGTTTGAACCTTTCTCACGGCGGATATGAAGAGCACCAAAACCGTCTTGATCGCGTGCGCGATGCAGCAAAAGCTGCAGGAAAGCCGATTGCAATTCTGGTCGACCTTCAAGGTCCAAAGATTCGTCTTGCACGATTTGCAAACGGACCACATGAATTAGAACGCGGAGATATTTTCACAATCACAACCGATGAAGTTGAAGGCACCAAGGATCGCGTTGGCACGACCTACAAAGGTTTACCAGGAGATTGCAAGCCAGGAGATCGCATCCTGATTGATGATGGAAAGGTAACTGTTGAAGTTGTCGAAGTTAAGGGCAACGATGTCGTTACAAAGGTGATTCAGCCAGGTGCGGTCAGCAACAGCAAGGGTATTAACCTTCCAGGTGTAGCGGTTTCGGTTCCAGCGCTATCTGAAAAAGATAAAGAGGATTTGCGTTGGGGAATGAAAGCTGGTGCAGATTTTATTGCACTTTCATTTGTTCGAAACGCTGCCGACATTAAAGATGTCCACGCCATCATGGATGAAATTGGTTTTCGCATTCCAGTAATTGCAAAAATTGAAAAGCCACAAGCAGTAGATAATCTTGAAGAAATCGTGGCGGCATTTGATGGCATCATGGTGGCCCGCGGTGATCTTGGCGTAGAGATGCCAATCGAGGAAGTACCTTTGGTCCAGAAGCGTTGCATTGAATTAGCACGTGAAGCAGCTAAGCCGGTTATTGTTGCAACTCAAATGCTTGATTCGATGATCACAAACTCTTCACCAACTCGCGCCGAAGCTACAGATTGTGCCAATGCGGTGCTAGATGGCGCAGATGCATTGATGTTGTCAGGTGAAACATCTGTTGGAGCATTCGCAATCGAAGCGGTTGCAACAATGGCTCGCATCATCGCCCGTACCGAAGAGGGCGGTTTTGAAATGATTCGCGCATTGCGCACAACTCCCAAGACAAAAGGTGGCGCAATTACTCGTGCAGCAGCTGAAGTAGGCGCAATTGTTGGTGCAAAGTACTTGGTGACCTTCACTCAATCAGGCGATTCGGCTCGTCGAATGGCACGTCTTCGCTCACCAATTCCAATCGTTGCCTTTACTCCTGAAGTTGGAACATATAACCGTCTTGCTTTGTCATGGGGAGTTGAACCAGAAGTAACCCCAATGGTTAAACACACCGACGAGATGGTGAAGCAGGCCGATACTTTGTTGATTCAGTCTGGCCGCGCCCAAATCGGCGAAAATGTTGTGATTGTTGCCGGATCTCCTCCAGGAATTCCTGGTTCAACCAATGCAATGCGCGTTCACGTTGTGGGAGATGCCGTTGGTGGCGTTGCTCCTGCCTACCGCTAAGATTGCTTCATTAAGAGCCTCGGTACTCCAACGGTAGAGAGGGCAGTCTCAAACACTGCATAGTGTCGGTTCGAATCCGACTCGGGGCACACACTGTATGAATTCTGGAAGGATGAATCGATCATGACGGTTCGCATTCTCGTTGCAGAAGATGAAACTTTAATCCGCATGGATCTTGTAGAAATGTTGCAAGCTGCCGGTTACGAAGTTGTTGCTCAGGCAACTAATGGACAAGAAGCAATTGATCTGGCGGTTCTGCATAATCCAGATCTAGCAATTCTTGATGTAAAGATGCCGATCCTTGATGGAATATCAGCTGCCGAAAAGATAATTGAAATAGCGCCGGTTTTGATGCTGACCGCGTATTCGCAAAAAGAGTTAGTCGATCGCGCACGAGATGCCGGAGTAATGGCCTATGTTGTAAAGCCATTTACTATCGGCGACTTAATGCCAGCGATTGAAATTGCAATCAGCCGTCATACCCAGATGAAATCTTTAGCTGCCGAAGTCGCAGATCTTCACGACCGACTTGAAACTAGAAAGCTCATTGATCGAGCTAAGGGATTGTTAATGAAAGCCTTAAACCTTTCTGAACCCGAAGCTTTTTCCTGGATTCAGCGGGCCGCCATGGATCGTCGGTTGACCATGAAAGAGGTCGCCGAAGCGGTGGTTAACCCCAACGCGGTTCCCGATAAATAAGCCTTAGGCCTGTCTCAATAATTGATACCAGCATCCCATTTATAACGAAACCGAGACATTTTTAGGCGTAACTTCACCTTGTCCTACCCTCACCCCAACCATTACTCTTTCAGCCTCCCTGTCCCGGGACACAAGAACAGGAAAGGCAATACCTATGAATAAGAAGTTAACAACTTCGCTGGTCTTTGCTTCAGTAGCTTCGCTTATTTTTGGCGTCACTACAGCATCGACTGCGCAAGCTGCCCCAAAGAAAATCACTCTTGCATTCCAAGGTCCGCTAACTGGTGAAGAAGCACAAGTTGGTCAGGATGAGGTTGCAGGCGTCGAGTACGCAATCAAACTTTTCAATGCTAAGTACAAGAACAAGTATGTAGTTTCACTTGTAAAGGCTGACGATCAGGGCGCACCTGATCAAGCAGCAAAGGTTGCTCCAGGAATTGCATCAAATGCAAAGATCATCGGTCTAGTAGGCGCTGCTTACTCCGGTGCAACAATTGCATCTCTTCCATACTACAAGCAACGTAACCTTCCAATGGTTTCACCATCTGCAACACGTGTATCAATCACAGACCCTTCAGCTGGAGCAATCGGTTTCCCTGTATTCCACCGTGTCGTTGTAACAGACAAGGTTCAGGGTCCATCTCTATTCAAGCTAGCTACAAAGGGTGTAACAGGACCTAAGGCATTTATTGTTGATGACCAATCAGCGTACGGTGTCGGTCTAGTTGACTACATGAAGCCAGGAATTCCAGCTGGACAATCAGTTGGTTTCGACAGCGTTTCAGATAAGACAACTGACTGGTCTGCAACAATTTCTAAGATCAAGACAGCTGGCGCAAACGTTGTGATCTACACAGGTTACTTCCCACAAGCTGCTCCATTCTTTAAGCAGCTTCGCGACAGCGGTTACACAGGAATCCTTGCCGGTGGCGATGGAGTTCTTAGCCCAAGCTTCCCAACACTTGCTCCAGCAGCAGTTCTTGAGGGAGTTCGTCTAACAGCAGGAACTGTTCCTCTATCTGAAATTTCAGCGAAGATGGAAGCAGACTTCAAGAAGAAGATGGGTAAGGCTTCTGGCGTTTACGCAGCTGAGTCAATCGATGCTGCAAACGTATTCCTAAGCTGTGTTGCAAAGGGTGTTTCTACTCGCGCAGCAATGCTTAAGTGTGTAAAGGCTTACAGCGGCAAGTCTCTTGCTGGTGCAACCATCAAGTTTGACATTAATGGCGATGTTGCTGGTGGCGCAATGAACGGATTTGAAGTCCGTAGTGGCGTTATCAAGTTCACTGGTCCAATTAAGTAAGTCAAAAGTTCAATAAATTAGATCCAGCAGGCCAAACTAAAAGTGCGGCCTGCTGGGTTTGATTTTTCAGTTTGTCACTCCTTCAACTGTTAGGACGTACGTCGCTTGATAGGTAATTTCTTAGATCAGTTCTGGTCCCTGACCTTTGGTGGATTGAGCCTTGGGTTCATCTACATTCTTATTGCTCTTGGCTACACCCTGGTTTATGGCGTTTTGCGAATGATTAACTTTGCAAACTCTGAAATTTTTATGGTTGGAACTTTCGCCACAGTGATTGTTGTACGAGATCTCTTTAAATTCACGCAAAGCTCTGAGTATGCGACGGGATTTCGCCTTTGGTTTGTTTTAGGAACCGCCCTCATCATCACGATGATCATTTCAGGTCTATTGTCAGTGGTAGTTGAGCTAGTTGCCTATCGTCGATTACGCCGCCGCAACTCCGGAGTCCTCGCACCGTTGATTTCTGCAATCGGTGTTTCAATGGTTTTGGCCGAGTCTGTTCGAATAATGACAGATTCCCGCCCAGTGGCTAGCCCACGTGCCATGGAGAAGAGTTTCATAGGTAAGTTCTTTGATGCGGACATTCGCCTTGACAACACAATCATTGTGATAGCAGCGTTATTACTATTTTTCACTCTTTGGAATTTTATTAATCGAACACGACTTGGTAAAGCAATTAGAGCGGTATCAATGAATCCAAGTGCAGCAAAGTTAATGGGCATTGATATCGACAAAATAGTCTCGGCAACATTCTTAATTGGTGGTGTCATGACAGGAGCTGCAGGATTCTTCTACGTATTAAAGTATGAAAACACAGCTTCGAGTATTGGCTTTGAGTTAGGAATTGCAGCATTTACCGCTGCAATTTTAGGAGGTATCGGAAACATCAAGGGCGCGTTCTTTGGCGGTCTGGCACTTGGCTTGCTTGAGACATACGCTTCTTTCTTCCTTGGTACACAGTGGAAGGCCGTGACAGTCTTTATTGTTTTGGTCATGGTTCTTTACACACGACCTAATGGTCTCTTCGGCGAATCAATCACACAGACGAGGGTATGATGATAAATATTCGTGATAAAGGCGCGGAAATTTGGGAAAACTCTGGCAAAACAGGCAGAGTGGCAATAGCTACGCTTTCCATTGCGCTGGTTGCCTCACTTCCCTTCATGGGCGGAACAATTTTAAATACACCAATTGCGAGCTATGAGTCTGTTTTAGTTTATCCAATCGCGATGTTCGTTCTGATGGCGATAGGTCTCAACATCGTAATCGGTAAGAGCGGCCTATTGGATCTTGGGTACGTAGCTTTCTTTGCAATTGGTGCCTACACCATGGGTTTATTGGGAACCAAAACTGGACTCAATACTTGGGAGATCCTTCCTATTGGTATCGCAATGTCTATGTTTGCAGGCTTAGTGCTGGGAGTACCGGCGCTTAAGCTCCGCGGTGACTATCTTGCGATCATTACCTTAGGTTTTGGTGAAATTGTTCGAATTGTTGCTCTCAATCTCGGTGCACTTGGCCGTTCTGAGGGAATTATTGGAATTCCAACGCCTCCGCCAATCTTTGGTGTCGAGTTCTCATTCGACAGCCACAGAATTTATTACTGGACTCTTCTCATAATGATTCTTTTTGCAATTTGGATGGTACGTCGACTCTCAGCGCGTCGAGCAGGTCGTGCATGGGAATCCATTCGCCAAGATGAGGATGTTGCAGAACTGCTAGGTGTTCCAACCTTCAGGTACAAGATCTGGGCATTTGTGCTTGGCGCATCTGTTGGTGGAGCAGCAGGCGTAATCTATGCATCGAAAACATTATTTATTGCTCCCGACAACTTCACATTGCAGATTTCAATTCTGATTCTTGCATGTGTGGTTTTCGGAGGTATGGGAAATATTTGGGGCGTGATCCTGGGCGCCGTTGTGCTTGGGTACTTACCTGACCGAATTCGTTTCTTGTCAGAGGCTCGACTTTTAGTCTTTGGATTGGTTCTAGTGATAATGATGAACCTACGCCCAGATGGACTCTTGCCCCGCAAAAAGCGAGAAAAAGCCATTGAAAAGAAGGAGGCAAAGTGAGCACACCAATCATGTCATTGAAAAATGTCACCATGCAGTTTGGCGGCGTTAAAGCTCTCAATGATGTCTCTTTTGACATTAACAAGCAGGAGATCCTTGGTCTGATTGGACCAAATGGTGCAGGTAAAACTACCGTCTTCAATGTTGTCACTGGTGTTTACCAAATCAATTCAGGTGAAATTAATTTCGAGGGAAAGTCACTTGCTGGAGTAAAAAGATACAAAATTACTCAGGGAGGAGTTGCTCGCACATTCCAAAATATCCGTCTTTGGGGGGATATGACATCTTTGGAAAATGTAGTCACCGCAACTGATACTCATAAAAAGTCTGGATTACTTTCTGGCTTATTTGGTATGCCAATTTCTCGTCGAGAAGAAAAAAGAGATAAAGCCCGAGCTCAAGAACTCCTCGACTTTATTGGAATAGGCGAGTACTCAGATCGATTAGCCAAGAATTTGCCGTATGGCGTGCAGCGCCGTCTGGAGATTGCTCGGGCTCTTGGAACTGAGCCGAAGTTGCTTCTGCTCGATGAACCGGCAGCAGGATTCAACCCAGCCGAGAAAGTGGAACTTGCAAATACGATACGAAAGATTCGTGATGCGGGATACACCGTTCTCTTGATCGAGCACGACATGTCCTTAGTTATGCAAGTTTCAGATCGAATCGTTGTTTTAGATTTCGGTGAGAAAATTGCAGAGGGAACCCCATCTGCTATTCAGAATGATCCCCGCGTGATTGAAGCATATTTAGGAGTACAAGAAGATGCGTCTTGACATCAAGGACCTAAGAGTTGCCTATGGAAAAATTGAGGCGATCAAAGGTATATCGATTACGGTCAATGAAGGTGAAATTGTCTCTCTTATTGGTGCAAATGGTGCGGGAAAGACAACGCTTCTAAAGACTATTTCCGGACTTCTAAACCCAACATCGGGAAGTATTGAGTACGGTGGCGAGAGTGTTCTCAAGCATAAAGCGCACAAAAGAGTTTCATTAGGAATTTCTCAAGCACCTGAAGGACGCGGCATCTTTCCTGGTATGACGGTCTTAGAAAATCTAGAGTTGGGCAAGTACCACCTAAAGATGAAGAAGGATGAGATCGAAGAGGACCTGGTTAGAATTTACGAACTTTTCCCTCGGTTGAAGGAGAGAACAGCCCAGGCTGCTGGAACTCTGTCTGGTGGAGAGCAACAAATGCTATCTATCGGCCGTGCATTGATGGCAAAGCCAAAGGTTTTACTCCTAGATGAGCCTTCAATGGGACTTGCGCCTTTGATGATTCAAAATATTTTCAACATCATCACAGAGATCAATAAATCTGGAGTGACGATCTTGCTTGTAGAACAGAATGCTCAGCAGGCATTGCAACGTTCTGATCGTGCCTATATTTTGGAAACTGGAAACATTGTTAAAGAGGCTAAGGCCTCTGATCTTCTCAATGATCCAGCGGTTAGAGAAGCTTACCTTGGAACAGGTGCGCACTAACTCTTAGCGGTCGGCAAGAATCATGCAAGTGATACGGGCAGTGCAGGTGCGCTGTCCGTTTTCATTTGTAATGACAATATCCCAGCAGCACAAGGTTTTGCCGATTGAAACTGCTGTTGCAACTCCGGTAACTATTCCTGTTGCAGTGGCTTTATGATGGGTTGCATTGATATCAATTCCAACGATTCTTCGATTTTCACCTGCATTTAACTGCGTACCGACAGAACCAAGTGATTCAGCTAAAACAACATTAGCTCCACCATGCAAGATGCCCATAGGTTGCGTGTTTCCATCAACTGGCATGGTTGCTACAAGTCTGGTCAATGAGGCTTCTGTTATCTCGATGCCCATCTTCTTATCCAGGGCGCCGCTTCCACGCGCTTTAATAATTGCAAGATAGTCCGGTTCAGTCATGGGCAGAGTCTAACTGGCACTCTACGATGCATCCATGACCAAGCGCCTATTACTTATCGATGGGCATTCAATGGCGTATCGGGCCTTTTTTGCATTACCCGCAGAGAATTTCACCACCGCACAAGGTCAGCACACCAACGCAATTTATGGCTTTGCAACAATGCTGCTATCTCTGCTGTCTACGGAAAAGCCAACACATGTGGCCGTTGCCTTTGACGTCTCACGTAAGACCTTTAGATCTGAAATTTTTCCCGAATATAAGGCTAACCGAGCAAAGACCCCCGATGAATTTCGATCACAAATGACATACCTGCATGAATTAGTGACGGCCTTTGGAATCACTACCTTTGAAGTTGAAGGCTTTGAAGCAGATGACATAATTGCAACCATCACTAAGCAGGCCGAGCGCGAGAATGCTGAAGTTTTTATTTGTACTGGTGATCGTGATTCATTCCAGTTAGTTAATGAAAAGACAACGGTGCTTTATCCAAAGCGAGGGGTCAGCGATCTTGTTCGAATGACACCGGCTGCTGTACAAGAAAAATACGGAATGTCTCCGGAACAGTATCCAGATTTTGCCGCACTTCGCGGAGACCCCAGTGACAATCTGCCTTCGGTACCCGGTGTTGGTGAAAAGACTGCCGCAAAATGGGTTGTCGAATATGGTTCATTGCACGAACTGATTGCAAACATCGACAAACTGGGCGGCAAAGTTGGTCAGTCATTACGTGATTCAATTAGTGATGTCATTAGAAACCGAGAACTAACCCAACTAGTTGCCAACGTTCCTTTGGATTTGAGTATCGATTCTTTGGCGTGGAGCGGTGTGGATGAAAACAAAACTAATCCGCTCTTTGAAAAATTAGAGTTTAAAACCCTTAAGGATCGAATGAAGCCGATTCTGCTCAAGGGCACAACTAAGACGGTTACCCCTGAATTTGAATTATTCGCAGTTGAGATCGCTGAGGGTGTTCTGACTCCAGAAGATGCGTCAACAAAGATTGCGCAGCATTCGGGTGACATTGCCATTGCCTATCAACTAGTTGATGAAAAGCTGCATCGTTATGCGGTTGCGCTAACACCAGATGATGTCTTTTTGGTTCATGGTTCGACGATGGGGGATTGGGCAACCAATAAACAAGTTACCAAGATCGCTCATGATGCAAAGTCATTAGCCCGCATCAACGGTTTAACAGGAGTCTGTTTTGATACTTCACTTGCGGCCTATCTGGTTAATCCCGGCGTTCGAAGCCAAGAGTTAAAGGACATACAAGAGCGCTGGGGAGATGGCTCAGCTATCAATGGATCTTCCCCCGAGCAGGAACTGTTAACTTCTGCAAGGGCCATGTTGTCCTTGCGAGATTCACTCACGCGCGAATTAAAGGAACGTAACCTGCTCGATCTTTTTACAACTATGGAACTACCGGTTGCTGATCTCTTGGGACGCATGGAGGCTGTAGGTATAGCGGTCAATAAGAAAGGTTTAGAGGCACTGGCTGCCTTTTTCGAGGGTGAAGTTAACCGCGAAACAAAAGCGGCGCACGATTCGGTCGGCCACGAATTCAATGTGGCATCTCCTAAGCAGCTACAAGTTGTTTTGTTTGATGAGCTCAACCTTCCTAAAACAAAGAAGATTAAGACCGGCTACACAACTGATGCTGAAAGCCTGGATTGGTTGCATCAAAAAAGTGGGCATCCCGTTTTGACCTCGTTGCTTCGAATTCGTGAAACCAAGAAATTGGGAACAACTGTTGAAGGCCTGATTGCCGAAATTGCCAAGGACGGACGCATTCATACTCATTTCCAGCAGACAATTACCGCAACCGGTCGTCTTTCATCGACTGGACCTAATTTGCAAAACATTCCGGTCCGCACAGAAGAAGGACGCAAGATCCGCGACTGTTTTACTGTCGGCAAGGGTTATGTCGCATTGTTGACTGCAGATTACAGCCAGATCGAAATGCGCATCATGGCTCACTTATCCCACGATGAAAAATTGCTGGCAGCTTTTGCTTCAGGTGAAGATCTTCATGCAACAGTTGCTGGACTTGTGTTTGGTGTTAAACCATCTGAAGTGGATCCTGAAATGCGTCGACAGATGAAAGCTATGTCGTACGGACTAGCTTATGGACTTTCTTCGTATGGTCTAGCGATTCAATTAGATATTTCTCCACCCGCGGCCCAACAGTTGATGGACACCTACTTTGAACGATTTGGTGGAATTAGAGACTACTTAAAAACAGTTGTCGAAGATGCGCGCAAAGTTGGTTACACCGAAACAATTATGGGTCGACGTCGGTACTTGCCAGATTTAATGCATGACAATAGACAAAGGCGCGAAGTCGCAGAGCGCATGGCGCTCAACGCTCCGATTCAGGGATCTGCGGCAGACATCATCAAACTGGCGATGCTTAATGTTCAGCGGGCAATTGAAACCGAGAAATTAAACTCTCGCTTACTTTTGCAGATCCATGATGAGTTAATCCTTGAAGTTGTAGCTGGCGAGGAAGAAAAAATAAGTGAACTAGTCAAGCGTGAAATGGGTTCTGCATATCCTTTGAAAGCGCCACTAGATGTTAATGCGGGTCTTGGCCTTACCTGGCATGAAGCGGCGCACTAACTACTTCACTTGGTTAGATATATCTTCCATCGCTTGAAGATCTTCTTCATCAGTTGGAATGTCATTTGCAGCGCTTAACCTTCCACGACCAATCGATAAAATTATTAAGCCAACACAAATCATGATTGGCAACATTGCTAACCCAATGCGTGGTGAGAACATTTCAGACACAACTCCACCAACTGCAGCGCCTACCGCCATGAAAGAACCCTCAACACTCCAGATCCAACCGAGCGAAGCGGTCTGTGAACCTTTAGGCCTTACCGCTTCAAGAACTTCAAAGTAAAAAACTTGAACTGCGCCACCTAAAAAGCCGATAGATGCTCCAACAAGTGCCATAGTCCAATCCGGGTAGGTGAAGGCGATCGGAAGACAGGCAAGCAACCACAATGCATATGCTCGTCGTAATGCCAGAAGTGGAGGTAATTTCTTTGAAACCAATCCACCCAATAAGCCACCTATGACCGTTGCGATTCCGAAGGCGGCAAAGATCCAAGCAACGCGATGCTGAACACCTTCTTGCGTTGCAAATGCTGGAACAGCAACATCAAAGACGCCCCAACCAAAGCCAATAAAGCAGCCTTCAAACATCAGCAACTGAATGGCTCGATCCTTCCACAATCTTTGCTGACCTTTGTTTTTCTTTTCAGGAATCCAATCACGAGATGCCGGAGTCAGTGATAGAGCGATACCACCTGTAAACATCAAGGCAGCGATAGTTCCTAGACCTAATTCTGGTCGAGAAGAAAGCGAAAGCGCAGTGATAACAACAGGACCAATAACACTTGTTGAACTCATCATTGAAGAATCAAATGCGTACGCCGTACGCAGATATGAATCCGGGACAATGTCTTTCCATAATGGACGGACAGATAAGTTAATCGGGGGAGCGGTAATACCCAAAATGAATGCGGAGATTAAAATGGATTGTCGAGTCTCCATTGTGTTCAGTAACAAAATTAGTCCAGAGTACATAGGAACCAAAATGCGAATGGGCCACTTTTGACCAAAGCGATCCATCACAGATCCCCGCAGACCTGCAGTCAAAGAACCGGCTAGTGAGTTCAAACCAATTGCAAAGCCAGCCACTGCAATAGAGCCAGTTTCCTGCTCTGCTTTGAAAAAGATACCGAGACCGATCATGCCGTAGGCCAATCGCGCTGGAAAAGCGCTAATTCCAAGTCGAATGACCTGCGGGAAAGCCATGAGCTCTCTATATCTATTCATAACGACTATCAGTCTATCTTTCACGCTCAGAAAAGTAAGTGGATTTGCCCATATGAGCGTGCAAACCGTACCCTTGCCCTTCAGCCGCGAAAGCGGGAACTACTACTTTCTATCCCTACGGAGCACAATTGTCTACACCACAAATTGCAGTAAATGACATCGGATCAGCTGAAGATTTTCTAGCAGCAATCGAAGGCACAATCAGAAACTTTAATGACGGCGACCTAGTTTCAGGTGCGGTTGTTCAAGTTGGACGCGAAGAAGTTCTTGTCGATATCGGATACAAGACTGAAGGAGTTATTCCAGCTCGCGAGCTTTCAATTCGCCACGATGCAGATCCAAACTCAATCGTTAAAGTCGGTGAGATTATTGAAGCTCTTGTTCTTCAGAAAGAAGATAAAGAGGGTCGCCTAATCCTTTCCAAGAAGCGCGCACAGTACGAGCGTGCCTGGGGAGACATTGAAGGCAAGAAAGAGCGCGACGAAGTTGTCGTCGGAACTGTTATTGAAGTTGTTAAGGGTGGACTTATCGTGGACATCGGTCTACGTGGATTCCTTCCAGCATCTCTTGTCGAGATGCGCCGCGTACGCGATCTGACTCCATACATTGGCAAGCAGGTTGAAGCACGCATCATCGAACTAGATAAGAATCGCAACAACGTTGTTCTTTCACGTCGCGCATTCCTAGAGCAGACACAATCAGAATCACGTACAACATTCCTGAACCAGCTACAAAAGGGCCAGGTTCGCACAGGTGTTGTTTCATCAATCGTCAACTTCGGTGCATTCGTTGACCTTGGTGGCGTAGATGGTTTGGTTCACGTTTCAGAGCTTTCATGGAAGCACATCGATCACCCAGGTGAAGTTGTTGAAGTTGGCGACGAAGTAACTGTTGAAGTTCTCGAAGTAGATTTCGAGCGCGAGCGTGTATCGCTTTCACTTAAGGCAACACAAGAAGATCCATGGCAGGCATTTGCTCGCACCCACACAATCAATCAGGTTGTTCCAGGTGTTGTGACAAAGCTTGTTCCATTTGGTGCATTTATCCGTGTTCACGAGGGAATTGAAGGCCTTGTTCACATCTCAGAGTTGGCAGAACGCCACGTTGAGATTCCAGAGCAGGTTGTTCAGGTTGATGATGAACTCTTTGTAAAGATCATCGATATCGATCTAGAGCGTCGCCGTATTTCACTTTCTTTGAAGCAGGCTAACGAAGGTACAGAGATTGAGATCGAAGCATTTGATCCAACTCAGTACGGAATGGCTGCTCGTTACGATGCAGCAGGAAACTTCATTTACCCTGAAGGTTTCGATGCAGATTCACAAGAGTGGAAGCCAGGATATGAAACACAGCGCGAAGAGTGGGAAAAGCAGTACGCCCAAGCTCAAGAGCGTTTCATGGCACACAAGAAGCAGAAGGCTGAAGCAAAGGTGGCTGATGCCGCTGCAACTCCAGCAGAAGAAGTTGCTGCTGCCGAATAAGTAAGAAAGATTCCGACAAAGGAGTCCAGCTTGAAGCCGCGAGAAAAACGTTTGACACTCGCTTACTTCAACTGGACTCCTTTCTCTTTATCCAAAGATAAGATTCAAGCATGCGGGTAATAGCTTTAACGGGTGGCATTGGCTGTGGTAAGTCATTGGCAGCGCAGTACTTTGCTGAACTAGGTGCCCTTGTAATAGATGCGGATCAGTTAGCGCGTGCTGCGATTGAACGTGGCTCAGATGGTTTTGATGAAGTAGTCGCACTTTTTGGTGATTCAATTTTAAAGGATGGAAACATTGATCGCCGAGCTTTGGGTGAGCTTATTTTTAATGATCCAAAAGCTAGAGCTGCATTAGAGGGAATCATCCATCCTTTTGTCCGTCGCGAATTTGAAGAAGCGGTTGCATCACTCAAAGGCGACGACGTACTTGTTTATGAAATTCCTTTACTGTTTGAATCAAAATCACATGATCGATTTGATCTAGTGATTACCGTCGAATCAGAATTAGAAAATAGAATTGCACGTTTACGGGATAGAGGAATGCATATTTCTGAAATCGAGGGCCGAATTGCTGCGCAGGCCACACGTGAACAGCGCACAGAGATTGCTGATTTCCTGATTGAAAATGATGGCAGCGAAGATGAGCTGCTGCGCCAGGTCGAAAACATCTGGGATAGCCTTCAGGATAATTAGTAAGTAGGCTTGGCAAATGCGCCCGATATCTGATCTTCAACGCAGGGTCGAGCCCTTTCAAGTAATCAGTGATTATGTTCCAGCCGGTGATCAACCTGCAGCCATCGCTGAAATAACTAAGCGAATCAATGCTGGCGAACGCGATGTTGTTCTGTTGGGTGCAACAGGTACTGGAAAGTCAGCTACAACTGCGTGGCTGATCGAACAGCTGCAGCGGCCCACCTTGGTGCTTGCACCAAATAAGACACTTGCCGCCCAGTTGGCAAATGAATTCCGAGAACTTCTACCCAATAACGCAGTTGAATACTTCGTTTCTTACTACGACTATTACCAACCCGAAGCCTATGTACCCCAAACAGATACCTTTATTGAAAAGGATTCAAGTGTCAACGAAGAAGTTGAGCGACTTCGACATTCTGCGACGAACTCGCTACTAACTCGCCGCGACGTAATTGTTGTAGCAACGGTTTCATGTATCTACGGCTTGGGCACACCGCAGGAATACGTAGACCGGATGGTGCGTTTGCGTGTCGGCGAAGAAATCGAACGTAACGCTTTGCTTCGCAGATTTGTAGATGTTCAGTACAAGCGCAATGACATGGCCTTCGAGCGCGGAACTTTCCGGGTTCGTGGCGACACCATCGAGATCATTCCTATGTATGAAGAGCTGGCTATTCGCATTGAGATGTTTGGGGATGAGATCGAGAAGCTATCGACTCTGCATCCCCTAACTGGCGAAATTATTCGGGATGAAGAAGAGATCTTCATTTTTCCTGCCACGCACTATGCGGCCGGCCCCGAAACCATGAAGCGAGCTATCGGCGATATTCAGGATGAACTGCAGGTGCAACTAAACCTTTTCGAAAAGCAGGGCAAACTTTTGGAAGCCCAGCGGCTTCGGATGCGCACAACTTTTGATATAGAAATGATGGAGCAAATCGGATTTTGTAGTGGAATTGAGAATTATTCTCGCCACCTCGATGATCGTGCAGCTGGATCTGCGCCGCATTGTCTACTCGATTACTTCCCCGAAGATTTTCTAGTGGTTATTGATGAAAGTCACGTAACTGTTCCACAGCTAGGTGCGATGTTTGAAGGCGATGCCTCCCGAAAGCGAACTCTGGTGGAACACGGTTTCCGTCTACCAAGTGCTTTAGATAACCGTCCGCTTAAGTTTCCAGAGTTTGTTGAACGAACTGGTCAAACACTTTACCTGTCAGCAACACCTGGCAAGTACGAACTAGCTAAGGTCAATGGAGATGTAGTTGAGCAGGTTATTCGTCCAACAGGATTAGTAGATCCACAAATTGTGATCAAACCGATTAAGGGCCAGATCGATGATCTACTTAATGAAATCAATATTCGTGCCGCCAAAAATGAGCGTGTTCTAGTAACTACTCTGACCAAGAAGATGTCTGAAGACTTGACTGATTATCTGCAAGAGCGCGGCGTCAATGTTCGCTACTTACACTCTGAAGTAGATACTTTGCGCCGCGTCGAATTACTGCGCGAACTTCGTACCGGTGATTACGATGTACTGATCGGTATCAATTTGCTGCGCGAAGGTTTGGATTTACCGGAAGTATCTTTGGTGGCAATCCTGGATGCTGATAAGGAAGGCTTCCTTCGTTCATCAACATCGTTGATTCAAACAATTGGTCGAGCTGCTCGAAATGTCTCTGGCGAAGTTCATATGTATGCCGATCGAATTACTGATTCCATGGCTAAGGCAATAGATGAGACAAACCGACGTCGGGCAAAGCAGGTTGCGTACAACCTAGAACGTGGAGTCGACCCTCAACCGCTGCGCAAAAAGATTGCAGATATCACTGACCTGATTAATCGCGAAAGTGAAGACACCGAAGAACTTTTGTCCCATGAAAAGGGTGGAGCCAAGAAAATTGCCTCATCTGCTGGAATTTACGACAAGTCTTCTACCTCTTTGCCGCGCAAGGATCTGATCGCATTGATAGGCTCGCTCACCGATCAGATGCGCAATGCAGCATCTGAACTTCAATTTGAGGTCGCCGCTAGATTGCGCGATGAAATCAAGATATTGAAGAAAGAGCTACGAATGATGGAAGAGGCCGGGGTTTGAGCATCGATAAGTTGGTTGTACGTGGAGCGCGCGAACACAACCTAAAAAATGTTTCCATCGAACTTCCGCGAGATTCGCTAGTCGTTTTTACGGGCCTGTCAGGTTCGGGAAAATCATCACTCGCCTTTGACACAATTTTTGCTGAAGGTCAGCGTCGATATGTTGAATCCTTATCAGCCTATGCGCGTCAGTTCCTTGGTCAAATGGACAAACCAGATGTGGATTTCATTGAAGGTCTTTCACCTGCGGTATCTATTGATCAGAAATCAACTAATCGAAATCCACGCTCGACCGTGGGAACAATTACTGAAGTTTACGATTACCTGCGTCTGTTGTTCGCTCGTGCAGGAACACCTCATTGCCCTAGCTGCGGCAAAGTTGTCACTCGACAATCGCCTCAACAGATTGTTGATCAGATTCTGGAACTTCCGGCAACGACAAAATTCCAAGTTCTGGCACCAGTTGTCAGAGCTCGTAAAGGCGAATTTGTTGAACTCTTCAATGATCTGATCACTCAAGGGTATTCCCGTGCACGCATTGATGGGGAAGTAGTCCAACTCTCTGATGCCCCTAAGTTAAAGAAACAAGAAAAACATACGATCGAAGTTGTTATTGACCGTTTGACCGCTAAGGCTGAAAGCAAGACGCGCTTAACAGATTCCATTGAAAACGCGTTGCGCTTGGCATCGGGAATTGTCATTCTTGATTTCGTTGATGCAAAAGGTGAGGATAAAGAACGCACTTACAGTGAGCACTTAGCCTGTCATGACTGTGAATTGTCATTTGAAGAATTAGAGCCTCGCTCCTTCTCATTCAACTCTCCATTTGGAGCGTGTGCCGAGTGTTCTGGAATTGGAACAAAGAAGGAAGTGGATGAAGATCTGATCATCCCTGATGATTCAATTTCAATTAATGAAGGTGCGATTGCGCCGTGGTCTGGTGGGCAATCCTCTGATTACTTCTTGCGTTTATTAGAAGCACTTGCCAAGGATCTTCCTTTTTCTCTGGATACGCCGTGGAAGAAGGTGTCAGCAAAAGCTCGTGAAGCGATCTTGAATGGCTACGAGTATGAAATCAAAATGAAGTACAAGGGGCGCTATGGAGCGCGCAACTACACCACCGGGTTTGAAGGTGTTATTCCCTTTATTCATCGCCGACATGAAGAAACTGACAGTGATTACAGCCGCGACAAGTACGAGGCATATATGCGCGAGATTGCGTGCGAAACCTGCAACGGCGCACGACTTAAGCCAGAAGTACTTGCGGTAACTATTGGTAACAAGAACATCTCTGAAATATGTGAACTTTCCATCGCCGATTGTGCAGTTTTCCTGAAGCAAATCAAGCTCAACAAGCGCGAAGCACAGATCGCAGAACGAGTTATGAAAGAGGTCAACGCCCGTCTTGGCTTCTTGCTAGATGTAGGTCTTGATTATTTATCGTTGGCCCGTCCTGCTGGATCGCTATCCGGTGGTGAGGCACAACGCATTCGATTAGCAACTCAGATCGGTAGCGGACTTGTTGGAGTTCTATATGTTTTAGATGAGCCGTCGATTGGCTTGCACCAACGCGACAATAAGCGCTTGATTGAAACGCTCACCCGTTTACGCGATTTGGGAAACACCTTGATTGTTGTTGAACATGACGAGGAAACAATTCGAACTGCGGATTGGATTGTTGATATTGGTCCGGGTGCCGGAGAACATGGTGGAAAAGTTGTCGTCTCTGGAAGTTATGAAGAACTGATCGCATCCAAAGAATCCATCACGGGTGCGTACTTATCTGGTCGCAAATCTATCGAAATTCCTAAAAAACGTCGCCCCATTGATCCAAAGCGAAAGCTTGTGGTGAAGGGTGCAAAGGAAAATAACCTCAAAGACATCGAAGTCGAAGTTCCACTGGGTGTATTTGTTTCGGTAACTGGTGTTTCTGGATCTGGTAAATCCACCTTGGTGAATGATATTTTGTACACAACCTTGGCTAACAAATTAAACGGTGCTCGATTGGTTCCTGGTCGACACAGAACAGTTACTGGTATCGAACTTTTGGACAAGGTTGTGCATGTGGATCAATCTCCGATTGGCAGAACTCCACGGTCAAACCCAGCTACGTACACTGGTGTTTTCGACAAGATTCGTGCGCTGTTTGCCGAAACTAGTGAAGCAAAAATTCGCGGATATCAGCAAGGTCGCTTCTCTTTTAACGTTAAGGGCGGCCGCTGCGAGAACTGTTCTGGTGACGGAACCATCACTATTGAAATGAACTTTTTGCCAGATGTCTACGTTCCTTGCGAGGTCTGTCATGGCGCGCGTTACAACCGTGAAACGCTAGAGGTTCATTACAAGAACAAGACCATTGCAGAAGTATTGAATATGCCTATTGAAGAGGCTGGCGGTTTCTTTGAATCCGTACCGGCAATCGCTCGCTACCTAAAGACTTTGAATGATGTTGGTTTGGGTTATGTTCGGCTAGGCCAATCAGCACCTACCTTGTCGGGCGGAGAAGCTCAGCGCGTAAAGCTTGCAACAGAGCTACAGCGCCGATCAACTGGTCGCACAATTTATGTACTAGATGAACCAACAACGGGATTGCACTTTGAAGATGTCAATAAGTTGTTAACGGTGCTTAATCGTTTGGTTGATACCGGAAACACGGTTGTCGTTATCGAACACAACTTAGATGTCATCAAATGCTCTGACTGGGTTATCGACATGGGGCCTGAAGGCGGTTTCCGCGGAGGATTGGTTGTTGCTGAAGGAACGCCAGAACAAGTAGCTGCAGTCAAAGAGAGCTATACCGGGCAGTTCTTGGGTGAGATTCTAAAGTCAAATAGAAAAGCCCCAGCTAAGAAGTAGTCCAATGGCAGATCCTCAAAGTTATCGGCCTACAAACATCCCGGAACACCCTGGGGTATATCGCTTTTACAACAAATTGGACAAAGTTATCTACGTTGGCAAAGCAAAGAATCTGAAGAATCGCTTAAGCAATTACTTTCAAGCAAATCTTGCGACCAAAACGTATCGCATGGTTCACGAAGCGGTTCGTGTTGATTGGACCATTGTTAGTACCGAACTTGAAGCCTTAGCGCTGGAATTTAGTTGGATCAAGCAGTATCAACCTAAGTACAACGTTCAGTTTAAAGATGACAAGTCCTATCCATATTTAGCCTTATCGCTCAATGATGAATACCCAATGATTTTCATAACGCGCAAGGACAAGCGACCTGGGCTCAAGTACTTTGGCCCTTACACAAACGCCTGGGCGCTACGAAATACTTTTGAAGTTTTGCTCAAGGTTTTTCCGGTCAGATCATGTTCATCAGCTAACTTCACGCGCGCACAGCGCAGTAAGCGCCAATGTTTATTGGGGGACATCGGAAAATGTGCAGCACCATGTGTTGGGTGGATATCACAAGAAGATCACAAACAATTAGCTGGTCGCCTTAATGAATTCATGGAATCGGGTATGGAAAACATCCTGCCTAAGCTTCATGAAGAGATGAACACAGCTGCGGGAAATGAAGAATTCGAGCGCGCAGCACGCTTGCGAGATCAAATCGAATCCTTTGAAAAGGCGCAGAAATCTACCGAAGGCAATTTTTCAGATGATCTGGATGGTGATTTCATTTCGATTTACCACGATGGTTTCCACGCAGCTGGGTCGATATTTTCTATGCAACGTGGATCGGTTAAGGGTTCCAGGTCGTGGATTGTGGATCAAGAGATGGTTCTAGAAGGTCAAGATGTCTTGACCTCACTGCTCTATTCAATCTATGGAACCGGTGCGATTGCAGTTCCACGCAATATCTACATTAACGCTGAACCGGTAGATAAAGAGCAGTTAGAACAATGGCTGGGTGGAATTGGATCAACCAAAGTTGAAATCAAAGTGCCACAACGAGGCGAAAAAGTTGAGCTACTCGACACAGTAAAACGTAACGCCCAGTATTCGTTGATTCAGTACTTGAGCAAACGGGCAACAGATGCTGCCGTCAGCGGTAAGGCTTTGACTGAAATAGAAGAACATCTCAACTTGGGACGCACCCCATTGCGCATCGAATGTTTTGATATTTCCAATATCTCCGGCACATCAGTTGTTGCTTCTATGGTGGTTTTCGAAGATGGCATGATTAAGAAGAGCGAATACCGCCGGTTCATCATTGATACTAGCGAAGGATTTGATGACACTCGTGCGATGCACCAAGTGATTACTCGCAGACTTAAGCGTTTACTTGATGATCGCAAAGAGAATGAAGCCGAAGTTGCAGAGCTCGGCGGCAAGCCAAGCAAGTTTGCTTACCCTCCTCAGCTCATCGTGGTGGACGGTGGTCAGCCGCAGGTAAATGCTGCACAGCGCGCATTGGATGAGTTAGGGATAAAGGACATTGCGTTGTGCGGATTAGCTAAGCGCTTAGAAGAAGTGTGGATGCCAGGATCGAAGGATCCACTTATCCTGCCGCGCAACAGCGAAGGCTTGTACCTATTGCAGCGGATTAGAGATGAAGCCCACCGCTTTGCTATTACCTTTCATAGATCACGTCGTTCAAAGGTCATGTTGGAGTCAATTTTGGATGAGATTCCACAATTGGGCTCAGCCCGCAGAGCCTCATTGTTAGAACGTTTTGGTTCGGTCGCGGCAATACGTAAAGCAACGGTAGAAGACATCGCAGCAACGCCGGGGATTGGCTCTAAAATTGCTTCAATCATTGAATCTCATCTGTCTTCAATTGCCAGCCAGGGAATCAATACTGAAACCGGTGAGATTTTGGAGAACAAGTAATGGGCAGTGAGTTTTTTGAACTACCGGCAGAAGAGCAACAAAAATCCCTAACCGCTTTTGCTCAAGAGTTACTGACTAACTATGGGATAAGTAAAGCGAAAGTTTCCTGCATCAACTTTGGCTTTAATGCAACTTTTTCGGTTGAAACTGAAACAGGCGTCAAATATGCCTTGCGAATTAACATAAACTCAGCCAAAACAATTAAAAACCTGTTGGCTGAGATCGAATGGGTCCGACATCTAAACCATACTTCGGGCATCAATACCCCAGCTCCAATAGCAACTTTGAAGGATGATTTTATTGTCTCCACTGTCCATCCCGAATCCGGACAGACATTATCTGCCGTGATGTACTCATGGTTAGAAGGGGAAGAAATAGGCGACGAACCAACTTTGGATCAGTTACATGAAGTAGGTAAGGCGATCGCGCTATTACATCAAGATTCCTCTAATTTTGTGCTTTCAAGTCAATTAGAATTGCCAACTTTCGATGATTTCTTTTGGAGTACGGAGGACTTTCTCTTCTCCGAAAAATCTACGCTTCCAGATCCAGATCGAAGGTTGATTCAAGAGGCCCACGATCTCATAATGGAGTTCACGCGCGATTTGTATGAAACTTCTCCAGTCCACATCATTCATGCGGATATTCATGGTTGGAATTTGATGTGGCATGAAGGCCAACTTTCAATTTTTGATTTCGATGATTGTGGCTTTGGTGTCGAAGCTCAGGACATAGCCGTTGCCTTGTATTACTTGGATACATCCGAGCAAGATCAAGCACTTTTAGCTGGCTACACAAGCATCAAGCCTTTGCCTACGTATTCAGAGAATGCGATGAAAGCGCTTCTTCTGCATCGGCGCTTACTGCTGCTGAACTACTTGTTTGAAACTAAGAACCAGGAGGAGAAAAAGCTGCTGCCTGCCTATCTGGAAAAGAGTCTTGAGCGTGTTTCGACCTTCTTGACAGATGTAAGAGGATAAGAACATGAGCGGACAAGAGACTTTAGTTCTGACTGGCATGTCAGGTGCTGGGCGATCAACAGTGGCGCACGCCCTTGAAGATCTAGGTTGGTATGTAGTCGACAATTTGCCGCCAGCATTACTTCCCGCACTAGTTAGTAAAGGAACAGGGCCACAAGGAAAAGAGTTAGCCGTTGTGGTCGATGTTCGTGGGGGAGAGTTCTTTGATGAATTAACTACTGCACTAGCAGAGTTAAAGGACAGTAAGTCTGCCTATCGTTTAGTTTTTCTAGATGCTACAGATCAGGCCTTAGTTCAGAGATTTGAATCAACTAGACGTCCGCATCCATTGCAGGGCAAGGATCGAATCGTTGATGGAATCGCACGTGAACGTGAAAAGCTAGAAGAGATTCGTTCTCAATCCGATGTAGCAATCGATACTTCAAACCTCAATGTTCATCAATTAGAGAAGCGAATCGGTGAAATATTTGGTGCAGGAAAGTTGCAAGGAATTCGAGTCAACGTCCTGTCATTTGGATACAAGTATGGAATTCCAGTTGATTCAGATTTAGTTCTTGACTGTCGGTTTATTCCTAACCCGCATTGGATTCCAGAGCTACGTCCACTAACAGGATTGACTCCACAAGTAAGCGAAAAGGTTTTGGGTAGCGATGGCGTCAGCAATTTTGTTCAGGATTATGTTCAGTTAGTAAATTCCATGATGCCGGGGTATATGCGCGAAGGCAAAAAATATGTAACGATCGCAGTTGGTTGTACCGGTGGAAAGCACAGAAGCGTTGCAATCACCCAGGAAATTGCACGACAACTCAATGAATTTGGTGCTGAAATTTCGGCACATCCAACGCACCGTGATGTAGGTCGTGAGTAGTTTTGGCTAAAGTTGTTGCATTAGGTGGTGGTCATGGTTTAGCCGCCACATTGACCGCTTTGCGTCAGATCACTCATCAGTTAACTGCAATCGTTACCGTTGCAGATAACGGTGGATCTAGCGGACGTTTGCGTGCAGAGTTTCCAATTTTCCCTCCGGGTGATTTACGAATGGCGTTAGCTGCCCTATGCGCAGATGATGAATGGGGTCGTACCTGGGCCCAAATAATGCAACACCGCTTTGAAAGTGATGGCGAACTCAATGGGCATGCAATGGGTAATCTCTTGCTTGCATCAATGTGGAACGCTGGTGAAGATCCCGTTGTTGCATTGGATCGAGTAGGTCAACTGTTAAAAGTTATTGGTCGCGTCCTGCCAATGGCATCTGTCGCCTTGGATATCGAAGGAACCTTTAATACATCGACCGGAAGAATTGTTGTGCGCGGTCAAAAAGAGGTTGCAACGGCTAAGGGACACATTGAATCTCTGCGCATAATTCCGGAGGATCCTGCTGCGCGAACCGAAGCACTAGAGGCAATTGCTGATGCACAGTGGATCACGATGGGACCGGGTTCATGGTTTTCGAGTGTGATCCCACACTTATTAGTACCTGCCCAACTTGAGGCGTTGCAGAGCAGTAAGGCCCGCAAGATTTTGATTTTGAATCTAGATGCAACTTCACATTCTCAAGGTGAAGAGTTCGCAGGTTCCACCCCTGAAGAGCATCTCAACTTTTTTCATCGATATGCCCCTGGTGTAAAGGTGGATTACTGCCTTGTTGACCATTCAGTTGTGCGGGATGAGCAAGCTTTGCAGCTAGCAGCATCAACCTTGGGTGGAGAGATTGTCGCGGCAGATATTCGTAAAGCACCGGGCAGCATCCATCATGATGCCCAAAAATTAGCTCTCCATTTGGGCCACATTCTCGCTCGGTAAAT
>Ga0208723_1000097_pt1 | contig 33846 bp, 35 predicted proteins | sample LakMenEpi31Aug12_FD_150750 | JGI IMG/M metagenome (GOLD analysis project Ga0208723, IMG submission 150750) | Freshwater microbial communities from Lake Mendota, WI - 31AUG2012 deep hole epilimnion (SPAdes) | ecosystem: Environmental > Aquatic > Freshwater > Lake > Epilimnion/Euphotic zone ...
TGAGAGGATTTCTCCCTAGTACGAGAGGACCGGGAGGAACGCACCTCTGGTGTACCAGTTATCGTGCCAACGGTAAACGCTGGGTAGCCATGTGCGGAGTGGATAACCGCTGAAAGCATCTAAGTGGGAAGCCCACCTCAAGATGAGTGTTCCCATGGCATAAGCCAGTAAGGTCACGGGAAGAACACCCGTTGATAGGCTCTACGTGGAAGCGCTGCAAGGCGTGAAGCGGAGGAGTACTAATAGACCGAGGGCTTGACCACACCATCAGCTCTACACCTTCTTTCTGGAGCTAAAGTTTTTTAGTTAACCTATGCAGTTCTCAGGGTTCACCTTGAGAAAAAATCCATCAGGACATCAGCTGATGGATTCTAATATTTCCTGGTGTTCATAGCGCTGTGGAACCACGCCGATCCATCTCGAACTCGGTTGTGAAACGCAGCAGCGGCGACGATAGTTAGGTGGTAGCGCCTCGCGAAAATAGCACGATGCCAGGATAAATCTTTTTCTCTTCTTTTCTCACTCTTGCCACCCAACGGGTGGCTTTTTTGTGGGAGCGGATGTCGATGATGGTTTCCCCCCTGACTGCACAGGAGAACTAAACACGAATGGTCGTTGGCCTGGGAAGACACATACGCACTCTTTGGCTGTCCTACAGACTCTGGCTTCGTTGCGATTGCATTGATCTGAGTGCAGCCTTTGCTTTTCACACTCTTCAATCATTCTTCCCTGCCTTACTCATCGCCCTAGCCCTTGCATCACGCTTTCTTGGCCAGGACGAGGCCCTGCTTCAGCAGGCAAAACTAGTCGTGGGTCAGTTGATTCCTAGTGATTCCATGCCCCTGTTTACGGATGCCTTGTCCCGTTTTCTTCGCCAAGGCTTCGGCGCAGGACTTACAGGCATCGTCTTGCTGTTACTGAATGCAAACAATATCTATCTCACCTTACAAAGGGGTGCTGATCGGCTCTGGTGGAATCGCCCCTACGGCCTGGAGTCTTTATCTTGGCTACGAATCATTCAGCGCTTTTTGTGGCTGAGACTGAAGTCGCTCTTGATCTTGCTGCTGATTGGTCCGATGTTAATTGCCGACCAAGTCATTGGAAATTTTCGGGTTTTTGGTTCCACCCTTTTGCGTGACTGGCTCTCCAATACACTGCCAGATGGATTTACATGGCTAGGGAAATTGTCATACGGGGCTGATTTTCTTCTCTCAAATATCCTGGCTTTTTCATCAGTGATGGTGCTTCTTTGGCTCTTGCCCTCTCGCCAGGTTCCCTGGCGCCCGTTAGTCCCTGGCGCCTTGCTGATCAGCATCATTTCTACACTTCTTACCATAATATTAGGACGGTTGCTGTTTGCGATTGGCTTGCGATTTCAAGCCTACGGTGTCGTTGGCGGCGTTTTACTCCTTACGCTCTGGCTATGGTTGCTTGGGGTGATTCTTTATTTCGGGCAGTGTTTGAGCGTGACCATTGCCCGATGGCCCCGTGGTGGGCCATCCGCACCCCCCCCCATCTGAAATCAGCTGCCCAAAGGGTCAGGATGAAGCGAGCGTTCTAACTCCATCCCGGTGATTCACACCCCCCCCTCCTGGCCAATCAAGATTGCGCCACTTCCCGCGAGTCTTCTCCTCATCGCCACAGCCCTTGGCTCCATTGTGCTGACAGGCGTCGCTTTGCTGACCCTGGTGCCCCTGGTGATGATCGTGGGAGGAATGGCCGCTGCGATTGTGGCCACATTGCTGCTGGGTTGGGCAGGCATTGAAGCCCTGGCAGCGTTTGAACGCTGGATGGACCACGACCCGCGTTTCCAGCGCTAAATGCAACGTTCCTCCTTCCCCTGGTTCTGGGTGGGGCTCGCCGCCCTCTTGCTGCTCCTCCCAGGAACAGCAGGCCGATTCCTCCTGGACGTTCTTGGCGGGTTGACCCTGTTGCTTCTGCTCCTCCCCCTCCTTGGCGCAGGGGTGGGACTTCTGGCATGGCAACTGATACGACGGCGCCTCCACACCTGTGAGGCCTGCGGCACCGTCAGTTTTGGAAGCCAAATGTGCCCGGCGTGCGGATCCTGGTTCGGCGAAGAGGGCACCCGTCCGGGGAGCGAAAGGGATCTGGAAGCCTTGGATGCCTCCCAGGTGATCATCAATGTGGAGGCTGTCGATGTGGAGCCGTCCACGGATCGAAACAACCCGCCCTCATCCTGAGGAACGGCGTTTCCTTCCCATAGGCTCATGACAGAGCTGGTTGCCTATGGCCTCGTTGTTGGCTGCTCAGTGGGATGTGGTGGTCGTGGGCAGCGGAGCAGCAGGGCTGATGACCTGTCTGGAACTTCCCAGGGATCTGAGAGTTCTGCTCCTGAGTAAACAGTTGAACCCTCGCTCAGCCAGCCGCTGGGCCCAGGGAGGGATCGCCGCGGTGACCCGCTCCGAAGACAGTTTTGACAGCCACATCGCTGACACACTCAAGGCGGGTGCTGACCTATGTGACCGCCCTGCAGTAGATCTTCTGGTCCGTCAGGCACCAGCTTGTGTGGAGCGGCTCCTGGCCCTGGGCATGGCCTTCGACCGGGAGAACGGAAACCTCAGCACCACGCTGGAGGCAGCCCATAGCCACCGTCGGGTGCTGCACGCGCAGGACCGCACCGGAGGTGCGCTGGTGGATGCGTTGGAACGGGAAGTGCAGTCACGGGCGCTGCTGGAGCGCCACGAAGGGGTGCCAGCCCTCCAACTCTGGGTGGACGGGGGACGCTGCGTGGGACTGCAGGTTTTGGACGGCAACCAACTGCGCTGGCTCCGCGCCAGAGCCGTGGTGTTGGCCTGTGGAGGAGGTGGCCACCTCTTCTCTCACACCACCAACCCAAGCCAGGCGTCAGGGGATGGGGTGGTGATGGCCTGGGCGGCAGGAGCCCAGATTCGCGACCTGGAATTTGTGCAGTTTCACCCCACCGCCCTGATGCTGCCCGGGGCCCCCCATTTCCTGATCAGCGAGGCGGTACGAGGGGAAGGGGCCCGCTTGTGGGATGCGCAGGGGCGCAGTCCCGTCGCCCTTCTCAGTGGGGGCGATCTGGCCCCTAGAGACCAGGTGAGTCGCGCTCTGGCCCAGTGCATGCAGCAGCAAGGGGTCGACCATCTCTGGCTGGATCTGCGCCCTGTAGGGGAGGAACGGCTGCGGAGACAGTTCCCGACGATTCTTGGCCGCTGCCTGGAACTAGGACTACAGCCCACCCTCTCCCCCATCCCCGTGGCTCCTGCAGCCCATTACTGGATGGGAGGGGTGCGAACAGATCTGCAGGGAGCCACAACCCTGCCGGGGCTCTACGCCGTGGGAGAAGTGGCCTGCACAGGAGTCCATGGAGCCAATCGCTTGGCCAGCAACTCCTTGATGGAGTGTCTGGTATTTGCGCGGCAGCTGGCCTCTCTGGAGCTGGCACCAGCAGCCTCTGCGATCTTCCAGCCCGTGTCTCAAGACCTGCCCCGGCACCCCCGACCAACCAGGACGGAAGACAGCTTGCATCAGCAATTGGAACAGTTGCGCCAGCTGTGCTGGAGTGTGGCAGGTGTGGAACGCTCAGCAGAGCGAATCCGGAGAGCCCTGCAATCGGTGCGTCAGCAGCGCCAGGGGCTGGAACAGGAGGCCCTCTGGCAGATCGTGGAGCGTCAGTCTCCAGAGGTGTGCTTTGCCATGGAACCCAAACAGGTGGCAGGCTTTTTGCTGTTGAACGAGCTCCGTCAGCGGCTGGTATTGGCGGAGCTCCTGATGGAGGCCTCGCTCTTTCGAGAGGAGAGTCGGGGAGGGCATTTCCGCAAGGATGCACCAGCTCGGCAGCCCTTCTGGGAGCGGCACAGTCGCCAAGAGAAGGGGATGGCCATCCAGACTGATGGGGTGGATCGGGGTCAAAACCCGTTGGGGCCGCTGTAGTTGCTCATGGCAGCCAACTTGGCCAGGGGCTTGACGCCTGAATCAACCGTGCCGTTGATCTCCCAGCTGGGAAAGCCTTTGATCTGTTTTTTCTCGCACAGAGCTGCCTGATTTTTGTAGCCATCGGGGGCACACTCAACAATCTTCAACGCGGCGGCGCCTTCCTTACCAAACAGTTCCTTCTGTTCCCGGCAGTGGGGGCACCAGTAGGCCGTGTACATCACGGCTCCCTTCGCAGCGAGATGTTTGGCCAGGGCAATGGCAGCCGGAGAGCTGGGGGTGGTGATCGGAGGAGACATGCCCTTGGTGAGGGCGCTGTCCGGCCGATCCAGGGCCGTGGCCCAGCCCATGCCCACCACAAGGACAGCCAGGCTCACCAAGACCCCACGAAAGATCAGCTGCCCCCGTTCCTGCCAGTCCCCACCCAAAATGGAAAGGACCATCAATCCCAGGGAAAGGCCTGCGGAGAGAAGGCAGAAGGCGCAGAAGGCCTGGATTTTGAACACCATGACCCCCATCAGCACCAGGCTGAAGATGGCCATGGCGGTGCTGATCAGGAACAAGGCCCACCAGCTGGTTCGATGCAGGCCAGCCCTGGCCTCTCCCTTCAAGAGCAGGGGAAGGAGGGCAAGGAGCAGAACCGAGAGGTAGGCCAATGCCCCGAACAGGGACAGGGGTTGGCCCAACAGGGATCCCCAGGCGCTGCTGAGCACCTTGTCGCAGCCATCGGAGCCGCCAGGACAGACCAAGGGGCCGAGCACGCCCCAGCGATGCAGGGTGATGGACCCCGTATCCAGAAGCCCGATGGTGGCGAGCACGGCCATCGCCACCCTGGCCCAGCGGTGGCCAGGATCGCCGCGGCGTCGGCTGCTGCTCAGTCGGCTGGCTAGTCGGGTCGACGTCACGGAGAGGAACAGGTCATCGTGAGGGGATTCTGGCAGCGCCCCCGCCATTCCATAGGGTAGGGGGACAGCCATTTCCAAGCCGACATGCCCTCCGGCCCCGTCAGGAGCATTCCCACTGTCGCCTTTGCTCACCTGGGCTGCGAAAAGAATCGGGTCGACACCGAGCACATGCTGGGCCTGTTGGTAGAAGCGGGGTATGGCGTCAGCGCCGATGAGCGAGACGCCTCCGTGGTGGTGGTGAACACCTGCAGCTTCATCGAAGACGCTCGCAAGGAATCCGTTCGCACCCTGGTGGAGCTTGCTGAACAAGGAAAGGAACTCATCATTGCTGGCTGCCTGGCCCAGCATTTCCAGGAGGAATTGCTGGCCGCCCTGCCGGAAGCCAAGGCCATCGTGGGCACCGGCGATTACCAGCACATCGTGAGCGTGCTTCAGCGGGTGGAGGCCGGGGAGCGAGTGAATCAGGTGAGTGCCGTTCCCACCTTCATCGCGGATGACCATGTCCCCCGCTTCCGTACCACCAGCGAAGCGGTGGCCTATCTCAAGGTGGCCGAGGGCTGTGACTATCGCTGTGCCTTCTGCATCATCCCCAGGCTGCGGGGAGACCAGCGCTCCCGATCGATCGACTCCATCGTGGCCGAAGCCCGATCCCTGGCAGCCCAGGGCGTGAAGGAGCTGATCCTGATCAGCCAGATCACCACCAATTATGGCCTGGACCTGGCCGGGAAGCCCCAACTGGCTGAGCTGCTGCGGGAGCTGGGCCAGGTGGAGATTCCCTGGATACGGGTCCATTACGCCTACCCCACTGGCCTCACCCCAGAGGTGCTGGCCGCCTTTCGGGAGGTACCCAACGTGCTCCCCTATCTGGATCTTCCCCTGCAGCACAGCCATCCCGAAATTCTTCGGGCCATGAATCGGCCCTGGCAGGCGGAGGTAACCGGAGGCTTGCTCCAGCGGGTGCGCAACCAGTTGCCCGGAGCCGTGCTCCGCACCACCTTCATCGTGGGATATCCCGGGGAAACGGAGCGCCATTTTGAGCACCTGCTGGCCTTTGTGCAGGAGCAACAGTTCGACCATGTGGGGGTGTTCACGTTCTCCCCTGAGGAGGGCACCCCTGCAGCAGACCTCCCCGATGCGGTACCGCCGGAGGTGGCCCTGGAACGCAAGGATCGGCTCATGGCTCTCCAGCAGCCCATCTCAGCCGAGCGCAACGCGGCCTGGGTGGGGGAGATCGTGGATGTGTTGATCGAACAGGCCCACCCCAGCAACGGCGCCATGATCGGCCGTTCGGCCCGCTTCGCTCCCGATGTAGATGGGGAAGTGCGTGTGCAGCCGAGCCCCGGAGGGATGGTGGCGGCCCCTGGCCAGCTGGTGCCCGTGCGGATCACGGCCGCCCACACCTACGACCTGGAAGGTGAGCTGGTGGGAGCCAAGGCTCTTGTAGAGGAGGCCCGAGCGCCATCGCGGAGACCCGGTTGACCCTCGCTCCTGCATCCCGAGCAGCGTTGGCTTGGCTCCGGCAGCGCCAGAAGGGTGTGTTTCTGGTCGCCTCGGGATCGAGCACCGTGGGCTCCTTTGCGGGCCTGACGGCCAAAAGCTGGATCCTTCTCGATGGCACGGGCAATCCCATGCTGTTGGCCCTCCACTTCGCTGCTCTCTCCCTCCCCAGCCTGCTGGTGAGTGGCCCCGCCGGGGTGCTCACCGACCGGGTGGGAAGTGAACGGGTGCTAATCCGGGCCCAGTGGGCCCTTCTGGCCTCCGCCTCCCTGGCCGCCCTGGCGATTCCCTTGTTCCAGGGCCAAGCCCAGGTGGTGGTGCTCTTGCTCAGCACCCTGTTCGGGGGTTTGGCCAGCACCTATGAGCTCACGGCCCGAAACAAATACACCGGCCTGCTGGTGGATCGCCCGGAAGACCTCCCTCCCTATCTGGCGAGCTTTTCCATCGTGTTCAACGTGGGCAAGTTGCTCGGGCCGCCGATCGGCGGGTTACTTCTCGCCTTGGCCGGCCCCACGCTGGCTCTGGCGGTGGATGCGGCCAGCTTTCTTGGACCCATTGCTGTGCTGCTCTGGGTGCTGCGCCCCAACACCAACCTGGAGCAAAAAACGGGAACAGGCGCTGCTGTTTCCCTCGGGGCAGCCTGGCGGGAGTGTGGTCCCGTGCTCCGCCATGTCCTGCAATTCACAGCATTGGCTTGTCTGGTGGGTTTTTTCCACCCCGGCCTGGCTCCTGTGATCGCCGCAGGGGTACTGGATTCGTCCCCCCAGGCCCTCGGCATGTTCACCAGTGTGATTGCGGCAGGGAGCCTCTGCGGAGGGGTGGTGCTGCAGCGCAACAGCACGTGGTTGTCGCAAAGGCCTGGCCTGTTGATGGGGACGAGTGTGCTACTGACCTCACTGGCCCAGATCGGCATGGCCCTCAGTCAGGAGGGCCCACTGAAACAGCCCCTGGGATTGCTGATGAGCTTTTTCATCGGCACAGGCACAGCCACCCTGCTCAGCGGGGTGAACCTGATGGCGCAGGTGGGAGCTCCGATGGCCCTACGAGGAAGGATGGCGGGGCTGGGGCAAATTGCCTTTCTTGGGGGCGGCGGCTTCAGTGGTCTGCTGGCTGCAGGCCTGCTGGACCGATTCGGGATGGGACCCACCTTTGGCCTACTGGGCAGTTTCGGCCTGGTGCTGGGCGTGGCCGAATTGCTGCAGCGGGGGCGGCTAAGGCTCAGATCAGACGGATTCCTTTGAGAATCACGGTGAGGACATAGGCAGCAACAAGACCTGCTCCCACAAGACCCAAGTAGTAAGCGACGGCCATGGTGCCTGCTCAGAACTGAACCCTATTACAGCAGATCGCACCGGGCGTGCATGGGCTGAATTGGCCGATGCTCCCGCCCATTCCCCGACAGACAGCGTAAGGTTCAGCATCTTTCCCAGCCCTAACGGCCCAGCCCGTGGGGGTTTCGCTCAAGCTCTGCATGCGTACCCTGTTGCTCTATCCAGAGTTTCCCAAGACCTTCTGGAGCTACGAAAAAATTCTTGAGCTGGTCAATCGCAAGGTTTTGCTTCCCCCCCTGGGCCTGGTGACGGTAGCGGCCCTGCTACCCCAGAGCTGGGAGATGAAGCTGGTGGATCGCAATGTCCGCGAAGTCACCGAGGAGGAGTGGGGCTGGGCAGAACTGGTGATCATTTCCGGAATGATTGTTCAGAAGGCAGATATGGCTGTTCAGATTGCGGAAGCCAAAAGGCGAGGGCTGCCCGTGGCCGTTGGTGGCCCCTTCGCCAGCTCCACTCCGGATGCCCCTGAAGTGGATCAGGCGGATTTCAAGATCCTGGATGAGGGGGAAATCACGCTGCCGCTATTCATTGAAGCGGTTAGTCGCGGCGAACAGGGCGGAGTGTTCAGCGCCAAGGGAGAGAAACCTGATGTCACATCCACTCCCGTTCCTCGCTTTGATCTGCTCGATTTAACGGCCTATGACTCGATGTCGGTGCAGTTCTCAAGGGGCTGCCCATTTCAATGCGAATTCTGCGACATCATTGTTCTTTACGGTCGCAAACCGCGAACCAAGACTCCTGAACAACTCATTAGCGAGTTGCAATATCTCTACGACCTGGGTTGGAGACGTTCCATTTTCCTCGTAGACGACAACTTCATTGGCAACAAGAGGAATGCGAAACTCCTGCTGCCGAAGTTAAAGGAATGGCAGATCGAGCACCGCTATCCCTTCAGCTTTGCAACCGAGGCCTCGGTCGACCTGGCTTCCGATGATGAACTCATGGAAATGATGGCGGAGTGCCGCTTCGACAGCGTTTTTCTCGGCATCGAGACCCCTGATGAAGCCAGTCTGGAAACGGCACGGAAACTCCAGAACACCCGCTCTTCCCTGGAGGAATCTGTGGACAGAATCACCTCCTATGGCATTCGCGTTATGGCGGGGTTCATCATTGGTTTCGATGGCGAAAAGCAGGGAGCTGGAGATCGCATCGTGCATTTCGTCAACCGCACCGGCATCCCTGCCGCCATGATGGGCATGCTGCAAGCCCTACCGAACACCGGCCTTTGGCACCGTCTGGAAAAGGAAGGTCGCTTGATTCAGGAGCGGGCAGATGCCAAGGGCGTGAACCAGACCAACCTGCTGAACTTCAAGCCCACAAGGCCGATCCGAGATATCGCCGAAGAATATGTGGATGCTTTCTGCCGCCTGTACGAGCCAAATGCCTATATCGACCGTGTGAAGCATTATTATCTGAAAGTAGGACAACCTCGCTGGCAAAAGTATGTGCCAGCTGCCCTTGGCAAACCTTCACTCCCCAGCTGGACGGACGTGAGAGCCCTCTCTATTGTGATCTGGAGACAGGGCGTGCTCCGTGACACCCGTTGGCGGTTCTGGTCGTCACTGTTCACCATTGCACGGGCCAATCCCCAGAACTTTGAACAATTTGTTGTCACCTTGGCCCACAACGAACACTTCCAGGAATACCGCGCCGTTGTGAAGAGAGAAATCGAACAACAACTCGCCCTTATCCCTCCTGATCCAGCCGCTGAGGTGACGACCGATCCCCGCAAACTTCAACCGGCTTAGCAAGTGGGGTAAGGGTTAATCCTGAATGTAGGGTTCTCCTCTCTCCAGGCAGAGCTCGGCCTTCTGCAGTTCCCTGCCCAGGTAGAGGGCATGGTCGAGCCGGCTGAGAGGTGCCCGATCCCCCTCCGTCAGGAGCATGCCCAGTTCCTTGGCCGTGCGGCCCCGGTAGATCGCCGTTGGCGTCCTCGGTCCGGCCCCTTGGCAGCGAATGACTTCACCGCTTTCAGGGTCTCGGGCCAGACCGCGTTCATCAATGGTGTTTCCATAGTGTTCAGCCACCAATTCCTGTTGCTGGGAATCAACACGGATCAGGAAATATCCGGAAGGATCGAGGGCGATGAAACGCTGCGACAGAGATTCATCGAGCTGCTGGCGACTGAACATGGCCTTACTCATGGGGATTGGGAAAGGTCAATGTCAGGGGAGGCCTGAAGAAGTTGGGAAGGATCGTAAGCGGAGGTGAAGGGCAGATCGGCGTTGATGGCTTCTATTTCTGCTAGCAACTCCTGATTGGCCCCCGGCAGCCACTCCTGGAGAATCGCTGCGAAGCGTGGTTCAAACCATCGGTGCACGCTGGTGCGAGGCTGGGCCATAAATCCCCGGCGCTTCTTATGGCGTCCCCCCGCGCCTGGATCAAAGCTGCGTAGGCCTCGCTGAATGGCCCACTCCAAAGGGGCGTAGTAACACACCTCAAAATGAAGATGGTCGATCTCCACATCACTTCCCCAATAGCGACCCCACAGCTGAGTGTCGTTGTGCACACACATGGACATGGCCACGGGTGAGAGTGGATCTCCCGTGTGGGCACTGAAGAGAACCACATGGGAACAGAACTGATCGGCCGCTGAGGAAAAGAACTCAGCGCTGAGGTATTTGCTGCCCCAGGGGCCCCATCGACTGCAGTGTTGGGCATAGAACCCATACATTCTCTCCATCAAGCTGGCGGGAATGGCCTCCCCTGTCAGCGGAGTGACCGTGAGGCCAGCTTCGGCAACAGCTTTGCGTTCCCTGCGTATATTGCGGCGCTGATTGGCATTGAATGTGGCCAGATAATCCGCAAACGTTTTAAAGCCTGGATTGGTCCATTCACTCTGCTCATTCAGCCACAGCGACCAGCCGCAGCCTTGGGCCTCCCTGGCAAAAGCAGGATCCACATAGAGGAAATTGCAACTGAGCAAGCGTTGTTTTTGGCAAAAGGCCTCGATGTGTTGAAACAAAAGGGTCGTGAGGGCCCGTCCATCCTCGTTCGGGCCGATCAGAAACCGATAGCCCTGCACCGGGCTGACCGGGCTCATCCCCAGGAGTTTGGGGTAGTAGCGCAACCCCATCTGCCCTGCGAGCTGGGCAAAGGATTGGTCGAACACGAATTCCCCATAGCTGTGCCCCTTCAGATAGAGGGGGGCCAGGGCCACCAGGCTGTCGTCCCGCCAAAGGCCCAGATGGCAGGGCTGCCAGCCCTGGTTGGGGGCAATGCTCCCGCTCGCCTCGAGCGCATGGAGCCAGCTCCAGGTGTAGAAGGGCAGCGGCTGTTCACCGGCAGGCGTCGCCTGCTGCAAAAGCCCCTGAAACTGTTCAGCGGGGATCTCTGCCATGGCTCCGTGCCAGCGGACTCGCAGTTCGACCATCCCAGAACCCCCCAAAGGAGCGTGCGAGGAGCAAAACTAATCAACTCACCCGACCCCCGCGCTCCCACCTCGAGGGTTGCTCCCCATGCCATGGCCAAAGACGTTGTGAACCGGTCTTGCTTCTCCAAAGGGGCCTGGTGCCTGCAGCGCAGCCTCCTCGCGGGCGGCATGGTGTTCGGGATGGCGTTCCCGTCTTCGGCAGGCCTGCTGATGCCGGTTCTGGAGCTGATGCGTCCCCGGCTGGAGTCGCGCCTCGCCGAAGCGTGCATCCAGACAGCAGCAGGAGGATCAACCCGTCTGGGGGCCAGTCTGGAGGATCCCTGTCGCAAGCTGGCCAAGCCCACCAGCCGCTGTCTGATCGAAGAGACCAACCGCACGGGGCGTGGGCTGGGGGTGCTCACGGAAATGCTCGGTGGACGGTTCGGAGATGACAGTGAGGTGGTGGTGAAGCGGTGCCTGGCTCGCCTGCTGGGCCTGCCTGTGGACAGCCTGAAGGACGTGCCGCTTCGAGATCTCACCCGCCGCTTCAGCGTCCTGGCTCCCCTGCCTGGGGGGGCACAGGGGCTTTAGGCGCGGGCCAGAGCATCGAGCGCCTCTGGCGCCATGCCGAGTTGGGCCGTTTCCGCAAACACCTCCGAGGCATTGTTGGGGCTCTCCTGCAGCCGCACCTTGTGAAGTCGGGCTCCGAGAGCCGCGATGGGAGCGTTCAGCAGATCGGCAATGTGCAGTGCGATGTTTTCCGCCGTGGGGACACAGGTGGCGAAATAGGCAATGTCCTTGTTCAGAAAGGTGTGGTCAAAAGGGTCTACCACCTGCTCCTGCACCACCTGCTGGAGAGCCCCCAGATCGCAGACCATGCCCGTACGCGGATCCACAGCCCCCCGAACGGTGACGTCCAACAGGTAGTTGTGACCATGGCCATGCACCCGGGCGCACTTTCCGTAGGTGGCCTCGTTTTCGGCCTGACTCAGCTCTTCCCGGGCCAGGCGATGGGCAGCGGCGAAATGGGTGCGAATGGAGAGAAAGGCTTCCATGGGAGGGATGGCAGAACCACTGAGCACGTCGGCCCAGAGATCGGGATGTTCGTAAAGGCGAATGCCCACCACAGGCAGGTGGCGACCCAGCCTGTCGCGGATGGCCAGCGCCAGGGCCTCAGTGGTGGGGAGGCGTCCCTCTGGTCGACTCAGGTCAAACTCCGGCCAGGTGCGGTTGAGGAAGCGAAAGTTCAGCGGTTCGATCACCACCTCCCGAATGGCGTGCTTCACCTCCGAGAGGTTGAGCACCATGCCATGAGAGTCGAGAGGGCCGGCCATGGCCACCACCAGCTCGTAGTTGTGCCCATGGCCTGGCTCCAGGCTGCAGAGGCCAAAGCGGGCCTGGTTCTCCGCCTCATCCAGTTCGGGTAAGCGGTAGAGATGGCTGGCACTGAAACAGGCCCGGCGGGTGATCACGCAGGGCCTTCCGCCCCCATGGGGGGAGGGGATGGGGGAGGGAGGTGCCGGGCCCGCCGGGACCGGCAGGCTCAGCCCGGCGAGTGTCATGACGGACTCTCTGGAACCAGCCATCCTAGGAAGCCGGCCTGTTGTCCTGAGGTTTCATGCATGCACCCGTCCCCCTCGATCTCGCCCGCAGGCTTCAGGGCCTCAACCTCTACCTGGTGGGAATGATGGGAGCAGGCAAAAGCGCCATGGGCCGACCCCTCGCCCAGGCCCTGGGCTATCGCTTCATCGACGCCGACACCGCGTTGGAGGAGACGGCAGGGCGAAGGATTCCCGAGATTTTTGCCGAGGCGGGTGAGGAGGGCTTTAGGGCCCTGGAAAGCGCTGTGCTGAACGAACTTTCCCGTTGGCACTCCCTGGTGGTGGCCACGGGCGGGGGGGTCGTGACCCGGCCGGTGAACTGGGGCCATCTGCAGCAGGGCGTGGTGATCTGGCTGGATGCCCCTGAAGCCGTTCTGTTGCAGCGCCTCCAGGGCGATCCCACCCCCCGGCCCCTCCTGGCGGATCCCGATCCGGCAGGGCGCCTCCGGGATCTCCTGGCCGAGAGGCGGACCCTCTATGCCCAGGCCGATCTCCATGTGATGCAGCAGGGGGAATCCCCAGAGGCCTTGGCAGACCGGGTGCTGGAGGCCTTGCCGACGATCCTCAAGGACGAACCCAAACCTCCCCAAGAGCCCATCACCCTGCTCCATGAGGATGGTCACACCGGCGCCAACCTGAATCCCTAGGCCGCTGGAGCCCCCTCAGGTCGGCCGCTCCAGGCGGACGGCAAACCACTGAATGGCGAGGCCCGGGGTTAACTCCAATTCACAGGCGGTCTCCAGAAGCCGCTCCACCTGGGCCTCCACGCTGCCCAGATGTCCCAAATCGGCAGGGGGAATCTCACAGGACGCCAGATGGCGGGCCAACCAGGTGCGGGTCTCCTGGGCGCTGAGAATGGCCTCCTCACCGCCAGGTTCCAGCACCACGTAATGATCCATCTCCCGAAGCAGGGGATCGCTCACGCTGCCCTCCGTGCTGTCAACCGCTCCAAAATCCCATCGCGCCAGCTGAACAGGGGTTGAAAGAGGGGGTTGTCCGCAATGCCGCTGACCCCCTCTCCCGACAGGGCAGCCCCTGCGCTCGTGGGAAAGCGCAGCAGCGACAACTGGGCCACGACGGCTACATCCGCCAGGCTCAGCTGATCCCCCACCACGTGGCCGGTGGAGGCCACCAGCGAGCTGACCTGCTCCAGGTTGCGATGGAGTTGCCGGGCCTCCATCGGCGCCAGCAGGGAGCCCAGGGTGTCCGTAACCGACCCCATCAGTCCCCCAGGGAGGGCACCCACCAACTGCCGCAGGGAGGATGGGGTGGCCTCAGGGAGCAGGGCTGTGCGCAGCTTGGGGTTGGTGGCTGCCGCCTGCAGGAGCGCGCGGCGGCAGCTCGAGGCGAGGGCCGTGTCCGCCCAGTCTTCCAACAGCAACACCTGGCTCCGTGCCCTCGGATCGGCGGGCAACAAGGCCGGCAGGGGATGCCGTTTCTCCAGATGGAGGGCAATGTCGGTGGAATCAGCAATGACCTCAGACCCATCCACCAGAACGGGCACCTGGCGTTGCCCTGAGAGGCGAAACAGCTCCAGCTGGCCCAGGCCCGGCACCACCTCCACCAAAGTGGCCTCCAGCCCCTTGGCAGCGAGCACGAGCCTCACCTTCTCGCAGAAGGCGGAATGTTTGAACTGATGGAGCTCCATGGATCCTGGCTCGGGTGTCTGGCTGCACGGCGGCAGAGTAGCCAGCATGGCCATGGACAGATGGGCACCCCATGAAAGAGTTTCTGCTGAATGTGACCCGCTACCCGCGGTATCTGATCGCCCTCTCTCTGGGCATCCTGCAGACCTTGGTAGAGCCCCTGCAAGGGCGCCGGACCCATCCGATCACGGCCGTGGCCGTGGTGGGAGCCCTCGTGAGTGGCCTGCTGAGCCTGGTGCTGGTGTTGCGTGCGATGGTGGCTCCAGCACCATTGGGATAGTCATGGCACAGGGTCGAAGGGTGGAGCGGGTGGCCTCCCTGATCCGCCGTGAAATCAGTGAACTGCTCACCACCAACATCCGGGATGCCCGCGTGCATCAGGGCTTGGTGAGTGTGACCAGCGTGGAGGTGGCGGGCGACCTGCAGCACTGCAAGATTTTCGTGAGTGTCTACGGCTCCGAGGAGGAGCGCCGCCAGGCCCTGGAAGGGTTGAAGGCAGCCACCCCCTATGTCAAGGGGGAACTGGGCCGGCGCCTGAAGCTGCGTCGCACGCCCGAGGTGGTGTTTCAGGTCGACCGGAGTCTGGAACGGGGAAGCGCCGTGCTGGGCTTGCTGCAGAAGCTGGAACAGGAACGGGGTCCCGAAGAGGCGGAGGGGATCAGCGATGCCCCTTGAGGTCAGCAGCGACGAGTTGCGGCGACGGGTGGCCAGCCTCCTGGTCGTTCGTGCCAGCGGCCATCTGGCGGATGGCCAGCGCCGATACCCCCGCTGGGAGCTGGAGAACGCCACGCTTCAGGCTCTCCTGGCAGAAGGTGTGGGTGGGGTGATCCTGCTAGGGGGGAGCGCGGCGGAGTTGAGGCTGCGGACCCGCCAGCTCCGCTCCTGGAGCCCCCAGCCCCTGCTTCTCTGCGCGGATGTGGAGGAAGGGGTGGGGCAGAGGTTTGAGGGGGCGAGCTGGTTGCCCCCGCCCATGGGGCTGGGGCAGATCCATCGCCACGACCCCCAGGCAGCCCACGATCTCGCTGAGCGCTACGGGACCTGCACCGGCAGGGAAGCCCGGGCCCTGGGCCTCAACTGGGTGCTGGGGCCCGTCTGCGATGTCAACAACAACCCCGCCAACCCCGTAATCAATGTGCGGGCCTGGGGAGAGGATCCCGCCGTGGTGGGCGAGCTGGCCACCGCCTTCCTGCAGGGCGTGCAGGCCGAAGGGGTGCTGGCCTGTGCCAAGCACTTTCCCGGCCATGGGGACACGACCGCGGATTCCCATCTCGACCTGCCCGTCCTGCTCCACAGCCGGGAGCGGTTGGAGGCCATCGAACTCCCCCCCTTCCGGCAGGCGATCGCCGCCGGTGTGGCCTCGGTGATGACGGCCCATCTCCTGCTCCCGGAGCTGGATCCGGAACGGCCAGCCACCCTCTCCTGGTGGGTGCTCACCCAGCTGCTCAGGCAGGACCTGGGCTTCGATGGGCTGGTGGTGACCGATGCCCTGGTGATGGAGGCGATCGCCGCCCGCCACGGGGCAGGGGAGGCGGCGGTGATGGCGCTGGAGGCCGGGGCCGACCTGGTGTTGATGCCCGCTGATCCCTGGCGAGCCATTGAAGCCATCCTTTCCGCCGTGCGGGAGGGCCGCCTCAGCCAGGAGCGCCTGTGGAGCAGCCTGGAGCGACGCCGGAGGGCCCTGGAGCGCACCTGGAACGATCCCGGGCTCGAGAGCCTGGATCCAGGCCAGCCCCTGGGCCCCCTGAGCAATGGCCCTGTGGAAGAGGATCGGATCCTGGCCAAGGAGCTGCTGGCCCGCACCCTGGAGCGCCAGGGGGGAACCCTGCAACGGCCCGTCAAAGGGCTGGGCCTGGCCCTGGTGCGGGTGGATACCCAGCTCGGGTGCCCTTTCCTCCCCCCCTCTGCGCCGGCCCTGGAACTGGCGAGGGCCGGGGGCTTCCAACCCTGGGTGGTGGATGGCCAGAGCCCCCTGGGATGGACCCAGGCCAGGGACTCCGATCCCATGCCAGAGCCCCCCTGGAGCCTGGCGGGATGGCATCGGGAGCCCGTGCTGTTGCAGCTGTTCGTGCGGGGCAACCCCTTTCGGGGCTCGGCGGGCGGGGGGGAACCCTGGGCGGCCTGGATCCAGGAGCTGCTGGAGCAAAACCGGCTCGCCGGACTGGTGGTGTATGGCAGTCCCTATCTGTGGCAGAGCTTGCGGGAGCTGCTCCCTCCGGATGTGCCAGCGGCCTGGAGCCCGGGGCAGATGCCCGCAGCCCAGGCTCTGGTGTTGCGCCAGATGGGCCTGGGTCAGGACGAGGGGGCAGGGGGGTTTACGGATTGAGCGTGAGCCTGTCGATGATCGTGCGCGACGAGGCGGCTTGCCTGGCCAGCTGCCTGGCGTCGGTGCGGGGGTTCGTGGAGGAGATGGTGGTCGTGGACACGGGGTCGGAGGATGGCACCGTGGCCATCGCGCAGGAAGCCGGGGCCGAGGTGCATCACCTTCCCTGGCCAGGGGACTTCGCCGCAGCACGCAACACGGCTCTGGAGAAAGTGAAGGGCGACTGGGTGCTGGTGCTGGATGCGGACGAGCGCCTGCGACCGGAGGCCATGGCCCCTCTGCGGGACGCCATGGCCCAGCCGGATGCCCTGCTGATCACCCTGCTGCGGCAGGAATGCGGAGCCCAGCAATCCCCTTACTCCAGCGTGAGTCGCCTGTTCCGGCGCCACCCGGCGATCCGCTGGAGTCGGGCTTACCACTCTCTGGTGGATGACAGCGTGGAGGCCCTGCTGCGGGACGAGCCCCATTGGCGCTTGCTCCACTGCCCAGAGCCAGCCCTGCTGCATGAGGGCTACCGCCCCGAGCGCATCGAACAGGGGCTCAAGGCACAGCGACTTCGGCAGGCGATGGAGGCCGAACTCCTGCGGGATCCCGCCGACCCTTACACCTGCGCCAAACTCGGCGGTCTGGAGATCAGCATGGGCAACCGGGAGCGGGGGGTGGCCTTGCTCAGGCAAGGCCTGGACAGCTGCCCGAAGGAGGCCCATCCCGAGCGCTATGAACTGCTGCTGCACCTGGCTATGGCCCTGGGGAACGGGGACCCGGCTGGGACAGGCAGGCTCTACAGGGAGGCCCTGGCCCTGCCCCTGGATCCCCGGCTCACCCTTGCCGCCCGCCTGAACCTGGCCTCCCTCCTGCTCCAGCAAGGCCAAACGGTGGAATCGGTGGCAGTGGGCCGGGAGGCCACCCGCATCGCCCCGGAACTGGCCCGTGGCTGGCTTCATCTGGCCCTGAGCCTGCGGCGCAGCGGCGATCTGCCTGGGGCCATCGCGGCTTATCACCAGGCCCTGGCCATCGAACCGGACCAGAGCGAAGGGCATCAAAACCTGGGATTGGCCCTGCTGCTTGCTGGGGACGTGATGGGCGCCCGCCGCCATCTCCAGCAGGCGATCAACCTCCTGAACGCCCAGGGACGAAGCGGGGAAGCCGACGCCCTGCGACGCTCCGCCGGCACCCTTGTCAAGCTGGAGCCATGACCGAAGACGTTCCAGCACCGCTGCAGGGCTGCCGCATCGCGGTCACCCGGGCCGACCAACAACTCGGGGGCGCCCGCCAGTTGTTCGAAGCGGCCGGCGCCGAGGTGGTCGACCTACCGGCCCTGGTGGTGGAGCCTCCGGAGGATTGGCGGCCGCTCGATGAGGCCCTGGCGGATCTGGACCAGTTCCACTGGCTTCTTTTCTCCAGTGCCAATGGGGTCGAGGCCGTTCAGGCCCGGCTGCGGCGCCGCGGGGGCGACCTGGCCCGACCGCCCAAGGGCCTGCGCATCGCGGCGGTGGGACGCCGCACCGCCGAACAGCTGGAGGAGATGGGCGTGGCGGTGGATTTTGTGCCCACGCGCTTCGTCGCCGACGCCCTGATTGAAGAATTCCCCGTTTCCGCCTGGGGACTACACCTCCTGCTTCCCAGGGTGCAGAGTGGCGGCCGCACCGTGCTGGCCGAGGCCTTCGGCAGTGCGGGAGCCCGTGTGGTGGAAGTGGCAGCCTACGAAACGCGCTGCCCGGAAGGTCTGCCCAGCCAGGCTGTTCAAGCGCTGCAGCAGGGAACCCTCCAAGCCATCACCTTCAGCAGCGGGAAATCGGTCCGCCACTGCGTCCAGCTGCTGGAGGGCGCCTTCGGCCCCCAATGGCTCCACGTGCTGGATGGGGTGAAGGTGGTGTCTATCGGTCCCCAGACCAGCAAGCCCTGCCTGGCGTTGCTGGGGCGGGTGGATGCGGAGGCAGACCCCCACGATCTAGAGGGTCTGGTGGGCGCCTGCGCCCGGGCGATCAGAGCTGCAGAGTGACCGATTGGGTGCCGGCCTGCAGCTTCATCAACCCACGATCCACATCGATGGCCCGCACCCGCCAGCCCGGGGGCAACAGGGAGTCTTCCTGGCCTGTGCCCACATCCCCGACACGCAGGGAGCCGGACCGTGCTCCCCCGGCCTTGGCCTCAGAGGGGGCATATTCCACCAGGGCCTCCCCCCCCATGGGGCCCTGGAGCACCCCTTGAAAGAGCAGGCCCTTCGGGGCCTCCAGCAGAGGCAGGCGCTTGGAGCTCTCCGCTGGTGCGCCGGGCCACTGTTGCCCCGCGCCAGCGGCGCTCTGTTGCCCTGGGGCGATCGCCACGTGCTGGGTGGCCGGAGCACCGACGAGGCGAGGGGTGAGAACGGCGGCGAAGGGATCAGGGCGGCCCACATTCACCGCCTGGACCACCTGTTGGGGGGTCGCCAAGGGAGCCAGCGAGGCCCCTTCTGGCCGAGGATCGGGCCGATCCTGCACGTTGGGGAGCCTGGGAACTGGGGGCTGCACCTCCACCTTGGGACTGGGGGTGCAGGCCGCCAGTAGGGCTGGGATCAGAGCCAGTAAGGCAGCCTGGACGCCGGTCCAGGCACGGGGACCAACCCAGCTCTGGAGAGCCTTCCGTAGAACATCAGGGTTGGGCGTTGCTTTCAACGAGATCGCGAAATCGATCAAGGTTGGCCTGGAGCTCACGGTTCACGATGCCGCCCATGATGGAGGGTTCCATCAACGGTGCCAGCATCGCAGGCAACTCGTAGCTCACACTGAGTTTCACAGCCGTCAGGTTGGGGCCCAGGGGGTAGAAGCGCACTCCCCCTTTGGTGGGAAGCCCCCCCACAGATTCCCAGTGCAGCTGCTGCTCAGGCACCCGGCGGGTGATCCGGGCTTTCCACTGAAAACGAAACCCTTGGGCCATGAGGGTCCATTCGGTGAGATCCGGATCGTCCAGTGTCACCACCGATTCGATCCAGTGCATCCAGCGGGGCATGGCCTCCAGATCGCTCCAAACCGCCCACACCTTCTCAACGGGAGCTTGGATTTCCGTGGTCACGGTGTGTTCGAGCCAGCGTCCCATGGTGTGCTCCTAGGCAGCGGCGGCGTTGCGCGCCAAGCTCACGGGACAGTCCATGATGGCAGCAGCGGCAAGGCGTCCACTCATGGTGGCACCTTCCATGGAATCGATGTAGTCCTGGCGGGTGTAGCTGCCGGCCAGAAAAAAATTGCTGATCGGGGTCTTTTGCTCCGGCCGGAAGGGCTCCATACCAGGGGCCTCGCGGTAGAGCGACTGCGCCAGCTTGACCACATGGCTCCACACCAATTGGAGATTGCGGGACGAGGGGAACAGCTCCCGCACCTGGCGATCGGTATGGGCAACAATCTCTTCGTTTTTTTTCGGAATCCAGGGATCCCCAGGTGTCAGCACGCACTGCAGAAGGGAACCCAACCCTGGCTTGCGGTAGTCCTCCGGGCTGGCCAGGGCCAGATCGGCAAAGCAGCTGAAATCCGCATCCGCTGTGTACAGCAAATTGTCGAGGCCCACGGGGCGGGAGAGATCACTCCGCCGCTGCCCATCGCCCGGCGCATCCCCCAACTCCGTCACCCAACCGTCGTAGCGCAGCTGAACGGTGGCCACGGGCACGGCCTCAAGCCGATCGAGATTGGCGAAAAGGCTGTGGCAGCGCCAGGCTTCAGGCACCAAACGCTGGATGCCTGGCACATCACAGGCCGCGAGATAGGCATCCGCCTGGACCTGGATGTCGCCCTCGGGCGTCCCCAAGGTGAGGCCCGTGACTCTGGTGCCCGCAGGAGTGCCTGCCTGAGCAGAAACATCCTCGTAATCAAGCCTGATGGCCCGGTGGCGCAAATGGAGCCGGCCACCTCGAGCTTCGATGTACCGCAGGATCGGCCCGGTGAGCCAGCGGTGAGGGGAGCCCTTGAGCAAATTCAGCTTGGAGGCCTCCGTGCGGGCCGCAAACATCAGAAAGATGGTCAGCATGCAGCGGGCCGAGATGGCCTGGCAATCCAGAAATCCCAGGGCATAGGCGATGGGGTTCCAGAGCCGCTGAATGCTGTGCAGATTGCCGCCATGGCCCAGAAACCAATCCTGAAAACTGATGCGATCCAGATCCCGGATCACTCGCATCGCCCCCTCGTAGTCCACCAACCCCCGCACAATCGGACTGGTGCCGAGAGCAAGGGCATTTCTGACTTTGTCGATCGCCTCCAATTGGGGGGTGGTGAAAAAGGCCTTCAGCCCGTTGAAGGGGGCCCCAACGGGGAAACGAAAATCCAGGCTGCGAACATCGCCGCCCCGATTCACGAACAGATGGGTGTGGTCCTTGGGGAGGAGATGGTCGATCGCCCCCACCTTGCGCATCAGGGCAAAAAGATTGGCGTAGTTGAAGAAAAAGACATGCAGCCCCATCTCAATGTGATTGCCATCCGGATCTTCCCAGCTGCCCACCTTGCCCCCCATGAAGGGACGAGCTTCATAAAGATCAACCTGCAGGCCAGCATCCACCAGATCCACCGCCGCGGTAAGCCCTGCCAGCCCTGCTCCCACGATGGCGACCCGCACCCGAACGCTCCAACGGTGCACCGACTTTATGGAAGGGGGCACCACTAGTGCGGCGGAGAACCGACCAGCCCAGCAGTGGAACGTCCTCCATAGACTCTTTAAACCGTTGAGTGCGCATGACCGTGGAAGCCGTCATCTCCGGAGAACCCCTCCAACAGTCCACCCACACGGGCGTGGATGGACGCGGGGTCCAGATCACGCAACCGGCGATGCGCCAGCTCGCCACCCTGGTGTCGCAGCAAGGCCAGGGCAAGATTCTGCGGGTGGGCGTGCGGTCCGGGGGGTGCAGTGGCATGAGTTACACCATGGATTTCATCGAGGCCTCCGGCATTCGTGACGATGACGAGCGCTACACCTATCAGCCTGCGGAAGGAGCCCCCTTCGACGTGGTGTGCGATCCCAAGAGCCTGCTGTACATCTATGGGCTGCAACTGGATTTCTCCACGGCCCTGATCGGGGGTGGCTTCAACTTCACCAACCCCAACGCCACCCAAACCTGTGGTTGCGGGAGTTCCTTTGCCGTCTGATCCCGCCCGCCGTCGCCGTGGGAATCTGAGAGGCTGAGCGTCCTGCACGGAAGCAATGGCCACCAGCCACGAAGCCCTCTTTGAGCAGGCCCTGGAGCGTTATCGCCAGGGTGAGCCCCCTGAGGATCTGATCGATGATTTTCTCCAGCTGACGGCCCAGTCCCCGGCGCAATCGGCCGCGTGGACCTGTCTGGCCTGGCTTCAGTTGCTCCTGGATCAGCCGAAGGAGGCGCTGAAATCAGCCCGCACGGCCGTGCGCCTAAACCCCCAGGATCCGCAGGCCCGGGTGAACCTGAGTGTGGCGATGCTGGAAACCGGAGCCAAAGGGGTACGCGAGCACATCGAGATGATTCAACGCATCACACTCATGGCACCGGAGCTGGGAGAGGAGCTGAAGGACTCCATGACCGATGGATTGGCCCGGCGCCCCGGCTGGTCGGCGATGGAGAAAGTGCGTGGTTGGCTGCAAGGGTGAGCCGGCTTTTGCTGATCAGCAATGGCCACGGTGAGGACCTGAGTGGGGCGCTGCTCGGGAAGGCCCTCCAGGCCCAAGGTGCGGTCGTGGAAGCGCTGCCCCTGGTGGGCCATGGAGAGGCCTACAGGCGAGCAGGCCTACCCGTTGTCGGACCCACCCGCGACTTCAGCACAGGGGGCTTGGGCTACACGAGCCTGGCCGGACGCCTTACCGAACTCAGGCAAGGGCAGCTGGCCTATCTTCTCGGACGGCTTGGGGCCGCCTGGCACCGACGGCGTTCCTGCGACTGGGTGGTGGTGGTGGGGGATGTGGTGCCCCTGCTGGCCGCCTGGCTGACCAGAAAGCCCCTGGCGGTGTATCTAGTGGCCTATTCCAGCCATTACGAGGGGCACCTGCGGCTGCCCTGGCCGTGTGGGTGGCTGCTGCGCCAACCCCGGGTGCGGCTTCTCTGGAGCCGCGACGCCCTCACGGCAGCGGATCTGACCCAGCAGCTGGGGCGCCCCGTGCACTTTGTGGGCAACCCCTTCCAGGAGGGGGCAGGGGCACGGGTGTCCCTCACCCCCGAGGCCGGTGTGGGCTCCGTGCTGGGCCTGCTGCCGGGAAGTCGGCTGCCGGAGGCCCGCTCCAACCTGCTGCAGATGCTGGAGGTGCTGGGCGAGCTGCCCCAGCCATGGCCAGCCCACCTGCGCATCCTGGCGGCCCTGGTGCCTGACCTCAAGGCCGAAGAGATCGGGTGGGCAGCTGCCACCTCAGGCTGGAGCCTGGAGGCCCCCGCGGCGGAGGTGGGCAGGCCTGTGCTCCGCTGCGGAGCCCTGCGGGTGGAGCTGGTGGCGGATCGCTTCTGGGGGGTGCTCCACAGCAGCGATCTGCTGCTGGCCATGGCTGGTACGGCAGCGGAGCAGGCCGTGGGGCTCGGCAAACCCGTGCTCCAGCTGGCAGGAGCAGGACCCCAGTTCACTGAAGGGTTTGCCGAGGCGCAACGCCGTTTGCTAGGACCGGCGGTGAGCTGCGCTCCGGGCCCCGTCGGGGCAGCCACCACGCTGAAAGCCACGGCGCAGATGGCCGTCGCCCAGCTGGCCCGTCTGGCCGATCCCGTCGCGGGGCCGAAGTGGCGAGCGCAGATGGGACGGGTGGCCGTGGAACGCCTCGGCGAGCCGGGGGGCACGGCCCGCATGGTGGAAGCGTTGATGGCCAAACTGGAACCCCTCAGCCCTGCCTCCGATGCCACCCCGTCCCGCTGAGTCCCCCCGCCCCTGGTTGGAGCCTTGGCAGCAAGGGCTCGACCGTCTGCTCGTGCTGGATGTGTTTCTGGTGCTGGCAGGAGCCCTGTGGTTTGGGATCGGAGTGGCTCTGCACCTGCGGGGGATCGAGACGGTGTTATCCACTTTTCAGCGGCTTTGGCCTGTGCTTTTTCAACCCGCGATTGGGGTGCTCATGCTGGGAGCCCTGGTCAGCGGGGGGCTGGGCTGGTGGAAGCGGCGAGGGCAACCCTGAGATTGGGCATGTCGTACGGGAAGCCCTGCTCGAGAAGTCGCTGGGGCTTCACCTGCTGACCTTCGAGCACCACGGCAGCCCCATCGCCCAGCATCACCTTGAGCACCGGCCCTGGCACGGGAAACAGGGAAGGACGGCCGAGCACCTCCCCCAGGCTTGTGGCGAAGTCCACCATCCGCACCGGCTCAGGAGCCACCGCGTTATAGATGCCTTGGTAGCCCGGATTCTCAAAGGCGGTGGCCACCAGACGGCAGAGGTCGTGGCGATGGATCCAGCTCATCCATTGCTGGCCCGATCCCACGGGCCCCCCAAAGCCAGCGCGGAACATCGGCAGCATTTTCCCGAGGGCTCCCCCATCGGGTCCCAGCACGATGCCCAGGCGCAGCACAACAACGCGGCAGACATTTGCAGCGGCCAGGGCTGCGGCTTCCCAGTCCTGGCAGAGCTGGCCAAGAAAATCACTGGCCGCCGGGCTGGATTCCACAAACGTGGCCTCCTCACTCGAGCCATACACCCCCACCGCCGAGGCATTCACCAGCACCTGGGGGGGCGTAGGGAGCTGGGCGATCGCCTTCACCAGGGCCGTGGTGGTCAGCAAGCGGCTATCGCGCAGCAGCTGCCGTTGGGCCTCGCTCCAGCGGCGTTCCGCGATGGGTTCCCCGACCAGATTGACGACACCCTCCGAGGACGCAAGAGCCTCCTGGAGGTCGGCCGACTCCCAGCTGGCAGGATCCGCCGGGTTGAGCTGTAAACAGCGCAGACGATCGCCCTCGAGTCGGGGGAACGGTTGGCTCTGCCGACTCACCAGCGTGATGTCGTGGCCGAGCTCCAACAGGAAAGGCACGAGTTCGCGCCCCACAAATCCGGAACAACCCAGCAGCAGCAAGCGCATGCCCGTCTCTCGATCTGCGGCTCGAGGCTAGTGGCTGGTCGGACCAGCGGGGGCCAGCCCATGGCCGCTCAGGAGACTTAGTGTACCTGCGTCCTGCCGCCTGGCCATGGCCGATCCAGCCCCCCAGCCCAGCACCCCAGCGTCGACCCCTGCAACCCCAGCCGCGCCTGACAAGGCAGCGGCCCTGAAAAAAGGAGCCTTGGTTCGCCTGAATCTTCAGGCCTACCAAGGCAGCCTGGAAGCTTCCGCCAGTGATCCCGTACCCCCCTCCTACGTGGTGGAGGGTCCCGGGGAAATCCTGGCCGTGAAGGGCGACTTTGCCCAGATTCGCTGGCGGCGCCCCGTGCCCGACGTGTGGCTGCGCCTGGACCAGCTGCTGAGTTATGGGGGGTGAAGGGGTCCTAGTTCTCAAGATGCCGGCGCTCATGGTGTAGGTGATCCCGTTGCCGTTTGGCTTCCCGCAACATCTCCCGGCCGTCCCGTAGATAACCATCCACGTAGCCCAGGGTGTAACGCTCCAGTTCCATCAAGGCATCCTGCACCTGTCTGAGGCAGTGGTAAAGGTTGAGGCTTAACCCCTTGGCTACCACAGGGCAGGCCTTGGAGCGATAAAGCTGCTCTGCCTTGTCCATCCGGGCCTGACTGTCCTGAAGGAAGCCGCTGAAGGCCTCCATGAGCGCATCGTCGTAGGGGTCTGCCGCGAGGGCACGCAACTGGGCGGCAAAGGGATTGATGACTTGGCCCAGCCACCGGTCAATGGGCGCATACACCTGCTGCAACCAGTCCTGGAGGAGCCCATCGCCATGGCGGCGGGATCGGGATCGGGCCGAAGGACTGGACGGGGATGGGCGATCAGCTGGAGAGAGGCCACGGGTGTGGAACTGCTCCGCGTCATACCGCCGGCGACGCTCCCGATCCCCGAGGACCTCCCAGGCTGCATTCAGGGCAAGGATGGTGTGTTCATCTCCTCCGGCATCAGGATGATGACGTTTCACCAGGGCCCGATAGGCGGCCTTGATATCCGCGGTCGAGGCCGCTGGGTTCACTCCCAACACGGCATAGAAGTCGGCGGTCCGCTGGCCTGCCAAAGGAGGGTCTGGGTGAGTGGCCCCATCTTCCTGCGGCACCTGGCCAAAAAAAAAGCCCCCTTACGGGGGCCTGAGGATGTGTGTGAGGGAGGGGGAGGGATCAGAAGCGGAAGGTGGTCTGCACCAGACCGCCGAACACCCCGAAGGTGTTGGAACGATTCACTGTGCCGTCGAGGTTGAGGGTGTTGGTGAGGGCGCCCAAGGGACGGCTCAACCAGAACAGGGCTGGGGTGACGCTGATGTTGTCCGTCACCTGGAACTTGTACCACCACTCCCAGGCGTAGTTGCCGTCATTCACGAAGGTGCTCAGGTCCTTGTTGCTCCCTTTGCTGAGGCTGGTGGCAAAGGTGGGCTGACCCACGGCCATGCCGAGGGAATTCCCACCCCAGATCACATCATTCCACTGCAGGCCGACGTACCAGCTTTGGGATTCGGTGACGTAGGGGACAACGAAGTCGAGTCCGTTCGTTCTCACTTCATTGTTGGAGAGGGAGTTGAGGCCCCAGCCCAAACTAATCGAGGGAATAAACCCAGCATTCGCAGGCTGCAGATAGCCACTCAGAGCCACACTATTGGATTCACCATTCGCCAGGAACCAGCTATTCGAGGCAACAAAGTTGGTGCCCCGACGGAAATTGGAACCTCGCTGGCCGTAGCGATAACCTGCTGCCACACCCCAGAGCTTGGAGTTCCATCCCAACTGGGCAAGGAAACTACCCCGGGAACAATCGTTACCAATACCGCCTTCAAGGACGTTACAGGCAAAGTAGTTGTCATCGTTGTTCGTGAATCCCGAATCCCCGTTCGGAGCCACATAGCTGGCCGTAGCGCTAAATCCACCCCCCCACAGTTTGTATGGAGTTTTCCAGATCAAACCACCACCAGCACCGGTGGCCTTGTTGTAAACACCAGGGGCACCGTGGAGGGAGAAATAATCAAGAATGCGATCGCCCTTGCTACTTCCATACACACCAGGGGTGGCCCCCAGGAATTCCGTATTCCGATACTTGGCGCCGATCAGGGCCTCAAACTGGTTGCCAATCGGGAAGCGATAGTAGAGACGGTCGATACCAACCACATCGGAGCAGTTGCGGTTGTCTCCGCAACTGGCACTGCCGAAACCATTGGAGGCCACATCCAGCGCCGTCAGGTTCACGCCATTGCCGTTGAAGGCATTGCTGAAGTTGCCGGTGCGCAGGCGGGTGTAGAGCTGATCTTTGCCCGTGAAACTGGTGATCAGGTTCAGGCGCAGGTCGTAGTTGAAGGAGGTGGCGCCATAGAGGCTGTCGTATCTCTCAGCCGCATCGCGCGTGCCCAGGTTGGCCGGGGCGGGTGGGGCAAACACGCCGGCACCAGAGCGATCGCCACTGGCATTCACCGCACCCATCACAAAGGTGGCCTGGCCTTGCAGCTTGGTAGTGGTGGAGAACTGATTGGCCTCCAGCTCACCCACTTTGGCTTCCAGCCCATCCACCCGGCCGCGGAGCACGGCGAGTTCTTTCTCAAATTCCTTCATGAGCTTCTTGAGCTCATCGGTAATTTCGGTGATGCGATCCAGGCAGGCGTTGAGCAGGGCGGCTGCTTCGTAACGCGTCATGGACCGCTGACCGCGGTAGGTGCCGTCGGGATAACCCGCCACGCATCCGTAGGTTTCGATCAGGTTGGAGAGGGCTTGATAGGCCCAGTCCGTGGGCTGAACATCACTGAACTGGTTGATGCTGGTGACCTGATCCTTACCGGCGTACTTTTTGACGTCCGAAAGGTCGATTCCGGACGCATGGCCCGCGAAGGGGGCAAGCAGCCCCAAAGCGGCAGGCGCCACCAGCAATTGCTGGAAGAGTTTCATTTGGTCCTCACACCAAAAAAGAGGAATCTCCCAAAGGGAGATGGCGCGATTTTAAAGAGTGCAGCCCATACTCCCAGGCGCAACGACTACCGGCGGATGTAGCACAGATCACATGGAGGATCCTTGGCTTGGATGCACTGAATTCAGATCAGAAGCGAAAGGTGGTTTTCACGAGAGCGCCAAAGTTGCTGAGGGATCCCCCTTCATTTTTCTGAAGCTGCCCAAGGGGAGCGCTTAGGTAGTAAATCGCCGGGGTGATCGTGATGGAATCGCGGACTGGAATTTTGTACCACCATTCCCAGGCGTAATTGCCATCATTCGGAATGCGGAGGTTGGGATCGTCGGGGATCGCCGTGTCGAGTCGGGTCATGAAGGTGGGTTGCCCCACGGCCATGCCAAAGGCATGGCCCTTGGCCAACACATCAGACCACTGCAACCCCACATACCAGGACTGGCTGCTTGCCCCATCAATCCAGCTGAACAGAACCCCGCCATCCTCCAACCGGTAGCCGCTGATGCCCCAACCGGCGCTGATGGAGGGCAGAAGGGCGCTGAGGGAGGGCGACCAATACCCACTAATCCCGACCGAGCTGGTGTTGTTGGAAAAGGAGGAGGCCGCCACCGCAAGGGGCGTTCCATTGCCGCCATAGAGGCCAGCCCCGCCCTGGGCATAGCTGTAGGCGAGGGCCAGGCCAAAGCTCTCTCCCCCGTAGGCGATCTGCCCCGTGAACGTGGATTGGGAGCAACTGGTGGCGATGCCCCCACTGTTGTCATCACAGGATTCCCCAAATGAGGTGCCCAGACCTGGTGAGCCCTTGTCGCCATTGAGGGAGACATAGCTGGCACTCAGGCTGAAGCCTCCGCTCTTCCACCACACCCCGCCCCCCGCGCCAAGGCTCTTGTTGTAAGCACCCGGGGCTCCTGCGTAGGTGAAAACATCGAGGACCGTGTCCGCCGGATAGGCACTCGGCCACATAGGGAGCATGTCGTCCTGACGAACCCGTCCGCCAATGGTGGCGGTGAATCCAGCACCGATGGGGAATTGGTAAAACAGACGGTTGACGGACACCACATCGCCACAATCCGCCTGGCCGCAGATTTCCTCATAGGCAATCTCCAGGGCATTGAGGCCAATGGGATTGTTGGTACCAAACCAGGGGCTGTTCCCGAAGTTTCCGGCGCGCAGGCGAGCGCGGAGAAGATCTTTCCCGGTGAAACTCGTGTCGAGATACAGGCTCAGGTCGTAGGCGAAGGCCGTTGCGGCATCCAGGGCACGGGCGGTGTTGGCGTATTGAACGGTGTTGGGAGTAAAGGGGAGACCGCCAATGCCGAGGAGAATGAGCGCATCGAAGAGATCGGGCTGGGCATCACCAGCGAAGCTGTTGGACCCCACCACGAAGGTGGCCACGCCCCTGAGCCGAGTGGTCGTGGAAAACGGAAGAGCTTCCAGTTCACCCACGCGCGCTTCAAGACCATCCACCCGGCCGCGGAGCACGGCGAGTTCCCTCTCGAATTCCTTCAGGAGCTTCTTGAGCTCATCAGTGGTCTCGCTGATGCGATCCAGGCAGGCATTCAGAAGCGCAGCCGCTTCGTAGCGGGTCATGGCCCGCTGACCGTGGTAGTTGCCATCGGGATAGCCCGCCACACAGCCGTAGGTCTGGATCAGATCCGAGAGCGCCTGGTAGGCCCAGTCGGAAGGCCTCACCTCACTGAACTGGTCGACGCTGCTGACCTGATCTGAACTGGCGTAGTGGCTAACGGCGGCCAGATTCCAATCGGCCGCATGGCTAGCTTGGGGAGCGAGCAGGCCCAAGGTTGTGAGCAACAGCAGACGTTGCTGAAAGCGTTTCATTCGATCCTCAGCAACAGACCCTCTTGGTGGGAAATGTAACGGCCCTTTCCAACAAAAAAAAGCCGGCTGCATAAGCAACCGGCCTGGATTCAGAAGAGGGATTCTGTTGAATCAGAAACGGAAGGTGGTCTTCACGAGGCCGCCAAAGTTGCTGAGGGAATCACCGTCATCCTTTTGCAGCTGACCCAGGGGAGCGCTCAGGTAGTACAAGGCAGGAGTCACACTGATGTTGTCGGTGACCTGGAACTTGTACCACCATTCCCAGGCGTAGTTGCCGTCGTTGGGGGTGCTGGTGCTGGGGTTGTCGGGGATGTCGTTCTGGAGGCTGGTGATGAACGTGGGCTGACCCACGGCCATACCGAAGGCATTGCCCTTCCAGAACACATCAGCCCACTGCAGACCGACGTACCAGGATTGGCTGCGGGAGCCATCGATCCAGGAATCGTCGCCCACACCATCCAGGTTGTAGCCGCTGATGCCCCAACCAGCACTGATGGAGGGGAACAGGCCTCCAGAGAAGGGAGACCAGTAGCCGCTCACACCAACCGAATTGGTGTTGTCAGCCACGGTGGAGGCGTAGACCGCCAGAGGGGTGCCATTGCCGCCATAGATGCCTGCGCCGTTCTGGGAGTAGCTGTAGGCCACAGCCAGACCGAAGTTGCTGCCGCCGTAAGCCACCTGACCAGTGAAGGTGGACGAGGAGCAGGCGGTACCGATGCCACCGGAATTAGGGCCGCAGAACTGATCTTCAGTAAAGGGAACGTCGATTCCAGGGGAAGACGCGTCACCGTTGGAGCTCACATAGCTGGCGCTCAGACTGAAGCCGCCGGCCTTCCACCACAGACCACCACCTGCACCAAGGTTCAGGTTGTAGGTGCCGGGAGCACCGGCGTAGGTGAAGATGTCGAGAACAGTGTCAGCGGGGTAAGCACTGGGCCACATGGCCAGCATGTCGTCCTGACGAACGCGACCACCGATGGTGGCGGTGAAGCTGCTGCCGATGGGGAATTGATAGAAGAGGCGGTTGACGGCAACCACGTCGCCGCAATCCACTCCAGCGCCGCAACCTTCTTCAAAGGCAATCTCCATGGCGTTGAGGCCGATGGGATTGTTGGTGCCACTCCAGGGGGAGCTGCCGAAGTTGCCTGCCCGCAGGCGGGTGCGAAGCAGGTCCTTACCGGTGAAGCTGGTGTCGAGGTAGAGGCTCAGGTCGTAGGCGAAGGAAGTGGCTCCATCCAGGGTCTTGGCCGTGTTGGAGTACTTGTCGGGGAAGCCGGACGTCCCTAAGGAGTTGAGAATCGATCTGTCAAAAAGGCCAGGGCGAGCGTCGCCACTGAAGCTGTTGGCACCCAGAACGAAGGTGGCCACACCTTTCAGCTTGGTGGTTGTGGAGAACTGGCTGGCTTCCAGTTCACCCACGCGGGCTTCGAGACCATCCACCCGACCGCGCAGCACGGCGAGCTCCTTCTCGAATTCCTTCATGAGCTTCTTGAGCTCATCGGTGATTTCGGTGATGCGATCGAGACAGGCGTTGAGGAGAGCAGCTGCCTCGTAGCGGGTCATGGCCCGCTGGCCCCGGTAGGTGCCGTCGGGATAGCCGGCGACGCAGCCGTAGCGCTCGATCAGGTTGGAAAGCGCTTGGAAAGCCCAGTCGGTGGGCTTGACATCGCTGAATTGATTGATGCTGGTGACCTGCTCTTCACTGGCGTACTGGTTGACGCCATTCAGATTCAGGTCAGCGGCGTTGGCCGCAAAAGGTGCCATCAGGCCAAGGGCCGCAGGCGCCACCAGCAGTTGCTGGAAGAGTTTCATGGGTTTAAACCTCACACAACAGGCGCAAGGCGCCGCATGAATTGTGGCGACATGTTCTTAAAAGTACCCCTCGAGGTGTGACAGAACACTGAACGCCCTCGCCTTGAGTGTTGCGGCAATGGTTTCAGCCACTTTTCGCTGGGGACGCCGGGAGCCACACTGCTGAAAGCTTCCTTCTGCTGCGCTGCAGACCATCCCTCCCCCTCGCCAGATCAGCCCAAAGCAGCTGAATCTCCTCTGGTGGATCAGCCTGGCGGCGCTCTGGGCTGTCGGCACCGCAGCGGATCGTCTCTGGCTGGCCCTGGACCAGCGCCTTCCAAGTTGGGACCAGGCGGATTACCTCAACAGCGCCGTGGACCATGGGCGGGCCCTGGGCCTCCTCAGCCCCGGCCAGTGGAACGGCTGGCTCGCTTTGTTGGATCTCTCCCCCAAAATTCCGCCCCTGGCCTCCCTGGTGAACGGCACCGTGATGGCCATCGCCGGGGACTCGCCCGATCAGGCCAGCTGGGCCCTGGCCCTCTGGCAGGCCCTCCTGATGGGGGTGGTGGCCCTCTGGGGGCGGGGCCTGCTGGGACAGGGCTTCGGCCTCCTCTGCGCCGTCCTTCTTCAGCTGGCCCCAGGGCTGATCCATCCACGGGTGGACTACACCCTGGATCTGCCCCTGACCGCCACAGCAACCCTGGCCCTCTGGCTGCTGGGGCGCTGGCAGGGCCAAGGTTCCCAAGGCGGACGGTGGGGGCCGCTGCTGGCGGCGGCCCTGGCCATAGCTGGGGCCCTGCTCGTGAAACAGAGCGCACTGCTGCTCTTGGCTGGACCAGTGCTCTGGACTGTGGGGACAAACATGGGCCGGCGCCATCGGCGATGGCAGATGGTGGTGGGAGCCGCAGTGGTGCTCGCCCTGCTGCTGCCCTGGCTCCACCACAACTGGATCACCACCCTGGGCGGAACCAATCGGGCCGTCCTGGAATCCGCCGCCGCAGAGGGCGATCCACCCGTATGGAGCTGGGTCTCCTTCACCTGGTACCTGAAACGTCTCCCGGCCCAGTTGGGCCTGGTGCTTCTGCCGGCCCTGCCGGTAGCGGCGTTTCTAGGGTGGCGAGGGCTGGGGAACATCGGCCCTCAGGAAGCCTGGCCAGGCCTTCCTGAGGGATGGGATTGGCTGGGGATCTGCATCCTGGGGGGATGGCTCTTCACCACCCTCAGTCCCAATAAAGACGTCCGTTACATCACCCCGGTGCTGCCGCTGGTCGTGATTCTCCTGGCCCGAGCCTGGTGGGAGGTGGGCAGGTGGCTCAGGCGTTGCGGTGGGCCGTCCCTGGCCTGGGCGCTTCTGCTGACGGGTTTGGGCGGAGCGGCCACCCAGGCGGCCAAGGGTGCGGCGGACCTCATCCAGCCCAGCTCGCCGGCGCCGGTGGCCCAGATCACAGGCCGCCTGCGAAGCCTGGTTGGGGACACACCCACCACGCTCCTGGTGGTGCCAGGAAACCCTGAAATCAATGAACAGACGGTAACCACCTTCGGGCGCCTCGGGGGAGCCCGCATCGAAGGACGACGGCTGGGGAGGGCCCGCCATGAGCATCCGCTCGTGCTGGAGCGAAGCCGGTGGATTCTTCTGGCCACGGGGGATCAGGGCACCAATCGCCCCTTCTCCCAGGAGCTCAGCCATCGGGTGCGGTCCGATGGGCGCTTCGAGCGGCTGGAGGCGTGGCCCTGGAGCGAGGGCCGAGAGGTGGAGCTATGGCAGCGCAAGCCGGGGAACCCACCCGAACGCTTTGATTCCACCTTCATCCAATTGGCCCGAGGGATGGAAAGGGGGCCTGTGGGTCTGGAGCCCCTTTTTTCCCGCATCGGACCGGAGCACCAACTCGATGCCCAGTTCCTCTATCAAGATCGGGTTCGCCAATGGGCCCAGCAGCGCCTGCAGCGCCAGCCCCAGGACCCCGATGCGCTCTGGAGCATGGCCCTGATCGCCACCCTTCGCAACCGGCCCTCGGAGGCCGCCGGGTGGTATGGCCTTCTCCATCAGCAGACTCCTTCCAATCCCTGGCCCTTGGCCTACCGCGCGGTGGTGCTGCTGGCGAACTGGAAACCTGGCAGGGCCCATGACCTTCTCACCACCGCTCCTGCCGATCTGCGCCGAGAGCCCGTGCTCCAGGGCCTGGAGGATCTCAGCGGGGTGGTGTCCGGGCGGCTTCATCGGCTTGGCGCCCTCCAGAGCAGCCTTCCAAGGGCCATCACGGACATCAAGCAAAAACTGGAGGGCGAAAAGATGAGGAACAAACAAAAAACCCCAGGGTGAAAAGCCCTGGGGAAATGGTTTGGGTCCGCACGGTGCGGAACCGAAAGATCTAGGAGAAGTGATCAGGCGATCAGGGCCAGATCAGGCGGCATTCTCCGCGAACTGCAGACCCGGTTGATAAGAACATTCGGCCATGGACACCTCCTCCGTTGGGAAAATGACAGCCGGTGACGCTTTCGGATCGTACCCCGAGGGGTTTCGAACCACGACACTGCTGCCAGGACTTCTCCATCTTAACGGCTCTTAATCAAAAGAAAGGGGGAGATGCACAAAAAAGCGCCTTGCGGCGCTTTGAGAATGAAGAGTAGAGACGACCCTTAAAGGGCGTTTCCACGTGGCAGAACCTCTTCAGGGAAGACGAATTTTTCGTGGGGTTGGTCTGCGGGAGCCATCCAGGCGCGCAGCCCCTCGTTGAG
>Ga0208723_1000098_pt1 | contig 33647 bp, 31 predicted proteins | sample LakMenEpi31Aug12_FD_150750 | JGI IMG/M metagenome (GOLD analysis project Ga0208723, IMG submission 150750) | Freshwater microbial communities from Lake Mendota, WI - 31AUG2012 deep hole epilimnion (SPAdes) | ecosystem: Environmental > Aquatic > Freshwater > Lake > Epilimnion/Euphotic zone ...
CGATGCCAGCGGCAACCGCTGGCGTTGCTACGATTTCATCGAAGGCGCCACCGGGCACGACGTAGTCCGCTCACCCGCCCAGGCGGAGGCCGCCGCCAAGTCCTTCGGCGCCTTCCAATCCCTGCTCGCCGATCTGCCGGGAGAACGTCTCCACGAGACGATCCCGGACTTCCACCACACCCCATCCCGCTTCGCCCGCTTCCAAGCCGCGCTAGCCAAGGACAGTCATGGCCGGGCCGCCGCCGCGGGTCCCGAGATCGCCTTCGCCCTCGCCCGGGCCAGCGAGGTGAGCGTGATCGTGGACGCCCTCCTCGACGGCACCCTGCCGGAACGGGTGACGCACAACGACACCAAGCTCAACAACGTGCTCCTCGATGACATCACCCAGGAAGGCGTCTGCGTCATCGACCTGGACACGGTGATGCCCGGCTCAGCCCTGTACGACTTCGGTGACCTGGTGCGCACCTCGACCTCGCCTGCCGCCGAAGACGAGACGGACCTCTCCAAGGTCACGATGCAGCTGCCGATGTTCGCGGCGCTGGTCCGCGGCTACCTGGCTTCCGCGCGAGGTTTCCTGACGCCGCGCGAAAAGGAACTCCTGCCCTTTTCCGGCAAGCTCATCACCTTCGAGATCGGCCTCCGCTTCCTGACCGACTGGCTCGAAGGCGACACCTACTTTAAGATCAAGCGCCCCACGCACAACCTCGACCGTTGCCGCACCCAGTTCAAACTGGTCGCGTCGATCGAAGAGCAGCTGCCCGCCATGCGGGAGGTCGTCGAACAAGCATGAGCAAGCGCGTACTCATCACCGGCGGCGCCGGCTTCATCGGCTCCCACTTGGTCCGACATTTCGCCGATCAGGCGGAGGTCACCGTCCTCGATGACCTGCGGAGCGGTTACGCCCATAATCTGGACGGGGTCGCCTGTCGCTTTGTCCGCGGCTCCATCCTCGACGCCAAGGCCTTGCGCGAAGCGATGGCTGACGCCGAAGAGGTCTACCATCTCGCCGCCATGATCTCGGTGCCGGAATCCGTCGCCAAGCCGGCGGAATGCGCCGAACTCAACACCGAAGGGACGCGGTGCGTCCTGGACGCCGCCGTGGCCGCGGGCGCCCGCAAGGTCGTCCTTGCCTCCTCTGCCGCCATCTACGGCGACAACCCGACCGTACCCAAGCTCGAGAGCATGACGCCGGAGCCGAAATCGCCCTACGCGGAAACCAAGCTCGCCGGCGAACACCTCCTCGAAGCCTACCGGCAGACCCACGGCCTCGGTACGACCTCCTTGCGCTTCTTCAACGTGTTCGGCCCCCGGCAGGATCCGCGCTCGGCTTACGCCGCCGCCGTGCCGATCTTCATCGCGAAGGCCCTCCGCGACGAACCGATCGGCATCCATGGCGACGGCGGTCAGACCCGCGATTTCGTGCACGTGACGGACATCGTCGGCGCGTTGGCCTACGCCGGTGCCTCGGCCGACATGGCCGGCACTTACAATGTCGGCTATGGCCGCAGCCAATCCATCCTCGAACTCGCGCAGGAGATCCTGCGACTCACCGGCTCGAATTCGACGATCGAACACCTGCCTCCGCGGGCCGGCGATGTCCGCCACTCACTCGCTTCGACGGAACGCCTGCTCGCCGCGGGCTGGAAGCCCAAGTCCTCGGTTAAAGCCGGCTTGTCCGAGACGGTGGACTTCTACCGCCAGCTCAAGGTCTGACGACCAACGTAGCGCGGAGGAGCTCGTCCTGCCCGTCGTTGAGATTCAGCCAGAAGTCGTAAGTCCCCGGAGCCGGTAAGCGCAGGCGGAAAGCCAACGTCGGATTATCCGCATACTCTCCGCCCTCGAGCGTCGGATGCATGTGCGCGTAGCCCGCTTCCGGCCGATCGACCGAGAAGACGACCGCATGACCCAGCGAGCCCATGATAGGCTTGAGTCGAAGAGTCTTACCCACAGGCCCGGCCAGCTGCAGCCGAATCATCGCCGAGGAGCCGGTCTGGGTGGTCGAAGCGGTCAGCTCGACGATGCGGTTGCGAGGGACCGGGGCGGACGGAGGGGCGGCCGTGGTGAAAGCGGGCGCCACCTCGGCCTCGGCCATCATGGTACGTGACGTGCGCACATCGCTGAAATCTACATAAGCACGCAGACCGACGCCACGCAGGTGAGCCGGTACTTCGAAACGCCATGAGCCATCGGCGGCCGGCTGAGGATGAAGGTGCGCATACTGTCGCGTCCCGCCGAGCTGGCTCAGATGCAGGTGGACGCGCTGGGTGTGGGAGATCGCCACCTCGTGGGAATAGTAGGGGTGACCGTCATCCTTGAGGAGACGCAACTCGCCGGACTTACCCTCCGCATCCACGACCACCTTCAGCTCCACGGGGAAACGCAGGCCTTTCGGGGAATAGAAATTCGCCTCTTCATTGAGGCCGCAGAATTCAAGTCCATCCACCACGACCGGCTGATGGTCGGCATGCAGGAAGGTGCATTGGGTGTCGGGCAAGGAACGCAGCCCGAAGAAACCTACGACCGCGACGAGGGTGATGATCCAGATCTGACGGACGTTCGACATCAGCGACGGGTGCCGGCCCCACCCTCGAGGGAGAGCAGACGGCGGGCGATTTCTTCGGCATCAAAGGACGGTCCTTCGTTGCGGAAGGCGATACGGCCTTCCGGGGTGATGACGATGAGCGCGGCGTTATGCACGATGGTGCCGTCATCACGCAGGGTCTGGATACCGTAATGCCGCATCAGGTCCTTGATCTGACCGGCGTCGCCGGTGAGGAAGCGATGACGGGCATGGTCGATGCCGTAACCGTCCGCATAAGCGCGGAGCTGGCCAGGGGTATCGGTCTCCGGGTCGAAAGTGATCGTGACCAGGCGGATGCCCGCGGCGGCGGGATCCTTGGTGAGCTGATCGCCCAGGGACTTCATGCAGGCGGTCGAAGCGGGACACATGCGGGCGACGCGGCAGCTGGTGAAGATGAAATTGAGCGCGACGGCATGGCCGAGAAGATCTTTCTTCATCACCAAGCGGCCATCCTGATCCCACAGGGCCATGTTCGGCATCAGCTCATTGGGCATCCGGGTGACCATCCGACCCTTGTCGACGGTCTCGCGGCGGAGCACGTCGGTGACTTCGGCCACGCGGCGGAGTTCCTCGGGGTCAGCCGGGACGATACCTCGGGCCGCGGTCTCGGCGCCTTCCGCGACGGCGTCATAGCGGACGATGCGACCGACCCAGCCGACCTTGCGGTCGCCCTCGGGAAAACGACGAAGTAGATTCGTCGAACCATCCGCCTGGACGATCTTCGCCCAGCCGTCCGCGGCGACGGAAACGACCTTCCCGGTCTCGGTGGCGGCGGAAAGTCCGGCGACGGCCAGGAAAAGGAAGCAGATGTGATTCATGTTCAGAGATGTTCTCCCGAAGGACCAAGGAGCAGCTCAATCATGCCATGTCGAACGCCGTAGTGCGAAAGATGGAAAGCTTCGGCGCCGGTCAGGTCCGCCAGCACGCAAAGGGTGATCAGGGCGGCGGGCATGATATCGGCCCGATCAGCAGGGATGCCGGGGATCGCCCGACGACCGGCCAGGTCGGTCGCGCACATCCGGTCCCGCAACTCGCGAATACGGAGCAAAGGCAACCGGCCGCCGACGGGCGCTTCGCCCAAAGCCTCGAGATGCAAGGCGACCGCGGCGAAGACGCCGCCGGCGCCGACGATCAGGAACTTGTCCGCCGCTCCCGCCGGGACGACGGTCTGGAGAGAGGCGAGCAGATGGGTGCGGATGGAAAGCTGGTCGAGCTCGTCCACCGGACCGCTTCCGCCGCGCAGGAAACCATGGGTCAGCCGGACCGACCCTAGGGGAAAGCTGCGCGCGAGCACGCAACGCTGGCCGCGCAGGACGGAAACTTCGAGACTACCGCCGCCGAGATCGAAAGAGAGGATGTCGGCGTAGGCTTGGTAAGCGGGGTCGGCGCGGACGCCGGCCGCGGCGAGCCGGGCTTCGACTTCACCGGAGACGATGGTCAGCGGCACGCCGGTGGCGGCCTCCACCTCGCGGGCGAAATCCTGGCGGCCGACGGACTCGCGCACGGCGCTGGTGGCGAGCAAGCAGCAGCGGGTCGCCCCTAAAGAACGGGCGTAAGCCAGCAGCCGGCTGATGGCTGCGACCGCCTCGGCGCGCGCTTCGACCGAGAATGGCTCCGCGGGACCTCCCTCAGGCTGGAGACGGACAGCCTCGGACTTTCGTCCGAGTTCGTTGCGGTCGGTGGCGGCGACGACCGCGACCTTGATGGAGTTGGAGCCTACGTCGACGACGGCGATGACGGACATGTTCAGAAAAGGAATTGGCCCTTAAGTCCGCCGAAAAGATGGAGGCCATCCTGCGTCTCGAACTCCTTGGTCCGGGCGGCGCAGAAATAGGTCAGGGAACAAGAGGACACCTGTAACGTCGCGCCGAGCGCGGCCTGCAGGATGATGGGGGAACGGGTCACCGCCCGGGAGTCCCGGAAGTTGGTACCGTCGGTGGCGTAATTGCGTACCACGACCTCGACTTGGGTGTCCGCGAAACCCCAGAAGGCGAAGCCGTCCTTACCCGGGGCACGCAGGTCGGACGACGGGTCGTAACCGTTCGAGTGACGGATGTAGCTATGCCCCCAGGAACGTCCGAGATCGGAGCCCCAGCGGAACTGAGCGCCGAAGATGGCCTCGGTCCGCATGGTGCCGAGCTGCAGGACGGCGCGCGCGATCAGATCGCGAGTATCCCGGTCAGGGCCATCGAGGTCGAAACGATGGCGAAACTCACCGTCGAGATTGACCAGCACCTCATCGGGGAGCTGAGTCCCCCAACCTACGGACTGCGGCGTCCCGATCAGTTGATGGAACTTATTCTGGACGGTCTCGCCGCCGGCCGACGGTCCGATGACGCCGAGCTTCGCCTCGACGGAGAACATGCTGTCGCGGCGACCTCCCCGCTCCAGGACGCGACCGTAACCCAAGCCCAAATATAGAGCCCCGGAGTATGGCAGATCGGTGTAGGGCGGAGTCACCGCAGGCGGATTCAAGGTGTCCGCCGGCGTATTGATCTCCTGCGTCACCGAAAAGAAGACGTTGTCCCCGCGATTCAACGCGACCTTCAGACCCTGAGTATAATAACGGTCCTTGTTGGCGGGAGCGAACTTGTCGTTCTCCTCCGTGACGGAGACCACCCAAGGCGAGTTCGCCGACTCCGCCGCCGAGGCGAGTCCGGCGAAGAAAAGGAAGGCGAATGGACGGGTCAAGGACATCGACGAAACGACAGCAAAGCGACGGAAGGACCCAGGGACAACGCCTTTCTGACTTGTGAATGATTAGCTGCCCAAGTATTTGACCATCAGGATGTCCCAACCGCCTTCAGGCTCGCCTTTTGCCCGGACGGAAGTCTGCGCCGACGGCCTCGCCATGGTATGGGTCGGGGGTGACTGGAATCTGGATGACAGCCTTCCTCAGGTCGTCATCCGCGGCGACCGCGTCAAGGTGGTCGCCGAAGGTCTCGGCGACTTCGACTCATCGCTGCCCGCCTGGCTGCACGCGCATGGGAAGCACATCCGGGAGTTCGATCTGACCGCCCTCCCCGACCGTCTCCAGTCTTTGGTGCGCATGGCCGAGAAGGCCGCCTTCCAGGAGACGGGCGATGAGAAACTCGGCCTGCTCGAACAGTTCGGCAGCTGGGGCGTCGAAAGCGGCTCATCCTGGGCGAGGGCCTTCGAACACATCGGACACACCGCCCTCGGTTTCGGCCGCATGCTCATCGGTCGCGCCAAGGTCAACTGGGCCGACTTCACCCTGCAGCTCCAGACCGCTGGCGTCGACGCCCTGCCGATCGTCGCCCTGCTCGGCTTCCTGACCGGCCTCATCATGGCTTACGTCGGCCTGATCCAACTCCGGCAGGTCGGCGCCACCGTCTATGTCGCCAACCTGGTCTCCTTGGCCATGACCCGCGAAATGGGCGCGCTGATGACCGGCGTCATCGCCTGCGGGCGCACCTCGACCGCCTTCGCCTCGCAGCTCGGCAGCATGAACGTCAGCCAGGAGACGGACGCCCTCCGCGCGCTCGGCATCCAGCCGGTCGAATATCTGGCGCTGCCGCGTATCCTTGCCGTGACCCTGATGGTCCCGCTGCTCGCGGTCTTCGCCACTTTCGTCGGGGTCTTCGGCGGCATGATCGTAGCCTGCGCCGGCGACCTGAGCGTCGAACAATACCTCACGCAAGCCATCCGCGCCATCGCGTTCAAGAGCTTCCTGGTGGGCTTCCTCAAATCCATCGCCTTCGGCTTCATCGCCGCCTGGGCCGGCTGCTACCGCGGCTCCGTGGCCAAACGCTCCGCCCTCGGCGTCGGCGAGGCGGCGACCTCGGCCGCCGTGCTCGGCATCACGCTCATCGTCGTCTCCGATGCGCTCTTCGCCGTCATCTTCAACCTGTTCAACCTGTGAGCACCCCGACGGACATCGTCAGCTGCGAAGGCCTTGCCATCGGCCATGGCCGCAAGGTGATCATGGACCGGCTTTCCTTCGCCCTGCCCGCCGGCAAGATCCTGGCCATCGTCGGCCCCAGCGGCTGCGGCAAGAGCACGCTCATGCGGGCGCTCGGCGGATTGGACGCCCCGCTCGGCGGCAGCGCCCGCCTGATGGGCGTCGACCTCTCCACGGCGGACGAACCGGCCCGGCAGGCCATCCTTCGCCAGAGCGGTTTCTTGTTCCAAGGCGCCGCACTGTTCTCCTCGCTGACCCTCCGGGAGAACATCGAGATGCCCATGCGGGAGTTCCTGCGCTGCCCGCGCAAGGAGATGCGCCAGCTGGCCGAGTATAAACTGGCCTTGGTCGGCCTGGCCGACGCCATGGATAAGCTGCCCTCGGAGATCAGCGGCGGCATGGCCAAGCGAGCCGGCATCGCTCGGGCGATGGCGCTGGACCCGAAAGTCATCTTCCTCGACGAACCCAGCGCCGGACTGGACCCGATGAGTTCCGGGCGCCTGGACGAACTGATCCTGCGCCTACGCGAAGCCTTCGGTACGACGGTGGTCCTGGTCAGCCACGAGATCCCGAGCATCCTGCGCACGGCTGACTTCTGCATTTACCTCGACCCCGACACAGGCACCATGGGCGCCTACGGCCCGCCGAAAAGCTTCCTTCAGGCTGGCCAACCCCCGAAGGTGCACGCCTTCTTCTCCCAAGCACGTTTCGACTGACCATGCGCCGTTCCGCCAACATGACACTGATCGGGGCCTTCGTGGCCGGCGGGATCCTGCTCATCATCACCGCCGTCATCCTCCTCGGCGCCGGCTCGTTCACCGGCTCCAAACCCGAGGCGATCGCTTACTTCGAGGACTCCGTGAGCGGACTCGACATCGGCGCGCCGGTCAAGTTCCGCGGGGTCACGATCGGCAAGGTCAGCCAAGTGCTGCTCCACACCTCCGGCCAGTCGGCCGCCGACTACGCCGTGCCGGTCGTCATGGAGTTCTCCCCTGACCTGCTGACCCGTCGCGGCCTCGACCTGGCGCTCCTGCAGAAGGAAGGACTCGGGGTCTCGATCGGCAAAGGTCTGCGCGCCAAGCTTCAGCAACAGTCGGTGGTCACCGGCGTGCTTTACGTCGAACTCGATTACTTCGCGGACACGACGTTCAAGCTGCACGCGAAGGACGGACCGCTCCCCGAGATCCCGACCCAGCCTTCGAACCTCGGCGCCCTTACCAAGGCCATCTCGCAGACGCTCGATCAGCTGAGCCGGATCGACTTCGTGAACATCACGAAGAAGGTCGACTCCATCCTCGGGCGCATCGACCAAGGCGCCGCCCAGATCGAGTTCGAGAAGATCAATGGCAACCTCGTGGCGGCGTCGGCCAACATCGCGAAGATCACCGGCGACCCGACCATCCCCCGTGCGGTGGCCGATTTCTCCGCCGCCATGCAGGGCGTCGACGCTCTAGTGAAGCGTCTCTCCTCGAAGGTCGACCCCGTCGCCGATGACATCAAGGGCATGGCCGTCGCCGGTCGCAAGGCGCTCGAACGCCTGAACGAGACCTCCGAACACCTCCGCACCCTGACCAAACCCGGCTCGCCCGCCCGTCGCGACCTCGACCAGGCCCTCGCGGACGTCTCGGATGCCGCGCAGGCGATCCGCTCGCTGGCCGACTTCCTCGAACGCAATCCGGAGACGATCATCCAAGGCCGCAGCAAGGCGCCCGCGCAGCAAGCCACGCCCAAGGAGGCGCCGCCGGCCAAATGATCCTCCGCGCCGTCGTCGTCGCCTTGGCCGCGCTGCTCAGCGGCTGCATCATCTTCGACCAGAAGAGCGAGGCCGTCGTCTTCCATCAGTTCGCCGCGCCGGCCGCCGGCCCCGCCCGGACCGCCGCCGCCGGACCGCCGCTCTTCATCCCTCGGGCGGTCATTCCTTCCGCGCTCCGCCGACCCAACGTCGTGCTGGTCGACGACGCCGGCTGGGTGCACATCGAGGACGCCCATCGCTGGGTCGCCCCGCTCGACCGGGCCATTCCGGAGACCGTCGCCCGTCATCTCACGGCCCGTAACGGCGTCGTGACGACCACGCAGACGCCCTCCGAGGACCACCTCGTGCTCCTGCTCACCGTGGATAAGATGGAGGTCTTTGCGCCGGCCGGCGCCGAACGCTCGATCTTCTCACTGCCGGGCAGCACGGACAAAGAGTCCACCGCCACGCTGCAGGTGACCTGCCGCGTCGAGAAAGCCGACGGCACGCCGATCTCCGTCAAGACGCTCACCCGATCTCGCCCGCTCAAGGAGCGCACCCCCGCCGCGTTCGTCCAGGCTCAGTCCGCCAACCTGGCGGAGCTTTCGTCCGAGATCGCGCAATGGCTGCCCCAGCCGACCCCTTCTTCGAAATGACCTCGCCTTCCTCGCCTCGCCCCAACGGCTTCTCCGAAGCCACGGGCGAGATCTGCTACGACCTCCCTTCGTCTTACATCCCGCACGCGGGCACCGGCCTGCTGCATCTCCCGCGCTTCCTGGCGAAAATCGGCAAGCACCTGCGCGGGGAACTCCCGAAATCCTACCAGCGTAATTTCTGCAAAGGCTTCGATCGCTTCCTCTGCCTGCATCTCGGCGTGGACCCCGAACAGGTCATCGCCTGCGTCCGCGACGCCCGCGACGAGGCCGACCGCGACGCCCGCCTGAAAGCCCTTTTTCCCGCCGATCTCCGCGTACATGTCTGGAACCGCGAACTGGTCCAGAAAGGCATGAGCGAGATGGGCCGCGAGGCCCTCCTCGACGCCAAACGCAAGATGAACTCCGAGCACCGCACGGACGTCATCTCGTTCGCCGACATGATCGACTTCGACGAGGGACGCATTCTGTGAACACCCAAGACCCTCACCCTCACCGCCTGATCCTCCGAGGCATCGCTCCGCTGCTCGCCTGCCTCAAGCATCACCCGAAGGCGCTCCGGGAGGTCATCGCGACGGCCGCCTTCGCCCCGAACCTCGCCGAACACGACGCGACCTTCGCCGAACTCGGCGTGAAGACCCGCATCGTCGGCGCGATGGAACTCGCCCAGACGGCCGAAGGACCTTGCTCCGACGTCTGCGCCTTGACGATGCGCCCTGAACCGGGCCTCGCGCGGATCTCCGACTTCGCCGAGTGGCGCGAAAGCCGCGAAAGCATCGTCATCGCGGACGGCATCACCCATCCCGCGGACCTCGCAGCCATCGCCCGCGGCATGGCCGCCTTCGGCCTTAAGCGCCTGCTTCTTTCCGGCGGCACCGAGAAGCTGGCCCACGACCCGGAAGCCTGGCACCTCGCCCGTGGCGCCATGGAACAACTCCGCCTCATGCGCGCCGCCGCGCTCGGCGGCCTGCTCAGACTAGTCGAAGACAAGTGCTGCGTGGTGGCCCTGTCGCCTGATATCGGCCGCAAGATCGACCTCGCCGTCCCTGTCCGCGTGCCCGCCCGCCATCTGGCCCTGCTCATCCCGGGCGGCCGACTCGACCCCGACATCCAGCCGCGGGTGGAGCATTGCTACCGCTTCCCGGGCCTCGTCGGCCAGCCGCCGCTGAGCCTCGCGGAAATCGCCCCTCTGGCGCTCGCCTGGTTCGCCTCGACCCCCCAGCCCCGCGCCGACGGCTTCCTGTCCCGTAAAAGGGCTCGCCACGCCAAGGACAAGGGTTCCAATCCCGCTAGCTGACCCCCATGTCCCAACCCACGCCCGGCAAAGGCGAGAACGTCCTCTCGCTCCAGCACATCAGCCGCACGTTCTTCACGGCCCTGCAGCGCCAGCATGACATGCTCGCGTTCAGCATCGCCGGCCTGCACACGGCCGACCCGAAGGCCTACGAGCACTTCTCGACCCTCTCCCGCGTGATGCCGGTGCCTCAGGCGCACCTCCCGCCGGAACAGATGCTTGCCTACGCCCGTGGCCTGATGCTGCGCACGACGATCAACGACCTGTTGACGCTCTCTTCGGAGTGCATGTCGCAATGCTACCTGCTGTGCCTCTTCATCCGCGAACAAGGCAAGAACCCCCGCCGCGACCCGCTCGTCGAAAAGATCATCAGCGAGAAACATCAGGCCTTCGTGAAGATGAACCTGCAGTCCCGCTTCACGGCGCTCGAAGAAGAGTTCGGCATCGTCTGCGAACTCGAGGACGGCATCTTCAGCCTCGCCGCCGCCCTGCGCGTGCTCGCCCGCGGCGGTCTGGTTACCAATGACGACATCACGCCGGACGGCTCGCTCACCCTCGAATTCAAGGCGATGAAGGACGTCGACGTCCTCCCCGAGACGACGGCTGATGAGTCCGCGCCGACGCCTCCCCCTGGCGTCACGGTGCATGGCGCCGGCGACGTCGGTAAGCCGAAGACGATCGCCCGTCTGAGCGACACGACCCGCACCTTCAAGCCGGGCGAGATGCTCGACCTGACCGACACCGAACTCCTCGGACTCAACATCACGGTCACGAAGTTCGTGGACGGCCTGCTCCGCTCCGTCGACCACTTCGGCCGCGCCCAGCTCGGCGAAGGCGCCTAAGCGATGAAGGAGGCCTCGACGATCCCCCGGCGCGCTTGGCTCTGGGTCTTCGCTGCCTACCTCTTTCAAGCCATCCCCGCGGCCGTCCGGGATGAGGCCCTCCCGGTCGCGCTCAAGGACCTTGGCTACCCCGACGCCCGGAACACCCAGGCCGTCGCGATCTTCGGGCTGATCGTGGGTTTCAAGATCCTCCTATCCCCGCTGGTCGCGGGTTTCGATCCACGACGATTCATCATCGCGTCGCAACTAGGCATCGCCGCCGTCTTCGGCCTGATGGCCGTGTTCCTCGGCGCCGGCGAGGCCTCGATGAGCGGCATCATAGGATGCCTCATCATGCTGTCGCTGCTCGCCGCCGCGCACGACTTCGCGCTCGACGGCTATTTCGTCGCCGCGCTCGACGACCGGAGCCGCGCGACGCATGCCGGCTTGTTGAACGTCGCCACGAAGGTCGGGGCCGTGCTCGCCGGTCCGGGTCTCATCTGGCTCGTCGGCCGTATCATGGACGAAGGCCCCCAGACCGTGGATGCCTGGTCTTGGGCGATGGTCGCGGCGGCCCTCCTCGCCCTGCTCACCCTCGGCGCCAACGCCTGGGGTCTCGCCGCCGAACCCCGGGCCTCTGCCGACCAGAGCACCGTGAAGGAGCGCTTCGCCGTCATGCTGGCCGGCCTCCGCTCGCTCGGGAGCGACCCACGGCTTTACGCCGTTCTCGGCCTGATCCTGTTCTACCGCGCGAGTGAAGTGCACATGGCCCGCATCATCCCGCTCTTCTCCAAATCCGCCGAGCACGGCGGGCTCGGCCTAGGCAACGAGACTTACGCCTTCCTCCGCATGCTTTCCGCCGTCGGCGGACTGGCGCTCGGCGGCGTCATCGGGTCGCTCGTGGTCGCCCGGCTCGGCCTCGGCCGCTCGCTTCTTCCGCTCGGCGTGATGATGCACCTGCCGCTGGCGGCATTCGCGTGGCTGGCCTACGATGGCTCGCACGATCTCCGCGTCATCGGCGCGGTCTTCATCGTGGAATACGTGGCCTATGGGGCCGGTCTCTGCGCCCTGATCCTCGCGATGATGAAGCTGGCCGCAGGACCCGGCGCCGCGGCCCGTTACGCGGCGCTCTCGACCTTCGCCCTGCTCGCCAACTACCTGCCGGGACTCTGGGCGGGACATCTGGCCGAAAGCCTCGGCTACGCGCACTACTTCCTGTTCGCGCTCAGTCTCGCCATCCCCGGCATCATCTCGGCCGTGGTGGCGCAACGCCACTTCTCGGAAGCCTGATCAGGCCTTGGGCAGGACGACGAGTTCCTGCTCGAACTTCGGGTCCAGGAAGCGTCGGGCGAAGGCCTGCACGGCGGCTTCGTCGGTGAGCGCCATGCGGCGTTCCCACTCGGCGTCGAAGTTGGCCCCGAGTCCGGCGACCTCGCGCACGAGCGCGCCCTGCATGCGCGCGCCGGCGGACTGCCGGCCCTGACGACGGGAGACCCGCATCCGACGCTTGGCGTCGGCGATCTCTTCCGCGCCGAACTTGCCGGCCCGGAGACGTTCCAGTTCGAGGCGCATCTCGGCGACGACGGCCGCCGCGGAGACCGGCGCGGTACCCGCGTAGAGATAGAACATGCCCTGGTCGACGACTTCGACGCGCGTGGCGCCGACGAAATACGCCATGCCCTTCTCCTCGCGCACGCGACGGAACAAACCGCTGGCCATGCCGCTGAGGAGTTCTTCGGTGACGTTGGCCGCGACGACTTCATCGGGCGCGAAGCCGCAATGAGGGAAGGCCAAGGCCACGACGGCCTGCTCACCGGTGGCATGCTCCTGCAGGCGGGAGGCCGATGCCGGCACGTGCAACGGCAAGGTCCGACGGGTCAGCGCGGCTTTCGGCAAAGCCCCGAAACGACGATGGATGAAATCCAGGACCGACTTGCGGTCGAAAGCGCCGCTGACCCCGACGACGACATTATCCGCGACGACCAACTTGCGATGCAGTTCCGCGAGGTCCGTCGGCTCGATCCGGGCCAAGGTCTCCGGCGTGCCGCAGGCGTCGACCGCCAAGGGATGGGCGCCGAAATACTGACGCTGGAGACGCAGGCGCGCCTTCTCGACGATGTCATCCTCGGCTTCGCGGCAGGCGCTGATGAGAGCGGCGCGCTCGGTGGCGAAGGTCTCCGGGCGGAACTGAGGAGCCAAGACGCCGTCGGCCACCAGTTCGGCGAGCTGATCGAAGTCCGAACTCAAAGCCTCGCCCCAAAGACCACAGGACACCTGCGAACCATGATCGGCGAAGGTCGCGCCGAGTCCGTCGACCAACTGGGCGACGTCTTCTTTGGAGCGACGGGCGGTGTCTCGAGCGAACAGCGTGCCGAGCAGACCGGTCGTACCGCGCTTGGCTTCCTCTTCATAGGCGACGCCGGCCGCCAGGAAGACCCCGAGTCCCGCCTTGGGGATGGTATCGTCATGCTGCAGCACCACCCGGACGCCGTTATCCAAGGTCAAAGTCTCGAAACGATCGGGCGTGGCCACACCGGAAGCAGCCGCGGCATTGGCATGGACTTTCGCGGAGCGCATGGTGCCGAGGGTCACGTTCTCCGCGCGAAGCCACTTGCGAGCCTCCCGGGTGAGGTCCTCGGCGCCGAGGCGGGCCAGGTGCTCGACTCCGCGCTGGGGCCAGGCGATATCGTATCCGATCGTCGCCGCATGGGCGACCCGGCTGGTCAGACCATGGATATTCTTCTGGCCGTTGACCATCCCCACCACGGACTGGCGGCGCACCTTCGCGAACTCATCGGCCGTGACGCCGCGTTGGAGAAGACCGTCCACGACTTCGGCGATGGCACGCTCCACGACGGAAGCATCCGACCCGGCCTCGCCGCTCCAACTGCACCAGGCCAGACCGAGGTCGCGGATGCCGAAGCCAGAGGCATCGATGGCGTGCACAAGCTTACGCTTTTCGCGGAGTTCGCTCCACAGCAAGGAGCTGTTACCGGCGCCGAGCACGCCGAGAAAGAGGTCCGTCGCAAGACGGCCTTCGTCGAAATATCCCGGGATCCGCCAGCTGGAGACGCCCTTCACGGTGCTGACTTCGCGCACGAGATCGGCGCGGCGGACCCCGCCCTGCGGCGGTTCGAACTGGTCCGGGGCCTCGACGAGCGGGCGGCGGGCGAAGCGACCGAACCAGCGTTCGGCGGAGGCGAAGGCTTCTTCAGGCGGCATGCTGCCACCGAGCGCGAGCACGACATTGGAAGGCACGTAACGTCCGGCATGGTAGGCCCGGAGATCGTCGGGCGTGATCCGGATGAAGAGATCGCGGTGGCCGATGACGGGCTGGCGGAGCGCATGCGCGCGGACGGCCTCCTCGAGCACCGACTTCGCGAGCATCTGGTCGTGCTCGTCGTCGCACATGGCGATCTCGCGCAGGATGACTTCGCGCTCCATCCGCGCGTCGGCGTCGGTGATGAGGGGGTCAAAGACCATGTCGGCGATGGCTTCCATCGCGGTCTCGAAACCCTCCTGCGGGGCATCGACATAATACACCGTCCGGTCGAAGGTCGTGTAGGCGTTGGAAGAGCCGCCGCTTCGGTGGATGGCGTCGGTCAGTTCGCGGTTCGTGAAACGTCCGGTCCCCTTGAAGACCATGTGCTCCAAGTAGTGCGAGATCCCCGAGCCTTCCCAGCGGCCTTCATGGATACTGCCCGTGCGCACCCAGGCCTGGACGGTGCAGAGGCCGATGCCCGGGCGGTGGGAGTAGATGACCTCGAGTCCGTTGGCGAGCACCCGACGTTCAGGCACAGGGCCGGCGATCTGGGCGAAACTCAGGCCTTCAAGGGTGGACATGGGGTGGATGTATGCCCTTCCCTCGCCGGGGCGCAAGTGCGACCCTGATACGGCGGCAGAGCACTCTGACATTGAAAACGCCGCCCAGCCTCCGTATCACCGACCTTCATTCGTCGCGCTCCGCGGCCCGCCCTCCCTCTCCCCTGTCTTTTCGATGTATATTCCGCCAGAAATCCGAGCCAATCTCGACGAAATCGAACGCCGTGCCGGCTACCTCTGGAAGTTCCTCGACGTCCCCGGCAAGCAGGCCGCGATCGCCAAGCTCGAAGAGCAGATGGGCGCCCAGAACTTCTGGGACAGCCAGAAGGCAGCCCAGAAGGTCATCTCGGAGTGCAACGGCCACAAGAACATCGTCGCCCCGCAGATCGCGTTTCGTCGTCAGATCGAAGACGCCAAGACCCTCGCCGAACTGATCACCGAATCCCCGGACGGCACCGCCGACGCCGAAGTCGAGGAACTCCGCAAGCTCGCCACCGACCTGCTCGCCGCCGTCTCCGACCTGGAGATCGCGTCGTTCCTTTCCGGCCTGCACGACCGTTCCAACGCCATCGTCACCGTCAAGGCCGGCGCCGGCGGCACGGAATCCAACGACTGGGCCGACCTGCTCTACCGCATGTACACGCGCTGGGCCGAACGTCGCGGCTTCAAGATCGAAGTCGAAGACATCGCCGAAGGCGAAGGCGCCGGCATCAGCCAGGCCACTTTCCGCCTCGAAGGCCCGAACGCCTACGGCTACGTCAAGGCCGAGCGCGGCGTCCATCGTCTCGTCCGCATCTCCCCCTTCGACGCCAACGCCCGCCGTCACACATCGTTCGCCTCCGTCGACGTCGTCGCGGAAATCGACGATGACATCGACGTCGAGGTGAACGAAGCCGACCTGCGCGTCGACGTCTACCGCTCCAGCGGCAAGGGCGGCCAGCACGTCAATAAGACCGAATCCGCGGTGCGCCTCACGCACATCCCGACGGGCATCGTCGTGGCCTGCCAACGCGAACGCTCCCAGGTCAAGAACCGTGCCCTGGCGATGAAGATCCTCCGCGCCCGCATCTACGAGAAGACCATCGACGACAAGCGCGCCGAGATGGAGAAATATTACGGCGAGAAGGGCGACATCGGCTGGGGTAACCAGATCCGCTCCTACGTCTTCCAGCCTTACCAGATGGTCAAGGACCTCCGCACCGGGGTCGAGACGGGCAATATCCAGGCGGTCATGGACGGCGATATCGACGCCTTCATCAACGGCTGGCTCCGCGCCGGCGGCCCGCGCACGCGTAATAAGGACATCAAGATCGAGGACTAAGTCCTCCGCGTCATGCCCACCCGGGAAATACTCCGTCAGAAGCTCCTCGATACCCCGCTGTTCGCGGAGAAGATCTGGAAGCTTTCGCCGGAGCCGTGGGCCCTGACCGAAGCCCAGCTGCGTGACCTGAAGCGTATCGGCGCGGCGTGCCTGAGCTACCACCGCGCGCTCGAACGCCTTTACGTCCGTTCCTTCTCCGGAAAGAAGATCCTCCGTAACCGCGAGGTCTACGCCCCTTGGGTCGCCGAATACCTCGACCGCTATAAGCCCGCCGGCCTCGTGGCCCATGGCCGCCATCGCGCCGTCAAGCACCAGTGCCCCGTCGTCCTCCGGCCGGACCTCCTCATCACGGAGCAGGGCTTCACGATGACGGAGCTGGACAGCGTCCCCGGCGGCGTCGGCCTCACGGCCTACCTCAATGAGGTGTACGCCGAGGATTACCCAGGCGTCATCGGCCGCACCAGCATGCCTGACCGCTTCATGTCCGCGCTGGGCCGGCTGACCCCGAAAGAGAAATTTCCGCTGGTCGCCATCGTCGTCAGCGAAGAAGGCGCGACCTACCGCCCGGAGTTCGAGTGGCTGGGCGAGAAACTGCGCTCCCTCGGCCACGACGTACACGTCGTCGAACCCTCCCAGGTCATGCAGATGGGCGACGGCTCCTACGTTCCCGTCGACGGCGCGCCGCGACGCGTCGACATCCTCTACCGCTTCTTCGAGCTCTTCGACCTCGCCAACGTGAAGGGCGCCGACGGCATCTTCAACGCGGTGGAAGCCGGCACGCTGACGCTGACGCCGCCGATGAAGGCCTTCCAGGAAGAGAAGCTCGGCCTCGCCCTGCTTCATCACCCTCAGCTCGCCGAATTCTGGAAAGAGAACCTGCCCGAAGACCATCATGAGGCCTTGTTCCGGATCGTCCCGCAGACTTGGATCATGGAGAAGACGGAACTTCCGCCGACGGCCGTGCTCCATGCGCCGGGCGTCAACGGCCGGCCGATCCGCGAGTGGGCCGAACTGGCCGAGGCTTCGCAGCGCGAGCGCAACCTGATCATCAAGGCGAGCGGCTTCCACGAGACCGCCTGGGGCGCCCGCAGCGTGACCCTAGGCAGCGATGTCTCCCGCGACGAATGGCTGGAGGCCATCGAGGACGCCCTGAACCCGGAAAACGAGACCTTCCACGTGATGCAGGCCTATCATAAGCCGTCGCGCCTGACCCACCCGGTCTATGCCGATGACGGCACCGTGGCGCCGGCCGAAGGGCGCGTCCGCCTCTGCCCCTATTTCTTCGTCGATGGCGATTCCGTCGAACTTTCGGGTATCCTGGCGACCTTCTGTCCGGCGGATAAGAAGATCATCCACGGGATGAGCGACGCAGCCCTGCTGCCCTGCCACGTGGTCGGCTGAGGGGCGTGCGTCGCCTTGCTTCCGGCCGGCTTTACGGCCAAGGTAGGCCCATGAGACTCCTCGCCCTCGGTCTGCTCTCGCTCCTTAGCCTGTTCGGCGACCTCGCGGCCGCCGTCCGGACCAAGGTCGACCTGGTCAACCTGACCCCCGACATCCGCCCGGGCGAGAAGGCCCTGATCGCGATGCGCTTCCGCTGCGACCCGCACTTCCACATCTACTGGAAGAACCCAGGCGACGCCGGCCAGTCCCCCACGGTCGAATGGCAGGAGAAGTCCGGCACCACCATCGGCAATTTCGTCTGGCCCGGCCCCAAGATGCTCGACCAATCAGGCGTCTATAACTTCGTCTATGAAGACGAGACCTTGCTGCTCATGGAAGTAGCCGTCCCGGCCGGTGCCAAAGGTAAGCTGACCTTCAAGGGCAAAGCCGAATGGCTCGAGTGCGACGACTCCGGTTGCTGGCCGCACGATAAGCAGGTCGAACTCACCGTCCAGGTGGGCGCGGGCAATGTCGCCTATAAATACGACCCGAAACTCTACCCGGCGCTCCGCCCACGCCTCACCACGACCGCGACCAGTGACGGCAAGTCGCTCACGGTCGCCGTCCCGGCCGGCGAGAAACTCCCGCAGACATGGTTCCCGGAGCGCGGCTTCGTCGCCCCGACCGCGACGGCCAAGCAAAAGCAGGCCGGCGGCAACGTCGTCTTCGAACTGGCGGACGCCACGGAGAAGTTGGATTCCGGCGAGCTGATCTTCACCACGCGGGCGGCCGATGGCGGCTTCGTGGACATCAAGGCGGTGCTCGGCGGCGCGCCGACCAAAGCCGCGCCCGGTCCGGCGGCAACGCCGTCGAAGACCACCGGCGAATGGCAGCCTTGGTCGCCGGAAGCCCAGGCGAAGGCCTTGGCCGAAGGCAAGACGGTCTACGTCGACTTCACCGCGCGCTGGTGCGCCACCTGCCAGATCAATAAGCGCGTCTACACGCAGGGCGACGTCTCCCAGGCCCTTTCATCCGCCGGCGTGGTGATGCTCAAGGCCGACTGGACCAAGAAGGACGAGGTCATCGCGCAGGAGCTCGGCAAATACGGCCGCACCGGCATCCCTCTCAACGTCTTCCTCAAAGCCGGCCAGCCGCCGGCGATCCTCTCCGAGGCGCTCACGGGCACCGAAGTGCTCGCCGCGCTTAAGTCGGTCAGCGAAGGCCAGGCCTACCAGGCCGAGTCGACCTCGCACTCCTTCTTCATCTGGATGCTGCTGGCTTTCGGCGGCGGCGTCCTCCTCAACCTGATGCCGTGCGTGTTCCCGATGATCGGCCTCAAGGTCCTCGGCTTCGCCAAGGAAGCCGGCGCCTCGCGCCGCACGGTCGTCTTCAACGGCCTGCTCTATTCCGCCGGCGTCATCGCGAGCTTCCTCGTGCTCGCCCTGCTCATCATCGGACTCAAGTCCGGCGGCTCGTCCGTCGGCTGGGGCTTCCAGATGCAGTCGCCCGGCTTCGTGCTCGGCACCTGCGTGCTCATGATCGTCCTCGGCCTGAGCCTCGCCGGCGTGTTCGAGATCGGCACCGGCCTCGGCGGCGTTTCCGCCGGCGACGGCGAAGGACGCACCGCGACTTTCCTATCCGGAGTGCTCGCCACGGTCGTCGCCACGCCGTGCACCGCGCCCGGACTGGGCGCCGCGCTGGGTTTCGCCTTGGACAAGGAACGCACGACTTCGGAGACGCTGCTCTTCTTCATCGTGATCGGCCTCGGCATGGCGCTACCTTACCTGCTGCTCTCGGTTTTCCCCCGCCTCGCGGCGCTGCTGCCTCGCCCCGGCGAATGGATGGAATCACTGAAGCAGGGCATGTCCTTCCCGCTCTTCGGCTACGCGCTCTACCTGCTCTGGGTGCTCAACGCCCTCGTCGAGGACGCGGGCTGGGTGCGCGACGCTTCGCTGGGCCTGGCGCTTATCGCCACGGCGTGCTGGGTGCTCGGACGCTGGGGCGCCCTGCATCGCACCGACCGCGAACGTCTGACGGCGAAGCTGACCTCCGGTGCGCTGTTCATCGGCACTCTCGCTTACCTCTACGCGACGCTGCCCTGAGCGTCCGCCGATACCGACCAACAAAAAGGCCCGCCGAATGGCGGGCCTTCTGCATTCCGGATCAGGCGGCTCAGAGAGCGCTGACCGGAGCCGGCGCGGAACCAGCGGCGGCGGGAGCCGGAGCGGCGGCGGGACGGCTAGCGGGGCGGCTGGCCGTCGCGGCGCCACCGTAGTTCACGTCGACGACGATGGCCTTGCGATCCTTGGCACCGGACTGACGACCGGCGGCGGACTTGTCAGCCTGCTGGGAACCGAGAGCCATGATCTCGCTGTTGGCCTGGTTGGCGCCGAGGCCGACGAGGTAATCACGGACGGACTGCGCGCGACGATCGGAGAGGCCGAGGTTATATTCTTCGGTGCCGAAAACGTCGGTGTAGCCGGCGATGATGACCTTGGTGCCCTTCACGCGGGCGGCGATGGCGTCGAGCTTACCGCGCTCGGCGGGCGAGACGTTGTAACGATCGAAGTCGAAATAGACCGTGGCGAGGATGGCCTCGGGCGGGATGGTCCCGTTACGGATGGCGTTGGCCATGGCGTCATAACCGGTCGGACGGGTGTCGAGGGTTTCGCCGCCGAAACCGCTGCCGCCGTTACCCGAGGAGAGAGGCTGGAAACCGGCAGGGATGCGCGAGGTGCAACCGACAGTCAGGGCGGAGAGAGCGAGGAGGAAGGTGAGACGCTTCATGATGTGAGGGGAATAAAAGAATAGGGGGCGGGGCTGGGCAAGCCTTGTCTCCTTAGTAGCGGGGCACCTTGGGGTCGACCTTGAGGGACCAGGCGTCGATGCCGCCCTGAAGGTTGCTGACACGGAGGAAGCCCTTGGAACGCAGGAACTGGGTGACCCGCATGCTCCGGCCGCCGTGATGGCACTGGACCAATACCCAGGCGTCCGTGGGGATCTCCGCCAAGCGGGTCGGGACGGCATTCATCGGGATCAGCCGGGAGCCCTCGATGCGGCAGACCGCATATTCATCGGTTTCGCGGACGTCCAAAAGGACGGGCGGGTTGGGGCCGGCCAAGAGGCGGCTGGCGTCTTCGACGGAGATTTCGAGCGGGGTTTCGGACATGGCGGGAGAAAGGGCCGGACAGACGACGGGCGCGTAAGCGCTCTTTTCGAGGCTGCGGATCGTGGGGGAAGCGCCACAGCACGGGCAGGCCGGATCGGGAGCGAGCGCTAAGGGGCGCGAGATGCCGGCTTCGACATCGACCACGAAAAGCCGGGATTGATTCCGCTGGCCGAGCAGGATGGCCAGCGCTTCGGAGGCCATCCAAGAGCCTATAACGCCACAGGTCGCGCCGAAGACGCCGGCGTCGGCGCAAGTCGGCACCGAGGAGGCGTCAGGAATCACGGGATAGAGACAACGGTAGCAGCCGGCCCCCGGCAGGAAGATACCGACTTGGCCGGTCGCGCGAAGCACGCTGCCATGGACCAATGGACGCTGGCCGAGCACACAGGCGTCCGCGGCGAGGAATCGCGTCGCGAAATTATCGGTGCCGTCGATGACGAGGTCATACCGTGCGACGAGGTCGGCGGCGTTTTCGACCGTGAAGCCTTCGGGGTGCAAGGCCACCTTGAGGCCGGGGTTGATCTCACCGAGGGCTTCGGCCGCGGAAACCGTCTTCGGCAGACCTAAAGTGTCGAAGCCATGGAGGATCTGACGGTGCAGGTTCGAGATCTCGACCTTATCCGGGTCGGCGATACCGATGAGCCCGACCCCGGCGGCCGCCAGATACAGCCCGACCGGCGAACCGAGCCCACCGACGCCGAGGATGAGCACCTTGGCCTCCCGCAGGCGCAACTGACCGGACTCCCCCACCCCAGGCAGACGAATCTGCCGGGAGTACAAGGCCCTCTCATGGTCGCTCAGGCGCTGGTCCGCGGACATGCCGACAGTCGAACCCCCGTGGCGAGCGGTGTCAAACCGCCCCTTCCACGTGTCGGATTGAATAATGGCCCAAGGTGTCCCAACTTGACCCCGTGGCTCAGGTCTTCCTCGGCATCGATTATGGCTCCCGACGGGTCGGGCTGAGCCATGCCGACGAACTTGGCTTCGCCTTCCCCCTGCCCGCCGCGGTCGCCGAAGACGCCGAGGCCCGCTTCGCCCAGATCGGCGAGGAGATCGCCCGGCGCAAAGTCACCCTCCTCGTGCTGGGCTACCCGCTTTCGGTCGAAGGCGAACGCACCAAGCGCTGCGACGAGGTCGACACCTTCGCCGCCGAACTGACCCGCCGCTTCGCCCTGCCGATCGAGAAAGTCGACGAAGCGCTCACGAGCCAGGCGGCCGATGAAATGGGCGGACGCAAGGCGCGCTCAGCCCAGGAACGCAAGCAGCAGGCCCGGACCGGCGAACGCGACTCTCGCGCCGCCGCCGTGCTGCTCCAGGATTTCCTCAACAGCCGGGGCATCGGCGCCTGACATGCCTCCCGCCAAGCCGAAGAAACCCTTCACGCCGAAGCTCGAACGCTTCCTCGCGACGGTCGCATACGACGGCACCGATCACATCGGCTGGCAGGTGCAGACCGGCCGCCTGTCCATCGAAGGCGAACTCGAGGAACGCCTGTCGCGCATCCTCAAGACCCCCATCGACATCCATGGCAGCGGGCGGACCGATTCCGGCGTGCATAGCGTCGGCCAGCGCTTCCACTTCGACGCCTTCTGGCCGCACCCCTGCAGTTATCTCGTCCACGCGATCAATTCGTGCGAACAGAACGGCCTGCTGGTCACCCAGCTCCAGCGCGTGGCGCCGGGCTTCCATTGCCGCTGGCATGCCAACGGTAAACGCTACCGCTACGAGATCTGCGACGGTTATCCGCCGCCCTGGGAGGCCCGCTATTGCCTCGGACTCGGCACCAAGACCGTCGACGTGAAGCTCATGCGGCAGGCCGCCAAGTTGCTCCTCGGCAAACATGACTTCTATGCCTTCGGCGCTAATCACGGCCAAGGCATGGAGAAGGAGAATCCCGTCAAGGAACTGCGTCGCCTGGACGTCCGTCGCCGCGGCAAGCGAATCACGATCGTCGCCGAAGGCAGCGGTTTTCTCTATAAGATGGTGCGCCGGCTCGTCGGTGGCCTCCTGCGCGTCGGCGAAGGCAAGATGCCGCCCGAGCGTCTCGTAGCCTACCGCAAGGAGCGCGTCATCACTTCCGAAGTCCCCACGGCCCCCGCCCGCGGACTGTTCATGGAAAAGGTCTTCTTCGAACCTGGTTCACTGAAGAACCCGCGCGCCCTGCGCAGCCGGAACGACGCCGACGTCAGCTCTGAGTAAGCCTCCTCCAGCAGGCCTAGCGGCCAGCGGTTTGGGATGGAAGCCCCGCGCGGTCCGGCCTATGGCCTAGTCATGCGGCGATTCGCCCTGCTCTGCCTTACGCTTTTCTGTTCCGGGGCGCTCTCCGCCCATCCGGAATGGAAAGAGGCGAACTGCCTCGGCGTCATCGATGAGACCGGCCAGCTCACGCTCACGATCAAATTCGACGTGCCGTCCTTCCTCGTCGGCCAGACGTCCAAGGATGCCCCTATCAAGGCCCTCGACGAATTGATGCTCACGCCCGGCCGGCTCGCAGCGGCGATCGAGCCTGCGAGAAAACGACTGCTCGACGGGCTCCGCCTCGAAGTCGATGGCCAGGACACGCCGGTCATCCTCGTCGCCTTTCCCACGGCGGAGACCATCGCGGCGACCTCGGCGAAACAGGGCGAAGCGGACCGCTACCCGGTGATGCTCAATGCGCGGCTTTCGGCGACCATCCCGACCAATGCCACCCAAATTCGACTTCGCTTCCCGCCCACGCTCGGCACGGTCTTCGTGAACCTGCGCAAAGGCATGGAATACCAGGTGGTCATGGCCGCCACGCCGGCCTACCCGGCTGAACTGACGCTCGGCGAAGCGCCCCGCGACTCGGCCGCCGAGACCGCTGGGAACCTTTTCTTCAAGGGCTTCGGTCACGTCCTGCCGGACGGCTGGGATCACTGCCTGTTCATGCTCGCGATGTTCCTCGGCGCGACCTCCCTGGCGCAGGCGCTCCGACGATCATTGGTCTTCACCCTCGGCCATAGCATCACCCTGACTGCCGTCGCCATGGGCTGGCTGGGTCAGCCCGGCCCATGGATCGAACCCTTCATCGCCCTGACCATCGGAGTCAGCGCGTGGCTCGCCTTCCGCGGCCGCCTGGTGGAACGTTCCGCGTTGGTCCTCCCGGCGGCGTTCGGGCTCGTGCACGGCCTCGGCTTCGCCGCCGCCGTCGCCGATAATCTGGCCGCATGGTCGGCGGGCGACGTCGTCCTCATCCTCATCGGCTTCAATCTCGGCGTGGAAGGAGCGCAAGCCCTCGTCATCGGCGTCGCCGCGACCTGCTTCTGGGCGACGGCGCGCGCCGATCTGCCGGAAGCGAAACTGCGCCGAGGCCTGAGCCTGGCGATCGCGCTCATCGGCTTCGGCGTCTTCGTCTGGCGGCTGCTCGGCCTGGGCTGATCAGAGCCGCCCGACCGGACGCTTACCTGCGTCGAGACGCTTCCGTTCAGATTCCGCGAAAGCCTGGAGCTCTTTCACCACCTCCGGATTAGCGCCGGAGAGGTCTTCCTTTTCTCCGGGATCCTTGTCGAGGTCGTAGAGCGAGAGACCGATCTGGCGCTGGTGTGTCTTGGCGGGAAGCCCGTCGCGCTCGGCGGGGATCATGTCGACATAGCTGCGATAGGCATGCGGCAGGTGCAGCTTCCACTTACCTTTGCGGACGGCCTCGAGGCGGTCGCCGTAGTAATAAGCGAACGAATCCCGGGTCGTCGGCTTCTCGGCTTTGAGGACCGGCAGAAAGGAGACGCCGTCGATCTCGTTCTTCGGCGCGGCGGACTGGGTCGCCGCCAGCAAGGTCGGGACGATATCGATATTGGCGACCAGGGCGTCCGTCTCGGCGCCGGCCTTGACGACACCAGGCCAGCGAACGATGAACGGCACGCGGACGCCGCCCTCGAACGTCGTTCCTTTGCCCTCGCGGAAAGGTCCGGCGGAGCCGGCATGCCGACCGAAGTTCAGCCAGGGGCCGTTATCGCTCGTGAAGATCACGATGGTGTCCTGCTCCACCTTCTTCGCGCGGAGCTTGGCTAGGATGGCGCCGACCGCATGGTCGAGGTCGGCCAAGGTATCGGCGTAGGGCGTGGCGTGCTTGCCCTTGAATTCAGGCGATGCGCCGAGCGGGGTATGCGGCATCGACGTCGGCACATAGAGGAAGAAAGGCTTCTCCTTGCCCGCATGGTCTTCGATGAAGCGCACCGCGCGCAGGCCCTGGGAAGCGGTCATCGCGTCCATGTCGACCCATCCGCGCGTATAACCCATGACATGCCCGTTCACGAGGCGCGGCAGGGTCGGATACATCTTGCTGCGACTCTCGTCGCCCAACGCGTAGCCGCGTGGCCACATATCATTGGAGTAAGGCGTGATCATCGACTCGACGAAACCATGGGCCGGAGGCAGGAACTTGGGCGCATCTCCGAGATGCCACTTGCCGACGACACCGGTGTGATAGCCCGCCTGCTGCAACAGCGTGCCCAAGGTCTGCTCATCGTTGCTCAGACCGATCTTGGAATTCGGACCGAGGGCCGTGCCGCCGAGGCCGAGCCGGTTGGGATAACATCCCGTCAGGAGCGCGACCCGCGACGAGGTGCAGACGGCCTGCGTGGCCAAGAAATTATTGAAGCGCACGCCTTCCTTACGGAGCTGATCGATGTTGGGCGTGGGGTTCTGTTTCGAACCATAACAACCGAGGTCGGCCCAGCCCATGTCATCACACATGATCAGGACAATGTTAGGGCGGCCGGCGAGCAGGGTTGCGCACCAGAACAGGACAAAGGTTGGGGTAAACCTCATGAATCCAGACCATAGGGTGAATCCCCTATGTTCCAAGAACTAAAATTGGGTAACCTTGGTCAAGAAACCTTCAAGCCCAGCTCGGCGCACACGGCCGGGTGCTTGCGGGCCTTATTGATGAACTCGTCCACCCCGAAGTCGGCCACGATGAAGTCGCCATAACGGAAGGACGGGCACTTCGACTGACCGGTCAAGGCGACCAGCTGGCGCATCTGGTGCATGTCGGCGATGACGTCCCGGACGTCGAGCTTCACCCCTTGTTGGGCGAAGAACTCGAGGGCTTCGGTGCACCACGGACAACCGGGCTTGGTGTAGAAGATAGGTAGCGGCTGCGGCATGCCCGCAAACAAGCGAGCCGCGGGAAGTTTAGCAAGCGGAGAGGCCGAGGCACCCGAGACATTGACACCCGGTGGCGGCCTGCTGGAAATATGACATCCCCCATGGAAACCATTCACGGCGCCCCGAGCTACACCCTGAAGACCGCCGAGGTCGAACTGGCCGTCACGCAGACCGCCGGCCACCTCGCCCCGGTGACCTTCCATCTGCCCGGCCTCAAGGCCAGCCCCTATTCCCTCTCGCCTTGGACGCCCACGCAGATCGACCAGAGCCTGCCGAACCTGCTGACCTATCTCCGCGGAGACTTCATGTGCCTGCCCTTCGGCGGCCAGCAGAAAGGCCCGCCTCATGGCGACACCGCCAACGCTGCCTGGCAGCTCGTCTCGTCGTCGGCTACCTCCCTGAAGCTGACGCAGACCGGCACGGACACCGGCGCCACGGTCGCGAAGAACTTCACGCTCATCTCCGGCCATCACGCGATCTACTGGGAGCATATCATCACACAGCTCGAGGGCCGCTGGAATTACGGCAACCACCCCGTGCTCGATCTTTCGAACATCCCCGCCGGCACCGCGCGCATCGCCACCAGTGCCTTCCGCTTCGGCTCCGTCTATGCCGGCGAGTTCTCGAATCCCGCCGCAGGCGAGTCGGGCGCCCTCAAGCCCTTCGCCGAATTCTCGTCGCTGAAATCCGTCCCGATGAAGGATGGCTCGAACACCGACCTCACGCATTACCCGGCCCGCGCTGGCAACGATGACCTGATCATGCTCGTCAACGAGCCCGCCACCGAGGCCCAGCCGTTCGCCTGGACGGCCGTGACCTTCCCGGGCTTCGTCTGGTTCTCCCTTAAGAACGTGGCGGACTTCCCCTCCACCCTCTTCTGGCTGTCCAACGGCGGTCGCCCTGGGCACCCCTGGGAGAAGCGCCACCTCGGCCGCCTCGGCCTCGAGGAAGTCTGCTCCCACTTCTGCGACGGCGTCGATGTCGCCCGCGAGGACCGACTGGCCGCCAAGGGCATCCCGACCAGCCGCCTGTTCCGCAAGGACGAGCGCGTCCGCCTCCCCCTGATCCAGGCCGCCGCCGCCGTGCCCGCCGCTTTCGGCCAAGTCCAGAGCATCGTCCCCGCCGGCCCGGAGTCCGTCCGGATCACGGGCGAAAACGGCCAGGCCGTTACCTGCCCCATTAATTGGCAGTTTTTGAAGTCGTAAGTCGGCTTACTCAATTCTTGTCCCTGTCCAAGGAGTCGCCTAAATCCGACCTCCCCGACCCTCCTTTCGCCCATACCATGTCCTCCCCCAAGATTGTCCAAGATCTCTCCACCAAGAAGAGCGGTGTCGCCTCTCTCGTGGAGAAGGAACTCGCCAAGACCGGCGGCCTGCTGCGTCTCGCCCCGTGCTGGGTGCCGCGCTCCTTCCTCCAGCCCGGCAAGCGTCTCAAGCTCCACCCGGATGACCTCTACGCCTTCGGCCTGAGCCGCGGCGGCATCGACGAACGCTGGTTCGCCTCCACGACCGAAGCCGCGAACGACAACCGCACGCCCGACGAGGGCCTGTCCTACGTCGTCATCGGCAACACCCGCTTCACCCTGCTGCAGGCCGTCAAGGAATGCGGCGCCGCCCTCATCGGCTCGAAGATCTGGAACAAGTATAAGAAGTGGCCGGTGTACTCCAAGTTCTTCGACAACATGGGTCCGATCCCGCACCACATGCACCAGAACGCAAAGCAGGCCAAGCTGCTCGGTCTCGAAGGCAAGCCGGAGTCCTACTACTTCCCGCCCCAGCACAACAACGTCGGCAACAACTTCCCCTATACGTTCATGGGCTTCGAGCCCGGCACGACCAAGGCCCAGGTCCGCGAGTGCATCGCCAACTGGGACAAGGGTGACAACAAGATCCTCGCCCTCTCCAAGGCCTACAAGCTCGAGCCCGGCACCGGCTGGCTCATCGACCCGTGCGTGCTCCACGCTCCCGGCTCGCTCTGCACCTACGAGCCGCAGTGGGGTTCCGACGTTTTCGGCATGTATCAGAACCTCGTCGAAGGCCGCGAAGTACCGTGGGCCCTCCTCGTCAAGGACATGCCGAAGTCCAAGCACAAGGACGTCGACTTCATCGTGGACCAGCTCGACTGGGACAAGAACGTCGACCCGAACTTCAAGGACAACCACTACCTCGAGCCGGTCGTCTCCGTCGAAGGCAAGGGCTTCGTCGACAAGTGGATCGTCTACGGCAAGGTCGACAAGTTCCAGTATTTCACCGCGAAGGAACTGACCGTCGAACCGGGCGCCGAATGCACGATCACGGACAAGGGCGCCTACGGCCTCATCTGCGTCCAGGGCTCCGGCACGATCAACGGCCAGGTCCTCAACAGCCCGAAGCTCATCCGCTTCAACGAGCTGACCGAAGACGAGTACTTCTGCACCGAAGCCGGCGCCAAGAAGGGCGTGACCTTCCGCAACACCTCCACCACCGAGCCGCTGGTCTGCCTGCGCTACTTCGGCCCGGAAGTGAACCCGGACGCTCCCGCCATGGGCGCCTACAAGAAGGCCAAGAAGAAGTAATCTTCGCCCCATCCCTACCCCTGTCCCCACCCCTACCCCTACCCCTACTCACATGAAACTGCACAACGCGATGTGGCCCGGCCTCGTCGGCAAGGAGCCCAACACCGACCACCCGCCGATCGCCCTCGAGCAGATGCTCGACATGACCGTCGCCGCCAACGTCGACGGACACAAGTTCGACGGCGTCGACCTGTTCCTGTTCCACCCGCACACCGACCCCGACATCTCCGAGGACAACCTCAAGAAGATGGCGGACCTCATCGCCTCCAAGGGCCTGAAGGTAGGCTCGCTCGTGGCTCCGGTCTGGGGTGGCACGGTGGGTGACTCCGCGATGGGCACCGACGAACAGCAGCAGAAGTTCCTCCTTGCGATCGAGAAGGCCTGCCGCGTCGCCAAGCTCCTCAACCAGCATGGCGTCCGCCAGTACGGCGTCATCCGCGTGGACTCCGCCGAGTTCGGCGTGCAGAAGTGGCGCGAGAACCCGAAGGCCAACACGGCCCGCATCGTCGACACGTTCAAGAAGGCCGCGAAGATCGCCGAAGGTCATGGCGAACGCATCGCCGCCGAAGGCGAGATCTGCTGGGCCGGCATGCACTCCTGGAAGGCGATGCTCGACACCCTCGAAGGCGTCGGCATGCCGAAGTCCTTCGGCTTCCAGGCCGACCTCGCCCACACCTACCTCTACCTGATGGGTTACAACGAACCCGAAGCCGCCCTCCTCAAGGAAGGCTACACTTCGGAACAGTTCTGGCCCGCCTACCGCGAGATGGTCGGCAAGCTCCGCCCCTGGACCCTCGACTTCCACGTGGCCCAGAACGACGGCACCGTGCACGGCACGGGCTCCCACGAGAAGACCGGTCGCCACTGCCAGGCCGATGACGCCAACGGCAAGCTGGACATCACCGCTTGCTCCAAGGTCTGGCTCGAAGGCGCCGGCGATCGCGGCATGAAGCACATCTGCTGGGATGGCTGCATGTTCCCGAACGCGACGCTCGAGAACCCGAAGACCTGGAACACCATCCTCTCCGCGATGGTCAAGGTGAAGCAGGCCCTCTGAGCATCTGACCTAACCGCTATCCGCCAACCGCTTACTCCTGAATCATATGTCTAAAGCCATTCGCATCGGTCTCATCGGTTACGGCTTCATGGGCCGCACCCACTCCAACGCCTACTCCCAGGTCGGTCATTTCTTCCCGAAGGACAAGGTGACCGCCGGCCACCACATCGTCCGCCAGGCCGTCTGCGGTCGCGACGAAGCCAAGGTCAAGGACTTCGCCGAGAAGTGGGGCTACGCCTCCTACGAGACCGACTGGCGCAAGCTGGTCGCCCGCGCCGACATCGACGCCGTCGACATCTGCACCCCGAACGACTCGCACGCCGAGATCGCCCTCGAGTGCATCAAGCACGGCAAGATGATCCTCTGCGAAAAGCCCCTCGCCCTCAACGGTGAGCAAGGTGAGAAGATGGTCGCCGCCGTCGAGAAGTCCGGCCTGCCGAACCTCGTCTGGTACAACTACCGCTTCCTCCCCGCCGTGACGCTCGCGAAGAACATCGTGGCCGCCGGCGAGCTGGGCCGCGTGTTCCACTACCGCGCCAACTTCCTCCAGGACTGGACGATCTCCACCGAGCTGCCCCAGGGCGGCGCGGGTCTCTGGCGCCTCGACGCCGCCGCCGCCGGTTCCGGCGTGACGGGCGACCTCCTCGCGCACTGCATCGACACGGCCCGCTGGATCAACGGTGACATCACCGAGGTCTCCGCGATCACCGAGACGTTCATCAAGGAGCGCGTCCACACCGCCACGGGCAAGAAGCAGGCCGTCACCATCGACGACGCCGCGATCTTCCTCTGCCGCTTCGAGAACGGCTCGATCGCGCAGTTCGAATCCACCCGCTACGCCCGCGGTCACAAGGCCCTCTACACGTTCGAGATCAACGGCGAGAAGAAGTCCCTCCAGTGGGACCTCCACGACCTCAACCGCCTCAACTACTTCGATCACTCCGTCCCCGGCGATCGTCGCGGTTGGGCCAGCATCCACACGTCCGACGGCGACCATCCGTACGCCGGCAACTGGTGGGTCCCGGGTCTCTGCCTCGGTTACGAGCACTCCTTCACCCACGCCCTCGCCGAGTTCCTCAAGAGCCTCGACGATCCTAAGGCTCCCAAGGCTTACCCTGACTTCCGCCACGCGCTGGGTACCCAGTACGTCTGCGACGCCGTCCTGGAGTCCGCCAAGACGAAGCAGTGGGTTAAGGTTAAGAAGGCCTAATCCGCCCTCCAGCCGCCTCCCAGAGGCCCCGGATTGCCCGATCCGGGGCTTCTTTATGCCTAGACAGCTGCAAGGGCTCAAAGGGAGACCGGACAGTATGCTGCGGGTCATTTTAAGGTCTCTGGTCTCGGGTATCGGGCGCCGGGTTCAGGTGCTCGGGGTCAGGTGCAGGGCCCGGGACCTGTACCTGAACCTGTGCCCGCACCCGAACCTGCAGCCGAGACCTGGCACCCGAAAATGACCCCCAGCCAATCATCCGGTTTCCGGTTTCCCCTTTCGGGCACTCCGCGGCTTGACACTCGACTGTTACCACTTACAACTGTCAGCAATATCCCCCCATGCCGCGTAAAACGTCCATTTCTCACATGGTTTGCACCTATAAACTGTATCTCCTGAACCGCCACCTGTTCATCGATCTCCCGGAAGGCCGTGCCCTGATTGACACAGGCGCCCCCTTCAGCTCCTCGACCTCGGGACGCCTGACCTGGCAGAACCAGAACCACGGCGTGAACAAGGGCGGCTACATGGGCTTCACCTTCGACAAGCTGTCCGCCGAGATCGGCGTGCAGGTCGATGCGCTGCTGGGCATGGACCTGCTCGCCCAGACCACCCTGCTCTTCGACGTCGCCCACCGCACGCTGACGGCCGGTGACGAGATGCCGGCCGGCTTCAAGACGCAGCCTTACGAGCTGGCCCCGATGTCCGACATCCCGCTCTTCCACGTGACGCTCAACGGCCACCCGGCCCGCGTGCTCTGGGATACGGGTGCGCAGTTCGGATACGTGACGGACCGTAAGTTCGTCGCCGGCGCTAAGCCTTTGGCTGGCTTCAAGGACTTCAGTCCGATGTTCGGTGATATGGATATCCCGCAGTCCTACGTCCTGCCCTTCACGCTCGCCGGCCACGACCTGCTCGAGACGGTCGGCGAAGCCCCGCGCGTCCTCGGCGGCGGCATCTCGCCTGTTCCGATGAGCCCGTTCCTCCGCGCCCTCGACATCGATGCGATCATCGGCCCCTCCTGGATGCCACGCGTGAAGGTCTGGCTCAACCCGCTGGACCAGACATTCGCGATCGCCGTCTGAGCCTGCACACGCGGCCAAAACAAAGCCCCGGTCCGCATCGCTGCGGCCGGGGCTTTGTTTTGGCTCAGAGGAATTACTTCTTCGCGGCGGCCTTAGGGGCGCCGGGCGAGTAGAAGCGATTCATCTTATCGAGGATGGCGTTCTCGGCCGCGGCGCGGTCGATGATGCCGGTGTGGCGGTAGACGATCTCGCCGCCGGGAGCCACGACGATGGTGTGCGGGATGGGGCCGGGCATCTCCTTGTCGAGGGCGGCCGCGAGGTCGTCGGCGCTACCAGCGAAGAGGTAGCTGTTCGTGGTGCGACCTTCCTTCTTGAGGGTGTTCTCGACCTTCTTGCTCAGGCCGGCGGCCTGCTTGAAGAGGAAAGCCTCGGCCTTGGCCTTGTCCTTCGGGTCGTCCATGGTGATGGTCACAAGCTCGAAGTCGCGCATGTCGAACTTGCGGGAGATCTCGACGAGGTCCGGGAACTCCTTGACGCAAGGCGGGCACCAGGTGGCCCAGACGTTGATCATGCGATATTTGTTCGACTTGTTGGCGCGGAGGTTCGCGATGCCGGCCTTGTCGATGAGTTCGACGGTGACCGGGGTCTTGGCCCAGGTCTCGTGCTTGGCGTCATGCAGGGCCTTCTTCTCGCGCCACTTGGTGGAGCAGCCCATGGGCTTGGTGAGTTCGAGTTCGACCGGCTTCCCATCGAGGATCGCGTCCACGGCGTTCTGGCAGTCCTTGGACTTGACGGTGCTGTCGTCGTAGAAGCGGGAGTCGTCGAAACGGCCCTGATAGCGGAGCTTGAGGTTCTTATCGAAGACGAAGACGTGCGGGGTCGCGAGACAGCCGTAGGCGCGGGCCACGGTCTGGGTGTCGCCGTCATAGAGGTAGTCGAAGGTCCACTTGTTCTTCTCGGCGTAAGGCTTCATCTCGGCGTAGGAGTCGCCGAACTCACCATAACCGAGCTCGTCCTTGCTGAGGCCGTCCGGGTGGTTCGGGTTGATCGCGAGGAGCTTCACGCCCTTGCCCTTGTATTCTTCGTAGAACTTCTGGAGACGACGCTCGATGCTGTGCGAGGTGGGGCAGTGGTTGGAGGTGAAGAGCACGACGAGCGCTTCGCCGCCGGTGTATTCGGCGAGCTTGTGCTTCTTGCCGTCGGTGCCGAGCAGATCGAAATCCGGGGCGGCATCGCCGGGCTTAAGCGTGCGGATGTCGGGCGGGTGACCGTTGACCAGACCAGGGGCATCGGCGGCGCGGACGCCGACGACGGCGGCCAGGACGGCGAGGAGGGACAGAAGTCGCTTCATAGGGTTTATGGGGGTAAGGATTAGAGTCCCCAAATCCCTCGGTGTTCCAATCCGAAAATGGTCAGACCAACCCGAAGGGCCGTCCCAGGTCCTCGGACGAGCCATCCTCGCAGTCGACCAAGGACAACGCCCCGGCCCGGACGTAAAAGATGGCCACCTGACGATACCGGCGCCCGAACTCGACCGCCACAGGGAGCCCGATCGGCACGCCCCAGCCGGGCTCCAGGTGCTCGCCATCCGCCGACCCACCCGTAATACGATGCGGACAGAACCCGGCCGCCCGGAGATCAGCCTCCAGTCTGGCATCAGCCACGGCGTTGTCTGCCGGCGAAGCCGCCCTACCCTCCGGATCATAGGCGGTGATGATAGCGAAGTCCTCGGGCCAATCGGACGGCAACGGCTCACCCCGGAAGACGGCCTGCTTAAACTGTGCGCGCTGCTCGGGAGTCATCAAAATGGGCTTTGCCTCTGTTCCGTTTTGGATGTGTCCTTATCCTTATGCAACCCCTGCTGCTGTCCCTGCTCATCGCGTTCTCCCTTGCCGCCCACGCCGCCCCGAAACCGAACATCGTCATCATCCTGGCCGATGACCTCGGTTACGGCGATCTCGGCTGCTACGGCCACCCGACCG
>Ga0208723_1000101_pt1 | contig 33258 bp, 37 predicted proteins | sample LakMenEpi31Aug12_FD_150750 | JGI IMG/M metagenome (GOLD analysis project Ga0208723, IMG submission 150750) | Freshwater microbial communities from Lake Mendota, WI - 31AUG2012 deep hole epilimnion (SPAdes) | ecosystem: Environmental > Aquatic > Freshwater > Lake > Epilimnion/Euphotic zone ...
GACCTTCTCTTCATCAGGTTCCTGTTGAGGCTCCTTGCGAAATTTGACATTCCACTGGAACTTGCTGAACTCGGAGACCGTGAAGGAGATCTCACTCGTTTCATGAGTTCGCCGCATATCTGAGACTTTGTCAGTTTTGAAGCTTCTATACCAAAAGCTCTTGCATATTTGACCAGATCAGCCTTTAAAATTGTTGTGCATTCACGTATACCTGATCTAGGACCTGCTGCACCCTTCTTTGTACCAGTCTGATGATTCTTTACAGGGACTCTACGATTTATAAACAACTTACCATTCTTACGAGACAGCGCATAGTTTGCACCATTCAGTGAAAAATTTTTCCTAAATGGACTTGGTTCTTTTGGAGGGAACCTTTCCTGAATAGCGTCACATATGGAAGACTTTGTCTTTAATTTTGTGGTGTCAATACCCATACGTTCTGCAAGTGTCTTCAATTGTTCGAGTGTGTACCTGCTGCATTGTCTAGTGCCAATCTTCAACGCACCTCGTTCGTCATAGCTTGTCTTTATTGATGGGGACATTACGGATGCAGGCGATGGACTTTTATTTCCTAAGAGACTCCTCACAGAGTTGGGCATGTTCACACCTGCATTCTGGTATGCTTTTCTAACCTCTGTTATTTTCGCCCTCTTTGACTTGTAACAACATGGAAACATTTGTGGATTTGGCCTCACATAGTACCCTGCAGGACACTTACCATCGTACGAGTAAGGGTCTGGGCATCTATTCTTGGGACATGTTGTACCCTTCCGCGTCACAAGGGATCCCTCGGTCTTTCTTGCAACCTTACCCTGTCCAAGTGTCACATTAGCAATTGTAGGTGATACCCTGAGAAGCCTTTGGTCTACCGAATCAAGATAGTTCTTTATCCAATCAAAGCATGCATCTATATCAGAAGCTCCAAGTATATGAATCACACCTTTTGTAGTGAACAGGAATGTACATTTTGGTGTCTTTGATCGGAGAAACCCAAACGGACTAATCTCTGGTTCATAGGTCATTCGAGGCATATCACCAAGTCGCATGAATTTCAGATTCGTACCAAACAGAGCAGTTGTATTATTATACTTGATAGATCCCCTGGTGACATCTGGGACATACTTCTTCACGAATCTAAAGAGACCATCTATATCTGAGCCTTGCAGACGTATCTTTCCCGTCTTGTAAATGACAACAATTTGTCCACCTCCAGTTGGGCCTTTTATCTTCACTTCCACCGCATTTGGAGTCGCCCTCGGCTTTAATATATTCAGTGGGAACCCTGGCATAAATTTTATAACCGGCTGAAACTGTCCAGATCTACCAGTAACCTCATATACACCCGGATCCTTTCCGACTACAATCTGTGCAAATAAATCTCTGATATCAATCTGTACACCTGCGTCAGCCGTAGCACTGAAAGATACTATGTTCAAAGGGCCAGTGAGTACAAAGGAACTATTTTCATTCAACAGCTCTTGGGCTGTAACCATCTTCTTATTAATCGTCAATAAGTTCTGCTGAGAGGTCAAGACCATAAATGATCGGCTGATTCTGGAACATCTTACCATGCCAAGTCACCGTATCATTACGGACCTCGATATCACGAGCCCCAAATGGCGCAGCATAGAAATCTGGGTGAAACTTGAACCTGCCAAGATTGTTCTCGATACAATGATTGTTGAAAGCTCTGACAAACACACTCTGAGGAACTGATGCGTCTGCACCAAACAGACACTTTTCCGAACCAAGAAAGTGGTGCAGAGGATTGGTAACCATCGAGATTTGCTTCTGGATCATCTTGAAGTAATCTGGAAGGACATTCCATATATCAACCCCTGAATGCTCCTTTGCAGCTTGCAGGTATGCTCTGATACACTTGCACAGAATGGCAGGAATTTCCTCTTCCAACTTTGTATCAAGTGTCGGGTCAGCATCCTTCACCTTTTTCAAAAATTGAAAAGTCACAAGACGTCGAATGATACTCCCTGAATTGTCCTTCCAACCTGGCATCTCATTACCTCCAAGGATACCAGGTGTCTTCCACTGCAGACTCAGAGCCTTTTCATTCTTACGCGCAATCGACAGATCCTCACCAGATACAATCGACTGAAACTCCGCCTGCTCGAGACATATGTCACCCTTGATCTCAGGACTGATGAAGATGAACCCGTCATAAATACTCCACAGACCAAACTTCTTCTCACTGTTATTCGACAAGACCCTCACATCATCTGCATCATAGAACTTTTTGACCACCTTGCAAATCAGGGTAGACTTTCCAGATCCTGCAATACCCTTGAAGAATGGTATAACCTGCCAGCAGTCAAGTTCACCTACATCATACAGAAGCCTACCAATGAATATGTACATCCACCTGCACACATCTGGAGAGAAACCCTGATAGGCCATAACCTTGTGCATGTTTGGTGTTGGAATGTTGTACCAATCGGGAATGTCCTCATACGTGTTGAAATCTGTATCAAAATACTTTGAACTGACTATGGTCGGATCAAGCGAATCATACCCCTCAGACCCATACGGCAAAAACTTACACGCATAAGGATCCTCTTCAGTCGTACCCATGAAGATACCATTTTTGAATGACCATGTGTGGCGATTCTTCTTGAGTTCAGGAAACTGCAAGTCGATACAGTCTGACAAGTGTTTCACAGCATCCTTCACTGCTGTGCCCTTACTCGTCATCTTGCACCACATGTCAAACTTGTCCTCCTTCTGAGTCACAGAATACACAAACTCCTGGACAGGCATAACCTGCTCAAACGCCCTCGTCTTGAAACCTCCTGCAGTCAGAATCTGTCGGCAGCAGTACCCCTTGTATCTCTTCAGCCTCATAGTGAATAGCTTTTCAAAAAGATACAGCAGAAGATCTTGGTATCCTGTACGAGACTCTTCAGCAAGATACATTGTAGACAAACGTGAGATATTAGAGTCTGACGAAGCCACCTCATACGGGTTCTCCAACCTCTGACGGCGACGAACATAGTGATAGATCATTTCATAAGCCCCATTGAACTCCTCCATAATACGAGCGATACGAAGCTCGTTCGACATTTCATTACCATTGATGTCGACAGATGAACTGTCCAGCAGGCCAAGTTCGCTCAGGCGATGCCGAAGACTGATGAGAACCTGGATACAAAGTTTGTTTTTTTCAACAAGCACCGCCATATCGATATTCTTCGGAATACTCTCGTCAGCGTCACTCTGAAAGAAATGCCAAAAACCAAAATTGTGCAGAGAGTCATGATTCATGTCAGTCTCATCAAGACGAGCACGCTTCTCGAGACCAGTAACAGTCTCAAACAGTGCATCCTCATTCATATCACTGAACCTGTTCTGAATGCTCTGCATCTTACGCTCGGACTCCTCAGCACACGCCATTTATTGATTAGCATCTGTATTTTTTAGTTGAGTCTTGGCGGCAACCAGCTTTACCATGAGCTTATTCAGGGTATCCAGACTTTTTGAAACCCCCTTCATGACATCGGCGATAGACTCGCCATCCTCAGTCTGAAGGCACCCGAGTACCAGCTCAAACGGGTCAACCTCCTGCATATCGTCCTCTTCCTCCTCGTGCTGAATCTCGGTTCTTGGCATACTTGTCAGGTGCAGAGAATATTCGGGTGTAAAATTGGCGCGAATTTTTTTCTATGCGTATATCAAAATGGCCGGTGGTTTAATGCAGCTCGTTGCTTATGGCGCTCAGGACGTGTACCTGACCGGTAACCCCAAGGTTACCTTCTTTCAGGCGGTGTACAAGCGTCACACCAACTTTGCTATGGAGACTATTCAGCAGACCATCAACGGTAGCCCTGGTAACAGCTCCCGTCTGTCTGTGGTAGTTGCCCGCAACGGTGACCTGCTGGGTGACATGTTCGTCTCTCTGCAGCCAAACGCCACCCTTGCCCTGACCTCTAATCTGTACAACGTCGATGTCAACTGGATTGCTGAGCGTGCCATCACCTCTGTGGAGCTGTCCATCGGTGGTCAGCGTATTGACAAGCACTTCCAGACCTGGTGGAGACTGTACTCTGAGCTGTTCCGTGACGAGACTGAGCGTATCCAGTACAATAAGATGGCAACTGCCGGTAATCAGCAGGGTACCTCTCCATCTTCCGACAACCGGGTGTACCTGCCTCTTCTGTTCTTCTTCAACCGTAACCCAGGTCTGTACCTGCCCCTGATTGCCCTGCAGTACCACGAGGTCCGCCTGGATTTCGAGCTGCCATCCAACTTCAACAGCTACTTCGGTTCCTCTTCCCAGATATTCGAGGTGTGGGCCAACTATGTGTTCCTGGACACTGAGGAGCGTCGCCGATTCGCCCAGAAGGGTCATGAGTACCTGATTGAGCAGGTGCAGCACACTGGCGGTGACACTATCACTGCTGCTGGTTCTGCCCAGACTGTTCGTCTGTCATTCAACCACCCAGTGAAGGAGCTGATCTGGTGCTACCAGAATGCCACCCCTTCACAATACCTGAACTCCCTGTGGAACTTCTGCACCAACCCAGCTAATGTATACGTTACATCCAACATTACTGCTCTGCAGGGTCTTGGTACATCTGTTAACCCCAACTCAATTGGTTCTCCAATGGTATACCTCGGTAACGCGTCAACTTCCAATGTTACTCTTGGTACTTCCGTCACCCTGCCGTCTTCTAATATCTGTGCTGGATGGGTTGAGGAGGGTGCACCATCTGCAACTGCAGGCCTGGAGACTGGCCCACTGTCCCAGTTCAAGCTGATTCTGAACGGTCAGGATCGCTTCAAGGAGCAGTACGGTAAGTACTTCAACCAGTACCAGCCTTCCCAGTACCACAAGGGTAACCCATACCCAGGTATCTACTGCTATTCCTTCGCCCTGCAGCCAGAGGAGCACCAGCCAACCGGCACTTGCAACTTCTCTCGCATTGACAACGCTCAGGTGCAGGTAACCCTGAAGTCATCCGCTCTGGTCAACACCCAGAAGCTGTTCGCCGTCAACTACAACGTGCTGCGCATTCAATCTGGCATGGGTAAACGAATTCAGCGTCGCTGCTGACTGTTCACTGCTCATAAAAGTAGCCTGGCCGAGATTAGCCATCTCGGGATAAACCCAGCTGCTAGTCGGCCAAACGACAGAACAAATTGTTCTGGGCGAGACCGGCGAGATATCTTGTTGTTCGGGAAACCCCTTAGAGCCTTACATACCAAGGTTGTATTCGAAAGATGCAACTGGCCGAGAGCAGAACTCGGAGCGATTCATTCGCGGGTGGTATCAATAGATACCGCGACGGTAACAATTGTAAGGATTGGGCAATCCGCATGCTTACTGCCTAAAGGTCAATTTAAACAAGTACTCGTACTTGGAACTTGGACCCATGGTAGGGCGTCAGAGACTGAACGGATATCGGCTGGTGGATCACAAGGTCCACTGGCTTAAGATACAGTCCGTCCCTTGGGGAAACTCAGGGGTTGGCCAACGGGTCTGGCCTTTTCTAACTAGGGGGTTCTTGCAACCTCTCTTAAAAAATACATTCTATTCAATTACAAGGTTGAATGGATCAAAAAAAGTGTACAAACTGCAGCAGGGGATTTCAGGATCTGAATCAGTTTGTAGGACGCAGGGGAGAACCCTGCAAAACATGTAAAAAATGCAGGGAAAAGGGAAAAATACACGATAACAAACCAGAAAGGAGAAACACGCAGCACTTGCAGCCGAAAAGGGTTCGGTGTATAGCAAGACTTCAAGAGAACGAAAAAAGAATGGTGCAAATGAAAAAACACATGACATGGAACAGACATGTATATGGGTAAAAAATGACAAATCTCGTGAGAGAACATCTTCATGGAAAAAGAAAAACCTAAATGAACGACTGGGTCACGCGCAGAGGAGTGCAGAAAAAAGATGTCACGATTGGTATCTTTCTGACGAGTTTGCAAAGGATCTATTTATACAGCCATGTCATTACTGCGGATTTCTAAATCTCGAAATTCGGTGTAATGGGATAGACAGAATGGATAATACGAAATGTTATATACCTTCGAACTGTGTTCCGTGCTGTAAGTGGTGTAACTTTGCAAAACATACTCTAAAGTACCAAGACTTTATTGAGTTGTGTCATAAGATAACACTGCATAGAGGAGTAGGTCATTTAGAAAATAATGGAAATAAAGTGCAGCAAGTGCAGACGTCTGTGGACACCTGATTCTGATCACAAAACATGTGATCAATGTAGGGAAAGAGGTAGAAACTACAAGGAGGATTGCAGCAGGGATCCTAAGAAAAGGGCAAATGAGCTTAGAAGAGATGCAACAAAAGGTAAACGAAACTATGCATGGGACCTGCCTATGGACTATGCAGAGTCGCTTGTAGTACAGCCGTGTCATTACTGTGGATATCTGGAATTAGACATTCATTGTAATGGTATAGACAGGGTAGACAACGATATAGGGTATCTGGTATCAAACTGTGTACCGTGTTGTACAATTTGCAACATGGCAAAACATAAACAGTCATATGACACATTCATAAACATGTGTCATAGAGTGTCGAATAAACATTCTCAGACAGTTTTGCCGCTCTTTTTGGCTATAGTGATTCTGGTTAGTTCTCCCACTCAATAGGGCATGGATACACGACATCAATCTCGGTAGGTGGCATCACAGGATTCCTTGGTCGGTTCACACTAAACTCTTCTATTGAAATAAACCATTCGAATCTATTGTACTGCTTTGCAGTCTCATGAGCATAGTCCCATGCACCTTCAGTCGTGTCAAACACACCAAGTGTCTCAGATTCGTCAGTCTCTGAACTGACCAGCTTCACTACATACATGGTCGTTGGCTGAGCAGTTCTATATGTAAAAGGCCACATCACTAACAATTAAAAGAACAATCCCTTTAATTGTTAATGGATCTCATAGGAATTCATATCTCACGAGCACCACACTGGCCTATCCGTCTCGTGAACACCTACAAGGTGCCAAACTCTACAATTCTCGTGAACACATGCAACAGGGTTCAGTACTTGTGCGAGAGAAAAGACAAACCACATGTTCTCGAGTGCTTCAGGGATTCTGGTCTTACCGAACACCTCGATATGTATTATGACAGGGAATGTGTCAGGAAGTTATTTGATATTTCATTCGGGCTAGATTCCATGAATTACGGAAACACGATAGTTCGCAAACAATTGCTCGAGGCGAAACATACGGGTGGAACCCCAAACTTAAAAAAGATCGTCTCAGATGTGGTTGGAATCTCAGAGGATCTTATACCTATTGGAGGGTACAGGCAATTCACAACTGCTATACGGTTCTTAAACAATCTTGGTCTGCGAAAGGTTCACATAGTCACAGGTGGAGAGGTCATAGGTCAGACTTCCAGACCCGTATGGGATCCTGAATCGTTCAAGTGTGATGCTGTAATATTCAGTGGAAGATTCGACAAGCGAATTGCCGAGGCTACATTCGACCCGCAGTGCCAGTTTTGTATAAATTTTAACATGAGTGCACAGACCCCAGATAAATTTACAGACTTGACGCGTTTGTTCGATTCACATGTTTCAAAGGGTGGTCCTGTAATAACAAATACACGACCAATCGCAGACTTGTACTGGGAAAAGATCGAAGAGGGCCAAGCAAAGAAACTCATGGTGAACAAAATGAAGTCAATGGGAATATCTTCTGGGGAAATCGAGGCACTATTTGACAGATCTGTTTGATAGAACCTTTACTATACAATATGCGCCGAATGCCACTGTAGGTAGTACAGTTGCGTTGTATATGACCTGGAGTATGCTTGGACGTGGAAATGGAATCAAGACATTCACCTTGGTTCCATTCTTTGTAGTTTCATATTCAGCCTCTGCTACAATCTTGTTACTGTGCTTGTCTCGAAGGATTACAGCGTACTGAGTCATTCTTTTAATAAAAATGTTGATAATTTCTAGATGGACAAAACAATTGTATTAATTATCATAATCGCAATTGCGTGTATGTTTTCCTCATCGATTGGAGGTGCTGTTTGGTACTTCTGGGATGACCTAGTCGGTACACCATAAGATGACAAAATAACAGGAACCAGCGGGACAAACAGGTAACTCCCCTACAGAAGGGCCGTTGGTCGCTAGAACCTGTAGACACACTCCCATTCGAATGACTCTGCACCAAAGCATCCTCTGATAACCTCTGCAGCCTTGTCAGGTTTGAAATCCTTTGAGCAGCAAAAAAGGTCAATGTACACCTTTGAATCTTCTGGGTATGTGTGAGCAGATAGATGGCTCTCAGAGAGTACAATAACTCCGGTTGTACCAATAGGTTCAAATTGATGAAATGCTCTGTTTACTTCAGTGAGTTTGAGTTGGTCTACTATTAATTCTAATATGGACGCAAGTTCATCTGACCTTTCAATAATCGTACCTCTGAGTACACCAAAGATATGACTCATTGTATTACTTTATGTATATTTTTCTAGAACCTGACATGACATACTTGCCACCCCTTGGGCCTGTCATGACTTTTCGGCCACTCTTGTTAAGGCCGGTTCTCGCCACAAACTTGTAGACACGCTTTCCATCAATCACAATGTACTCACCGCCACGTACGCCAGTCACGATATTTCTACCCTGAATGTTCTTGGAAGTCTCTTTGGCAAACTGCAGAAGAAGCTCTCTTCTGGTAGGCATTTATATATTGTTAATATTATAAATGGACCTTCTTATAAAGTTCATTCATATACTATTGATACTATACGTTATGTTTGGTAGTTTTGTCCTCAACGGACCAGAGTCGAAAATGCTGTACTTTTGGGTAACAACAGGTCTCATAGTTCACTGGTTCACTGGGTCAAGGGTATGCTGCCTGACCATGGCTGAAAATATACTCACTGGAAAACAGAATACAGATTCTTTCCTGTACAGAACAATAGACCCTGTATACAACCTCAAGGATACTATACCTGATGGTGATTTCAGAGAGTTTGTCAAGTGGGCAACCATTATTCTGTGGGCCCAAAACTTACTCAGAGAAGGACCCATACTACCAAGCTTAAAAGATATAGGCCTGTTCAATAAAAGATGAACTGGAAAGAGCTCGATGACGACGAGAGCGCAACGTGGCCCATCAGAGACGTCCTCGTATTGTTAAAGGACATTCCAATCGGAGAAGGTTCAGAACTCGACAACGATCTCGTGGATCTCAAAGACCTCATCGAACTTCACACTGCCAAATTTAAAGAGAAGATTGAACGGACAATTTCAATTCAGAGAAAGATGAACTCTATACTGGCAGAATCAGAGGATATATTGACAATTATGAAACGGCTAAAAAACGTGGTTGGTCATGATAAGATACTCGAGGGTGTTGAAGACTACACAAAGTCACTCGACATAGAAAACCTAACAGAGGAGTATAGAAAATGTACCATGGAAGTGAATGAGTACAGAAAGGTGTTCAAGAGTTTGAGAGAAGTTGAAAAATATACATGTGCAGTATGTCTTGAAGCTATGTGTGATACATTTCTTGATCCATGTGGCCACACAGTCTGCTCTGACTGTTCATCACGAATCAATAGAAAATGCCCTTATTGCAGGGGGTCAGTTCACAAGAGTGTTCGAATGATCTTCTCGTGACTTCCAGTATTTTTTGGGGTCCTCCAAGTAAACCTTGTACTCGTTCTCGCCATCCTGCTCTGTCCCAACCCTTGTGGACCCATCAGGCAATTCAGTGACCAGATTCACTTTGATACCTGAGAGTGTCTGACCGAGATCATATTGATTCCCGTCAGGATCCTCGATCCACAAGTGCCAGCACCCTGCAGGGCCCCAACAGGCAAATCCGTGAACCAAAGAACAGTCTATGCCCTGTCTGCACATCTCTTCCCAAATCTTAATCGTCTTCTTCACAACTGACCACCCTCTGCGTTCTCTGGCTCGAACTTTCATTCGCATCAGAGATCGCTTGTACGCAGCAGAAGGATCCTGCAAGCCTTCGGTTTCCATTAGAAAAATGAGGACTACTAATATCAGAATGGAGGAAATCCTTAGACAAAATCCAAACAAGTTTACCACTTTCCCAATCAAGTATCATGACCTATGGGCACTCTACAAGAAAGCAGTAGCCTCCTTCTGGACAGTTGAAGAGATTGACTTCAATCAGGACCTCATTGATTGGGACACGAAGCTCACAGAGGGTGATCGTCACTTCATCAAGATGATTTTGGCCTTTTTCGCCGCATCAGATGGGATTGTATTTGAGAATTTAAGCATGAATTTTGTAGATGAGGTTCAGATTGCAGAGGCTCGATCGTTCTATGCTTATCAGGGTTTCAACGAGAGTATTCATGGAGAGACTTATTCACAGCTCATCGAGAAGTACATCAGAGACCCAGAAGAGAAATCAAAACTTTTTGGGGCTCTCGAGCACTTCGATTGCGTCCGGAGGAAAGCCTCCTGGGCCCTCAAATTCATGGATCGCAGCCGCTCTTTTGGGAGCCGCCTTGTTGCCTTCAGTTGTGTCGAAGGAATCTTCTTCTCCGGGAGCTTCTGTGCCATCTTCTGGCTCAAAAACAGGGGGGTTATGCCCGGACTTGGATTTTCAAACGAACTCATATCCAGAGACGAAGGATTACATCTTGAATTTGCAGTGGCTCTTTTCAGACACCTGACAAATAGGCCTTCCAGATCAGAGATTCTCGACATTGTTACTGATGCAGTATCTATCGAAAAGGAATTTATCCAAGAAGCCATCCCAGTCAAGCTGATTGGGATGGATTCCGAGAAGATGGGTGCCTACATTGAATATGTTGCAGACAGACTCCTGAAGCAGTTGGGTCTGGAACCTCATTGGAAGACACAGAACCCATTTGATTGGATGGAGAATATCTCTCTGGAGGGCAAGACGAACTTTTTTGAGAAGCGGGTCGGCGAGTACTCGAAGCAGATTGAGTCTGCGTCTGGTGGTGTTATAAATTTTGATGAAGAGTTCTAATGAAACACTATATAATTCACAATGACGTACTTGTGGATAGGAAGAAGATACTACAAGATCAGTTGGACAAACATAGTATTACAGATGTCGAATGGGTCACAACGTTTCCTGCAAGTCACCCAATTATTTCACAGATTAAAGAAGAGACTGGTACTGTTTTGCCTTTAGGGCATATATCTTGCAGTATGAAACATTACGACGCGTTGAATCGAATGATAAACGAAAATATACAAGAGGCTATCATATTCGAAGATGATGTTGTCATAAGTGTTTTTTATGACGAAGACAAAATTCCAAAGTATCCATATGTAAAGCTGGGGCAGGGTCCACCTGATTGTAGGGTACCTCTCGGACATCCACTATGTGAAGTACCAAATGCAGGCGGTTCAGAGGCTTACTATGTTACAATTGATTTTGCAAGGGAATATCTGTTAAATGTATCACTTGCTCTAAATGTTGATCTGGAACAATACTTTTTCATGAGACGAATAGGTATGAAACCAGTATGTCTTTCCATGTGTAACCAAGAATTCAAAACGTCGTTCGAAACAACACATATTGATTATAAACCCATAGCCATTGATTATTATCATGGAAGAATTCCTGTGTTCGATATAACTAAAGTACTAAATAGTCTTTAATTTAATGGGCTTCACAACTGACTGGTTCTCTCACAATATACCAGTATGGGACTCAGTAATCCCAAAGACACCGGGACAAAACATCATAGAGATTGGTTCTTTTGAAGGAAAATCGTGTATATGGTTCTGTGAGAATCTTCCAAACTCTACGGTGACCTGTGTAGACACATTCGAAGGATCTGACGAACAATATGATGGTCTTCGCGAAGGACTTTACGAAAGATTCCAGGAGAATACTCTCGAATTCAGGGATCAACTAACTGTAATCAAAGGATACTCCGATAAGGTGCTACGGTCAATTGAGCCAATCGAAACATATGATGTAGCATATATCGATGGGTCTCATCACACATGTGATGTACTAGCTGATGCAATACTTACATTTCCACTAGTAAAGTCTGGTGGTCTTATAATATTCGACGACTATAACTGGCCTATACATGAGGGTACTCTTGCAAACCCAAAGATGGGAATAAACGCATTTGTTGCATGTTACGCAGACAAACTCGATGTCGTATCAATTGCTTACCAGCTCATAGTCAGGAAAAGATAGATGGTCTGGTACCATTTACTAATTTACTCTTTCCATCGTGATGTATTCCCTCTGATATATATCTTTCAAAGTCTTCTGTTGATTGTCCTTGATGCTTATCATCGTGTGCATGGGCATAATTCTTAATCTTGTTCTGGAGATGTTTTGCATCCCCAAACGAACTGAGATGCCAACCAGAATCTGTAATTATAGGAAACCTCCATCGGTTATACCTGAAATGGTTTGGTCCGTGATACTTGAGATCCTTCACGGTTGTAACTACGGTTCCTATCCAAGGTTCTCCAGTGAACATATAGTCGAATGAGTACTCATACATTGTCATGTGTAGACCAAATGTACCAGTGCCTCGCGGAATCCTGGCTGGATCAGGAATCTCATCAACATCAGAAATCATTATTGTTGCATCGTCAGGAACCCCATCAAGGCCAAGCTTGATGCAGTCTCTCTGGTGCTTCTCCAGATCCCATAACCCCCTCTTTTCATGACATATAGGAGCCTCTATATACCTAATCTTTGAAAGATACTGTGAAAACCGCTCTTTATTCTCTTTGAAGTGAAGGACCTTTGGATTTCCTGCATGTGTCTCTGGTGATTCAACAAGCACAAAAAGGTCCGCATGATCCCATAGGGCCTTGAGTCTCATTTCGAGAACATCAAACTCATTAAAGAACATGAATGCGTCTACGAGCATTTCTCTATACAAAGATCGTGGTATCTCTTTAATAATTCAGTTTCGTCAAATCCATTCTCCCTTTGTGCAGTATAAGCCATATGACAAGTCACTAGACCTGTATATATACCTATGCGTCTGTTCATTTCGATAGACAACATATTTATTCTGTCTTCGTCATTATCATCTATACACTGCAACAGATCAAAGTCCCTCGACATGAATGTTACAAAGTTTATGTTAAATGTCCATGTCCTGTGAGTAGCTTCATAGAACATAACCGGAATGGTATCAAGTGACCCGTCAAAAAACATATTGTGAATAGTATTCGCATGTTCAGATGTAAATGGATCTGTATTATCAAACTTTATACCCAATAGGGTTGTGCACACAGGATTATTTACTACAAAAGGTGATACAAATAAAGAATCGACATCACATGGTCTCATCTCGATGAATTTTTGAAATTTATCAACATCTATATAGACAATATCATCGTCACATTTTATAAGAATAGTGTCTTCCTCTGGATATCTTTCACGAGTATAGTACTGATAGTACTCTTTGTAGGTAGATTTGTCCTTTACAGACATGATGTTATTCGGCCATCTCTCGTTGAGCCATTCCTCGTCTTCTTGTGTTCGTGTATAGTCCCATATATGAATTTCTTCTATGAGTTTTCTCTTGTAGAGCTCATCTATATATCTTGATAATATATTCATGTATCTCCGTCTTCCGGCAAATACAGAGAATATCCTCATTTAAAGAAACCTGTCGCATTTCTCTAAATGAAGAAAGCTCTTGCGACTTTTGTCATTGGTGCCGAGTACACTGAGTTTTACAAGAGGTTCCGTGAATCTCATGTGAGGTATTGTGAAAGGTACAATTGGGAACTCATTGAAATATCCGACCCACTAGACAATGAGTCTGACAGAAAAAGTATAATAGCACAAAAGGTTCTGGTTGGTACATTTGAAGACTATGATACAGTTGTATGGATTGATTCAGATATATGGATCACAGATGACTGTCCAGAGATTGAGACAGTTGACCCAACAAAGATAGGGGTATGTTCACATACGGTATATGGTAACACAGCTTTACAAGAGTATGTTGCAAAAAAGAGAGGATGGGACGAAAATAATTATTACAAGTCATATGGGTTATCAGATGGTATACCACATATAAATGCAGGTCTCATGGTATTTCACCCAAAGTCACATTCATGGTATCTTAAAGATGTTTATAGAGATCTGTTAGATTTTGTGAGTACAGTTCCTAAAACTGATAAAAATGGCAACTATGAACACTATGATCAACCATATCTTGGTCACAGGTTCTTTGTAGATGATATATATGAAGTTCTCGAATGGAGGCACAATTGTGTTTGGCCAGTCTACAGATGCATCCTCGCAGAACCATATTTGAGTCAGGGTGCACTCGTGAGACCCATGAAGACTCTCATGGAATATGCATATTCTGTTCATTTCACTGACAGGGAGGATATAGATGTTCTTGAATATGTGAAAGGAATTAAGAGTCAAGATGTCACACTTTCTCAAGATGATATAGACAATGGTATCCTATTTGAACCCATATTCAGACTCCATAACCACAATATAACTGTACCTGCAGGAACATGCCTCAAGTTCCCTGCAAATCAGTATGGGTTTGTCAAACCGAAAAATATATGTATTGATAATAAATGAGTCATGTTAAACGAGATGGTAAATGTTATGACCTAAATTACACAATAAGGTATAATGACGGATTTGAACTGTTGGGATATGCAAGCACATTTTCATTAATGTCTAGTCTGGCTATTGTAGCATTGTTTTTTAACCGAAAGATTGCAATAGGAATATTTGTTATAGGATGTATATTTATCAATTATCAAGTGTATTCTAAAAGACCAACTGTTATCAATCTCAATCCAGATGTAGCTAAAGAAGTAAAATGTCCACCCATTGACTTTGACTATAATCAGCAAGCACGAAATATAAATGCGTGCATGGAAGAAAATATGAGGAGAATATGCCCAGATATTACCAAACCGTGTTCGGAATCAATCGATTATTCTGGGTGTGACGTTTATAAAGAATATAACTTATATGTGAATGCTTAGATCCTGCAAATGAGCAGGTTATTGTCAAATAGGTTTCTAGGATAGTGTAATAGTTTTACAATTTCTACAGACGTGAATTTAGACTTTAAAACGTCAAATGATCCGTACCACTTTTCGCAATCTGAGTGTGTAATGTCTTCCACTATGTAAAGGCCACCAGGTTTCAACTTGTGAATTGAATTCAACATAAAAGTAAACCCTGCATCAAACTCATGAAGACCATCATCAATTATAACATCAAACAGAACGTCTCCTATATCCGTCCAAAGCTTGTCAATGGACCCTGCATCAGTCTGATCAACTTGAAAAGTCCGTATATTTCCCTCGGTAAATAAGGTATCTGAATCGATATCAGCTCCATATATGTGAGCATCTGGTAACCATTCTGACCAAGCTCTCTGAGAAGCACCTGGTTTGTAATCTGGAACCCATCCCATATTAGATTTTATGTCAGTGTTAATTGTTCCGAGGCCCAATTCAAACAAGTTTACATCAGACCCTTTTGATTTCAGACAGCTCAATAGAGGGTCATAAATAGTGGTATAGTTGTGATTCGAGTTACTGTCTCCGCCTTTATCACTACCATATTTAAGCATTAGACTTCCGAGAGACATTTCTATGTATTAAATATCAGCTACCTTTAAATGATAGCTCTAACAGCTTTCGTTATAGTTATTGTAGTTATCATATTGGCTCTCAGTTTTGCTCCGAAAAAAACAGGGTACACCTCACTCGATGAGGCTTACATAGACCCCGCAGTTTACGAGGATGTCATCACTGAAGAGGAACAGCAGTACATTTTAAAAACTGCAGAGCCAATGTTTGCCAGGAGTTCAGTTGTTGGTTCAGACAAACCATCAGATGCACGAACCTCAGAGACTGCATGGATTCACAAAGATGATGCAGTAGTTGGTCCTATGATGCAGAGAATATGTGATCAGTTTGGGGTTCCTCTGGAAAATGCAGAGTCCCTGCAAATTGTCAAGTACATGCCCGGAACATATTACAGAGAACATCATGATTCTTGCTGTGATGATAATGATACCTGCAAGAACTTCAGTGCAAATGCAGGTCAGAGGATCAGGACTATATTGCTGTACCTGAATGATGACTTTACAGGTGGTGAGACTGGGTTCCCAACACTTGATATGAAACTCAAGGCCCCGCCGAGGGGTGCAGTCATGTTCTACCCAATGGCTAAGAATAATCCAGAGGCGTGCCATCCAAAAGCTCTGCATGCAGGCCTACCAGTCGATACAGGTGTCAAGTACATCTGCAACATCTGGATCCGTGAGAAAAAATGGGCCTAGAGGTTTACAGGGTATACATAGTAGGAAGCAACTCATACAATGGCAACTCCAATGATCACCGCTGATACTCTCTCTACTCTCAAGTTTTCCGATATGCGCATCAACAAGAACCGCGGTCGTTCAGTTCTACTAAGCACAGAGTCTCTCCCAAAGATTTTCGTAAAGTTGCCTCAGCTGCGGTCTCCTTACGGTCTCAGCAGCTTTGTTGATGAGAAGTCTGGGTCTGTCTCGTATTCCCTTGATCTCTCTCTGACTCCAGAGATGGAGGCTATCTTCACCGAGCTTGATGACAAGGTTCTGACTGCAGTCGCCGATAACTCAGAGGCTTGGCTGGGTCGCAAGTACTCGCGAGAGGTTCTTGCAGAGGCTCTGTACAAGCCTTCTGTCCGCAAGTCCAAGAAGCCAGAGTATCCTTCTACTGTTCGTTTGAAGGTGTACGCCAATCCTGATGGCACTCTCAATCCCAAGGCGTATGACACATCCCTGCGCCCGATCAAGATGGAGCAGCTTCGCAAGGGTCAGAATGTCAGGACTATGATTAACATTGCGTCCATCTGGTTTGTTGACAATAAGTTTGGGGTGTCGGTTCGTCTTCAGCAGGCTCAGTTCCAGGTTGAGGATGACATGGACAAGTGCGTTTTTGGAGATGAGGGTTCAGTAGTTGACAGTGAGGAAATTCTTGACGAGTAGTAAATGTATTCGTTCAAGAATCGCAAGGGTACCGTGAGGCTTGCGAATTCGGTCCAGAAGAAGAATAGTTTCATGTCTGAAAATGTAATTCGCAAAAATTTTAAAATTGTCAGGGGTGCTGTTGGTATAGGGTCCGGCACTTATGGAGATGTGTATGCAGGATACACAAACAAGACAATGCGGTTTATAGATGTCGTAAAAAAGTTCAAATCAGGTGTCCGTGATGATAATGAAATAGCTCTTACACGTAAACTGTATGGTGTTGTACCTCGTCATGTGGTACGCATAAGAAGCACTACAAAAGACACATTGGTAATGGATATGTATAGAGGCGGTGCTATTGGTGACTGGTTAAAGAAGACATCTGGCATCAATGATGGTATCATGATGGTTCTTATTTTACAGGTGCTTGTCACTCTGTACAAAATTCACCAAAAATACCCGTCCTTTAGGCACAATGATCTTCATCTCGGTAACGTTTTCATAGATGATAGGTACATCCAGGACCGTGGAGAACAACTGCATTCGTATAAGATACCACCGATTGGTGTGAGAGCTGTACTCGGCGACTTTGGTCTTGCTGGAACTCCTTCGTCTGACGTGTTTCCAGGGTATGGGATCTATCCAGGGAACGATGAGATGTATGATGCACACCTTTTCCTCAATGCTCTTCTGACTCGATATGCTAAAAAAAGAGAGAAACAACTTCCATTGACTGTGAAGTTTCTAGAGGATGTTCTGAAGGGAGGATACTCTGGAGAGACAAATACACATGTGAATCGTTTCAGACTTAAAGAAGGAGCACAATTCCCGTTTGATTTTCTTATGCTCTTGAATCACTTTTACTTTTCAGTTCCTCTGCGTAATGTTATGAAAATACCTCGCAAGACGAATCGGGCAAATAAGTTGAAAATGTACAAGCTCACCGAATCAAATATACGGTCATGGGGAGGTTCGTATGATCCTATACCTGAGCAGTTGTACAGCTTCATGCTCAAAAATCTCGGTGGTGGCGGTTCAGGTCCTAGCCCAAATCCAAGAAGAAATTCACGCCTGAGTCCGATTGTCGAAAACAACAAGGGAATTACTCATCCATACAGAGCATGGTCACCAATGTACCGTAAGAGATCTTCTGCAAAGCCCCAGACTGTCAAATACAAGAGGTCACCTCTGTCTCGGCCACAAAATCTCGAGAAGAATATTCGAGAATTCCTGAAGAACAAGAACTTTACAAAGGTTTCCCTGAAAAACATACGCATGCACCTTCAGACCAAGTACAAAGGGAATGCAACTCTCAAACCAAGAATAAAAGAGATTGTGAACAAGAAGATACTGAAGACCCCTCCGCCACAAAAGAGAGAAATTGTTAACAAGAAGCCTCTTCCAAAACTATTGAGTCCTCTCACACCTGTACCCATAGCCACAAGGGTTGCAATGTATCAGAAGGACAAAAAGAAAATGTATCCAGAGAAGGTGAGAACCTATCTGAAGAGCACTGGCGAGTATCAAAATAAAAACATAAATACATACCTAGCCCCATTTTCTAAAAAGCCACCAGTGGTTGAGAAGAAGCTCGAACTCACAAAGTTTATAGAAAGCCAGGGTATAAAGATATTACCACCTGCTCAAGGAAACTCAACAGCAATAAGCCCAGGCGGAAGACTCAGGATCGGTAAAAAACTGTGCACGGGGTACAAGAAGGATGAGCTTGTATCCTTTGCAACACGGGCAAAGGTTTCTACACAGGGTACCAAGGAGGTTCTGTGTGATCGTTTGAGAGCTCTGAAATTTATACCAGCCTAGTATAAATGTGGTACATTGTTCTCATTGTGATTATAATCGGTCTTTTGTTTTTCACACTCAAGGGGAAGCAGGTGACCGTGTACGGGTCAATGGACTGCCCCTGGACAGTGAAGCAAATCGAGTATCTAAAGAAGAAAAATATCGGTCACACATTCGTAGACTGTAATGGATCATGCCCTGATTTCGTGCAGGGGTATCCAACCACAAAGTACGGAGATGAGGTTCTTGTAGGGTACACAGAAGAATTTCCAGATGTATAATAAATGGCGAAAGATTCCTCGTCGACAATGATCATCATAATTATCGTGGCAGCAATCTTCTTCTCTTTAATTATCGGAGGTCTCTTATGGTATTTCTGGGACGATCTTTTCGGGACGAATTCCTCAGAAGAAGAAGATCAGAGTCCTGCTCCAGGTCCCGGTGGTTCCGGTGGTTCCGGTGGTTCCAGTGGTCCCGGTGGTTCCGGTGGTTCCAGTGGTTCCGGTGGTTCCAGTGGTCCCGGTGGTTCCGGTGGTTCCAGTGGTTCCGGTGGTTCCAGTGGTCCCAGTGGTTCCGGTGTTATTCCTTATCCTTCCTTATACATATCCACTTCAAATAATACCATAAAATTGTATTTTGATTCGGTTAATAGTGGTCGTAGTGTAAATTCATCTCTGATATCACACCAATTTACGTATCAACTGGTAGGAACTGATTTGACACTTGATATTGATACACCCGGTGGTTCGACTATTAAACCGTACAAAATTTCAGGTGATTTAAGTCAGATAAGTGATACTACTATGACACTTCTTAAACAAGTGATAACTACTACTACACCAACAGGCGGTGGGACATCTATACAAATTCCTTTTCCATCTTTATACACTGCTGACATTACAAATACCGATCGTCAATTGATATTTACTGATGGAAGTAATGGTACTTCCAAACTTTTCTCAAGTATTCGACCATTTACGTATAATATAACTGGTGACATACTGCAGATAATTGGAACATTTGTTAATACGTATAGAATTTCAGCTGGTGCTACTACTATTACAAGTATTAGTGGAGGTCTATTTACTACTGGTACAGTTTTCAATAAAGGAACTCTACCACCACCACCACCACCACCACCACCACCACCACCATCACCACCACCATCACCATCACCTTCTACAGTGACACTTCCTTTTTTTCCATCAGTATATTCTACTGGTAAAACAGAATCAACAGCAACAGGAGTTTCAACCTTCGAAAGAATTTATAATTTTGTCACTGCAACCGATGGTAATCAAGATTTCATTACAACCAAGATCGACAAGTCGGTATCTACTAGAAATTCACCATTCAAATATAGAATAAGTGGAAATTTGTTGACAGTTGATGTAACAGTTGCACCTGGGACTGTGGGTAGTTATCAATACACTATTTCAAATGATTTTAGGAACTTAAATGGTGTTGGTAGTAATGGTAATAATTTTACTAAACAACCTTAATTACTCAGAATCCAGAACCCAACTGCAAGCAGTAAGGTGTCAATCAGAGAATCGACTGGCTTCAGAATTGTAATGTACTTTGTGAGCACAGTGTTCCATATGTACCTGATGACCAACATCAGGACCACAATGGTAATGAGGGACACTAACAGTGCGCGGAAAAAATCAGCCTGTGATGTTGATTTAATAAGATCTCGCATCTTATTAAATGAACAGTAAAAAAATTGCCAAGATGGCTGGCATGAGCAAGAGGAGAATCACTGGAAAGGTTCCCAAAACAAATGGGAGCGAATCAGTATTCAAGTATGAGCCATGGGGTACCAAGGGTATCCATGCAAACAACTGCTACGACTATGCCATAGGTGACTACAAGTCATACAGACCCCAAAAATCAACTCCAGGGGATCGTGCAGGTATGCCTCCTATAGATACGAGCCTGAGAACATGTGCCGGCCTGAAAAAGAGGATGCTTGCAGACAACCCTGGAAACATCTATCAGTGCGGACCAAATACACCCTGTAGACGAGGGTTTTACAAGATTATGATGTTTGTTGCACCAACCAACGACTATGGTGAAACAACAGGTGACTTTCACTTTTACAAACAGCATCACCTTGTCAAGTATAGATGCAAGGCTGGAGACACTGTAGGCTCACTTGCAAAATTCTTCGAGGTTTCACCTTCAGCTATAAAAGGTGTCAAGGCTGGAAGAGTCATAACAGTCAGAGCTGATGTATTCAGTCATAAGATGGGTTGGGGAACTGGACCTCTGCTGGTAGACAGCAACAATAGGATTATCAAGAGCCCCATCACAGCCGGCAGAGATTACGGTTACAACTATACTGATTACTGCTCCTCGTACTGTGTCAGGAAAGGAAAGGCGAAATCAGGTGCGAAGAAACGGTAAATCAACTCCAATTTCTCTAATAATTTCAGTGAGAGTTTCTCTGTTCTCGACATCAAATTGAATATCAGTCATAACACCTTCATCATTCATAGCAGTAAGATCAAGCTGAAACAATCTATGGAAAATTTCAGTGGCTGCATCATTCATGGTTGTTCGTGTTGTACCAGTTGCACCATCTGAAGTCCTTGATACCGTGAGAATAACCCTGTACTCTGGTTTTACAAACTCAAACCTGCACACAGGACATGTACGGTGACCTGTGCTTTTCCACCTATCGATACAATCCGCGTGAAATGCGTGCCCGCACGGAAGACGTTTTAGAGAGCCCCTCGGGATCTGTACCAAACATACCGGACATTCATTGTGCCAAGGGCACTTACCTGTTCTCTGGCAAGGTTTTCCATCCCCCCTGATAGCCCCACAGACCATTACACCAAGCACTTATTTTCTATCGTGCAAATACAACTCAACAAATGGCTTGAATATAAATACAAGCAGAATTACCTGGGAAGAGAAGTCAACAATTGTGAGTTCCCTGAAATAGTCGGAGTACTGTACAAGTATCTTTGCATCAATCTAAAGAGCAAGGTTCCAAGAAGTAGCCATGTCGTCGATAGTCTGTTCCACAATAGATCCTATTCTAAGTGCTTGTCTAAAGTTCAAAGGTGATGTCAACTTACTAATGACTCATACTTTTGGTAATCTATTCGCTTACCAGGAGTATGTTATGCACAAGAGCACAATTGTTTTTCATTCGTGTACAATGGTCGAGTCTGCTACTTACTACACCCATATAGAGCTGGACCCGGAGGATGGTACACTCACATACTATAAGAATGGGGTTCACTCTGGAAAGAGATGGATTTCTCAATAATATTCATGATACTCTGATGAACCTCGTGAGCAGGTCGATCCGCATTCACAATAAACGACCTGTCCTTTACCAAATCGTACAGCCTCTTGTACTTTTCATCGAGTACCTGTAGATACTCTAGTGTAACCTTCGAGTCACCTGTAAACTTGCGTTTGGTAACTCGAGCGTAGCACTTTTCAGGATCAGACTCTAGAAAGATCCAATAGTCAGGATTCCATCCGATCCTCTGATAGAGTAGCTCGTATGCAATCTTTTCTTGTGTCGTCATATTTTGTGAAAAAACCTCTCTTGATGCAAGGGTGCTGCGTTCATACACGCCATTCCCATGATCCATAAAAGATGCGAGCACACTCGTCTGCATGAGGTATGCATTACCAATCGGGTCATTGTAAAACTCCTCGAGAGGCCACAAGTGTACTGGTTCCCTATACACTTCAATACCGAGCTTTGAAAGAAGATTGAGCTGTGTAGTCTTTCCGGCTCCTATATTACCCTCAATCGCAATCCTGACCATATTTTTATATTTTAATGAGTCGTTCTTCTAGTAGTCTTTCGTGTACCCCTCGAGACCCGTGAGATCTGTTGGTGTAGCCTGGCCAAACAGGGGCATGTTGCATCCAGCATCCTGCACCGTAGCCTGTTGGATAATCTCTGGTCCCATGCGCTGAAGCGTCTGTCTATAGTTGAAGTTGTCGAATGACCCTAGGCCGTTCGCCTGCATAAGACGCTCGTTTAAGAGCCGATTGCTTGTCACAACTGTCATGCACCTCCCGTCTGACATCCCGAATCTCGTCGACATTTAATGTGGGTTCATATTTTTTTTGATACGCCTTGACTAGTTGGGTGATTGGGTGACCAAACATTGTAAATTTTTTCTTTTCATTCGGCTTGTCTGGCAATATACACTTCTGCAGGCGAGTAGCCACTTTGCGATATGCAGAAGCAATTTCACCGAGCCTCTGAGCACCAGTCACAATGACAGCTCCCGATGCAAATATACTCACGGTAACTGGCTTGTCCCCTGGTATCGTAGAAGGAACTTTTATGATGACACCAGAGTACTCCTCCGGTCTGAAGTTCAGTGGATAATCACTAAACTCTGTAATCACCTTGTTAAACAAATCCAATCGATGACTCATAGTAAAGTTTGTATTGATCATGACAATCTCAAACTCCTTGATAAACCCACCCTCTGGATTGAACTCCTTTATGAGCACATTCAGTTGATCGCGAATTCTCGAACAATCAATCAAGTCGCTGCAGCCAGCAACTTGAACAGCGCCATTTGGAAATAGCTTGATTGATTTTTTGCTGCGATCGTCAGTGTACCCAACCGTAATCTGATTCATAAATTTGGTGGGAGTCAGAGTCCAGTTAAACGTCCGTGAAGCACCAGGACCGAGACTCATATCGATACCATCTCCAATAGCCTCCCTCATAGCCTCAAGATTGAATGGCTTACCAATATTGGCAACCATTGTGATGGTGGTAATCTTGAGCCACGAAGGACGCAACTCTTTGGGAAACGACTTGCGGACTCGTGACACATCGAGCAGGAACTTTGCCGTAGCCTCCATACAAAGACGCTCCAGGATGACTGACTTGTTTAATTATAGAGTCAAGCTCTTTAGTGATATATGAACACCCCTTTCGAAACGCTTTACATTTGGTCCCCTGAGGACACCCAACAAATGTACAAAAATGGTGTCCTGTCATGTCCCAAGTAATAATACTATCAAGCCAGACCAATGGATCTCCCAGGAGTCACCCTACGTCCCTATCAGATTGAGGGGGTGTCATGGATGTTGAAACAAGAGAAGCTTGGGGGAGGGTTCCTGTGTGACGAGATGGGTCTTGGCAAGACTATACAGATGCTGAGTGTTATACGAGCACATGGTGGTAAAACACTGGTAATAGCCCCAAAATCAGTTGTTCACCAGTGGGAAGAGGAGATTAAAACGAGAGGAATACGTGACACGGAGGTGATAACATATCAAAAGGCGGAAATGTTCATAGGTACAAAGTGGCATCGAGTTGTTCTTGATGAGGCTCACGAGGTTCGAAACAAGAATACAAAAACACACAAACGCATCAAGAGTATATGTGCACAAATTCGGTGGATTGTTACAGGGACACCTGTATTCAACTCAATGGCTGATTTTGCAAGCTTGTGCTCATACATTGGGATTTCCCAGATGGAAGTTCAGACATCATCTGATAAAATCAGAGATACAAGAGTCTTGAGACGCACCAAAGCTGATCTCACAGAACAACAGCTTCCATTCTGCCACGTGGAGACTGTTGATTTGGAAATGTCAGAGGAGGAGGAGAACCTCTATGTGAATATGTTTGCACGATCATCTATTCGTGCAAAGACTCTCACGTCAAAAGACTCTATGCAGCTGCTGGAAATGTTTCTTCGACTCAGGCAACTCATGATATGGCCATCCATGATACCAGATATCGAATACAAGTCTGAGAGCACGAATAAAATGGATCGGCTCGTAAGTCTCTTGCAGGAACACCCAGACGAAAAGTCGCTTATTTTTACCCAATTCCATGCAGAGTCTGATCATATTAAAAAGGTTCTCACTAGGCTCGGGTTTCCTGTTTTCCGTATAGACGGTTCCGTAGACGCTGAAGGCAGGATATATCAAATTTCAAATTTCAAAAAGGCTCCTCAACGAGCTGTCTTTCTCATTCAGATCAAGGCAGGTGGTCAGGGTCTGAACCTGCAAGAGGCTTCCAGAGTGTACATCATAGGACCTGCATGGAACCCTGCTACAGAACTTCAGGCTATAGCAAGAGCCCACAGGACTGGACAGAGCAGAGAGGTACATGTGAAGAGGCTTGTGTACACATGTTCATTTGTTCCGAGCATAGAAGAGTCTATTCAGGAACTGCAGAACCATAAGATGGTTATAACTTCTGAAGTGCTCAAGGATCAACGACTTGCTCCAGTTGGCAGGAGACTCAATGCAGTAGAACTCAAAAAGTTCTTTGTGTGATAATAATAACTGATGAGTACTCCATGTTCGTCTCCTCAGTTGAATGTTCTATTGTATGATACAACATCAAACAGATTTTATTTTAAGGCACGTGATTTCAATGGTAAGATCGTAGATGAGTTTTTTGCGGAGCCATTAACCTTATTGTACTCATATGGAACTTCTTCTAATCCTAGGTATGTAACAAGGTCTTTAAACAGTCGTACACTTCTAACTATAACTCTTGTTACTGGAAGAAATGGAAAAACAGTGATTTCGAAAACGTCGACAACTCCAGCAGGTAGTAGAACATATACTGGTCCTCCTTTATCTTTAAGCGTCTTCGTTGTTACAAATAATTGTGTACAGGGAACCCGTACTTTACAGTTCCCCCCTGTCCCAGCTCCTTCCAGTCAGGTTCCAGCCCCCAGATTCTCCCCTGCCCCATCACAGCCACCCAGATTCTCCCCTGCGCCATCACAGCCACCCAGATTCTCTCCTACCCCATCACAGCCACCCAGATTCTCTCCTGCACCGACTCCTGTAACAGCATGCAATTTGCCATCTTCAAACATGTTGTTGTACAATGAAACAACACGAACCTACTTTTATATTATTAAATCTCTAATCCCCCTTCGCGTCACAAACGTATATAATCTAGATTTCTCTAAAATGTCTTTATTAAAGGTGAGTAGAACCTCTTCGAGTATATTCTATCTTATGATCGGAAGAGACTATTATAAATTTACACAGCGTCCTGGAGTTTCTACAACAGTTTTTTACGTACCAGAAATCCCTTCAGATGTACAAGATTTTAACAGAATTGTAACCTTCACTTCTTATATAGTAAATACACCAAACTTTTGTGACTATCAGTCGACACGTCGTTCTAACGACTTGCTATTTACAAATTCTGTTGGGGCAGGATCTCCGCCGCCTCCACCACCTCCACCGCCTCCACCTCCTCCACCTCCACCTCCACCGCCTGTACAGGCACCGTGTATCAATGGAGCAAGGATAACATCTACACACGGGATTCTAGGACGAGTTACTGGAAATCCATTCACAGATAGCGGTAAAGGTTTCAAAGTACGAGCAAAATCAAATGGAGACTTTGTACTCATAGATGAGGATAGACGCCAATACCCCAATGGTAACTGGTCAGGGTTCGATATAAACACAAGATTACTTGTAATAAACGAAGGTCAGGTATATTTCAATGGAGGTACTGCAAACACTGATGACGGTATACTAGGTGTAAAAATTATAAAGACTGTACAAACAGATAATCCTACGAGATACACAGATACTTTATTGAGAGCCGCAACAACTGAAGGATGTGCCCCCCCAAATCCTCTATACACTATTCCTCCACCTGTAAGTTCCCCAGCTCCGACCGGTTTCTCTTTAAGTTCCCCATCTCCTATTTTCCAACCTGCTCCGGCTCCTATTTTCCAACCTCCTCCACCTCCTCCACCTCCACCACCGCCTCCACCACCACCACCTCCACCACCACCTCCTCCAGCCCCAGGAATGATCCAGCCTGCTCCAGCTCCAGCTCCTAGGATCCAACCTGCTCCAGCCCCTGTTTTCCAACCTGCTCCAGCTCCTAGGATCCAACCTGTCCCAGCCCCTAGGATCCAACCTGCTCCAGCCCCTAGGATACAACCTGCCCCAGCCCCTAGGATACAACCTGCTCCAGCGTTACCACCTGTTCCTGTTTCACAAACTACATGTACTAATTTTGTTGGTGCACCTTCTGGTGTACCTAATACTGATCAGTGTACATTTGTATCTACATCTCCATTTATTTTACAGGGAACATATGGAAATGCACGGTACCAAAATAGAGGATACAATGTGGTACAGTTGCATGCGTGGCAGAATTACTTGGCCTATTTTAGACATTTACCTAATAACAGAATAGAGCTTACGTTTTTAAATTCAAATGCACCTGGTCATGACATTGTGAGATGGGGCCCAACTATAAATATAACCTATGGAACGTGTCCATCATTACCTGCAATTCAACCTGAAAGTCAACCTGGATCGCTCACGATACCAGAGAATATAATCACTGTTAGACCAGCCCCTATACAAACCACACTCGTGTTTATAAACAGAGAAGATATAACAAAGAGAAGAATAATAACGAGTTCATTAATTATCAGTTCTGGATCCGCATCAGAAGCATATAACATGTTTTCTGTGAATCAAAATATATATCTGATCCAAACAACACTTTCTAAAAGATACTATTTATTAATAGTTGATGGAGACATTGCAGATATATATTCGCAGAAATATCTATATGATTTTGAAGATGATATGCGATTTGTAGACCTGCAGCATCTTCTTTATAAAAGATCGTTTATATCGTATAGTTACCTTGAACAGGATATTGGAGAAAATATAAGTGGATTAGATATTTTTGAGAGTGACCGATATTATAAATCTACACCCTGGTTACTTACTAACAGTGTAAGTATAATTCATGGCCCAGATATAGATACAGAGTTATACGATTACTTTATACAACCAGAGAGTATACCAACAATGGACCCAGTTGAGGATTGGATGTATGAAGCAAATAACAACTATTTAATTCAATTGGATCCGGTAAGTATAACGGGAACAATAAATCTTGTGGTAGGAGGTAATGTAGTAAAAACTATAAATTCCGCGTTCATGGATACAGAATATTCATGTCAGTTTAACTCTGGATTCCAGGGATACAATGTAATAACAAACAATACAGGCATGGAAAATAATAGTTTTAGAAATTTTACAAATATTACGAGTTTATACGAAGCAGCTCAGATATGTCACGATACACCAGAAGCAGTTGGGTTTCTTTATGTGTCTGGAACTGTATACCTTTTCAATTATAACAATATTAACAAGGCAAGTGCACCAGTTGGCAATGGTATGATGCCGAACATCCGACGCAGTGATATAAGATTTGTTCGTAGTGCTATAAACTCTGGATCTTTTATAGGAGCAAATACTAAGAAAAACCCAGTCACTTCAACTACTTATATGTATAAGAATATTCAATTATTTAGCAATCCACACACTGTAAATAATAGAGTTTGTATGGTAATGTCAAACATTCCTCTAAAGCCCAGATATTTTATTGGAACATTGGATCCAAGAACTTTATTGAATAGAGTGTTTTCTGGAGTTGGTAGAACAAATATTTATCCCATGATAATACGAGTCAGGTTTTCAAACCCATTGATAACTATAAATTTGAAAGTATATATTCAAGTAGGATATCAATCGTGCAAATTACAGAATGCAGATAATGGTCAGTATATTACTCCGAATAATGGGAGCACAACCGACCCGAACTCTTTAGATACGAATTGGTACTTCTTTCTACCATACTTTAATTCTGTTGGGACTCTTGTAAAAGACACATTTAATGGTACATCCTTCGACTGTGTATTCATGAATACACAGAATAACCAAAGCATACTATATGGTAATTTGGATGGTACAATTACGCGAGACTATAAAATAGATTACATGTATAGACATCTAAACTTTTATAACTCTGGTGTCTGTGAGTATTACGAGAGCAATAATTATAACATTGTAAATATTACTCTTCCTCATAGTGGCTGGACAAATAGTGGGTTTACTGCTTACATAGCAAAAAACTCGAATGGGGTAGATTTAGGAAATCCTGGCACATGGTCACAATATCAAATAGTGTCTAACAACCAACCAAAGTATATAATAACTGGCCAAGGAAATATTGATACACTTATAGCTCCACAAGGCGTACAAATAAAACTTTATATTGATAATAATATATACGGCAATGTGCCATATATGTTAATCAGAGGAACTGAAACTGGACTTATGAGCAAATATAACATAACCACAACCTATCTGAATTCCCGTACAGGATCTGTCGGGTCACTGGCAACTCACTATCAGATATTAACTTATCCGACAAAATGGCCACCTTGGGATAAAATAAACAAGACAGTCTGTATTCTTCGTAATAGCACAAACACCGTAACTGCAAGTTTAAAACCTTGTGAATATTGGGAACCGGGATTATGGGGATCTACTCTTCGAGGCGAAGATGTAACTGGAATATCTGTACTTGCTGGTTTCAAAGCAACATTGTATTCAAATGATGGATTTTCAGGTTCTCCCTTTATTATTTGGGGTCCTCAGACCATAACAGACCTAACAACCCAAACTGGTGAACAATTTATGAATGGGACTCTTTTTAGTATAAAAATAGAACCAATATTAATTCCTTCTTCAATTAATCGACCAGTAGCAAGGTTGTATCGTAACGCAAACAAAACTGGGCCATTTACAGACATTTACAACAACGACTATTTTAGAGTATTTAATGAGGACCCTGCTTTTCAACTCGTAGAATCTTATACAGACCCAACAAATAGATACTTGAATGTGCGAAATTTCGATATTTTAGAGCCGGATAGTTTTAACGGAACCATATCTGGAACTACATTTTCTTTAATTACTAAGAATGGAACAGATACTTATGTCCGGTTCAAACTAGAGGACAACTATATTAAGATATTAAATCCATTTAATAAAGATGATACTATAGATGTTTTACAATTATATTATGTGAATGAATTGCAGTTGGTCGGATTTAATAGTTCACTTATACTCACTGAAAACGCGTCAGAGGGAAAGACTAATTTAGAATATGAGGGTCCGAGACTCTCTCGTCCTTCTATACCGGCTGCAAGCGTCGGACCAGGTGGTAACAGTGACATGGATTTGGGTCTACTTGGGTTATTGTTATTAGCCGGAGTACTCGCGGGAGGTGCACTCGCGGGAAGAAGACGCCGAGATGCAGACGGTGACGAAAGACTTCTAACGACAATTTTTTCAGGAAAACGACCTTCAAAAAATAATGTTCCGACACGAACTCCGAGACCAAGTTCTGGATCGGACTATAAAATTCCAACATATACATCAACACCTCGAGTAAGTAATTCAAATTCTCTGAATTATGGAAGAACCTCACCTGGTTCTTACAATAGTGTAAAACCAACAGTTCCACCCAAACCCAATGATGCTATACCAGAACCAGATAAACATGTAAGAATTGGTCCACGATTAACTCCGCAATTTAATAAGGTATCAAGAGCAGAAACAGGTGTGACTTTAAAAGAGGATGGTACATCGCCAGGAACAGGAACTGTTGTTAGGGCTCCACCGAGCAGGAATCCTCTTTCTCCGACCCCACCAAGAGATACTCCTCGTCCACAATCTAGAAAAATACCGGATACTCCGATGTGGGACGGAGACGTATCAGACAGCGACGCAAGACCACAACCAGGTTCTGGTGCCGGCGGAACAGGACCGCCAGGTTCAGGATTCAAACATGGAATTAGCGCTAATACACTTTATGCGAGAACTACCCAAGGGGGGGTTACAAGTCTGATTCCTTTTAATCTACCAGGTGGTAATGGTGGGCGATTAGGATCATAATTTTATTCGCATCTAACAGAAATGCCGGTTCAGACAAAGACAATTGGATCCCGTGCTGCAGTACTCAGGGGGAAGGCTGATATGACTGCACAGGGTCATACAGCTGACCAGCTCACAAAGAATTCTCAGGGTAGAATCGTACTGGCCGGTAGATCAGCCTCATCAGCCTCAAAGAACAACTCCCACCTCGCAAAGTGGCGAGAGTGTGTGACTGCTACCGCAAAGCCAGGTGACACTGGGTTCCCTGCCAAGGGCTCAGAGCACTACGAGAGGGCAATGAAAATGTACAGCAAGAAAGAAGATTCGTGGTTCTAAGTAAAGGACCATGTGGTGGTGGATCCTTATTTTCACGGTAATAGTTCTATTACTAGCCACAAAACCCAGCCCGTCTCAGTATTCCACAAAGACTGTATGGCTTCTGTGGATGCAGGGTTGGGACAATGCTCCATCTCTCGTCACAAAAGTAAAGGACTCGTGGGTCACAAAGAACCCTGGGTGGAACATTCAAATCGTCTCAAAAGAGAATCTCGGAGAATTCATGGACACCTCAAAGATACCATGGGAAGCTTCAATGCAGGCACAGTCAGATGTAATCAGAATACATTTGCTCGAAAAACACGGAGGTGTCTGGGCAGATTCAACACTGTTCTGTACCCGTCCTCTTGACTTGTGGTTGCCCGATTTTGACTCTATATGGATGTACAGGGGTAGTCTGCTGTATACATATGGTAAAGGTCCAGCATCTTGGTTCATCTGTGCAAAGAAGGGTTCGTATTCCGTGCTCAGGTGGAAGGAAAAGGTGGACGAGTACTGGTCAAGCCGCAAAAGCACTCTCAATTATTTTTGGCTCGATAGCTTGTGGTGGGATCTTTATAATTCAGACAGACAGTTTGCAGAAGAGTGGGACTCTTTCGAATCACCAAGTGCAAACGCGGAAGGTGGACCAGGGATGTTGGCAGGCAAAGTGAATGGGGTATCTAAAGAAGTCCAAGATGAATTCGTGAAGCACAAGCCACCAGTCATCAAGTTGTCCCTAAGGGGATATGACGAGAATGAGAATGGTACACACACAAATTTTATACTTGAACAGTATAAATGAAGAAGGATTCCTCTTAGACAACAACTATCATTATTCTGGTCATTGTCACAATCTTCTTCTCCTCGATTATTGGAGGTCTCTTATGGTATTTCTGGGAAGATATTTTCGGTACGACTCCCTCAGAAGGACCAAGTCCAGTCGGGAGTCCTATAGGTCCCAGTGGTCCCATACAGCTTTGTACGACACGGAGTTCAGATATATGTGGTACAATTTTTAGAAACGGATCGATCATTGCAAATGAGTGCGAGGTACAGTGCGTACCAAGTATAGACCCAACAATTATACAAGGCCCTAATAGATCTCCAACAATTATACAAGGCCCTAGTAGATCTCCAACAATTATACAAGGCCCTAGTAGATCTCCAACAATTACACCTGGGCCAGCTCCTTTAAATTTACAAGGAAATACATATTATAGTTCATTTGACACAATCATTTTTACAACATCAAACTCTGGAACTTTCAGATTTACTGGCTCATCTAGACCAGACGAAAGCTTTACTTATTCGGTATCTGGAAATATAATAAATATAGGAACAGCTTATCAATATAGAACGAACGACGGGTTTCAGACATTTACAGGTGGTTCTACAGGATTGAACGCTCAACAAACTTTTTATTCCAAAAATCGACCACCAAGTCAGCCTCCTGTTATACCACCAAGTCAGCCTCCTGTTATACCACCAATTCAGCCGTCAATCGCATTGACAACAATACCAGTTCCATCATGGTACCAAACAAACATTATGTCGGTGGCGCCTTTTAATCTACGATTCGACACCTCTTCAACAGGTAGACGAATGACGAGGAATTCAACAATAAATTTTACTTATTCTATAAATAACAATGTATTAACAATAGAATGGACGGGTCCGATTGGAGAAATTATAAGAAGAAGATATACAGTAAATGATTCGTTTACACAACTCGTAACACTTGATCATACACCTGTTGACATATTAGATAAACAACCTTAGTCAAAAGCACATGGATAATGTTTCGCCTGGTACACTCTGGTAGACAGGGCCCTGGTCCCCTCCTTCTGGTAGACCATCGCAATCTCGAGAATAACGGTGAGTTCCCCTGATAGCTCCCCGTCCCTAAGGTCCTGCCATGTCAGTTTGTTTTCGCTGTCAAAAATCTCAGTGTGCTCATCAACCTTTACTGACAAAGATCCGTTCCATATTGCCGACTTGTTGCATCCCAGGTGAATCTCCAATGCTTCCCACCACTGCTTTGTAGATTCATCAATAGTCAGGTCAAGGTAGTACTTGTCGTAGCAGTTGCGCAGACCCATGTGACTCGCGCTCCTGCCAAGCTGTACCCGAAGAGCCTTGTTCAAAGGGCCATATGTGATGTACTGGTTGCCGTTGCGATTGGGCTCTGCAAGCTTGATCAGATTCAGATCAGTCTCGTGATACTTCATTAGTCTAATGTACAATAAAGTCTCTAAGTACAGTAAGATGTTGCTGGTCGTGGTGTACGTTTTGTTACTTGTGTGGCTCTGGTGGAGACGTCCTGTGATCCCAAAGATAATTTGGTCATTCTGGGACGGTGAGCAACCACCAATTGTAAAGGCTTGCATCGATTCATGGAAGAGGATGGCCCCAGACTATGAGATCCGAATA
>Ga0208723_1000102_pt1 | contig 32887 bp, 37 predicted proteins | sample LakMenEpi31Aug12_FD_150750 | JGI IMG/M metagenome (GOLD analysis project Ga0208723, IMG submission 150750) | Freshwater microbial communities from Lake Mendota, WI - 31AUG2012 deep hole epilimnion (SPAdes) | ecosystem: Environmental > Aquatic > Freshwater > Lake > Epilimnion/Euphotic zone ...
CCAGCCCCGGCCGCGATCCCCATGTGTGGCACGATCCCGCCCAGGCGGCGGCCATGGTGCGGGTGGTGGAGGCCCGACTGGTGACCCTGCTGCCGAGTGGTTCAGCGGCTGCCGTGAAGCGCCGCAGTCAGGCAGCGACAGCCGTGTTGGCAGATCTCAGCCGTTGGATTGAGGTTCAGATCGACACCGTTCCAACCCGCAGCCGAGTGCTGGTGACGGAACATCGTGCCTTCTCCAGCCTGGCCCGTCGCTTCGGTGTGCGGGAGCTACCGCTGCTGGATTCCTTCACCACCGCCAGGGTTCTGCGCCCCGCCAGCCTCGACGCGATCACCAAAGCGGTGCGGGAGTCGGGCACGCGCCAGCTGTTCGCCGAGTCGTTGCCGATCTCCAAGACCTTAAGGCGCATCAGCCGTGCCAGCGGCGTGCCGGTGAATCCCAGCCCGCTGGTGGCCGACGGGCTCGCCCCGGGACGCTCCACCGTCCAGACCGCCACAGACAACGTCTGCATCTTCGTCAGCGGCCAGGGCGGCCGTTGCGACGGCCCTGCCGCCGCAGGGCTTGCCCGTCGCTGGGCCTCAATCCGCTGATGTTCACCATGACCGCACCGTCTTTTCCCGATCCAGTCTCCCGCCGCTTGTTGCGATCCCGGCACCCGGGCCTTGCCCTCGTTCCCATCAGCCTGGTGATGGCGCTGGCCTATCCAGCGCCTCTGCTCGCCCACGGCGCGTCTGGGGGAGAGGATCTGGCCCCGGGCGAGTTTCAGATCGCTCCGGTGCTCACCCTGGAGGGGCACGCCGGCCTGGAGAACAATCTCGAGGGACAGCCGCGCCATTACGCCATCGATGGCCTTCTGGGCGTGGTGATGGAGTGGGGCCTGCCCAACAAGGGCAGTCTGGCGATTGAGGCGATGGTGGGGCCCGCGCTTGTCTGGGGTGAAGCGGAACATTTCTACGGCCGGGTCCACCTGGAGCCCTCCGAGGAGCACCATGCCGAGGAAGCTGACCACCATGGCGAGGAGCACGATCACAACCATGGCGGCGCTCCCTTTCGCCGCAGCGATCTGAAGGGGCGGCTGCAGGTGCGCTACGACCCGAATCAGCGCCTCTCCTTCTTTGCTGAATGGTTGCCGTACTACGTCACCCGCAGCCAGGGCGAAGATATCCAGGGACTGAAGAATGAGCTTGGCTTCGGGGTGGCCTACGCCTTCGGAGATGGTGATGTGAATTTCGCTCTGGGGGATGGTCTGGAAACAGTTGCTGATGGCCTTTTCATCTCATTGGAGAACCGCACGGGCTGGGAGTCGGATGGCACCTACCTCGGCAACTACACCGATCCCTGGCTGGGATTCGGTTTCAATTTCGACCAGCTGAATGTGACGCTCTCCGCCGGCCCGCGCTTCTACAGCCCCGGCAGTTACGCGGGACTTCCCAGCCGAACCGACTGGGGTGGTGAGGTGGAGCTTGAGTTCCCGCTCAACCGCCGCACCGTGTTGTTTGGCCACTGGAAGCCGATTTACAGCAGCCAGGGCGGCGAAGGTTGGGGGCGCGGTTGGCAGCACCACATCGGAACGGGCGTGACGTTCCGCTTCTGATCACCGGCGCCCCATGACCTGCTGACTTCAAAGCCCACCCGAGGCCCGCCAGACGGTTTCGGGATCGTGAGCTCCCAGCTTGCCTGGTGCCTGCCAGCCGGGGGCCAGGCCCGGAGCCGTCGGGGTGGGGCCCTCCGCCTGCAGGGCCGCCAGGTGGGCCAGCCAGCGCTGGCCAATGCCGGTCTCAAAGCTCGTGCTCACCATCCACCGAGGACGGCCCCGCTGAAGCTCCCGCAGCAGGGGGCGGGGATCTCCTTCCTGGGAGGGCCGGCGCACCTGCCAGCCCTTCCACCGACGGCGCAGCTCAGGCTGTCGCAGGAGGGATTCATCCAGCGCCACCGGCACCAGGCGGGCCAACGCCTCCAGGCCCTCCTGGTCGGCTGGATCGAGGGGCTGTTCCAGCCATTCCAGCCGCCGATCCCCCGCCAGCCGCTCCGCCCAGCTCCAGGCGGTGGGGCGATCCAAGCCCCCATTGGCATCCAGCCGGAGCCTGGCCCCCGCTGGCAGCAGGCCGGCCAACTCTTCATACCAGGCCTGTTCCAGATGGGCGGGATGCACCCCCACCTTCCACTTCAGGGTGGGTGTGGATGATTGGGGCGCCGTGTGAGGGTGCCAGGGCTCCAGGGTGGCCCGGGCGGCAGCCAGGACCCCCTCGCCCGCGGGCAATAGCCAGGCCGACGGGGGGGCTGGGCGCCAGCCGCCGGCAGCGGCGGATCCCACCAAACCATCCGCCTCCGCCAGGGCCGCCCCCACGGCGAAGGCCAGCGGGGGCGGAAGGGTGGGCAGCAGCCGCTCCAATTCGCCTCTGATCGGGCGAGGGCTCAGCTGTCCCAGGGCGGAGGCGCAGTCCTGGAGGGCCGCCTCTTCAGTGGCGCCAAACGCCAGAGGGGCCGCTTCCCCCCAGCCGCAGGCCCCACTTGGGGTTTCCAGTCGTAGCAGCCATCCCCGCCGCCGGCTCAGGGTGCCGGCGGCGGTGTGAAGGGCAGCGGGCAAGGGAAAGGAAAAGGGCCGCCAGCACAGGCTGAGACGCTCCCCCCTCTGCTCGCCAGAGCTCACGGAGTCAGGCCCGTCCTCATGGGCTGGGGGGCTGGTCGTCACCGCCCCACCAGCCCCTGCCACCAGGGGCCCAGGGCCAGCCCCGCCGCCAGGCCCAGGCCACTGAGCGCTTGGAATCGCAGAGCCAGAAATTTGCTGCTCCCGATCCTGGAGGGTTGGTTGTGGTTGCTTGCGAGCAACCCAATCAGGGCTCTGGCGGGGGGAATCCCCAGCCCTCCAAGGAGGGCCGTGAGGGGCCACCAGCCCAGCAGCACCGGGGCCCATTGCAGGGCCAGGCTGGCCGCCACGAACCAGGGCACCAGGGCGGCGGCCCGCCGGGTGCCGAGCCGCACCACGGGGGATCGCTTGCCATGGGCCGCATCTTCCCCCACCTGATGGAAATGGGAACAGAACAGCACCAGGGTGGTGGCCAGGGCGGGGCCCGCTCCAAGCACCAGGGCCGTCCCCCAGGGGATGGCAGCGGCAGATCCCGTGCTCGGGGCGAGTGCCAGCAGGGCCGCCGCCGTGGCCAGCGGACCAAAGGCCAGCCAGCAGAGGGGTTCACCCAGTCCCCGGTAGCCCAGGCGGAAGGGGGGGCCCTGGTAGACGTAGCCCACCCCGCAGCAGGCCAGCACCAGGGCAAACACGGCGGAGGAGCTGCGCAGGGCCACCAGGGCCATCAGGGCCAAGCCCAACCCGAGGCAGCCATGGGCCAGGAGGGCAATGCGATCCCGGCGGCCGGTGAGATTCACCAGGGAGTGGGGTTTGCCCTTGGCATCCACGCCGGTGTCGGCATCGAACACATCGTTCGCCAGATTTTCCCAGGCCAGTAGCAGGATGGCTGCCCCCAGAAAGAGGGCCAGCTGGTCTGCGCGCACCGGAAGCGCCTGGCCCAGACGCCAGCCCGCCGCCAGCAGCACGGGCATGACAGCAACCGCATACATGGGCCACTTGATGGCCGCCCGCCAGAGCCGTCGCTGGTCGGGCGCCGCCGCTCCCGACCCTGGAGGGGGTGGAGAGGCGGGCTTGGCGTAACGGCTTGCGACGACCTGGCGCTCCTGCGGGCCTGGCACAGGCGGGAGACGGGGAAACACCCATACATTTGAGCAGCCCATCGCCCAGACCCGAGGCTCCCCTGGTGCTGGCCCCCCCGACCTTTGCTGGGTTGCTCGCCGAGGCAGCCGCCATCGCCCGCCGCGCGGAGCAGGTGGGAGGATGGGCTGTGGACGAGGAGCCCGTTCTCAGCCTGGCGGTGCCCCTCCATCTCGGCCGGGCCCATTCGCTCGACCCCCTGGTCCTGCTCCCTGCCCTTGGAGCCACCGATCCCTTTCGTTTCCTCTGGGATGGCACCCCCGGGCTCTGCCTGGCCGCGAGCGGCCGCTGTAACAGCCTGCAGCTCAGTGGCCCCCGGCGCTTTGAGCTGGCCCAGAAGTTCTGCAGCCTGAGCCTGCAGCGGTTGGCCACCTCCGCCGCACCCCTGCCCCCCCTGGCCCGGCCCCGGATCCTTCTGGCCTTCGCCTTTTTCGACACTCCCCTGGAGCAGGGCAGCCATCCCCCAGGGGTGGAGGCCGTGTTGCCCCGCTGGCAGCTCAGTCGCCAGGGGCGCCACTGCTGGCTGCGGCTCCAGCGTTCCCTGGGGGGAGCGGTGACGCCTCGCAGCGTGGCGGAGGAGCTCTGGGAGATGGCCCACCACCTCGAGCACCTGGCATCCCTGGAAGCCGACCTGAGCGGCCCCTTTGGGTCCCTTGGTGCTGGCTCCAACGCTGTTGTGGAGTGCTCCCCTTGGCAGGACAGCTATCGGGGGGCCCTCGAGCGGGGGTTGGCCCTGGTGGAGGGAGGAGAGTTGCGCAAACTGGTGCTCGCCACCCGGCAGCGTGTGGAGTTGGCCCAGCCCCTCGACGCCCGGATGTTGCTGGCCCACCTGCGCCGCAGCCAGCGGGGCAGCTGCCGCTTCCTCTGGCAACCCACGGCCGTTGGGGCCCTGCTGGGCGCCTCTCCCGAACGGCTGCTCACCGTGCGGCAGGGGCTCCTGCGCAGCGATGCCCTGGCCGGCACCCGCCCCAGTGGCGCCGAGGCCGCCGACCTGCTCCGCTCCGAGAAAGATCGCCGCGAGCACGAGCTGGTGGTGGAGACCATCAGCCAGGGCCTGCGCCAGGTCGGACTGGCCCCCCATCGCCCCCGCCACCCCCGCCTGGCCCGTCACGGGGGGCTGGTGCATCTGCACACCCCCATCACGGCCCTGCTGCGGCACCAGACCCCCCTGGCCCTGGCCGAGGCCCTTCACCCCACTCCGGCGGTGGCAGGCCTTCCCCGGCGGGAGGCCATGGCCTGGCTACGGAGCCTGGAACCCTTTGAGCGGGGCCACTACGCCGCCCCCATCGGCTGGATCGACAGCCAGGGAGACAGCGAATTGCGTGTGGCCATCCGCAGTGGCCAGCTGCGTGGCTCCAGCCTCGACCTCACCGCTGGCGCCGGTCTGGTGCGGGGGTCCGTGCCGGAGCGGGAGGAGCAGGAAGTGGCCCTCAAACTCAAGGTGTTGCTCGATCAGCTGCTGCCCACGGGCCCTGCGGACAGCAGCCGGGCGATCGTCTGATCCGCCAGGGGAATACCCCCCAGCCGCTCCACCTCCCGCACGCCCGTGGGGCTGGTGACGTTGATCTCACTCAAACGGCCATCGATCACGTCGATCCCGACAAAAAACAACCCCTCTGCCCGCAGCACCGGTGCCAGCTCGTGGCAGATCGCCCGTTCCGCAGCCGTGAGCTCCGCCGGCTCCGGTGCCCCCCCCACGGCCAAATTGCTGCGAAATTCGCCCCCGGTGGGCACCCGGTTCACCGCCCCCAGGGGCTCCCCGTCCACCAGGAGGATGCGTTTGTCGCCCGCCCGCACGCCAGGTAGAAACGCTTGGGCCATCACCGGCAGGGCTTCCATCTGGGTCACCAGCTCCAGGAGTGCGCGCAGCCCCGGGGTTGCGGCGGAGGCGAACACCACCCCCTGCCCCGCCCGGCCGGCGAGGGGTTTGAGCACCACCTCCCCTTGCTCACGGGCGAAGTCGGCCAGGGTGTCCACTCGGCTGCTCACCACCGTGGGCGCCATCAGGTGGCCGAAACGGAGGGAGCTGAGCTTTTCATTCCAGGCCCTCAGGGACGCCGGACGATTGATCACCCGCACGCCTCGCCGTTCCGCCAGCTCCAGCAGGTGGGTGGCGTACAGATAGGCCTCATCCACCGGTGGATCCTTGCGCATCCAAACCACGGGGAACCGATCCAGGGGCACCTTCTGGGGGGTGCCCGGGCGAACCCAGGGCTCGGGCACCATCCAGCGGCCCGCCAAGGCTTCCATGGGGGCCAACTCAAGGGGGGAGGCCCGCACCCAGGCCCCATAACCGCCTTCCGGGTGCGGTTCGGCGGAGAGATCGGCCAATGTGCAGCACCAGGCCTGACCCCCGGCACGCTGAAGGGCTTGCATCAGGGCCACGCTGGTGTCCTTTGCCGGATTGAGGCGGGCCAGCGGATCGATCACGAACAGCTGGCGGGTCGAAGCCAACGGGTGGCCGGCGTCCTGGCTCACCCCTGCCGTCCCAGAAGGGGATCCAGCTGGCCGCGGCGCTCGAGGGCATGCAGCTCATCACATCCGCCGATGCCTTGATCCTCGATGAAGATCTGGGGCAGGCTGCTGCGGCCATCGGCCCGGAGGGTCATCGTGCGGCGGGCCTCGTCATCGCCATCGATGCCGTATTCGGTGTAAGCCACCCCCTTGCGGTCGAGGAGGTTCTTGGCCCGGATGCAAAAGGGGCAGAATCGCCAGGTGTAGATCTCCACCTTGGCTGCGGGAAGGGCATCCGTGGAGGCTTCCGGAGCCATGGAGCATCATTCAATTCAACTTCGATCCTAGGCACTGTCCTGATACGGTCGGAGAATGGAACCTGGGCGCACCATGCTCGATCTGACCGATTTCAAACGGGATCTCTCCGAACTCAGCGACCGCCTGGGCCAAGCCCAGGACTGTCTTTGACGTCCCTGCCCTGAAAGCACGGCAGCAGGATCTGGAACAGCTGGCGAGCCAGCCGGGCTTCTGGGACGACCAGGTCCAGGCCCAGCGACAGATGCGCCAACTGGATGAGGTGAAGGCCCAGCTCGAGCAGCTGGCCCGCTGGGCGGGCTTGGTGGACGATGCCAAAGCCACCCAGGAGCTCTATGAGCTGGAGCCCGACGAGGAGCTCCTGGGGGAGGGTCATCAGGGGCTTGAACGTCTGCGGGGCGACCTCGATCGCTGGGAACTGGAGCGCCTCCTGAGCGGCACCTACGACAAGGAGGGGGCGGTGTTGACCATCAGCGCCGGCGCCGGCGGCACCGATGCCCAGGATTGGGCCCTGATGCTCATGCGCATGTACACCCGCTGGGCGGAAGACCACGGCATGAAGGTGAGCGTGGATGAGATCAGCGAAGGGGAGGAAGCGGGCATCAAGAGCTGCACGATTGAGATCGATGGCCGCTACGCCTACGGCTACCTGCGCAATGAGAAGGGCACCCACCGCCTGGTGCGCATCTCCCCCTTCAATGCCAACGACAAGCGCCAGACGAGCTTCGCCGGTGTGGAGGTGATGCCCAAGCTGGAGGAGCAGCCCGATCTGGAGATTCCGGAGAAGGATCTGGAGATCACCACGTCCCGCTCGGGGGGCGCGGGTGGCCAGAACGTGAACAAGGTGGAAACGGCCGTGCGCATCCTGCATGTGCCCACGGGGCTGGCGGTGCGCTGCACCCAGGAGCGCTCCCAGCTGCAGAACAAGGAAAAGGCCATGGCCTTGCTGATGGCCAAGCTGATGGTGATCGCCCAGGAGCAGCGGGCAGCGGAGATTGCCGACATCCGCGGCGACATCGTGGAAGCGGCCTGGGGCAACCAGATCCGCAACTATGTGTTTCACCCCTACCAGATGGTGAAAGATCTCCGCACGGGCGAAGAAACCACCGACGTCCAAGGGGTGATGGACGGAGATCTGGATCCTTTCATCCAAAGCCTGCTGCGCCAGGGGGTGGAAGTGGGCGTGGCGGCCTAGCACCAGGTCACACCTGCCCCCTATCCCGGATCACCCCATGGCACCCGAACCCTCCCCGCAAACCCCGGAACAACCAGAAGAATCCGCTGGCTTTGTCAAGCTGGCCATGCGCAACATGGTGCGCAAGGGACGCCAGAGCCTGCTCCACTTCGGCCTGACGGCAGTGGGTCTCAGCGCTTTTCTGCTCCTGATCGCCTGGCTTGGGCGGCCCCATACCCCCCTGTAACCCATGGCCGATCTGGAGATCGACCTTGCCTTCCAGGTGGACCCGGAGGTGGAACCGGGGGGGGATTGGGCCAGCGCTGACCGCCTGATCGCGGGGGAGGGGGCGGAGGCCACCTGGAGCGCCTGTGTCCGTGGCTGGCTGGAGGCCATGGCCGCCGAGCTTCCGGGCCCTCTTCAGGCCCCCACCTACTCCCTGGGCCTGAGCCTGGTGGACGATGCCTCCATCGCGGCCCTCAACACCACTTGGCGGCAGAAGGAGGGGCCGACCGACGTGTTGGCCTTCGCTGCCCAGGAGGGCGCCCCACCCCTCCCCCCAAACCTGGGAGATCCCAGCTTCTCCGATCCCCTGGAGCTGGGTGACATCGTGATCTCCCTGCAAACGGCCGCGCGCCAGGCCCAGGAGGCCGGCCACGGCCTGGATCAGGAACTCCTCTTTTTGGCCAGCCATGGCTTGCTTCACCTGCTGGGCTGGGACCATCCGGACGAGCCCTCCCTGGAAGCCATGCTCAGCCGCCAGAGCGATTTGCTTTCCCACACCGCCCACCTGGTCCATGGGTCGGCTGAACATTGCGGTGGGGAATCTCCGAGGTAATGTGCCGCCACATCCATCCTCGGTGAGGAGTGGTTTTACCCGTTCCTGATCACCAGCCCACCCAACTTCGCGAAGTGGGTGTGGACCTCCACAAGCGAGGGCGCCGCCTGAGAGTTGGAGCCTGGAAAATCGCCGGAGATCTGCCCTCCAGCTTCCGCTATGCGGCCCAGGGTCTGGCTTACGGCTTTGCCAGCCAGCGCAATTTCCGCATTCATGTGGTCATGGGGCTGGTGGTGTTCTGTCTGGGCCTTTGGCTCCAGCTCAGCCTGGATCGTCTGGCGGTGCTGGTGCTCACGGTTGCCGCCGTGTTGGTGCTGGAACTTCTGAACACCGCCACGGAAGCGGTGGTCGACCTGGCCATCGGTCGCAAATTCCACCCCCTGGCGCGCATTGCCAAAGACTGTGCAGCCGCTGCTGTGCTGGTGGCAGCGATCTCTTCCCTGCTGATTGCCCTGCTCCTGCTCGTTCCTCCCCTGCTCCAGCGTCTGGGCCTCCTGCCTGCTTGAGTGAGCACCATGCTTCTGGTGATCGACAACTACGACAGCTTCACTTTCAACCTGGTGCAATACCTGGGAGAGCTGGCCAATGCCCACCCCCTGGCGGCCGATGTGCGCGTGGAGCGCAACGATGCCCTCTCCCTGGCGGAGATCCGCCGGCTGGCCCCAAAGGCCGTCCTGATCTCCCCGGGCCCGGGGGATCCGGATCAGGCCGGCGTGTGCCTGGAGGTGTTGCGGGAGCTGGGCCCTGAGCTCCCGATCCTGGGCGTCTGCCTCGGCCATCAGTGCCTGGGGCAGGTGTTTGGCGGTCAGGTGGTGCGGGCGCGCGAATTGATGCACGGCAAAACCTCCGCCGTGCACCACAGCGGGGTGGGGGTGTTTGAGGGCTTGCCGGAGCCCCTCACCGCCACCCGCTACCACAGCCTGATCGTCGATCGCCCCTCCCTTCCGGAGGCCCTCGAGGTGACCGCCTGGCTGGAGGACGGCACCATCATGGGCCTCCGCCATCGTCAGTGGCCCCATCTTCAGGGGGTTCAGTTTCACCCGGAAAGCGTGCTCACGGAGAGCGGCCATGCCCTGCTGGCCAATTTTCTCCGCCAGGCGGAGCACTTCCCTCGCCACGAACACTGCTAGTTTCGCGCCCAGCCGTCCCGCGGCCCCTTTCCTGACGCCCTTTCCTCCCGTGCCTGTGCGCTCCAGCCTGGTCACCAGTTCTCTGTTCGCCCTGGCTTTGCTGAGCCTGTCCTCTGGTCTTCCCACGGCCCAGGCTTCCGGAGGGGGCGTGAAGATCACCAGCTATGGCCACAGTGCCCTGCTGATTGAGGGGGGTGGGGCCCGGGTGCTGCTCAACCCCTTTCGCGCCGTGGGCTGTGCCGCCGGATTGGCGGAGCCCCGGGTGAGTGCGGATGTGATCTTGGCCAGCAGCCGCCTGAAGGATGAGGGGGCCTCTGTGGCCAGTGGCCGGCTGCTCAGCACACCCGGCTCCTACAAGGTGGCCGGCCTCCAGATCGAGGGGGTCGGGGTGCCCCACGACCGGGTGGAAGGAAGGCGTTTTGGCCTGTCCACCGTTTGGCGCTGGCGGCAGGGTGGGCTCGACTTCGCCCACCTCGGAGGCACGGCAGGGGCCATCAGCCCCTCCGACAGGGTGCTTCTTGGCCGGCCGGATGTGTTGGTGATCGGCGTGGGGGGTGGAGCCAAGGTGTACACCGGGGAGGAGGCCGCCGCGGTGGTGCGTGAACTCAACCCCCGTCGCGTGATCCCCGTGCAATACCTGCGTGGCGGAAGGGCCCCTGCGAACTGCGACCAGGGAGGAATGCAGCCTTTCCTTGAAGCTCTCGGCAGCCCCACCGTTCGCCAGGCCGGAACCAGCCTGAGCCTGACTCCTCCCCTGGGGGAGAGCACCGTCGTGGAGGTGATGCGCTGACCCCCTCCTCCCTCACCTGCTCCGGGGACCTCTCGGTTGCCGTTGTGGGGGCCGGGAGTTCGGGCCTGCTTCTGGCCGCCCTGCTACACCGGCAGGGGCATCGGGTGAAGGTGTTTGAAAAGGCGGATGGGGTGCGCACCGACGGTTGCGGCATCCTGCTGGTGAAGAGCGGGGTGGAGGCCATCGCCGCCAGTGCCATCCCCGGTTTGTTGGATCGCCTCCTGGCCGAGGGGTTGCCCGTGAGCCGCTTTGTGGTGCGCAACCTGCGGGGAGATCTGATCGAAAGCGCCGCGGCGGAGCGGGAGGCCGGGGAACTCCCCTCCCTGCTGATCCACCGTGGGGCCATCCTGGAGGCTCTGGCCGATGCCCTGCCCCCCGACGTGTTCCAGCCAGGCGCCGAACTCCTCAGCTGGCGGCAGAACCCCGAGCCGGGATCTGCCATGGAGGCCTCCTTTGCCGATGGGCGCCAGTGGACGGGAGATCTGCTCGTGGGGGCGGATGGGCTCTTTTCCAAAGCGGCACCCCTGGTGGCCCCGGAGCGGCGCCTGAACTACCTGGGGGATCGGGTCTGGAGGGGGGTGGTGCCCGATGGAACCTTCTGCAGGGATGGGGAGTTTTTTGTCTATGCCAGGGGGCGGGGGGTGTATGCCAACGTCTTTGATCTCGGTGTGGACAGGGAGGGCCAGCCCCTCACCCACTGGGGGTTTTTCCAGGAAGAGCCCCTGCCCGCCGAACGGGATGAACAGCGGCGGCTCCTGCGCGAACCGGTTCCCGAGGACGCTCTGGCCAAGGTGCCGGCGGATCTGGCCGGGCTGATTCGCTGCACGCCCTCGGAGGCCCTGGTGGCCAACTGGTCTTTCGACATCGATCCCCTCCCCCGTCTGCGGCAGGGCCGGGTGGTGTTGATCGGCGATGCGGCCCATGCCATGAGCTCCTCCCAAGCCCGGGGAATGACCGCGGGCCTGGAAGATGCGGTGGAACTGGCCCACACCCTGGACCCCCAGCGAACCGCGGAGAACGGCAGCCCACCGAGCCTGGAAGAGGCCCTCCAGATCTGGGAACAGAAGCGCCTGCCGGTGGTGCATGGCTATCAGGAACGCAGCCGGGCGGTCAGCGCCCGCACCGGCCGCCGTCGCCCACCCCAGGTGGCGGCCCCCTCCTGATGCACCAGCCTTGATCCACCCCTGAATCAGCGGCCGGTTTCCACCCTTTGATAGGCCTGCCAGAACTGTTCCATCTGGGCGCGGGTGCCGATGCTCACCCGCAGGGATCCATCAATCAGGGGCTTTCCCGCCATGGATCGCACCAGAATCCCCGCCTCCCGCAGGCCCTGTTCCACCTTCGCTACCGGCGAATCAGGCCAGATCAACAGGTAGTTCCCACCATCCACGTGGTGCCGCACCCCCGCTTGCGCCAGTTCACTGGCCAGCCAGTCCCGGGCTTCCAGCACCGCTTCCACATAGGTGTCCACATAGGCCTGGTCCGCCAAAGCTGCGAAGGCGGCGGTCACGGCAAAACTGTTCACGTCATAGGGACCGGAGACCCGGCTAATCCGATCCACCACCTCCGCGCAACCCAGGGCAAAGCCGATGCGCAGGCCCGCCAGCCCTGCTGTTTTCGAGAGGGACCTGAGCACCACCAGATTGGGTAAGGAGTGGAAGGCATCGCCTGTTTCTGTCGCTTCTGCCCTTTCCGCCAGGAGGGGAAGAACGCTGTCGCCGCTGAAGGCCTCATAGAGCTCATCCACGACCACCAGGGTTCTGGGGGCCGCGGCGGCCAGCTCGAGAATTCGTGCGGGAGCTAGCCGGGTGCCGGTGGGGTTGTTGGGGTTGCAGATCAGCAGCAGCCGTGGCGGCCCCGGCTGCCGGCCGCCAGAGGCTCCCAGGGCGGCGCGGACCTCTTCCAGAGGGAAGGCAAAGCAAGGCTGGTGATAGGGGATGGCCACGACCTCCATGCCCTGCATGCCGGCGCAGGGGGCGTAATAGCCAAAGGTGGGGGATGTGGTGAGCAGCCGCTCACCCGCGCTGCCATAGGCCTGGAACACAGCATGGAGGGCCCCATCCACCCCGTTGAAGAGGCCCACCTGATCGGGGCTGAGTCGGCTTTGGGCACCTCCCAGGGCCGACACGACGGCCTCCCGCAGGCCGTTGTACTCGGGGTAGACGGCGTACTGATCCGGTGGGATGGCACGGATGGCTTCCACCACCTTGGCGCTCGGCCCCAGGGTGTTCTCATTGAAATCCAGCCGCAGCAACCCCCTGCGGCCCTCCAACGGGGCGCTGTAGGCCTGGAGTCGCTCCACATCGGGGCGGGCAGGGGGAAAGGGGGAACCCGTCAACGGGGAAACGGCCATGGGACTGGAGCCTGGCGCCTGATTGCAGGGTAGGCCTGATGGGTCGCGCGTTGACCTGGCCACGAACCCTTGCCAATAGGCCACCCTGAAACCCAGCATGGTCAAGGCTTTATTTCTTTGCCGTCACCCCATGTCTACTGAGCGCACCTTCCTCGCCATCAAGCCCGACGGTGTGCAGCGTGGTCTGGTCGGGGAGATCATCGGTCGGTTCGAGCGCAAGGGTTTCAAGCTGGTCGGTCTCAAGCAACTGACCCCGACTCGGGAGTTGGCCGAGAATCATTACGCAGTGCACCGGGAACGGCCCTTTTTCGCCGGGCTTGTGAATTTCATCACCAGTGGGCCGGTGGTGGCCATGGTGTGGGAGGGGGATGGGGTCATTGCTGCAGCCCGGCTGATGATCGGGGCCACGAAACCCCTGGAGGCGGCTCCCGGCACCATCCGCGGTGATCTGGCGGTGAACATCGGCCGAAACGTCATCCATGGTTCCGATGGAGCTGAGACGGCCGTCCAGGAAATCGCCCTTTGGTTCGCGCCGGCGGAACTGAGCGAATGGGACCCTGCTGATCAGAGCTGGCGGGTCGAGCAAGACTGATGTTGAAAGGAGTTTTTAAGGACATTCCTGCCTCCACGCACCCAATCTGTGTGCCCAAGATCCAACGCGGAGAGTTTGCATCTTGATCAAACTCCTCTCCTTCCCCCGCAGGCTTGTTGCTCAGATCATCAAGCCTTTTCGCGATCAGGAACCGGCAAGTGTTCTCATCCGGGAAACGGCCAAGAAAGAATGGAAGCTCATTCTCCTTAATTTCCTGGCCGCCATCGTCCAGGCGGCCGCTGAAGGACTCACTCTCGGCGTGATGTTTCTTGCCGTCGAAGTGCTCCAGAAATCAGGCGGTGGACTCACGATTGGAGATAATCAATACCTGAGGGCTTTCCCCCAGATCGGCCAGGCTTTCAGTCAGCTTTCAGTCAATCAAGCGTTCGCCCTGCTGCTCGGCCTGGCCGTGATCCTGAAGCTTCTTCAGGGTGGTGCCATGGCTTTGGGACAGATATCCATTGGATACTTTGGTAATCGCGTTTCCAGCCAATTCACCTCACGCCTCCATTCCCATATCCTGAATTACACCTACGCCTGTGCGAGTCGCTACCGAATTGGCGATCTGCAGTACGTTACAAGTTCAGCTCCGGCAGCAATCATCAATGATATTAGAAGTTATAGCAGTCTGATCGCAGGTTTATTTCTATTACTCACTTATCTTGCCGTCCTGATCAGGCTTTCACCTTGGCTTCTCGTCGCAGCAGTTCTGATGGGTGGGCTGTCGATGTTGGTTCAACATATCCTGCTGCCAAAGATCGGACAAAGGGCGAAGATCGCCACTGACCTTGGGATCGAACTGGGGAGTCGTATGACTGAGAATATTCAGGGTCTGAGGCTTTTGCACAGCAGCGGCTACCTGGAAGAAGCCTCCAAGGAAGTGGATCGACAAACAAAGAACTATGAAATGAATGCGCGGGGCCAGGTCAGATTGGGTTCCATCAATGGCCCCGTGACCCTGGTCCTACCGATCTTGATGATTGCAGCCATCGCCTGGCTCAGCATTCTGTTCTTTGGACAAAGAAGTTCAGGGGTTCTTCCGAGCCTGGTCACCTTCGTTGTCGCTCTTCAACGGCTCAACGGAAGCATCGGCGGCATTTCTGATTTGATCATGGGTCGCAAGGCCAATGCTGCAACACTTGATGTTCTGAATCATTTTCTTGACAGAAGTGACAAGGAGTTTCGACGCAAAAATGGCCTTCCCTACAGCGGCATCAACAAAGAAATCAAGCTCGACAATGTTGAACTTTGCTATTCATCTGAAACGGGTCCCTCTCTCCGATCCATCAATATCACCATCCCCAAGGGAAGCACCATTGCCCTTGTTGGCAGCAGTGGTGCTGGGAAAAGCTCCATTGCGGATCTTCTCGCCGGCTTATATGAGCCAACAAAGGGCAGGATATTGATTGATGGAAATGACCTGAGAGAATTCGATCTTTCAACGTGGCAAAAACGAATCGGAGTTGTCAGTCAGGACACTTTTCTCTTTAATGCCACGATCGCGAACAACATTACTTTTGGCACCCCCAGTGCCACCATGGACGATGTTGCGTTTGCCTCTGAGCAAGCACAGGCAGCCCGTTTCATCTCCCAGCTTCCCGACGGTTACAACACCCTGGTCGGTGAACGTGGTTATCGATTAAGTGGCGGCCAACGGCAAAGAATATCTCTTGCGCGGGCCATCCTCCGTGATCCCGACCTGCTGATTCTGGATGAGGCCACCAGCGCCCTGGACACGGAGAGTGAACGGCTGGTGCAACAGGCAATCGATCAATTCGATCGGAAACACACCATTCTTGTGATCGCGCACAGGTTGAGCACGATTGTCAATGCCGACAGGATCTATGTTCTTGAACAAGGAAATGTGATTGAGGCTGGCAACCATCACGAGCTTCTTGAGCAAAACGGTCGTTACGCCCGCCTCTGGTATCAGCAGAGCAAGGTGATCAAAACGAAAGAAGTTTCCCTTTGATTACCTAACCACAACAAAAATCTCTGACTATAAAAAACGATTTGGGCAGAAGGCCTTCAGCATGCTGGCTGACCAGGCATCCAGGGGCCGATTGCCCACCGCTGCGGCCATCAGGCTGGCACTGATGGCCGCCAGAAGCACCCCATTCCGGTGATGGCCTACAGCCATCCAGAGCCCCGCCATGGATCCTGCTCCAAGCAGCGGTGCCCCATCGGGGGTGCAGGGACGGAAGCCCCACCACCGCTCCATCGGTGGCCAGAATCTGGCTTCCGGAAGCAAGGCGGCCACACCCTCTTCCAGCTGACGTTGCCCCACCGGCGTGAGCCCGGGTTGGAAGCCGGCCTCCGGTTCCGTGGTGGCTCCCACGACCACCAGCCCATCCCCCCTCGGCACCAGATAGGTGCCCGGGCCAAACAACACCCGGGGCAGGGCTTGCCTTGGCCCCTGCAGGGAGAGCATCTGGCCTTTGACAGGAAAAACAGGCACCTGGGGGAGCAGCTGGGCGGCCCAGGCCCCACAGGTGAGCACGGCCCTTTGGCAGGGCACCGTGTGCAGCTCTCCATCCGCGCGCCGCACCCGCACCCCGGCTAAACCGGCGCCGGCAGAGGAGGTGGACAGCAGGCCCTCCACCTCACTCCCCTCTTCAAAGGCCACACCCCTCTCCACGCAGGCCGCCTCCAGCGCCCGCATCAGGCAGCGGCGGTTGTCCATCTGCCCGTCCTGGTGGAAGAGCAGGCCGACGGGCCAACGGGGGGCCATCCCCGGCACCTCCCGCTCCAGGGCGGCCCGCTCCAGGGGCTCCCCGAAGGATGCCGTGGGATAGGCCTCAAGTTCGGTGGCGCTGCGAAACGGCACCACGATCCCCGTGGACTGGAGGCCGCAGGACAGGCCACTATCGGCTTCGATGCTTGCCACCCAGCGGGGGATGAAGGCCAGGCTGGCCTGACCCAGGGCCAACAGGTTGCCGGACAATCCCTCGGCGTGCGGAGCCAGCATCCCGGCCGCTACAAAACCTGCCGCCTCGGTTCGACGCCGACTCAGCACCAGCACCGCCTCCCCTGAGCGGGCGAGGGCATGGGCGATGGACAAGCCCATCAGTCCCCCGCCAAGAATCACCACCGGGTCTGATAGCACGCGGGCCCCCAATGTCGCCATGGGAAAGCTAGTGGCTTGTCCAGCCCTGCCTATGATTGGCTGCTCTGCCCCTGGCGGCCCGCCCGCCCTGATCGCGCCCCATGGCCAGCGCCGCCAACTCTGCCGTACCGTTCCCTGCCACCGCCACGGCGAACCCTCCGGCCTGGGAGGCCGTGATCGGCCTGGAAATCCACGTGCAGCTCTGCACGGCCAGCAAGATCTTCAGCCCCGCCTCCACCAACTTTGGGGATGCGCCCAACACCCACATCGATCCCCTGGTGTGTGGCCTGCCCGGCACCTTACCCGTGCTCAATGAAAAGGTTTTGGAATATGCCGTGAAGGCCTCTTTGGCCCTGAATATGCAGATTGCCAAGCACAGCAAATTCGACCGCAAACAATATTTCTACCCTGACCTTCCCAAAAGTTATCAGATCTCCCAATACGACGAGCCCATCGGTGCCGATGGGGCCATTGAGGTGGAAGTTGCCGAGAAGGGCAAAGACACCTACCTCAAGACCATTGGCATTGAGCGCCTGCACATGGAAGAAGATGCGGGCAAGCTGGTGCACGCCGGCAGCGACAGGCTTTCAGGTAGCAGCCACTCCCTGGTGGATTACAACAGGGCTGGCGTGGCCCTTGCCGAAATCGTGAGCAAGCCCGATCTCCGCACCGGGCGGGAAGCGGCGGAGTATGCGGCAGAGGTGCGCCGCATCATGCGTTATCTCGGCGTTAGTGATGGCAACATGCAGGAAGGATCCCTGCGTTGCGACGTCAACATTTCGGTGCGCCAAGGGCCTGATGCCCCCTTCGGCGTGAAGGTGGAGATCAAGAACATGAACTCCTTCTCCGCCATCCAGAAGGCCTGCGACTATGAGATCCAACGCCAGATCCAGGCGATCGAAGCCGGTGAGCCGATCCGCCAGGAAACACGCTTGTGGGATGAGGGCAAGCAACTCACCAAGGCCATGCGCAGCAAGGAGGGGAGCAGCGATTACCGCTACTTCCCCGAACCCGACCTGGGGCCGATCGAGGTGAGCGAGCAACAGCGGGAGGCCTGGCGGGCGGAACTTCCTGAACTGCCCGCCACCAAACGCCATCGCTACGCGGACAGCCTGGGCCTGTCGATCTATGACGCGAGGGTGCTCACGGACGAGAGGCCGATGGCGGAGTATTTCGAGGCCACGGTGGCCGCAGGTGCTGATCCAAAGTTGGCCGCCAACTGGATCACGGGCGACATCGCCGCTCATGTGAATGGCCAGCGCCTTTCCTACGAGAGCCTTCCCCTGCGGCCGGGGGAGTTGGCGGAATTGGTGGGCCTGATCAGCAAGGGCACCATCAGCGGCAAGATCGCCAAAGAGCTGCTGCCCGACCTCCTGCAGAACGGGGGGTCGGCCCAAGCCCTGGTGGAGGCCAAGGGTTTGGGGATGATCAGCGATCCTGCGGAGATCACCGCCATCGTGGACGATCTCCTGGCCGCCCATCCTGCGGAGGTGGAGGCCTTCCGTGGGGGCAAAAACAAACTGCAGGGCTTTTTTGTGGGGCAGCTGATGAAACGCACGGGGGGCCGGGCCGATCCCCAACTGGCCAACCGTTTGCTGTTGGAAAGGCTGAACGGATGAACACCTCTCCCACCAAACACCAGATCCTGGAGGCCCTGGAAGGGGAGTTGCGGAGGGGAAGCCTCAGTCAGGAGTCCCTTCGCTCCTATCTGGACCGGGACCTGCCGGTTCAGGTGCGCATTGAGCTGGAGTGGATGCTTTATGCCATCCGGCAGTTGGATGAGCATCGCGAGCGGCTGGTGCAGCGCCTGGGCGAATTCACCCGCTGACTCCCGGCGGGCCGCCAGGCCCAGAGGGAGCCGCTGCCAGGGCGGTCTTAACCCGGGCTGCCAGTGCTGAGGGGGATCCGACGGTGGACAGGACCAGGTCCGCCCGGGCGAGCTTCTCCGCCATCGGCCATTGGGCGCGAATGCGCGCCAAGGCCTCCTCTCGGGTCAGCCCATCCCGGGTCTGCAGCCGATGGATCTGTTCCTCCTCGCTGCCACACTCCACCACCCAGATCTCCGTGCAGAGCGATTCCAGCCCCGCTTCAAAGAGCAAGGGGATCATCAGAACCACCACAGGCTCAGCCTTCAAGGGCTCCAGCGCTGCCTGGAAAGCAGCGCGCACCAGGGGATGAACCAGCTGCTCCAACCATTGGCGTTCCACCGGATCGGCAAACACAAGGCGGGCCAAGGCCGGGCGATTCAAGGATGGGGGACCATCGCCAGCTTGCAGCGACCTTCCGTAACGCCGGAGCACCGCCAGGGTGGCCGCCGTTCCTGGACCCAGCACATCGCGGGCCATTTGATCGGCGTCCAAAACGGGAATCCCGTGCCGTTCTGCCAGCACACGGCCGACGGTGCTTTTCCCCGTAGCGATCCCCCCTGTGAGCCCAATGCGACGTGCCCGGCCCATCCTGCAGATCAGCCAACTGCAATGAAGCAAATCTAGGGTTTCTTGTCAGTTATAAGTTGGGAGTTTGAATTCCTTGTATGGACGCTGCTCCCCTGCTAGACGCCTTGAACTGGCGCTATGCGGTGAAGCTGTTTGATGGGGAGCGCACCATCCCTGCTGCCACCTGGGCGGCACTGGAAGAAGCCCTGGTGCTCTCCCCCTCCTCCTACGGGCTCCAGCCCTGGAAGTTTCTGGTGATCACGGATCCGGCCCTGCGGGCGGAGCTCAGGCCCCACTCCTGGAACCAGTCGCAGATCACCGATTGCTCCCACCTGGTGGTGTGTCTGCAACAGCGCACGGTGAAGGAGCCAGATCTGCAGCGCCTGCTGGATCGCACGGCCGCGGAGCGGGGAGTGCCTGCGGAAAGCCTGGCTGGCTATGGGGATCTGATGCGCAAGGACCTGGTCGATGGCCCCCGGAGCCAACGCATCGGCACCTGGGCCTCCAATCAGGTGTACATCGCCCTGGGGAACCTGCTCACCAGCGCGGCGCTGCTTGGCATTGACACCTGCCCCATCTAGGGCTTCAGCCCTCCCGATTACGACCGGATCCTTGGCCTGGAGCCCACCCCTTACCAATCCAGCGTGGTTTGCGCCTGCGGCTATCGCCACAGAGAGGATCGTTACGCCACTTTGAAGAAGGTGCGTTATCCCGCCGCCGAGATGATCGAGCGCCGCTAAATCTGAGATTCATCCGTGGGTGCCGACCCCAGGCCGATGGACAAAGAAGAGATCATCCAGCGGGCCAGAGGATTCTGCGCCCCCTTTCGCATCAGCGACGGCCAGGGCTTCCAGCTCAAGACGGTGAATCCCGCCGACACGCTCCAGCTGGATCCCGCCAACAAGCAGGTCGCTGAGGCGGTTCTCAAGGAGGGGGTGGAGATTCTCTCCGAGCTCCAGGACAAGCTTTATGCCCAGGACCGATGGGCCGTGCTGCTGATCTTCCAGGCCATGGATGCCGCCGGGAAAGACAGCACCATCAAGCATGTGATGAGCGGAGTGAACCCCCAGGGCTGCCAGGTGACCTCCTTCAAAGCCCCCAGCGCGGAGGAGCTGGATCACGACTACCTGTGGCGTTGCCAGCGACACCTGCCTGAGCGGGGCCGGATCGGGATTTTCAACCGCAGCTACTACGAAGAAACCCTTGTGGTGAGGGTGCATCCTGAGCTCCTCGCTCGCCAGAGCCTGCCCCCCCAGCGGCTAGGCCCCCAGATCTGGCAGGAACGGTTTGGTGACATCCGTCACTTCGAGGGGTACCTGGGCCGCAATGGCGTGGTGGTTCGCAAGTTTTTCCTGCATGTCTCCAGGCAGGAACAGAAGAGACGTTTTCTCAAGCGGCTGGATGAGCCGGAAAAGCATTGGAAATTCTCTGCCGCGGATGTGCGCGAACGGGGCCATTGGCAGGCCTACATGCAGGCCTATGAAGAAATGATTCGGCACACTACAAGTGAGGAAGCTCCCTGGTATGTAGTGCCTGCGGATCACAAATGGTTCACCCGTCTGGTGGTGGCTGCCGCCGTGATTGACACCCTTCTTTCTCTTGATCTTCATTACCCCACGCTGAGCCCGGAAGCGCGGAAGGAGCTCGAAACCGCAAGGCGAGACCTGGAAAGCGAAGAGTGAATCCCGAACAGATGCCCTCCAACGGCCAGTGCAGGAAAGAGGAGTATGCTTTTCGCATGGATCACCAAGTTGCTCTCCGTGGAGAGTGATGGCAAAACCATAATTTCCGTCCAAGCAAACCATGACACGACGTGCTTCCCAGCAGCGGCTTCTGATCCGCCTCAATACCTCTGGTGTGGTCGCCCCCCAGGCCCGCCCCATTGAAACCCCCACCAGCCTGCAATGCACCCACCAGGAGCCCACCTGGGAGGAACTCTTGGGTCGGCGCTGAAGGCCCCCCCTGAACCATGGGTCTAGGGCGCCTAGCTTGTTTTGATGAGCGAAAGCGGCTGGTCCGTGCCTTGGTCATCGGATCAGGGCTCGCTCCTCTGCTGATCCTGGCCCTCCATCCCCAGGAAGCCTTACTCCTGGCTTTTCTCGTGGCCATCGGCCAGGACCAGATCCTTTTCTTTCGTGAGGCTCTGCGGCTGGATGCGCACCAGACGCGAGACCTGTTTGGCCAAGGGCTCTCGAGACGGGCCTTGCTGGTGAAGGCCACCGTGGTGTTCACCTTCCTCAGCATTGGGGTGCTGACCCTCTTCATCAACGAGCTCAAAAGCCAGCAAACCCTGCTTCCCTTTGCGATCCGCACCTCGGTGTATTTCGCTTGCTTACTGGGTATCTGGTTGCAGATGCACAACAGCTTTGCCCTGCTTTACGCCAAGCTTTATTTCAGTTTGAATCCCATTCCTTCGGCCGACGGACCCAATCCCCAGGGATTTATCTTTGCGGGTCCAGATGAGCCTGTCTTCAGCGATTTCCTTTATGTGTCCTATGCCGTGGGACTGACCTACGCCATGAGTGATACCAATCTGGAGGACAGTAAGGTCAGGCGGATTGTGTTGATTCACGCCCTGTTCAGCTTTCTTTTTCTCTCCATTGTGCTCTCCGAGCTGATTCATTTGCTCGGCTCTCTCTCTTAAGAGGGGGTCTTGAGGAAGAGGGCTGAGTTAGGGATCGGCTCTCCAAAGCCATCCGCGATCAGCCAAACTGGTGCATCTGTTTTGCTCCCACCGTGCAACGCCGGGCTCTGCTGCGTCTGCTTCCAGCTGTCCTCACGGCTGGGGGGCTCCTGCTGCCGCGGACACCCGGTTTCTCCCAGGCCAGCGCCCCCACCCCCGCCAGCGACCCCAAGACCACCCTGAGGTTTCTTGCCGTGGCCGACACGGGCAGCGCCGATGGAAACCAACGGGCCGTGGGCCAGCAGATGGCTGCGGTACACCAACGCCAGCCGGTGGATCTGGTGATCCTGGGGGGCGACAACATCTATCCCTCGGGGAATATCGCCCTGCTGGAGAGCACTTTCCGCCGGCCTTATGGGGAGTTGTTGCGGGCGGGCGTGCCTTTTCATGCGGTGTTGGGCAACCACGACATCCGCACCGACAACGGCAGGCCCCAGGTGGCCTACAAGCCCTTTGGCATGAAAGGGCGGTATTACACGCTGCGGAGGGGCCCTGTGGACTTTTTCATGCTCGACACGAATGGCAATGCCGACTGGCAACGGCAGATCAGCTGGCTGCGCACGGTGTTGGCCAACAGCCGGGCCCCCTGGAAGGTGGTGGTGGGTCACCACCCCATCTACTCATCCGGGTTCTACGGAAATGACCCCCACCTGGCCGCCAAGCTCAGCACGCTGATGCGGCGCCATGGGGTGCAGCTCTACATCAATGGACACGACCACAACTACGAGCGCAGCAAACCCATCGAAGGCATCACTTACCTGGTGGTGGGCGGAGGAGGGGCCAGCTTGCGCCCCGTGATCAGTACCGCCCAGACGGCCAAGGCTGCCAGCGTCTTCAGTTTTGCCGAGATCGAGGCGAGCCCTCGGGAGCTGAAGGTGTGGGCCTGGGATAAAAACGGACGCCAAATTGACCAGGCGGTGATCGCCCAACAGCCCCCAAACCCCTGATCCTTGCAGCGGAGCATCCAACTGTGTGTTTTGTAGCAACAGTTGCAACGGGAAGCACCATCGGCTCCCTTGGCTAGGGGCAGGAACTTCCCCCCGCTTCCATGCCATCTCCCGCACGTCTCCAGGCCATGCAGACCATCGTGCAGCGGCCCCCTGTGGCTGTTGAGCCAGCCGAGCCCCTCGAACAAATCTGGGGCATCGATGTCTTCGGCCTCGACACGATGAAGTCGGCTCTGCCCAAGGACGTGTTCAAGTCGATTCAGCGCTCGATGCGCCAGGGCAGCAAGCTGGATCTTGGTGTCGCCGACACGGTGGCCCAGGCCATGAAGGAATGGGCCACAGCCCGGGGGGCCCTTTACTACGCCCACGTCTTCTACCCCCTCACCAACCTCACGGCGGAGAAGCACGACGGCTTCATCGCGCCCCAATCCGACGGCAAGGCGATCGCTGAATTCTCCGGCAAGCTCCTCGTGCAGGGCGAACCGGATGGGTCGTCCTTTCCCAATGGCGGCCTACGGACCACCTTCGAAGCACGGGGGTATACGGCTTGGGATGTCACCAGTCCCGCCTGGTTGATGCGCACGCCCAATGGGGTGACGCTCTGCATCCCCACGGTGTTTGTGAGCTGGACCGGTGAGGCCCTCGACAAGAAGACCCCCCTGCTCCGCTCGAACGCCGCCATGAATGCCCAGGCTCAGCGCCTGCTGCGCCTGCTGGGGGCCACGGAGATCGCGCCGGTGAATTCCAGCTGCGGGGCCGAGCAGGAGTATTTCCTGGTGGATGCGGGACTTACCGCCCTCCGGCCCGATCTGCAACTGGCTGGTCGCACCCTTTTCGGAGCACCGCCGGCCAAGGGCCAGCAGTTCGACGACCACTACTTCGGCGCTATCCCCGAGCGGGTCCAGGTGTTCATGCAGGATGTGGAGCTCCAGCTCTACCGCCTCGGCATCCCCGCCAAGACCCGCCACAACGAGGTGGCGCCAGGCCAGTTCGAGATTGCCCCCTTCTTCGAGGCGGCCAATGTGGCCACGGATCACCAGCAACTGCTGATGACCGTGCTAAAGAGCACGGCCAAGAAGCACGGCCTCACCTGCCTGCTGCATGAGAAGCCCTTTGCCGGAGTGAACGGCAGCGGCAAGCATGTGAACTGGTCGATCGGCAACGCCACCCAGGGCAACCTGCTGGATCCCGGCAAGACCCCCCACGAGAATCTGCAGTTCCTGCTGTTCTGCGCGGCCGTGATCCGTGGCGTGCACAGTTACGGCCCCCTGATGCGGGCCGCCATCGCCACCGCCAGCAACGACCACCGCCTCGGGGCCAATGAAGCGCCGCCAGCGATCATGTCGGTGTATCTCGGCAGCCAGCTGGAGGATGTCTACAACCAGATCAGGAGCGGGCGGCTGGAGGGATCGGCCCAGACGGCCCTGATGTCGCTGGGGGTCGATACCCTGCCGGAGCTCAACAAGGATCCCGGCGATCGCAACCGCACCTCCCCCTTCGCCTTCACCGGTAACCGCTTTGAGTTCCGAGCTGTGGGCTCTGGCCAGTCGGTGGCGGGCCCCCTGGTGGTGCTCAACACCATCCTGGCCGATTCCCTGCAGTGGCTCTGCGGCGAGCTGGAGGGTCGGCTCAATTCCGGTATGCCCCTGGAGGAGGCGGCCTTCGCCGTGCTCAAACTCACCATGGACCAGCACGGCGCTGTGGTGTTTGGGGGAGATGGTTACTCCTCCGAGTGGCACCGCATGGCGGTGGAGGAGCGGGGCCTGGAAAATCTGCGCACGAGTGCGGATGCCCTGCCTGTGTTGGAGCGGCCCGAGATCCGCGACCTGTTCGAGCGGCAGGGGGTGCTCACGCCCACGGAGCTGGAGAGCCGCTTTGAGGTGTATGCCGAGCAGTACATTCTCGCCATTGAGGTGGAGGCCAAGCTGGCCCTGCGCATTGCCCGCACCCAGATCTATCCAGCGGTGTCGGATTTTCTGGCCCGGCAGGCCAGCTCCCTGCGCGACCAGGAGGCCATCGGACTCCCCGGGGATCGCAGCCTGGTGAGCAAGGCCTCCGACCTCAACCACCAGCTGCTGCAGAAATGCACCGCTCTGGAGGAGGCCCTCCATCACCCCCCCCACGAGGTGCACGGCCATCTGCGCCATTGCGCCGACACCCTCATGCCCCTGCTCGGGCAGCTCCGGGAGGCGGCGGATGGGCTGGAGGTGATCGTTGCGGACGACCTCTGGCCCCTTCCCACCTACGGCGAGCTGCTGTTCTGCCGCTGAGCTGCGTCAGGCGAAGGAGGTGCCCCTCACCCCGCGAAGCGACGGTTCACCTCCTTCCAGTTCACCAACGACCACCAAGCCTCGATGTAGGCGGGCCGGCGGTTCTGATACGTCAGGTAGTAGGCGTGCTCCCAGACGTCGAGGCCCAGCAGGGGGGTGCCGCGCTCGATGCCCGGCAGATCCATCAGGGGATTGTCCTGGTTGGCGGTGCTGGTGATGGCCAGCGTGCCATCGGGCTTGCGGATCAACCAGGCCCATCCCGAACCGAACCGGCCAGCCGCCGCCTGGGTGAACTTGCTCTGCATGGCGTTTAGCGAGCCGAAGCTGCCTTCGATGGCGGCTAGCAGCTCTGGAGAAGGAGCCCCTCCCTGCCCCACAGGGGCCATGGCAGCCCAGAACTGGCTGTGGTTCCAATGTCCGCCGCCGTTGTTGCGCACAGCCACTGGAAACCGGGAGATCTGGCCCTGCAGGTTCTCCAGGCTGAGATGATCCAGCTCAGGGTTGGCCTTGATCTGGCCGTTGAGGTTCGCCACATAAGCGCCGTGATGTCGGTCGTGGTGAAGGGTCATCGTGGTGGCATCGATGGCCGGCTCCAGGGCATCTGCCGCGTAGGGGAGGGGCGGCAGGCTGAAGTTGGCCCAGGCGGGGAGGGCCGTGCCCAGCATCAGGAGAAGGGCCACCAGCGGGGCAAGCCAAGGCCTGGGGGAAGGGAGCGGGGGCATGGGTGGGAAACAACCTCAAGACCGCCAGCTTGCCGGAGCGCCCAAGCCACTCAACGGCCGATCAAGCGCCGCAGACTGCCTAAAAACACTTCCATTGAGCTGAGGGCCAGCACCACACTGAGGAGATTCACCGCCCATCCCAGCAGATAGAAGGCCGGCACCCATCCAGGGACCACGGCTCCCTGCAGGGATGTCAGCAGGTAGTCGAGGGCCCCATCGAGCATGGCGAAGAGCGACGCCGCGAACATGGCCAGGGAGGCCCCCAGGATGGGCTGACTCTCCTGATGATCGCTGGGCAGGTAGCGCCCCAGGTTGATCTGAAAGTTGGCCACGAGAAACAGCACCGCGAAGACCGTGATCTGCGTGAGCTGCCTCTGGCTTGCTACCTCCCTGGCTTCCAGGAGGAGGTAGGCCAGGGCCACTCCCCAGAGGAGCAGGCGCAGAATGGGGATGCTCCACCGTTGCAGCTGCAGAAGCCAGGTCCCCCTCCCTGGTGAATCCATTCGGACCGCTGATTACCTTTGTGCTCAGAGCTTAAGTTGCCCCAATCCAAGGATCCAACCCAGGCTCCGCCGATGGCGCTGCATCTTCTGCTTCTGCTCATGGGGTTTGCAACCACCATGGCTCCCCCCGCAAACAGCCGAACCCTGCAGGCCACCGTGCTCTCGATTGGGGACGGCGACAGCCTTCAGGTGTGGCAGGCGGGCCGTGCCCTGAAGGTGCGCCTGGCCTGCATCGATGCCCCCGAACTTCAACAGAGCCCCTGGGGTGCCCAATCCAGAAGCCGTCTGCAGCAGCGCCTCCCGGTGGGGCGTGAGGTGAAGTTGGACGTCAAAGACACCGATCGCCATGGTCGCGCTGTCGCCGAGGTGACCAGTGACATCAATATTGGTCTGGTTCTAGTGGAGGAGGGGCAGGCTTTTGTCTCTCAGCGTCATCTCCACCACTGCAAGGCCCGGGAGTATGAGGCGGCGGAGGGGCACGCCAGACGGCGGCGCATGGGGATCTGGCAGGTGTCAGGGGGCATCACCCGACCCTGGATCTTTCGCCACCGCCGGGGCCATGCGCGATCGATACTGACTTCCATCCCCTCCAGTCCCGGCTGAGCCAATGGCTCGTCTTCTCCACCACCGCCTTGAGTTGCAGACGGCCGGCTCCTTCTGCTGCCACGACATCACCTCGGAGCTCCAGGCCCAGATCGATCGCAGCGGCATCCGTGATGGCCTCTTGGTGGCCGTGGGCCAGCACACCACCACCGCTCTTGCCCTCAATGAAAACGAGGAACGGCTGTTGAGCGACATTCAGCGCTTTTTTCTGGACCTGGCCCCGCCCGATCGCCCCTGGCTCCATAACGATCTCCATCTGCGGCAGGGCATCCCTCCCGATGAACCGCGCAATGCCCACGCCCATCTCATTGCCCTGATGCTGGGCAACCAGCTCACCCTTCCTGTGGTGGAGGGGAAGCTGGGCCTGGGCCGCTGGCAATCCGTGCTCCTGGTGGAGCTGGACGGGCCGCGCCATCGGCAGGTGCTGCTGACCTTGTTGGATGGCCAGGGACCGGTTCCATGAAGAAAAGCCGCGGAGGCCCATCGGGCCGCCTGCGGCTCGCCAGGCTTAGGCCATGAGCCTCATGCACTGCCCCCTCTGCATCGGTCTGGCGTTGTTATCCATCGTCAGAGCCGCCTCCCATCTGGTGTTGGTGGGATTGCGATTTGCCCCCCAGGCCAGCGGTGTCACCGCATCACCTCAGCCCTTGGGAGGAATCTGACCCTTTGGGGTCCATGCGGAAGACGCAAAAAAGCCGCCCGAGAGGGCGGCTGAAGAGGCACTGAAGTGAAGGTTCGGCGGAGCCGACCCCTCCGAGCTGGAATTACCAGCGCTGGCCGCCGCCGCCGCCGCCGCCACCACCACCACCGCCACCACTGCGGGGCTCAGCTTTGTTGACGCGGATGTTGCGGCCCATCCACTCGACGTCCTGAAGATCATCGATGGCCTTGGTTTCTTCCACCGCTGACGCCATGTCAACGAAGGCAAAACCACGCTTACGGCCGGTGTCCCGATCAAGGGGAAGGGTGCACTTGCTCACGGAGCCGTATTCCGCAAACAAACTTTTGAGATCTTCCACTTCGGCATCGAAGGAAAGATTGCCAACGTAAATAGTCATGAAAATGAACGGTATGGACCGATTCGTCGAAATCCCTGGAGAAAGTCGCTGGCCTTGGTGGAGAAGTCTTATGGAGCTCGCCGCACTGGGACAAAACCCGCTGAAGAGTGTTCGTTGAATCGATTTCACCCTACAGCAGGGGGGCACTCGCCAGACCGTCTCTTCTCCTGGCGGATTACCGCCTCAGCGCGATGGGGCAAGCTCAGCTCCGATCCCGACCCAGCAGCAGGTCCCGGGCCCCATTCACCCGTTGCATGGTGTGGTTCTCGCCGCCCCGGTCGGGATGGTGCTCCGCCGCACACCCCTTCCAGGCCTGGTTCACCTGGGCTGCCGTCAGACGTCCAGAAAGGGGCAGGTGGAGCTGCTGGCGAGCGAGGATCGCCTCGAGGTCGGGGTGCTTTCCCAAGGGGCCCCAATCCGCCTTGCTCAGGGCTGAATGGCGCTTCCCAGCCCCCTTGCGCTTGCCACCCTTGCCCGCTCTGGAGCCTCCAAACCCCTTCTGCTCCTGGGGCTCTGCCTCGGAATCCCGTGCTCGGGATTGGCGACCATTGATGGCCAGCCAGCCTTTAGGCAGCTCAAGGGTGGTGGGTGACATGGGGGTCTCGCTTGGCCTTCATTCTCTCGCACCAAAGCGGACTGGGGTCTGCAGCAACAGCAGGGTCAGGTTCCAGGGGGAATCAACATCCAGCAGATGGAGATCGCCGCACCGCTGAAGGCCACCATCACCAGGGGCCAACTGCTGTCAAGATTTTCAAGACGTCGTCGAAGATTGTCCTGGGCCGTGCCCTCCTCAAGCGACTCCATCGAGGCGTAACGGCGACCGATCCAGATCACGAGAACGAAGGCCACAAGCGTCACCACATAGGCCACCACATACACCTGATCCAAAAAGGTCAGAAAAGGCAGGGCGGGCAGTTCATCCCGGTAGGCCTGCTGGAGGAACACCAGGGTCAACAGCACCGTGACAGGAATGCTGGCCCGGGCGTCCTGCTCATCGGGCCGCACCTTGAACACGAGCAACATCATGGCCATCAGCACCGCCAGGGGAAGCAGCAGCCGCCAGAAGGAGGCCCAGGAGGAGGTGCCGAAGGACGTTTCAAAAAGCACCAGGCTGTAATCCAGCTCCGAACCGCCCCTGCCAAACGTGCTCGCGTAGTGGTGTCGGTACTCAGCGATCGACCAGCCCTGGTTGAGCCAGCCGATGATGTGGGCAAAGAGCCCCATGCCGCTGTTGCGAATATCCGGTTCCAGGCGGAGTTCTTGGTAGGTGAGTCCGCCATCAACGTCGTCGACCTCGAAGGCCAGAGGCAGGCTCACACTCATGAAGGGGTAGTGCCGGAAGCTGGCCTTGTCGACGTAATACCGGCCTCGGAAGGAGAACAACTGGTAGTAACTCCCATTGGCGAGGCGTTCGGGCACCTCCCCCACGGGCTCCATCTGGGGAGGGGCATCCGTGATCAGGGTGTTGAGGAGGCTGAAGCGCTGCTCGATGGTGGTGCCTTTGGACTCCAGATAGCGCTGCAGAGGCTCCTGCCAGATCATCCAGATGTATCCACTGGAGGCATAGCTGGGGATGCCGAGCTCCAGCTCGGAGGTGGTGTTGGCGTAGATCCCCACCTTCACGTGATGGGTAGCCGAGTCGAGCTCCTCCTGGTCGGTGCGGGCCTCGTCATCGCTCAGGAGGGTGCCGCGAAGGGTGCTCCAGCCACTGGGGGGCAGTTGGCTGGGATCCGTGTTCAGAGCTCGGCCAGAGGAGGCAAGGCGCAAGTTGTCGCGACTGCGCACCTGGCTGACATCAATCCGACTGATGGCCATCAAGGCCAGAATCATCGCCAACACCACCGCAATGATGGCCAGGATGTTCCAGCTCTTCTGCTTCCGCACCGGGTGGTTGCTGAAGGTCGGAGCGAGATTAGGAGGGCGGGGTGGTCTGGCGCTGATTCCGGTGATGCTGGCGCCATGGATCGCGGCCTCGACCCCGTTGGAGAAGCCACAGCAAGGTGCGCCAGTCACAGGTCAGGCGGACATCGTGGTTGGCCAGTCGGCTCCGTTCAGCGGACCCTCCTCCCGCACAGCCAAAGATTTCCGGGAGGGAGCACTCGCCTGGTTCTCCGAGGTGAACCGCCGGGGCGGCATCCATGGCCGCCGGGTGAGGCTGGTGAGCCTGGATGACCGTTACGACCCGAAGTTGACCCTGGCCAACACCCGACAGCTGATTGATCAGGAACGCGCCATTGCTTTGTTTGGCTTCTTTGGCACAGCGAATTCAGAGGCGGTCTTGCCCCTTGTGGAGAAGGTGGGGATCCCTTTGGTGGCTCCACGTACCGGGGCCCGCTCGCTGAGGGAGCCCATCCGCGCCAGGGTGTTCAACCTGCGGGCCAGCTACCAGGCGGAGATCGATGTGATCGTCGATCACCTGGTGCGCGATGGCCGTCACAAAGTTGCTGTGGTGCGTATCGAGGACGCCTTTGGTGAGGACGGTCTGCGGGCCACGCAGGCCGCCCTGGGCCGCCACGGCATGAAGCCTGTGGCGGTCGCCGGTGTGTCGCGCAACACGAGGAACACGATGGAGACGGCCAGGCGTATCCACGCCGCTCACCCCAGCGCCGTGTTGATCATCAGCACCTTTACAACCTCCGCCGCGCTCACCAGGGATCTGCAGAGGCTCGGCAGCGAGGCACAACTCATGAATCTCTCGCCTGTCGACGTGGAGGGACTGCAGGACCTTCTGCCAGGTGGCCAGGCCAACGGGATCGGCATCTCCCAGGTGGTGCCCTTCCCCTGGGACAGGCAGGTGCCGGTAGTGGCGGAATACCAGCGGCTGATTCGCCAGCAGCAGCGCAGTGCCCACTACGGCTTCACCAGCCTGGAAGGCTTCTTGGCGGCACGCTGGCTCACGGAAGCGCTGGAGCGGGCGGGTGCCAACCCGAGCCACACGACGCTGCAGGTCGCCTTTGAGCGCATGCGCCAGGTCGACCTCGGCGGTTTTCAGATCACGCTTGCCCCTCGGGATCATCAGGCCAGCGACTTCGTCGACCTGACCTTCCTGGGCGCCCAGCGCTGGGGCCCCTGAGCTGCTGGGTCGCTGTCGGCATCGCTGGGGTGCCGCGAAGATCCGACTGAGGACCATCGAGGCCAGAATCATCGCCACCACCACCGCGACGATGGCCAGGATGTCCCAGCGCTTCTGCTTCCGCCCCGGCTGGTTACAAAAGATCGGTGTGACATCAGGGAGGCGAACCACCCTGGCACTGCTTCCTCTGATGCTGGCGCCGTTGATGGCGGCCTCGACCCCAGACGTTCCCCAACCTCGCCCGAGGTCAACGGGGGCTATGCAGACGGACCTTCCTGAACTTGTGCTGGGCCAGTCTGCTCCGTTGAGTGGGCCCTCTGCCCAACTGGGCCGGGACTACCGCGAGGGAGCGCTGGCCTGGTTCAACGCGGTCAACCGCCGCGGCGGCATTCATGGACGTCGGCTACGGCTGATCAGTTTGGATGATCGCTACGAGCCGCCCCTGACCCAAAGCAACACTCGCCAGCTCATCGAGACGGAGCGAGCCCTGGTGCTCTTCGGCTACGTGGGCACCCCAACGGTGAAGGCCATCCTCCCCATGGTGGACCAGACTCAGATCCCCCTGGTGGCGCCCCTCACCGGCGCGCGGCTGCTGCGGCAACCTTTTCGGCCGATGGTGTTCAACCTGCGGGCCAGCTACCAGGCGGAGGTGGACCAGATGGTGAACTCTCTGGTGCGCGCCGGCAGGCACCGGATCGCTGTGCTTCACCAAGAGGATGCCTTTGGGGAGGATGGCCTGCGGGCCACCCACAGCGCTCTGGGCCGCCACGGTCTCAAGCCGGTGGCCATCGCCGGTGTGAAACGCAACTCCACCGCCACCGATGCGGCGGCACGTCAGTTGATGCGGGCCGATCCCAGCGCTGTGGTGATCATCAGCGCCTATCCCAGCTCGGCAGCCTTCAGCCGCAGCCTGCAAGGTTTAGGAAGCACGGCCCAATTGATGAATGTCTCCTTTGTGGGCACAGGCGCCCTGCAGGATGCCCTGCCGGGAGGGCAGGCCAGCGGCATCGGCGTAAGCCAGGTGGTGCCCTTCCCCTGGAATCGCCAGGTGCCGGTGGTGGCGGAGTATCAGCGGCTGATGCGCCAGGAGCAGCGCAGAGCCCGTTACGGCTTCACCAGCTTGGAGGGATTCCTGGCGGCCCGATGGCTCACCGCTGCCCTGGAAAAGGCGGGGCCCAATCCCACGCGCCAGAGGTTGGTGGCGGCGTTTGAGGGCATGCCGGAACTGGATCTCGGCGGCTTCAAGCTCAAAATTGGCCCAGGGGATCATCAGGCCAGCGACTTCGTCGACCTGACCTTCCTGGGTGCCCAGCGCTGGGGCCCCTGAGGCTTCATAAGCGCAGCTGATCTATGTCATCGGGAACGTTGATGGCCATCGGGACGCTCCCGCTCTCACGCTCTCGCAAGATTCCGTTACATTGAACGGGCCGGTGTAAGCCGTGCCCTATTTCCGCCCTCTGGGCATCTCCAACCGTTCTCATGACAGCCACTCTCCAACAGCGCTCCGGCGCCTCGGCTTGGAACCAGTTCTGTGATTGGATCACCTCCACCAACAACCGCCTCTATGTGGGCTGGTTCGGTGTGCTGATGATCCCCACCCTGCTGGCCGCGACCATCTGCTTCATCGTTGCCTTCATCGCTGCTCCCCCCGTCGACATCGACGGCATCCGTGAGCCCGTTGCCGGCTCCTTGATGTACGGCAACAACATCATTTCCGGCGCCGTTGTTCCTTCCAGCAACGCCATCGGCCTGCACTTCTATCCCATCTGGGAAGCCGCCAGCCTCGATGAGTGGCTCTACAACGGTGGTCCTTACCAGCTGGTGGTGTTCCACTTCCTGATCGGCGTCTTCTGCTACATGGGCCGCGAGTGGGAACTTTCCTACCGCCTTGGCATGCGCCCCTGGATCTGCGTGGCCTACAGCGCTCCTGTGGCTGCTGCCTCCGCTGTGTTCCTGATCTATCCCTTCGGTCAGGGTTCCTTCTCCGATGGCATGCCCCTGGGCATCTCCGGCACGTTCAACTACATGCTGGTGTTCCAGGCTGAGCACAACATCCTCATGCACCCCTTCCACATGCTGGGTGTGGCTGGTGTGTTCGGTGGCAGCCTCTTCTCTGCCATGCA